>Ga0007800_10000526_pt1 | contig 14753 bp, 10 predicted proteins | sample CryBogmetaGMA14M_FD_60366 | JGI IMG/M metagenome (GOLD analysis project Ga0007800, IMG submission 60366) | Freshwater microbial communities from Crystal Bog, Wisconsin, USA - MA14M | ecosystem: Environmental > Aquatic > Freshwater > Lake | place: Crystal Bog, Wisconsin, USA | collected 2009-07-06 | reverse complement strand
GCGATAATCATGACCAGATTGTGCAGCCACACCCGTGTGAAGAAGAGCCAGGCTAAACCGGCTGCCAGTGCTATTGCCAAAGCCGCCCAGAGGGGCAGCCAGAACACACAGAGGATAAAGACGCCCCATGTGAAAAGGAGGGCGAATAGCACCCGGAAGAGGTATTTAAGAGCAGAGAGGGGAATGAAGAAAAGCACAAGACCGACCACAACGATGAGCGCGGCGAAATAGATCAATATAGGGCCGAGAGACGATGAGGCAGGAATTTCGGGTGTCACCACACCTGATGGGGAGGTGGTTGCTGGCTGCGACCAGATTACAATAGGCTGTGTGGGCTGGGGCGGTACATAAATATTGTTGGCTTTTAAAAAGGGATCCTCGCGCGTGGCAACAGCGAACATGAAACACTGGGCGATAACGAAGATGAGGATGCTCCAGTAGACGGGCTTAAAACGCGTGTTTTTATCTGGCATGATTTAAACATTGTAGCCGAATAAATGTCGCTTGTCCAAAAAGGAATCTATGGTCAATCAGCACACCTGCTTACTAAATCAACGGCTTCTTGCGATGAGAGTAAGAATAATATAGTGCGATATTTATTATTTAAGCATTGCATATTTAACGCCGCAGCCCTAAAATGAAGAGTTGCTTTACAAATGAACTCACTTAGAATGTTTTATTTTAGTTTTATGGCTACCTGAGGTGCTCCAAACGGGGGCATCTCAGATTTTTATAAAGGCAGTATGAACTCAATTTTAACCAGCGCCCAGGCAGCCAGCGGTAGTTTCGTGCGCCGTTTCAAGCCAGATATATGGTATCTAACCATTATCGGGTTTATTAATTCGGCTGGTTTTTCACTAAGTCTCCCGTATATTGCGCTGTATCTCAATCAGAATCGTGGCATTTCTATGACCGTGGTTGGCCTCATCATTCTGATGACCGGATTGCTCTCGGCAGTCGTGCAGCTGGCTTCTGGCGCCCTCTGTGACAGACTCGGACGTCGCCCGTTATTGATAGCGAGCATGGTTTCGGGCACTGTTTTATTCGGTTGTATGGCTTTGCTCATTGAAGTGACAGCGCCGGTATGGGCCATAATCGTGGTGTACACCGGTTTACGCGGAGCTATAGTGATGGCTAACCCGGCCATCCAGTCGATGGTAGTGGATCACTGCCCCAGGGAGCGCCTGACAGAAGCTTATGGTTTGGTACGCATCGGCGGTAACCTTGGATGGGCTATGGGGCCCGCACTTGGAGGATTTTTGCTGGCATCCCTGCATTATTCATGGCTTTTCGGAGTGGCTACCTTAATGCGCGGGATTGCGCTACTTTTTGCACTTCTGAGTCTAAAAGAGGTGTTTTTGGGTTGTCAAGAGCATATCACCCTTCGGAGTATCTTCCGGGCAGGCCAGGACCGCAGCTTTCTCAGTTTTACTTTGCTGTGCCTGTTGCTGTTTCTGGCGATGGGACAGATGAGCACCACGCTGTCTATATACACGGTTGAACGGGCCGGATTTTCCGACGCTATGTATGGAAGCCTGTTAACTCTGAACGGTTTGATGGTGGTGGCTTTGCAGTACCCGGTGACGCGAACGCTCCGGCGCGTCACCAAAAAAACGGCGTTGATACTTGGTAGTTGTATGTATGCTCTGGGTTATTTCAGCATGAGTCTGGTAGGGCCTTATCCCGTAGCCCTGGTGGCTATGGCCGTGGTGACACTGGGTGAAATGACTATCGCACCGACGACGCTGGGAGTGGTGGGCGAAATGTCACCTGCTACTTGGCGCGGGCGCTATATGGGCTTTTACGGCCTCAGCGAAACCATTGGCGTATCAATCGGGCCGCTTTTGGGTGGGATATTACTGGACGGTTTTCCGCATGGACGAGCATCTATCTGGGGCGTGATAGCAGGTGCAGCTCTGATGGCGGCCATCGGATTCACACTATGGGATCCATATAAAAGATCAAAAAAACATTTGGGTTAAACGCCTTTACCTCTTGCTCAATGATTAGCTATCATCTTACAAAGATGTTGCTTCTACGATAGCTTTCTCTGCCTGAAAGAGAGCATCAGAAAAACCTCAGAAACAGCCAGTAAACAAGCACGTTTATGACCGTCAGGGGCAGGCCTATTCTGAAGAATTCCCAGAATGTGATGGTCTCATCGGATCTATTCTCTATGCTCTGAATGATTATAACGTTGCTGGCGGCTCCCAAAATCGTCAGGTTCCCGGCAATGGTGCTGCCTGCCGCAAGCGCCATAAACGTACCAGTGGATGCGCCAAGCTGGTTCAACACAGGCAGATAGAGCGCGACCATTGGCACGTTCGAGATGAATTGACTGAGAACGACGCTGATACCGAGCACCACGGCCTGACCGGATAAGTCAAGATGCAAACGGTTAAGGAAAGACTGGAATATGCCGGAGTCCCACACGCTTGCCATGAGAATAAACATGGCCCCGAAAAAGACCAATGTGGACCAGTCGAGACGCTTGACTATCTCAACTCTGCGCTGGCTCGCACCTAGCACAGGTAGTGCTGCAATAAGAGCGATGTAGGTGAGGCGGAAATCAAACTGAGGAGCGATAAAAACGAAAGCGATTTTTATTAGTATGAGAACCACAAGAAGCGCAAGAGAGATCTGGCAGAGGAAAGTCAGTCGTTTATCTTTAATAGGATCTGCATCAGAAGGAAGAACAGTGTTTGTAAAATAATGGGGATAGAAAAGTTTAAGCATGAAATAAACCAATATCATATTGACAAGCGTTGGTATCGCCAGATAACGCAAGAAGGTGCTAAACGGATTGCTGACTCCCCCGTTAAGAGCGATAAGCAGGTTCTGGGGATTGCCGATAGGGCTAAGCACGCTGCCTGTGGTGACGCCGAAGGCCAGGGCCAGCAAAAGGGGGCCAACCGTTATCTTATTTCTACTGGCTATCACCAACAGTAGAGGCGTGCCTACAATAGCGAGGGTATCGTTCATCAGGAGGGCGGCCAGCAGTCCCGAACCGAAAAGGATGAGCAACACAAGCCCATCTATGGATTTGCCCAGGCGGAAGAAGCGCTGCGAGACGTGCGCCAGATAGCCGCTTTCCTCGAGCGCCTGCCCAAGGACAAACATTCCAAAGAGAAAGCCGATGACATCAAGGTCAATGGCTTTGAGGGCGGCAGATGGGGTAATTTGCCCTGTTATCAGGACGGCAACGGCCCCCATGAGCATTGTCTGCCAGATGTGAAAACGGATGCGTCCGATATGCCTGACTGTGATAAGCAGGAAAACAAGCACGAGGACGACAATTGAAATCATTTGGGATCTTAATAAATACTCAGCGATATAACTTACAGAAAGCCCTTACGACTTCCGTGTTAAATATTAGTTTGACCCCATGACATTTGTCAAAAATACACCAATGACTTAATTCGGGGACTCCTGTATAACCCCAAAGTGTGCCCAAGACCATAATAATTATCAAAAATCGGTGTGAAAATCTTGCGTATGAAATTAGCTGTGAAACCGCAGATGCGTCAAATAAATAGAAGGAGGCTTGTCCGTCCTGAAAATTTAATTGTGCCTAAACCCAATCACTATTCCAAAATCTAATCGTCCACCAAGTTAATACTTTCTCTATAATTAAAGCATAAAGCAGTTATAACAAAACAATCATAATTAATGAAAATATGTTACATATTTATCTTTATCTATTTTGTTGCAGCCCGTCCACATCTGATAAGCTATAATAGTATTTATGATTGAAGCCTATCTGGATATCGAAACCACAGGCCTTTCGCCCGAATACTCTAAAATTACCGTCATCGGAATACACCTCGTGGAAGACGCAAACGAACATTTCGTCCAGCTCGTCGGTGACGACATAACATCTGAAAACCTGTTGAAAGCGCTGGAAGGGGTCGAGACCATTCACACTTATAATGGCAGCCGCTTCGATCTGCCTTTTATACAGGCGCACCTTGGCGTGGACCTGACAAAGGAATATACGCACTGCGACCTTATGTACGACTGCTGGCAGAATAACCTCTATGGCGGCCTGAAACGCGTGGAGCAGACGCTGGGGATACCACGCAAACTCACCGGAATTAACGGGCTCGAAGCGGTGAGGTTGTGGTGGCGTTATGTCTACAATTACGACGAAAATGCCCTAAAAATACTGTGCGAATACAACCGTGAAGACGTAGTGAATTTGAAAGCTCTCAAGGAAAAGGTTGGCGGAGGCAAGAAAGCGATCAAAAGGACACCTCGACTGAATGCAGAGGAAAGACAACAGAAAATCGAATCATATGGCGCAGCATACGAAGGCATAGCCAAGACACTGGCCACTCTGCCTAAAGAAATGTGGCTTTACCGTCCATCTTCTTCAGAATGGAGCGTTCACGAGATCGTGGTTCACCTGACAGACGCCGAGGCTAATGGCTACGTGCGTTTCCGGCGGTTTATCGCCGAACCCGGCAGCAAGGTGATGGCCTACGACCAGGACTGCTGGGCCAAACATCTGAATTACAATGATCAGAATATCGAAGAGTCTCTGCAATTGTTTAAATACCTGAGAAGTACGACATACTCTTTCTTAAAAAAATTACCGGACGAAGTCTGGACTAACGTGGTCGAACACTCCGAGAATGGCGTCATGACTCTGGAAGACTGGCTGGAGACATACGATAACCACGCCACGGTGCACATCGCTCAGATCAAGAATAACCTTAAGCTGTGGAAGAAATAGATAGTTGGGGCTCGAGTTATAAAGTTGTTGATATCTGAAGTACAACACTTTGTACGCAAGCCTTCGCTGTGGAATCTGCCAAGCATCGCTCGGCGCATTAAGCATTTTCGAAAGCAGACTGCCATAACCAACATTTAAATTATTTTATATAGTGGTATTTATCTGTCTAATTACTCGGTACTTCAAGCACAAGTAAAAATCATCACGTTTGCCAAATACATACTCCTATTATAGAATTACCTCGGAATTGCGACGGAAGGTGGCGTTTAATGTCTGACAGCGACCTGGAAAAGGTAGTAAGCGGGAATGAATCTCTTCAAGATATTATGGCGAGAGCCAATAACATAGATTTGCAATTGCAGGGCGCGGTGGAAGTAAGCGAACGCATTATCCGTGAGGCTCTGGAAAAGGCCAGAGAGATTGGTAAATTGGCCAAAAAAGTGGCTGAGACATCCACAAAGGCGGCCGATGACGCTGTAAGACAGGCGGATAAGGCTCTCCAAACCATCGAAAATGATTCTGGAGCCAACGCCAGGACTTTTGAACAGGCGAAACAGAAGGCTGAAGATGCTGCTCTTAAGGCCCATCAGATGGCAGAGGCATCGCAGCGAGCTTTCGCGGAGATTTCGGCGGGAGCTGAAGAACGTCTCAGGAATAATGAAGAAACCGCCTTGCAACTAGTGCGTGATTTTCAGGCCAAAACTTCTCAACTCGAAGCCAGTGTTAGCGCAGTACAGGAAGAGGTCAAGCAAACTATTAAGGTTTCCAAGGAATCAATCAGTCAGGCCGAAAAGATAGGCCTGGAAGTTATCGACATTTCGAATGAGTCCCTTCGCTTATCACGGGAAGCCGTAGCCAAAACCGAGAGTACTGACAGGTCGGCACGACAAGTTGCTGGTGAAGCACTACGTGCTTCTCAGGAGGCCGTAGCGCGTGTCGATGAGGCTGCCCGCTCGACTAAAGAAGTGACTGACGTCGCGGTCAAGACGGCCAAAGAACTGGCGAGACAGGCGGAAAAACATTTTAAAGCTACCGAAGATGCCGCCAAGGTATATGCGAGGTCTTTCGAACAGGCCATAGAAAGGGCTGACGAAGCTGGCAAGTGGGCCAGAGAATCTTCTGAGGAAGCCATAAGGGCTTCGCAGGGGGCTATCGCTAGGGCTGAAGAGGCGGCCAAGGCCTCAAGGCTGGCTACGGGCGAAGCCGCGCACAGTGCCAGAGACGCAGCGCAAAGCGCCAGTCGTGCAGCCAGAGAAGCGGCTGACACGGCTATTAAAGAAGTGAATCAGATAGTCGCCCAGGCAGTCACTGAGTCCCACCAGTCCGTTGCTAGTACAGAGGAAGCTCGAAAGGTGGCGGAGCAGGCGGCGGTCAAGGCCGAGCGCATCAGCCAGGAATCCAAGGATTCCGCCAGTGCCGCTCTTAACCAAGCGCTTGAGGCAGTGACGCGCGTTGAAAAAACGAGCGAAAGCATTCGCGACAGCCTGACCAATTGGTCAAAGATGACGCAGGAGAGGATCGATAAAGCAGAGGCAACCGCCCGGGAAGCAAAGCAAGCGGTGGAAGGCACGGTAAAGGTTTCGCAGGAAGCCGTTGCCCGCGCTGACGCCATGGTACAATCGGTGCGACAGGCTGCCGACGAGGCTATACGGGCCTCTCAGGAGGCGGCTGAGGCATCCAAACGCGCCGCGCAGGAAGCTGGGGAGTTGTGGATACGCGTTTTTGGCGAGATACTTAGCAGCACAGGCGAAGTAAATGTGAAAGCCAAACAGGTGACGCAGCAGACAGCAGAGCAACTAGCGGCTACCGCCAGAGGGAAAGAACCGACATCTCCCAATCCTACGCGCAAGCTTACAGAAGAAGAAAAGGCTGTGATACAGAAATTCGAGCAGACAATGAGTACCGAAGAGCCCGTTGTCAGCGATAAGCAGATAGCCAAAATAGCCAAAAAAAAGATGCAGGAGCGCATGGATTCGCTTTCGAGAATGTACCTCAAAGCGGAGACCACCCAGCCCGGCGAGGCGGAGTCTGAAGACGACCATGTGATAGAGGAAGATTAGTTTAAAACCTATAATATTGAATAAGGCTTTTTAATAATCTGCGGAGAAAGTTAGGTCTTGTTAAGGTCTCTTTTCACTCATGCCATATCCGTTTACGATGCAAAAAGACCCGAGGTGACCCCAATCGATGCGGAAGAAACAGACCCAAGGCATCCGACGAAGCCTAAAAATGAACTTACCAAAGCTCAAACAGCATCTTCTAGTTTATAACGATGGATGTACGCATGGAATAGCCAACATCCCGATGTTTATGAATTACACATAAAAGCATTAAACCATGCTTTAATTGGAGCCCGGCTGTCTCTCGTAATTATTCAGAAGCAACTATAGTAAGGGTCTAAAAAGAAGAGTTTGCTTGGAGCGGGAGACGGGACTCGAACCCGCGACATTCTGCTTGGGAAGCAGACATTCTACCACTGAATTACTCCCGCTCGTAGTGCCATTCTACCTTAAAGAAAATAGGCTGTAAAGCAGCAGGTAGTTACTATGGGACGTTTACACAAATCTTAGCTCTCTCGCTGGTCTTTCATATGGTATTTTGATCCTTCAAGGCAAGGTATTGCCTGTTACAATTGAAGAAACCTTCCTTTTTCCCATAAGACGTACATTTATATTTATGATTATGCTACAATAAACACCAAAAAAGAGTTTTAGGAGGAGTTTCATTTGAGCGGAGCTATCGATTATCAGAAAGTAATGAGTGAAATCGTCTTCGTCAATTTGCCCGGGCCCGTTGAGCCTACTGCAGGAATGAGCGGCGGAGAATTGATGCATGGCTTCCTGGCCGACCTCTACAGGGCTACCCCGGAAGTCAAATCACAGGTGGATCAACTCTGCCTGAAGTGGAATATCCACTATCGCCAGACCAAATAACAATATTTATAAGACCGGCATTGATAACGCCTTAGTAATATCTGAATATTCGATTTTGGATTTGCCCCATCAATAAAGAATACAGGCAGGTCGTGGTCTGCTCTGTCTGCATTCTTTGTTGCTCGTGAATTATCTCTATTCCTTTCACAGACAGGGGTTGTTTGAGAATTTGTAATCCGATCGCATGTTATCTTTTGTATTTTGTTCGGATAAGTGAGAATATCATAGGAATAAAAGAAACCAGTACAACAGCAATTATAAAAAGGGTAAAGTTGTTTTTGATAACGGGGATATTGCCAAAGAAGTAGCCTGCCAGGGCGCCAAGGCTAACCCATGTTATACCGCCAATAGCATTGTAAAAAAGAAAACTGCTGTATTGCATCATCCCCATACCTGCCACAAACGGGGCAAACGTTCGTATGATGGGCACAAAACGAGCTAATATAATTGTCTTACCGCCATGTTTTTGAAAAAATTCGTGGGTCTTTGCCATATGCTTCGCGTTGATGGGAAACTTTTTGCTGGCAATGATTTTTTCGCCTGAAACCCTCCCGATCCAGTAGTTTACCGTGTCACCTGCAATAGCCGCCAATATAAGTAAACCCAATAGAACGAAAACATTCAGTGATCCCAAGGTAGCGAAAGCCCCCGCCACAAATAACAGTGAATCCCCGGGAAGGAATGGAATGAAAACCAAACCAGTTTCTACAAAAATGACTATAAACAGTATCGCATACGTTGCGATGCCGTAAGTAGCGATAATCTGCCCCAGATGAACATCCAGGTGCAGGATAAAATCTAGCATTGATTTAATGATGTTCATATTCTCCCTATGGCGCAATCCTCGTGCTGGGGTACCACCCACGCGTTTTTATCTGACAGTCAGACATCCAGGACGGTCGCAAGTTACGCTTACGTGTAAAGCTAGATAGAGATATGAAGTATTCTAGAACAATCACATCCCGTGGTCAAAATTCCCCGGCGGGATCTAGACATCCACGGTTTTCCTCCCTTTGTAATATGATTGACTAGATGTTCTGCCCTGCCCTATACATTTTTTAGCTTTACCACTATAATTAACGAAAATTGGAAAAACGCTGAAGGTTAAACACTATGAAAAGGGATAGTTATTTCCTGGTTTTTATTCTCATTCTTTTAGGTCTTGCCCTGTGGGCCATCCTGCCGACCAACAGCACGCGTCTGGGCAGAAACGGCTTCCAGCTTGGCCTTGACCTCAAAGGCGGGACGCACCTGGTTTACCAGGCCGATCTGTCCCAGAAAGATCCCTCTCTCACAGATGCGCAAGCCTTGGCTGCAGTTAAAGCGACAATCGAACGCCGCGCCAACGCATCCGGTGTCACCGAGCCACTTATCCAGACACAGGGCAGCGACCGTATCGTTGTGGAACTTCCCGGAATCAAAGACGTCGACGCCGCCATCAATTTAATCGGTACTACTGCCCTCCTTCAAATCATGGTAAAGCACTATGATACCAGCGGTAACGCCATTCTCGATGCTAATGGGAACCCCTGGTTCGTTGCTACGGCCATGGGGAGCGACGGGGTTACCCATGAACTGACGGGTAAGTACCTTAAGCCCAACGCCCAGGTTGTCCTTAACCAGACCACCAACCAACCCGAGGTTAGTTTTGAATGGAACACTGAAGGCGCCGTACTGTTCAAGCAAATAACCAGTGATAATAAGGGTAAGCTTCTCGCCATATTCCTTGATCAAACCAATATAGAGACTGCCACCGTGCAAGATGTGATCTCCGATAGAGGGGTTATTAACGGCCTCAAACTTAAAGACGCCCAGAACCTCGTCATCCAGCTTAACTCCGGTAGCCTGATCGTCCCGCTGACGGTCATTCAACGCACCGATGTGGACGCCACTCTGGGCGCCGACTCTCTTACAAAAAGTCTTACAGCTGGCGCTATCGGCATAGGCATAGTAATTCTCTTTATGATCTTTTACTACGGATTGCCAGGTGTCATTGCCGCCACGGCACTACTTATCTACAGTGCGCTAGTTCTGGCGGTATATAAGCTTATCCCGGTCACACTGACACTGCCTGGCATCGCCGGTTTCATCATATCGGTCGGCATGGCGGTCGATGCCAACGTGCTCATATTCGAACGTCTTAGGGAGGAGTTGCGCGCTGGACGTACTCTGCACCGAGCTGTGGATGAAGGATTCCGCCGCGCCTGGCCTTCCATCCGCGATAGCAACATCTCCACCTTCATCACCTGCATTATACTCTACTGGTTCGGCAATACCTTCGGTGCCTTCATGGTAAAGGGTTTCGCGTTGACCCTCTTTATTGGTGTGGCTATCAGCATGTTCAGCGCCGTGCTTATCACGCGCACCTTCATCAGCCAGCTTATCGGAGGCGGCATGGTCAAGGGCTTATCCATACATGAGGTCAAAAATAATGTTTGATTTTGTAGGCAAGAGATACTGGTTCTTTCTATTATCTGCGCTTATTATCATTCCAGGAATCATCTCACTGTCTGTTTTCGGACTTAAAACGGGGATAGATTTCAACAGCGGCACATCCATGACGCTGCACTTCAGTCCCAGTGTGGATGAAACCCAAGTGCGTAGCACTCTGTCGAACCTCGGTTACAAAGACGCCATCGTGCAGCACACCGGGGCAGACGATTTTATCGTCCGCCTTGCGACTACAGAATTAATCACCGACCAAACCAAAAACCAGCAACTCATCAACGGTCTTAATACCCAGCTTAACACAACTACCGAACAGAAAGACCTTTCGGTCCTCTCAGCCGCCATTGCGGCACAGACAGCGCGTAACGCCGTCATCGCCGTGATCGTAGCCGCGGTCGGTATCTTGCTCTACATCTCATTCGCTTTTCGCAAGATGCCTAAACCGCTGCGCTGGGGTACCTGCGCCGTCATCGCCATGATACACGACGTGCTGGTGGTAGTGGGCATCTTCTCCATCCTGGGCTGGGCGGCCGGGGTCGAAATCGACGCCCTGTTTATCACTGGCATGCTCACGGTCGTGGGCTACAGCGTGCACGACACCATTGTGGTCTTCGACCGTATCCGCGAAAATCAGTCGAGGGGTGGCGGCGGTAGCTTCGAAAATGTTGTAAACTCCAGCATTCTTCAAACCATGACCCGTTCTCTTAACACCTCTCTCACAGTGCTTTTTGTTCTGCTAGCGCTCTTCGTATTGGGCGGCGCTACCATACATTATTTCACTCTCGTCTTGCTCATCGGCGTCATAACCGGCACTTACAGTTCGGTGTGTAACGCCAGCCAGCTTCTCATCGTCTGGGAAAACAACGAGTGGGGCCGCTTCGTTTCCTGGATACCATTTCTACGGAAAAAAGCCGTCGAAGGATAATCGCTAGAATCGATTTAGAATCATGAAGGGGGGAAGTAAATGCTTCCCCTCTCCCATTTACATACATCAGAAGGGGAAACCTTCCGCTCATTAATGCCGATTATGTTATATTTACTAAAAGAGCTATTACACTGCGCTGGATACAAACCCTTCCCCACGTTCTGAAAGGATGACGTAATGGCAAAAGCTAAGGATCTCTGGTACAACCTCACCTCTGAACAGGTGCTCAGCGGCCTGGGTTCTAGCTCTGACGGCCTGAGTTCCGCTGAAGCCAGTCGCCGTCTCGTCGAATACGGCCCCAACGAACTGCGCCGTTCCAAAAAGAACTCGTCTTGGCGTCTCTTTCTCGAGCAATTCAAAGACCTCCTCATTATAATCCTCCTGGTGGCTGTTATGCTCTCTGCCATACTCGGCAAGGCCGTGGAAGCCATTGTCATCTTCATCATAATCCTCTTCGCCGCAGGATTGGGGTTCATCCAGGAGTACCGCGCGGAACGTTCTATCGAGGCGCTTAAAAAGATGGCCGCGCCTGTCGCCAAGGTTATCAGAGACAGCAAGCACCTGGACATCCCGGCCTCCGATGTCGTGCCAGGCGATGTCGTTCTATTGAAAACCGGTGACCGCATGCCGGCTGACGGCCGCCTGCTTGAATCAGTCAATCTAAGGACGGATGAGGCCTCCCTCACAGGAGAAAGCACCCCTGTCGAGAAAAACACGGAACCGGTTGGACGTGAAGTGGGCATAGGCGACCGCCGGGACATGATTTTCGCCGGAACCTCGTCCAGCTACGGGCGCGGCACTGCGGTCATAACCGATACCGGGATGAACACTGAGTTCGGCAAGATAGCCAGCCTGTTGCAAGAAGTGGAAGAAGAGGACACGCCCCTGCAGATAAACCTCGACCGTCTGGGTCGCTGGATAGTGATTGGTGCGCTAGGTCTTACATCCGTGCTGGCAGTCCTGGGGGTTCTCAGGGGCCATGGGGTTCTTGAAATGCTGTTGTGGGGCGTAAGCCTCGCTGTGGCGGCCGTCCCTGAAGCCCTGCCGGCCGTGGTGACTGTTTCATTATCGCTGGGCGTCCAGAAAATGGCGAAACGTCACGCTCTAATACGTAAACTCCCGGCGGTGGAGACGCTCGGTAGCACTACTTATATATGTTCGGACAAGACGGGCACACTCACCCAGGATCAGATGACTATCCGCCGCATTTACACCGATGAGAAAATGCTCGATATCGGCGGCTCTGGCTACGAACCCCGGGGCGAGTTTCTGGATAATGGCAGACCGGCTAACCATAACTCAATGCCAACTCTGCAAAAACTACTCATCGTGGGATTATTATGCAATGACACAAGCCTGTCTATGGATAACGGGGATTGGGACATCAAGGGCGACCCGACTGAGGGTGCGCTGGTGGTACTGGCTGCCAAAGCCGGCTTGAATCAGCATGAGCTATCTCAAAGCAATCCCCGGGTGCATGAGATTCCTTTCACTTCTGAATCCAAACGTATGACCACCGTGCATGAGACGGCCCAGGGGCGCACCGCCATGGCCAAGGGCGCCGCCGAAGTTATACTGGACGGCTGCCGATTCATTCTTATAGAAGACGCAGAAGTAGAGCTGAATAAATTGACCCGCGAAAAAGTACTGAAGGCAGCCAAAGAGATGGCCGACACTGCGCTGCGCGTGCTAGGTCTGGCATACAAGAGCACTTACTACACAGAGAGCGCTGCCGATATGCAAAAGAATATGGTGTTCTTAGGGCTTGTAGGCATGATCGACCCGCCGCGTCCCGAAGTGAAAGAGGCCATCAAGCTCTGTGACCATGCCGGCATACGCACCGTGATGATTACGGGAGACCACAAGGCCACGGCTGTTGCCATCGCCACAGAACTCGGGCTGATGAAAGGCGGCCTGGCTTATAGCGGCGCTGAGCTGGACCAGCTCAGCCAGCAAGACTTCGAGGAACAGGTTGAGAAGATAGACGTGTACGCTAGGGTATCTCCATCGCATAAGCTGCGAGTGGTCGAGGCGCTCGAACGCAAAGGCCACGTCGTTGCCATGACCGGAGACGGCGTCAATGACGCCCCCGCCCTTAAAAAAGCCGACATTGGCATTGCCATGGGTATCAGCGGCACCGATGTCACCAAAGAAGCAGCCGGGATGGTGCTGACGGACGACAACTTCGCTTCGATAGTGGCCGCCGTTGAAGAGGGGCGCGGTATTTTCTCGAACATCAAGAAATACCTGGTTTACCTGCTCTCCTCCAATCTTGGGGAGATTTTGCTGATGGCAGCGGTTATCCTCTTCGGCCCCCTGATGGGACTACCGTCAGGAGTGGTACCACTGGTGGCAATACAGATCCTTTTCGTCAATCTGGCGACAGACGGTCTTCCAGCTATTGCTCTGTCCGTTGACCCGCCCGAACCAGGCCTCATGCAGCTAAAACCCCGTCCGCGTCGTGATAGCATCTTCACTCGGCCTATCGTCACCTACATGGTAATAGCCGGCGTCTGGACGGCACTGGTGACACTGGGGGTTTTCTTATGGGCCATGTACACCCGTTCAGGCCCCCCGGATCAGGTCCTTAAGGAAGCCCAGAGCCTCTGTTTCGTGGCACTGATACTTGTTGAATTTTTCAACGCCTTTAATTGCCGGTCTCTGGAACATTCGATATTCCAGGTCGGTTTATTCAAGAATAAATGGCTAGTGATCTCGATCGCATCACAGATTTTGCTTCTCCTGGCTATCGTGTACTGGCACCCGTTCCAGGTTGCATTCAAAACCTTCGGATTGAACGCGGAGGAATGGATAATTGCCGTGCTCTCAGCTTCCACCATCTTCTTCGGGCTGGAACTTTACAAACTGGTGAAAAAGTTGCTTGGAGCAAAGGGAAATAGATAGCAGAGAGAAAGGCATAAGGCTCGACCATTTGCCAGGGCACTTAAGAACCAGAGGATGCTTACAAGCAGATTAAACCTGACTTATATCGCCCGAATATATCATCCGCGTACCAGTAAAATGGGTGTGCGGGCTCCTATCATAACTTCTTCGGCGGTATTGCCGTAAGCCCAGCGGCTGATACCTGAGCGTCCATGTATGACCATCGCAATAAGATTGGCGCGGTTGTTTACCGAAGAGTTGATAATTTCTTGAGCTGGATTCCCGAGCGGCAGCTCGCAGCGCACTTTGAAACCGGCTTCCCGGAAACGTTTCTCAACATTCGCTAGGTATGAGCCGGCCACCAGCTTGCATTTCAGGTTTTCCTGTTGAACCCGTGCTTCCCAACTATCAGCTAAATCTTATGGGTAATCTGAAGACACGATAGTAGGTTCGCAATTTCTGATAAGTATTACCTGCACCACTTCGGTGCCCCATTGTCGCCCCAGCGCTTCTACATGGGGTAAAATGGCTTCAGCCGACTTGGTGCCGTCCAGAGCCACCAGCATGCGCCTTTCGGGAAGCTGGTCCAGTATTATAGCATCTTCAATCCCGGCTCTAACCATCAATACCGGTATCCTGGACTCACGCAGCACTTTATACGCCACGCTGCCCATAGCCCAGCGATTCAGGCCTGAGCGTCCGTGCGAAGCCAATGACATTCTCCCCGACGCAAGCGTCGGGGTATCACAATAACCTTAGTTGATCTTTGTGAATCTGGATATATTCAATGCCACAACCTTGCTCTTTAATATATTTCCCAATGACCGTT
>Ga0007800_10000515_pt1 | contig 15088 bp, 15 predicted proteins | sample CryBogmetaGMA14M_FD_60366 | JGI IMG/M metagenome (GOLD analysis project Ga0007800, IMG submission 60366) | Freshwater microbial communities from Crystal Bog, Wisconsin, USA - MA14M | ecosystem: Environmental > Aquatic > Freshwater > Lake | place: Crystal Bog, Wisconsin, USA | collected 2009-07-06 | reverse complement strand
CATTTACAACAACAGTTCCTCTTTTCTTAAATTCATTAATATAATTGTCATAAATATATAACAAAGTAGCAAAGGTACTGTCTTGTTTAAATGCAACCTCTCTTGATTGTAAAAAACGATATACAACCGCCTCATAAGTTTCAACATCTCTAAATATGCGCCTATATACATTCACCATTGCAGCTACATAACAAATAGAGTACCAATAGGTGTAAAAATCAACATCACCTTCCCCTGAATCCTTGGCGATATCAGAATCCAAACGATTTAACTTCCACCAATTCTTAATGATGTCGTTAGAAGTTATTTTTATATTAGCAATATTTGTAGGCATATATTTTAAACATATGATTTAGCCATAGCACAAATAGTGCAATTAACGAGTGTTCTGATAACTAATTTTGTAGCTTCTTTACTCACAAGAGTGGGTATCACAGGATCACCAGAAGCTTCAAATCCATTTATAGAAAAGCTATAAGAAGTGTTCGTAAAAGGAACATCCCAGATTAAATCACATTCTGTGTCTGCAGTAGCCGAAGCATGTGCTTGTCTAATAGGTGCTCCAACAGCTCCAGCCTGTTGTTCAATATAATCTAAAATAGCAATTTCAGCTACTTGATGATTTTCAACCTGAACTTTTGTTCCTGCAGTTCGGTCTACCAACGCTGCTTTTATTAAAGCTAAAACTTGTGCATATGTTGCCATAACGATTAACTATATTGGTCTGAATACTGATCTGGATTATAAATACGAGTAGAAGCACTACCAATTTGGTAAAGTATATTATACGAAGTATCTTCGTCTTGAGCTAAAACATCCCTTCCTATCTCTTCCCCGTCCAAAAACAAACTTACTTCATAATAAGATCTAACTATCTTGATTTTATGTAAAAAACCTACCTGAAAACTAAACCCACTAAACGATACACTTCCAACTGTAATTATGTTTGTGTTAGATATTGTCACATAATCGTCAAACATAGTTATCGTACTGAACCCTGACTCTTCAAACATGAGCTCAAACTCAACTTGATAAATGCGACCAAGATTTTCAATCTGATTATTCTCAAGGGTCAAAAGCTCGCCAAAGTATGATCGTCCAAAAGTAAACTCACTATTATAAGCAGGTACTGTAGCACTAGGTGAATTATTATAAGCATCAAACCTCTGACGAACTATCTTATCTCTCTTCACATAATTAGCAAGCTCCCCCGACTGACGTATTTTTTCATAAACGTTATCTGCCCATTGTTCGATCAATTCGTTGTTATAATCGAAAAAATGAGCAAGTGCAGTTTTATTATATTGATCAATCATGTATTATAGTAGATAGGTAACACAGCACTATTGTTGTCATACAGAATATTACCACTCATATCCCTCATTACAAACTTTACAATACGAGGCAAAGTATAAGTATCAATAGAACTGTCATTATGAGGTAAAAAATATTCATCTGGCACATATTTCACTCCCTGTACACTTTTCACTATCTGTAATAAATCGTCCCACTCGATTTTAATTTTATTCCAGAACCTGAAATCAAAATACTTAGTCAGTTGAATTTGGATTGCTTTACGTACATTAGTAGATATATAACCTGAAGCAATATCTACCCTAAAATCAACTCCATATGTAACGCCGCCAACTAAGTACCATTCAATATTTATCAATTGTAATCCGATAACCCCTGCCTGACTATCAACATCGATCAAAGACATAAAATCTTTTAAACTATTTTCAAAAGCAGATAATTCATCTTGCGAATAAGACTTACCATTACAAGTTACGAGTGCAAGTTTTATTCTCCCATCTTCATTATAACCTGCCTTACGAATATCGATAATATCACTATCTAAAGCTCTACAATTTTCAAGTAAGTTCTGATAAGAACTTTTTGCAGCAAATTGATTAAAAGTAGACAATCTTGCTTTAAAATCTTCATCATTCTCAGTATCTCTACCTCCAGTAGCTGCATATTCATTAGTACAACTTATATGACCAGTAGGAGGTTGTGTGATACGATTTATTGTTAATGGCCCTACATTTGCATTTACCCCCACTGAAGAACTACGTACAGGAATGTATGCATAACCATTTGCTCCAATAATAGTAAGTTGAACGATATTGAATGTCACCCCTTGATTACTGGTAAAAGAAGATTCTCCTGGTACGTAAATAGTATTTGGATCCGCATAAACTAAAACAAAAGTGGAAGACCTTGTAGCAGATAAGCGAGCCACTGCTCCGATAAGTTTAGCAGCATTATCAAGATAAGTGCCTGAACTAAGCTCTGGGAATATCTGCGACTCTAAAATTGCAGTGTCTTTTAAGTCTTTCTGAAAAATCTTTGCAATCCCAAAAGCATGTGCATTAAACACTGATAAATCTGATATCTTTGAAGTCTTGCTGGTATGATTTAAAAAGGTTTCTGCATACAAAGCCTTTAAATCTGCAATTGTCAATACGTCTGTTATTAATTTATCAACCATCACAGTGTTTTATTAAGTTCATTATTCAAGCGAGACACTATCTTAAAATCATAAAATGCCACATCCCCTTCGGTTCTATTACTAGTCATCTGGATACTCTTAAAGGAATCATCAGTCTTAAAATTATTAATCACCTCCCGATTCAAAGACGATAATCGCAGAGCATTAATTGAAGATCCGATCAAACCTTTTGAAACTCCAAGAGTAGGGAATTCAGGTACACTACCTTTAGTGGTTCTTAAACAAATATCAGCTGACTGTTCCATTGTATCAGTAATACTAAGAGCTACAATATCATCCTCATCAATCAAGATCTTTTCAGGCAAATCCTTGCCAAGTATATTATCCCCAACCATTATATCCACAACTGTAGAAGTGTTCATTGTCCTGTTATCAGTGCCACTAACATCTAATACATTACCCCCACTCTTATCATAATCTAATTCTGCAACACTATTCTTTAACGCAAGGTCAACCCAATCTTCATTGGAATCACTACTACCAAGTTCCTGTGAAAGATCTTCAAATGTTTGGTTCTGTTTTAAAATAAGTTTATATTTTGATTGATTCTCATACCCAAATACATAGGAGCTACGCAGCCATTTAGCAAGATTCATTGTAGTTTCAAGCTTTGTTTTAATTGTGGATAGATTATCTATCAGATCCCAGAATTTAGTAGTATTTGATAAACTACTATTAGTAGAAGCAATTACCTGTTCTATTTTATCAGATTCAATCAATAGACGATCAAGCTCTTTAAATGCACTTTTATTGAGTGTTGATTTCCCTTTATAATAGGAGTTAATCGATGGGAAATATAAAGACAAAAAATTATCATAATCAATAAAATATTGATATAAATTGTAATTAGTTACCTTTATGAATCTATCGATTACATTCATCTTCACAACTTATTAGGATAGACGTTATTCCAATCGTATCCATCAGCCATCTCTCTGAATGGAACTGGATCTTCTACTGATTTTACTACTTGTTCAGATGATAAACTAGTCTGTAATTCACTCTTACTTTTTTTATTGTTCTTAACATCATTCAAATCAGCAATAATAACTAAATTCAATTGATACTTCCATACCATATTTGAAGACTGTTCGTTCTGAGATAAAGTTAAAGGTTGTTTAGTAGGGACCACAAGATATGATTCTCCAAGTGCTTGATTATAGAGATAGAGTTTATAAGTCATCCCAGTAGGACCATGAGACTTAGCTTTATGAATAATTGATTGCAATATTTTTGTACATCCAAACCCGGTCTTCACACCAACCAAAAACTCTTGCTTAATATCCTTAAAATTAGAGTTGATCTGATCTGATGTATAAAACCCATCTTCAATCGCTTTTTGCGTGGCAAACCCAGGATAATACCCGTCCTCTTCCCACGACAAAAGTTTAAAAGCTCTCCCAAAATCACCCTCAATACTTATTTCATCTGGAGTATAGCCTTGCTTATTAAACACTGTGATACCAGTAAAAGAAGTCTGCACTGTAGTAGCTTCTGTTTCTGTCTTACTGATATTACTAGGCATTACTGGAAAGCCAAAATAATCAACTGTGTCATCATTATCATCCACAAGTTCCAACGCACACATATATAGCTCAAAATCGCGAGGATATTGCTTCGCCATCCCATCACGCCCTTTGTTTTGCGTGAAGAATTCGTCGTAGAATAATTTATTGGCTCTATCTAAAGACATGGTACGGAATACTTGCTATAAAATTATAAAAGAAAACCCTTTTTTAAAAATGTTTTTTGAGTCAATCATATAATAGGTACTGGAATTGGTATTGGAACGTAAGAATTTAAGGCCTCCATCAATACTGTATTAGCCTGTTGTACTGCCATATCTTGTACTATCTCAACTGCCTTTGGTACTTCAGTAGCCCCTCTCGCAGCAGTAGTGGCTCCAGAATCATAAGCTGCAGAAGAAAGGTCTTCTAAGGTCTGTTTAGTTGTATCGTAGGTTAATTTCAAAGTAGCATAAGTGGTTCTTAAATTTACGGCTGTAGTATAAGCCTGTTGAGCTATATCAATAGATAAAGCGACAGGAGGAGGTAATAAAGACTTAATTTCTTCAGGCACACGATCCCAAGCTTCCAGTATTTCACTCACACCCATTTTATCGGTGAAAGTGACCCCATACTTAGCTTTTAATTGCTTTTGTAAGGTGATCTTCGGATTTTCTGGCTTTGTAATTATCATATCAACCTACTTTTACTATTTTAGAAACACCAATCTCACTCACATCCATAATAGCTGCTGCATCAGGAATGGTAGAATATAAAACATTAAACTGTCCACCAACAATGATCGATTTATCTGTATCAATTTCCACACCTGAATCTGTTATACCAACACTGCTATTTTGATTATGTAATAAAATGTCTTGATCACCTGCATTAACAACAACTCCAGTTTTATCCATTGTAACAACCGCTTTATTATTACTTAGGACAATATCTTTATTAGTACTCACATTCACATTACCATCCACAGCTGTTACATTAGTGTTTCCTTCGCTATAAACGTTGATCGTTCCTTTGACGTGCAAATTCACCTCTCCAGAAAGATCGTCGTTCCTAACGTTTATATTCAACTTTCCTCTTTGTGCAGTTCCAATAATATCAATATTAATCTGACCCTTCCCATCAACAGACACTAAAGCATAATTACCATCTAACGATCTCTTAAGCACTAAAATATCTTCCTCGTTCAAATCAGTATCACCATTTGAACTTATAACTCCAGTGATAATGGCTTTACCAGCATATGGCTCTGTAAAAAATACTACTCCACTGCCGAGCTGCTCTTTTTCAGTAGGGAATTTGATATCCCTAATTGCTGATTTAGTGATATAGCAATTATGCATCACACCGCCACCACCTTCTACTAATAAAGAAAATCGCTCTGTACGTAAGCATTGCATTATAAATTGCTTACGATCAACATTTGAAGGTATAATAATGTATCCTGTATTAATCGATTTACGCAACGTAGGATCAAAATCCTTATACACTCCACTACCATCTACCATTGTTGTCTCTTTGAGAAGAAATCAAATAAATCAGTATCTATCAATTTTACATTAGTACCAGAGGTTGATAACTTGACCTTATCATCAACTAATTTAATTTGTAAGGCCTCAACAATGATATCCATATTAACGATATCAAAATAATTGATTACCTTACCTTTATTATTAATCTCAGTATCATCAATAACATATTGCTTGAGCATCCCTCTTTCAACGGTCAATGCCGTTTCTCTACTTAAAGTATTCCCATTAATAGATATTGAATTTGCAACTGCCTTAACGTAAAAAATCTCATTAGTTGGTTTAAACCAAATCCACATGCCCTTTTTAATTCTTCTATCACCTCCAGATATACGTATTGTTCCTTTGCGTGTAAAAGGAAGAATAGAGGTTGATTCAATAACAAATTTCAAATCATTAGCAAGTGACTTGCGATACAAATCAATGTTTACGTTTTCTTGTTCTCCACTCAATACATTTGCACTAAGATAGGTGTCAGTTATTACCCTTTTATGCATACCAAATAAAGAAGCATATTCTTGAAAAACTACTATCGGCATAAATGTGGCTGCTGAATATTGCCCAGCGCCAAGTAACCCCTCTAATGGTTGTACTTGATACCACGAGTAATAAGTCTCATCCCAATTAACATTAAATTCAGCAACTACATCCGAAGCTATCTCAATAACTTTATTTTTAGGATCCTTAAAATAATCAACAATCTGCTCTTTTGTAAATGGTGCTTGACGAGCAATAAAAACAAACTGATCCCCATACGTATCCCCCCAAAACTCAACCAAAGGTTCTGTACATATCCTTTTCACAAGATCAATAATTGTACCTTCTGGACACGATAGTTCACCATTATTCAAACGTCTATTATCAAGTTGATGGTCTACAATAACCTTAATAATTTTCCAAACTCCATTCTGTTCCGCACTATCTAAATACTCTTTACTCGCCCCATTTAACTGATATACTTTACTTGTACGATCTTCATTTTGTTTAGTAAATATGTTATATGAATTCTTATATGCATCAAACAACTTACTGTCCTTAGGTAAGACTCCGACATGAGTTAGTTGATTAAAAATAAAACCAAGTGAATCTCTTATTGAACGGTATAACATTGTAAATAGAGTCATAAACTCACCCGTCGTAAACAAACGTTTAAACACTGTATTTGTTTCGTCGTAATTTACAAAAAACTCTTTTCCTCCATTAACCAGTGCAAATGGGAAAAATACACTACTATCTTCAACAATCATTTTTGTAAAATCACGACCAGACACATTCAACATAGTCATATTAGCATCTGGAGAATAATTCTCCGAACTCATATCTACAAGTCCAATCATATCATACACCTTCCCTGGCAAAGAGGATGGATCGATCTCAAATTTATTAATTTCATTTTGTATATCACCTTCAATATCTAACCTCTCGTAACGCAAAAAAACTATATCATTCTGCTGTATGTATTTCTGAAAAAATGACAATACAAATGCATTATTCATCACCTTCTGAACATACGAATAATAAGTCTCTGAATACTTGTGAACATTTATAGGATCAGTAATATCAATCAATGAAAAAGAAAATGATCCTCCTCCGTCCGCCACCGTCGTATCCATCGACCTAACGAAAGGAGTAATGTTGAAGATCTTATCAAGTGCCCTAATATAAATCCAGCAATTAAACGATAAATGTAAATAATTCACTGAATAAGCAAAATCCTCTTCAAATAAATTACCAGCTTTAATATATAAAGGATCACTCAACAACGCTTTAATCTCCTCACTCATAAACGCTTTAAGATATTGCTGTTGCATGAACAGATCTTTACCTTGTGCAGATAAAACCTCTACATTCGCTTTATTTTTAGGAATATATAATAAAGTCCCTACATTTATTTCTAACCCTGGAACATATTTTTTAACTGGAAATTTTATCCGTTGATCTTCAGTATATAATTCCCAAATGCGATCTAAATTTGAATAATCACCTGGCTTATACTTGCAAAAATCTTCTGCTGTAATACTTACGGTAGCAACTACAGAATTAGCCATTGATACGAGCTCATCAATCGTAGTAACACTTGAATCTTGATGATGATATTCATAATAGTCCTTAATAGCTAAAATAGACTGTAATTTTTTTACATTATCCTGACTTAATTTATTACTAAGGTTTACTACTGTCGATTGATCAATAAATACTATATTAGGCTGTATAGCAATATGATTATAAGTAGCCCCAAATTCAAATTCGCCAACCCCTAAAGACACTAATTCAGTATATAATTTACCTTTAGATAATATCTCTTTTCGATAAGTAATCAGACGTGTTTGATTATCAAGTACGAATTGAAAATCTAGTGCTTGTCCATTCAAATGATGACTATTATCTGCAACTCTATAGCCTGCAGCTTTTAATTCTTCATTATGTGATTGAGTTCTAAAGGCTGAAGTAACTTTAATGCCAAACCAAGTAAAATAACGAGCAATAGCCGTCAAGGCTTTTAATAAGTTCTCATTCAATTCATATCGACCTGCTGGCGATTCACCCCCGAAAACATAAAAATCTCCTAATGAAAAAAATTCACTATAATCGTATTGATATCTTGTATTATCCCCTTTTATTATTTTCATCAATCCTTCCCTGGTACTATCCAATAACCTTTACTTAATTTGATAGGTCCTTGTGTAGGTACAGGATATTTCAAATCAGTAGCTATTTCTTTTAACGTAACTACAACATCCTTACCTAGTGTGATCATTGTATTTTCATAATCAGCTATGGCCTTAGGTTGTCCTGATATATTGGCAGCCTCTCTCGCTCTTTTATCCAAATCTTTAACTCCTTCTTGCCCTTCGTATCCCTCTCCTGTAGTAAATTTACCCAACTTACCTTCTTTATATCCTGTAACAAGATCCTTAGCAGCCTGCCAACTCGACAACTGTGGAAAAGCTTGTTTTAATAACATTGTAAGTCGCTCAGTATTCCCTCCGCTCAGTTTATCATATTGACCTATTAAACTAGGTAAATAAGCTTGATTTTCTTTAGAAAATGGATTTTCTCTCATCATCTGTAAATCCACTAAAGAAGCTCCTGGGCGTATTTTAGAAAGTACCATCATTTGAAGAGCTTCTGTTTGTGGTGAAGACGCACCTGTTAATCCGCCCTTCACAGCATCAACCATATTACTTAAATACTCAGGAGATTTACGCAAAGCTTCATTCATACCGCCAAGCTCAGCTACCACCTTTGTATTAATGCCTGCGTCTAATTTACCTAATTTTGCTGCCTGATCCTTACCAAGCCCAATCATAATCTGTAAATAGTCAGGCACAGCTGCCATATCTTCCCCTTTAACTATACCAGCACTCCTCATTCCAGCAATACCTGATTGAATATCACTCATTGCTGTACCACCATGTAAACGAGCTAATTGCTCTGCAGAATTATACATTCCACGATCAATACCTAACCCCTTTTCAGCTATTATTTGATTATATACAGCATCATCTATACCAACACTAGATCTTCTTGCTTGCATCAATGGAGCTAATCTCGAAGCATAATCAATTGCGGATTCTCCAAATACGTCAAAACTTTTTGCTTTCTTAAAATCTACCGCTTGACCAGATACTGCTTGAGATAATCCAGCAGCTTTATAATAAGAAGCACTTGCGTCCCATGCCTTTTTTCCTAATACAGACCCTAATATAACAGCAGCACCTACCAATCCAGCACTACCACCCATAGCCATTAAGCCACCTCCAGCTTCCATCCCTACATTCATCCCCGCACTAATAGGGTCTCTCGCTCCAATAATGGCCATCCCAGCACCCCTCATCCCACCGGCAAACTTACCACCTCTACTCTCCTCTTCATTCAAACTCTCTCCTTCCATCCCAAGTCTAGCAGCTTGATAACGCTGCATTAAAGTACGTTCAGCATGTGGAGTTTTTGATAGGGTGTCGATTGTCTGTTTCTTATTCTCTTCAATCTCTTTATTGCCTGTTTTTAATATAGCATCGATAATATCCCTTAATAATTCGTTTTGTAATTTAGTATCAGAACTTTTATTGGATATGTCTTCCAATTTTTCTTTACCTCTACTTTCAGATATATCCCCCCTTTCGACTTGCTCCCTAACTAAATGCTTGCGCTCATAAGTATCCATGGTGCCAGCACGTTCCATTGCTTTAATGGCATCTTCAATATTATTTTTAACTTCCTTCCATGTGTGACCAACTTTTAATGCATCTTCAATAATGCTCTTAGACATTTCATTAGCATCACGCTTAATATTATCAAAGCCAGACTTAGATGATGCATTATCAACACCTATTCGTATCTTTTTTTCTGTGTCCATTACTTAGGAACTTTATATTGATCCAAATCCATTTCAGCAAATTCTCTCTTGTATTTTTCTAATTTCTCGGCCTCAGTCAAATCAGCATCTTCATCCACAATAGGAGTCACTTTCATCCAATCTCCTTTATTTGGTACATATTTCTGAGTTTGTTCATTCTTAAAAAATAACAAATCTTCTTCCCATTCAAAGCGCATATCTATAAAAGACAAAACCCGATGTTGAGGGGAGCCAAAAGGTATTTTATGTTTTTGCCTGAACCACCTATCAATCGGGTATTGAATATTCCACTGTAAAACAAATGAGCTTATTTCTTCATCATCAAATGTATTTGTTACAATAGGAGGTTGAACCTTCTTTGGCCGACGAAATGAATTGAACATTATGCATCATTTTTCTTTTTTAACACAGTCTCGACCTTCTCTAACCACGGCAAAATATCCTTCGTGTAAACATCGCGTATTTCAATGTAATCTTCCACTCCCAAGTCTCTTATACTACCTGGCTTGAGAGACTGGATAAAATCCGGGCAAAACACCGTAAAAAACGCTTCTATATCGATGATCATCAATGCATCGTCAGCATTGATAAATCCCATACGATAAATGTTGCCATAATTACCCATAGATAAAACAGACCTCATTTTCCAGAGATCTATAAGATTTCCTACTTTAAGAGGTTCAGTGGTGAATTTTTTAGACTTGATAATGAAATTAAGATTTTCCACGATGATAAGATTTTACGATTAATACTATATTACGATTTAATTTTCTTTAACCAACTGTAGGCCTTGGAGGGGTAGGAAGGTTTGTGATCCCCATTATAATTGGGGAAGTATATTCTCCCGATTGTTGAAATCCACTAATCTGCTGCTCATCTATTGAAAAATTTGTGGAATCAAGATAAATGTCCTTAATTGTACAAAGTACTTCATTCACTGTCTGTACGACCACACCACCTGCAATCACCAGTGCATCCTTCTTCCATACAGTGATATCTACGGGCACATTGAGGAGTGTCTGTGTATCTTTATACTGCTGCAGCGTCATGACTAATCGGTTGTCTAAGCCGGGCAAACCCGTTCTCATTAAATCAATTAAGTAGAAGTCACAACTCCATGTACAAGTAATAGCAAGTAATGGTCTTTCTTTCTTAGTTACTTCACCAAGTCCCATTACTGATCCACGCTGCTTAGTTTCTGTGCAACGCAGATTTTTCATAAACCCAATAGGAATACCGTTTGATGTTATGATGGCCCTTGCGGCTGTCATGGTATCTGTCTGTAGTGGCATGTCTTTTAATTTTTAAAAATAACCTTTCGAAAACAAATCATAAATACAGTCTTCCTGTAAAGAATATACTCTTGATCTCTGAATTAGGAGATGCTTCATAATCAACAAAAATAACATCTTCCTGTTGTACTGCTGTCACATTACGATAAGCTACAAGTAATGTTCCGACCTTACGCTGCAGGTATGTCTTTGTCCATTCTACAGCAGCCTCAGCAGTGAGTGAATTACGATTTACACCTTCTGGGTCAGACATTAGATCAAGTTTTGAATTAATAATAAGCTCCTTGTTGATCTGTGACTTAATACGTTCTACTTGGATTAGATGTGACCTTCCATCGTTATTCAGCACAAAATCACTTTCCTGAAGAGTATTGACATCATGAAGGTTGATAAATTTACCAAAGTCTGCATCCCATATTGTAGCAAGTACTCCAGCTGAATCAGCCATTAACTGATCTTTATCATTCAAAGGATCAACTAGGCCATCAATATTCAATGACTTGTATGTTAATGGTACTTGAGGTGCAAGGCCAAGTAAACGTCCAGCATAATAAGCAGCATGAAAGAAAGATTCCCAAACCCTGTAACCTGAAGCAGCTAAACGACTGTTCTTATGAATACCTCCATGAACTAAATTGACCCTTTCAGTATTAAACCCTTCTGCATAACCAATGGTAGTGGCAATTGTATCATCATCACCTGCTATGATCAAATACTTGTCAAACTTAGCTTCAATAGTGATATGATCTACAATTTTCAATATATTAGTATCAATTGAAGGATTGGCAGTAGAACAGGTGGTAAGAATGTAATTGTAATTAAGATCCTTGATTGCATCCAGTGCATCATCCATCTTATCGTAAGTAGCTGTACCACCTGTAGCTGCCTGATAGCTCTTGATATTTGTTATATCGGCTGATGTTACTGTGCCTGCTCCCGTAGTAATTGAGGTCGCATCCAGAACAAACAATTGACCAAATTCTCCATCTGAAGTAGCCCAATCAATAAGAGTCTGGATATTATCAAACTCAGGTGACTGTGCAACCATTGTAGGTGCAGAGGAGGTTGAAGAAATTTCATCATAAGGAATACCATCACTGTATGCTCCTTTATATCCGCCACGCCAGATTTTATAAATCCATTTGTTGGTGTTCAGAACACCGGTTTCAATTGTATAAGCGTAACCAGTGATAAGATTAGAAGCATTGACTCCACCAGCAAATGCTGTAGCTGTCCCTGTAGCTGTCCCTGTTACAACTACTGTAGGGGTTGGAGTTGAAGATCCATATCCGTGAGGTGCTGAAAAATGTAAATTGGGAGATGTACTAGTTATAACTCCACAAATACCAAGAGAAGTCATACTCGCAGCAAGACCGGCAACTACCGTTGCGATGTTATCACTTGATGCATTAGTATATGTAGCCACCGTAATCCCAGCTACTTTTATTGTGATTGTATTACCTGTCGTTCCAGCTGAAGTAACAGTAACAGTTGAGTGAGCTCTTGTTTCAATAGGAACTCCATTAGCAGCTACACTTTCATCTCTTGTATTCACTTTAAACTTGCCACCAGCAGCTCCACCACCTGTAGCAAGAAAAGTCATAGAAGCTGGAGTTGTTGTTGCAGGCTTTATAATCAAAACCTCACTCACCCCATTCCCTCTTCCATCAGGATTGAAAATGCCTTCAGCTGCTTTATACCACCAATTGCCTCCAACAAAATCCCTAAAAGCACAAATATCTTTAATGGAATAGATTGCAGACTTACCTTTTGCCAAAACTCCATTAACCCCAGCTCCCCCTAACATACCTGCTGTAGTAGCAAAGGTTGCGTTAAGAGTATCGTTATCAATAATGAGAAGCTTCCCATAATCAAGATCACGAGGAGGGTTATTCTGGCCAGAAATTATTCTTGAATAATTACCAGGTAACTGGACGATCTTATTACCAAACCTTACTTTTGTAGCCATGTATTGTTTTTCATTTCAATTACCCGAAATCGATTGTGCGTATAAAATTAGACACAAATTATCTAAAATAAAAATTAACTTAGCAGCTTATCTTTTTTTAAGATCTCTTCCCACTCATTAACTGTCTGTTGCTGAGTAGCATATTTCTTAGCTGCAATGCGACGATGACGACCATTTAATTTGAAATAGTTCAGCATTTGAAAACAATTAAATTTTTCCTCAACTACGTTTTCTTCCTTACTCTTTTTCATATGGTTAGGTTATTACAATTGTTAAAATATTTGAGCTTGCAGGTCTTGGCAATAAATATTGCAATTCACTACTTACTTTACATTGTACTGTATATGTCCCTGCATTAGCAAAGAGTAAAGAAAGAGTTGAGGCATCTTCATTAGGAACTACAGATCCATTCAAATACCATTCATAAATAGGCACATCGCCACCATTTACTGCAACTGCTGTAAAAATCAACGTACTCCCATGAGTTCTTGATGTAGGAGAAACTGTTATTGATACAGATACAACAGTAGAATCCAATTGCTGTGAATCAGCATAATAAATTGGATCGAATTGAACGTCTATAGCAGTCTTTCTGCTTATGATTGAATGAACTATCTTCTTACATTGCAAACTCAATCCTATCGCACGATAAAAGGTCAAATAAGGGATAATATCTTGATTGGCCATTAACTGCTTCCCTGAAAACTCAAATTTATCAAAGTTGTATGCTAATGTATCTGCCCCTGCAATTAAAATAGCATCTAGAAACTCATATAACATAACCACTTCTAAAGAGTTCCCTCCAGTGATTATCAATTCATATTGACCAATAAATGAACGAGAATACATCTTGGCACTAGTAGTTGCAGAATAATCTACTCCAATAAATCCAGTTTCTAATGTATTATCCCCACTTTTCCCATCCTCACTGGGGTAATGTATATGTATAGTAGGAAGGCTCGCTCTCTCCTTATCAAACATCAATCTTACCTCAAGTTTACGCCTATCATCTTCTCCCTTCTCAATTAATGATTTTAAATGAGTGTAGAAATTAGTGTCGTCTAACAAAATACCATTGAACTCGACATACAACCAACTTAAAGTAGGAGTCAAAGCATTATCGATTAAATCCTGGCGGACCCACTCAATTAATCCTGAAACAACATTCTTTATCTTAACAATACTTATATCCATTATGCGAATTTTGTATCCAACCAATCTTGAACTGCATTATCAACTGCCTCTCCTAATTTTGAAGAATTAAGAGCTTTATCCATAAACATATGAGCACCAAATCCAGGATGCATCCATGACTCTGGATCTGACTTATCTGACACCCTACGAAACGTAAAATATCCACCCCTCTTTTCTTTTGTAGTAGAACTAATATCTCTACGATGCATTCCTGCATAGATAGGAGCTTTATGTTTATAAGTTATAATTGAACCAGTATTCAAGGTCATTTGATGAGTCTGAGCTTCTGCAAACCCTTCAGGTAACTGCTCTGTTCCAATTGTTGCACCTGATTTCATTAGATCAATAATAGATGCACCTGAATTAGGAGCCTCCATCTCCATAATGGCCTCAGAAGACGCGTGACGGAACGGGATAGTAAGGAACCAACCATTCCCTTTTGCCTTCATATGTTTCTTCTCACTCCCCTCGAAACCAATTTTTTCATCAAAACTAATAGCACCAGTTTCAATCATCATTGCAATCTTACTCTCGCGAGCAGTCATCCCAATAATAGCAGAGCATGGATCTGGTCTTTCGAGGTAGATCGCTTTCTTATATTCATCTCTCGTACTATGTAAACCTTCATCGATCAATTTATACCACCGAGCCATATATTCGTCACAGACCCTATCTATAATGTAGGAGCTCAAAGACTCAGCTTCTGTCC
>Ga0007800_10000513_pt1 | contig 15119 bp, 21 predicted proteins | sample CryBogmetaGMA14M_FD_60366 | JGI IMG/M metagenome (GOLD analysis project Ga0007800, IMG submission 60366) | Freshwater microbial communities from Crystal Bog, Wisconsin, USA - MA14M | ecosystem: Environmental > Aquatic > Freshwater > Lake | place: Crystal Bog, Wisconsin, USA | collected 2009-07-06 | reverse complement strand
GCCCATGCGCTCCATTGACACAAGATAAAATCAGATATCATCACTTTAAATTACCGTGTCATTGTTTCATACAATGGATAATAACGTTGGCATTTGGTAAATCGATTGACCCTACCCGCTTGACAACCTTACAACCTGTTAAATAAAATTAACCAGTTATTGATTGGGTTGCTCAGGGTCTTCAGTGACTGATTTGGCCACTCTTTTTGTACCCCTGCCTATGGCCTGAAAAGTATCACGCGAGCCATGACCAATATCCGTTGTAACATTTTTTGTGGTATTGCCAATTGATCGACCGGCTTCTTTAAATTCAGCGCAAGCTACCAACAGGCATAAGATAGCCCCACCGGCAAACAATTTTCTAACTAATTTGACCATATCACTCTCAATCTTTCAAAAAATGTTCACTTTATATCCTGTTCAGAGTTAACAGAATCTGAATGGTAATTAATAGCGTGCTTTAAACCTTTCGGGGGAAGAGGGAAAAACGCATAACTGGACACAAACCAGCACCTTCGTGATGATAAGCCTGTAAAATCTGGTTAAAATGGATCAGCCAATGTCAGACTATCCCGAATCAATTACGATAAACACTTATCACTAACCAATCTGGCATTGTTTTTAAATAGACTCCTAATCCACAAGAATAAACGGAACCAGTCCAATGTGTAAAGTTATTATCATAGGTGCGGGGCCTTCAGGCAGCATTGCCGGGGCATTATTACATAACAGCGGACATCAGGTCACCATTCTGGAGCGTCAGCATTTTCCCCGGTTCAGCATAGGTGAAAGCCTGCTGCCTCAATGCATGGAATTCATCCAGCAAGCAGGTATGATGGATGCCGTTGTTAAGGCCGGTTTTCAGTTTAAAAACGGCGCATCCTTTGTCTACCGGGATCAACACACAGTATTTGATTTTGAAGACAAGTTTACCGATGGCATGGGCACTACGTTTCAGGTTCAACGTGGTCGGTTTGATAAAATACTTGCCGATGAAGCCGCCAGGATGGGTGTTGATATACGCTGGCAGATGGAGGTAACCGCTGTTGATTTTTCAGGCGACAAACCGAAACTTGACGTGCGCGACCCATCCGGTAAGGTAGTAACCCATGAGGCTGATTTTGTCCTCGATGCCAGCGGTTTCGGACGCATATTGCCGCGTTTGCTGGATCTGGAATCACCATCCGGTTTTCCGGTCAGAAAAGCCTTGTTTGGGCATATTGAAGATCGTATTGATGATGCGCAATTTGATCGAAACAAAATACGGATTACCGTTCATCCAGACCACAAAGATGTCTGGTTCTGGTTAATTCCCTTCAGCAATGGCCGTAGCAGTATCGGTGTTGTCGCACAAGCTGATTTTTATCAGTCGTGGACTTGTAACGATACGGCTTTGCAGGACATCATCAATCAAGATGACTGCTTGCGCACGTTACTAAAAAACGCCGTATTTGACGATAAAATCAATGCCATTACCGGCTATTCAGCCAATGTAAAAAGTTTGTACGGCAAAGGCTATGCGTTGCTCGGAAATGCCGGTGAGTTTCTCGATCCGGTATTTTCTTCCGGTGTAACGATTGCAATGAAATCAGCAAGTCTGGCTGCGGCTGTTCTGGATCGGCAATTTAAACAAGAAACCGTGGACTGGAACACAGACTATGCCGTGCCGTTGCAACGCGGTGTCGATACCTTTCGCGTGTTTGTCGATGCTTGGTATGACGGACGTTTTCGGGATGTCATTTTTCACCAAAAACAGCAGCCGGAAATCAAGGCAATGATTTGTTCAATACTGGCAGGTTATGCGTGGGATGAAACCAATCCTTATGTCAAAAACGCCCGTTCCAGACTGGATACGCTGGTAAAATTATGCCGCGCAGAGTAGCGTCTTTAGTCATGCTGGCCCATTTAAGCGGCTGTGCATTATTAACGCAATCTGGAGATACCAACCCAGCCGAATTAATTCCAATGGCAGCACCTGTAGGCCCGGCCAGACATATTGTGCAACAAATAACAGTATCCTGGCCAAACCGGCAAGAAACGCTACTGTGTGTACTGGAATTGGATAAACAACACATTGCGATAGCGGGATTAAGCAACGACGGTATCAGCTTGTTCAATTTAAGTTATGACGGCAAAGCCTTAACGCTCGATAAAAGTCCACTATTACCGGATACCTTTGCCCCCGAACTTATTATTAAAGATCTGCAACTGGTTTACTGGTCACCTACTGAATTACAAAAAATATTGCCCCAACACTGGCGACTGGAAACTGATAACCAACACCGGCGCTTGTATTACAAAAATAAATTATTTGTTGACGTTGACTATTTACAGCCTGATTCTGTATGGGCTAAAGAAGTGATGATAACCAACCATTACTATCACTACCACCTGTACATTAAAACGATTAATTATGACACTTTACCTGAATGATTTAGGCCTGTTGTGCGCAGCCGGAAATTCCAGGTCTGAGGTCATAAAACATTTATTGGAGGGTGACCGTTCCGGCTTAATCGAAACGGATGCGTTTGGCCCTATAACCATTGTCGGACAATGTACCTTTGACCTGCCTGAGATAGATCCGCACTACCGTATTTATCGGTGCCGTAATAACCAATTGTTACTGGCTGCGTTAAGCCAGATCAGAGCGACAGTAAACAAAGTGATAACAAAATTTGGTGCCGACCGTATCGGTATCGTGCTGGGCACGAGTACCTCCGGCGTTAGAAACACTGAAATGGCACTGGATTATCTGGCCGAACACGCATCATTACCTGACCAGTTTCATTATAAGCAGCAACAAATGGGAGCAGGCGCTGATTTTCTTCGCGCCTACCTGAAATTAACCGGCCCCGCCTACACTATTTCTACTGCCTGCTCCTCAAGCGGCAAGGCTTTTGCTTCAGCCCGCCGCCTGCTTAATCTTGATTTATGCGATGCAGTCATTGTCGGTGGTGCCGACAGTTTATGCAGCCTGACCATTAACGGCTTTGCCGCGCTTGAATCACTCAGCACCGAGTACTGCAAGCCGTTTGGTCTGCATCGCAACGGCATTAATATCGGCGAAGCGGCAAGTCTTTTCGTGCTGAGCAAAGAACCTGGGCCGGTAGCGTTATCAGGCATAGGTGCCAGTAGCGATGCTTATCATTTTTCCGCGCCTGACCCTGCCGGCACCGCTGTCATTACCGCTATGAAGAAGGCATTAAATGACGCCGGAAAGCAGCCGGATGAAGTTGATTACCTAAATTTGCATGGTACAGCCACCGTTTTAAACGATGCGATGGAAAGCAAGGCCGTCAATGCGTTATTCGGAACCCAAGTTGCCGCCAGTTCCAGCAAAGGCATGACGGGTCATACCTTGGGTGCGGCTGCGGCTTTGGAACTGGGTTTTTGCTGGATATTGCTGACTGAAAATGAACACGGGGCATTAATCCCCAATATTAACGATGATGCACCGGATACCGATTTAGCCCCGCTAAATCTGGTAAAAAAAGGCGACAAGCCAGGGCGCAGTGTTAATGTATGCCAAAGTAATTCCTTTGCGTTTGGTGGTAATAATTTGTCCATTGTGATTGCAAAAACGTGAGAATTGGTTTAATTTCGACTATTAAAAAATCCGTTGTACACCGACTATTTGTTATACTTAATATGTTTATTCATAGGTAAAATTACTACCCCCCCCCCATTACTACGTAATGTAGAGTTACAGACACCCCATAAGCAAAGACTTTAATTAAATCCTGAGGAATTTTGGCTTGACAGACTGTACTGATATTGCGGAACTTATACCGCATAGCGGCCGTATGATATTACTGGATCGAATTCTTGACTATGACGAACAGTCGCTATCTGCTGAATTGATTGTACGTGATGCCGGCTTGCCGGGTAATGACAAAACTGTGCCGGCATGGGCAGGTATCGAATATATGGCGCAAGCTGTCGCCGCTTATGCGGGTATCAAGTCGAAGCAGTCAGGAGAACCGATAAAACTGGGATTTTTACTTGGCACAAGGCGTTATACCAGCAATGTCGACAGCTTTAACGTAGGCTCTGTATTGATAATACAGGTAAGAAATATTATACAGGACGAAAAACTGGGGGTTTTTGATTGTAAAATTTATGGAACCGGCATTGAAATCAGCGCCAACCTGAATGTTTATCAACCCTCCCTAGAAACCAAACCATGAAAAAAACGATTTTAGTAACCGGCTCCAGTCGTGGCATAGGTAAAGCGATTGCCTTATATTTGGCGAAACAGGGCTTTGATCTGGTACTGCATTGCCGTAGCCAAAAAGCCCAAGCAGAAAACGTGATCATTGAAATTGAACAACTCGGACAATCAGCAAGATTGTTGCAATTTGATATTGCCGACCGCGCACAATGCGCCGAACAACTCAATCAGGATATTGAAATGTACGGGGCTTATTACGGCTTAGTCTGCAATGCCGGCATTACTGCTGACAATGCTTTTCCGGCACTGACCGGAGAGGAATGGGACAGCGTGATACACACTAACCTGGACAGTTTCTATAATGTCTTGCAACCTGTCATCATGCCTATGATTAGACGACGACAGCCTGGGCGTATTGTCACCTTGTCGTCGGTTTCCGGTATAATCGGTAACCGCGGCCAAGTTAATTACAGTGCGGCAAAGGCAGGTATTATCGGTGCCACCAAAGCATTGGCTCTGGAACTGGCAAAACGCGAAATTACCGTCAACTGTGTAGCGCCGGGGTTAATTGCAACCGATATGATCAATGAACTGCCGCTGGATGAAATCAAAAAAATGATACCTGCCCGCAGAATCGGCAATCCTAAAGAAGTCGCCGCCGCAGTCGCTTTTTTAATGTCAGAAGATGCGGGCTATATCACTCGACAAGTCATATCGGTCAATGGTGGCTTATGTTAAAACGGGTTGTAGTGACAGGAATGGCTGGTATTTCGCCAATCGGCAACGACTGGCAACAGGTTGCAGCAAGACTGAAAATGCAATCTACCGGCATTCAAATCATACCGGAATGGGAAAAATATATCGGCTTGAATACCCGCTTAGGTGCACCTGCCGATTTTATAAAGCCCCTGCATTATTCCCGAAAACAGACCCGGAGCATGGGGCGCATCGCAGTCATGGCAACTTATGCGACAGAACTGGCGCTCATCGATGCCGGTTTATTAAACAATCCCTGTCTTAAGAGTGGACAAACGGGCATAGCCTACGGCAGTTGTGCCGGCAGTTTTGACGCGCTGGCAGAATTCGGCAACATGCTGCTAAACCATACGGTCAACGGACTCAATGCAACGTCTTACATTCGAATGATGGCGCATACCACACCCGTTAATATCGGTCTTTTTTTCGGCATTAACGGCCGGATTTATACAACATCCAGTGCCTGTACGTCGAGCAGTCAAGGTATCGGTTATGCTTATGAAGCCATTAAACACGGCTACCAAAAACTGATGGTGGCGGGCGGTGCCGAAGAGCTTTCCGCATCTGAAGCCGCCGTATTCGACACCCTGTTTGCAACCAGTACCCGTAACGACACACCGGAAAAAAGCCCAAGACCGTTTGACCGTGACCGCGATGGTCTGGTCATAGGCGAAGGCGCGGGAACGTTAATTCTTGAAGAACGCGAACATGCACTGGCCCGAGGTGCCCATATCCATGCCGAACTGATAGGTTTCGGTACCAATTCGGACGGACTGCATGTAACCCAACCCGACAGCCACAGTATGCAAACAGTCATACGTTTGGCCTTACAAGATGCCCAACTGGACGCATCGGCCATCGGTTATGTCAGTGCTCACGGGACGGCTACTGCGCATGGCGATATCGCAGAAAGTCATGCAACGGCAGCCGTATTTGGCGCCAACACCCCGATCAGTTCGCTAAAAAGCTTTACCGGCCATACCTTGGGTGCCTGCGGCGCACTCGAAGCATGGGTGGCAATTAACATGATGAATGAAGGCTGGTTTCATGCCACCGCCAACCTTGAAAACATAGATCCTGCGTGTGCACAATTGGATTATATTAAAGACGACATTCGCACGTTGGATTGCAGCTATGTTATGAGTAATAACTTTGCTTTTGGTGGTATAAATACTTCTTTGGTTTTTAAACGCGTAACACGATGAGGATGATAACAATGAAAATACTTTATATTGTCATAATTTCATTATTGATAGCGGGTTGTTCTACAACCGGACATTTCAAGGTACCGGAAGGTTCCAGCCTGTATATCGATGAAAGACCACAGCCAGTGGACATCAAAGCAAGTGGCGAAGTAACAACCCGACCATTTTTCTGGACGGTAACAGGAATACCGCCAGAGCGGGGTATTCCCTATCGCCTTGAAAAAAATGGAAAAAGCCTTAAAGAAGGTAAACTGCGCACAAAATTCCGTGTCGTATCAATTTTCTGGCCTCCGTTTGCCAGTATCTACTGGCCTATGGGCTTTAATCCTGACATTACCTACGATTTGGTTAAGGACAAGCAGGAATAGTTGTTTACCGCCTTGATGAAGTATTGCCAGTACAATTATTCAGTCCCCCTCTTTAACAAAGAGGGATTAGGGGAGATTTTATTAGATAAATCCCCCTTTTTTAAAGGGGGAGGTGAATACTTACTTGCCGGTAGTCGTTTTTTAAACGCCTGCAAATAACACCTATAATTCCGTTAACATTTAGTGAAATAATAGATAATACTTATCAAGGAAAATAAAAGATTGAATTTTTCTGTTAAATTCCCTATTCTTTGCTGATTATAATTTTAATCAAATTCTATTTTCCCACCAAGAGAACTACAGTTCTCTTTTTTACAACACAAGAGGTCAGTATGAAAAAATCATTAGGCACATTAGCAGGTATTGTTTTAATCGCGTTAAGTGGATCAGCATTGGCTGATGAGAAACTTGAAATTGGTCAAAAAATTTATGACCGTGCTTTCGGTCGTGGTTGCGGTACTTGCCACGATATCGCTTCAAACCCACAGTTGTCTGCCAACATTAAAGCAGGTACTTTGGACAGAGCGTCATTTGAAAAAGTTCTGAAAGAAGGCAAAGGCGGCATGCCAAAAGCCATTGAAGAAATCATGAAAAACAAGGCTGTTGAAAAAGCCGGATATGGCGAAGATCAAGCGGTTGACGCTTTATACGCTTATATCAGCAGCAAATAATAATAAAAATAAGTCAGGCATAAAAAAAGCCTCCCCAACTCTATGAGTGGGGAGGCTTTTTTATGACTACAAATAAAATACAAAGCAATTACTTAGGGATTACCCCGTGCATTAATGCTTGCCTAAATGGCGCATGATGACTTCTTTATAAGGCAGGCGATATCGATTTTTAAACCAGATACCCCCAACTGCCGCCAGCATTAATCCACAAGAAGCTAACGTCAAATAAACAAGACGCTTTAACTCAGACATTTCCTGAATTAATTGCGCATTGGCAATGACTACTTTCTCTTTTTTGGCAGGTTCCGAGTAAGACCGCAGGACTTTAACATCATTTTTTAAATCCTCAATCGTCCCTAATGCGTTAGAAACCGTGCCCATCCGAACGCTGTCTTCCAATGTCCTTAATTTACTTTCGATTGAGCCACTGACCAAGCCGACAAACTGTCCTTTCAACGTATTGACTTCAGCAGACAACACAGGGTTTATTTCGGTTATATTGACTTCAGATTTTTTAAATCGGGTAACGTCATTAGCAGGCAACAAGAAAAAGCCGGCAACAACAATGACGGTCATCAAGAAAAAAACCATAGCCATTAGCCATCGGTTAACTTTAATCAAACCTTGATCCGACGGTATTCTTTGCAGAACCACAAGCTCTGATTTTATCTCGTGCAACTCACTCATTATTGACTTCCTCTCAAACCAGGCACCCAAAAACACCCCGCTCGAACATTGTTATTATTATAGGCACTTTCTGTGCGGCTAATTATACAAGTTAAACAACATTTGTCCTGTGTTTTTATTAACCCGCTTAACGCAAGCGTTTAGCCGCAGCTATACGCATTCTCAGCGCGTTTAGTTTAATAAAACCCTCGGCATCTTTTTGATTATAAGCACCACCATCATCTTCAAAGGTGGCAATACTTTCATCAAACAGACTATCGGTTTCAGAGGCTCTGCCCACGACAATCACATTGCCTTTATACAGTTTAAGCCGAACTTTACCGTTCACGGACTCTTGCGAAGAATCAATCATGGTTTGCAACATTTCGCGCTCAGGGCTCCACCAATAACCGTTATAAATCAACGAGGCGTAACGTGGCATTAATTCATCCTTTAAATGCGCTACTTCCCTGTCCAAGGTTAATGACTCAATTGCACGATGGCCTTTTAGCATAACCGTACCGGCGGGCGTCTCGTAACAACCGCGTGATTTCATGCCAACATAACGATTTTCAACAATATCCAGGCGACCGATACCATTATCACCGGCAATTTTGTTTAATTTTTCAAGAACCGTCGCTGGCGAACAAGGCACGTCATCAATCGCAACAATATCACCTTGTTGATACGTTAATTCTATATAAGTCGCTTGATCGGGTGCCGCTTCAGGAGAAACTGTCCAGCGCCACATATCTTCCTCAGGCTCCGCCCACGGATCTTCCAGAATACGACCTTCATAAGAGATATGCAGTAAATTGGCATCCATTGAATAAGGCGAGGTTTTGCCTTTTTTCTGTTCTACAGCAATACCATGCTTTTCAGCATAAGCCAGCAGACTTTGCCTGGAGTTTAAATCCCACTCACGCCACGGCGCAATAACCTGTATATCAGGACGTAAAGCGTAAGCGCCCAACTCAAAACGCACTTGATCATTGCCTTTGCCGGTTGCACCATGAGAAATGGCCGTAGCGCCCGTTTCATTGGCTATTTCAATCAGGCGTTTGGCAATTAAAGGACGGGCAATTGAAGTACCCAGTAAATATTCACCTTCATAGACCGTGTTGGCACGAAACATCGGAAAAACATAATCACGGGCAAACTCTTCACGTAAATCTTCAATAAAAATATCTTTTATGCCGGCGGCTTTGGCTTTTGCACGCGCCGGTTCAACTTCTTCGCCCTGCCCTAAATCCGCCGTAAAAGTAACCACTTCACAGGCATAAACATCCTGTAACCATTTAAGAATAACGGAAGTATCCAAACCTCCCGAATAAGCCAATACCACTTTATTGATTTTTGACATAATGCCTTAGTGCCCTGAGTTAAAAATGTTGTAAATTATACCCGAAAACAGCCTGTCGACAGTAGCGATGGATAACTCTTTTGCAAACCTTGACACTGTGCAGGAATCAACGTGATAATTTCCAATCAAAAACAGCGTATATTGCCTCCGTCAGCAGAGTTTCTTGTAAGATTCCCAAAGACAGCAATAGCGTCAAAATGTTAAGGAGATTGAGCACCAGAAACCCTGTAGGCAGGAATAAGACTTTTCGAACGCAAGCGAGAACAAACATTTCCGGCATTACGTAGGCGTATGCCGGAAATGCCACCACAGTCTACGCTTGGGTGGTCTTATTCCTGCCTGCTTGTTAATAGCTGAACTCCCCGAAATCAAGTTTAAAGAGATAAGATCATGAAATCACTTATCATTGCAGTTTTTTTAACTATTTCCGTTATTGGCTGTGCGGAAGAACCCTATCGGGTATACCCGGCACCGGTCGGTGTAAAATATGTTTCACCTACTTATGTGCGTCCTGGTTCGGGATATGACTGGAGATACCATCCAAATTATGGGTGGGGCTGGTATCATCCAAGATACGGATGGCATTATGGCTGGAGATAACAACTACCAGGTTCTAAAATTGCCGGTATCCAAATGGACAAAATTATTTCGGGGATAATAACCCACACCACCTTGCGCCATAGACAGCGCAGCATTTCTGATCATTTTGGAGGATACGCCTTCAAGCCTTATGTCAATTGCCCTGCCCTGCGTATGAAAACTATGTTCAGCAACACCATGACTATGCTTGCGTAACAGGGCATTGGTAAACGGGGAGCGATAACCGGAGATAATATGAAAAGGTTTACTAACACCCAGCGTTTGCTTCAGATCAAACAACTGGTCCAATAAGGCAGTATCGATGGGGTGAATATCATCAGTACGGAAGTCGCGAAGCAGATAATTAATTTCTTGCAGCGCATCTTTAATATAATTACCGCGTTCAAAATAGGTTAACTTTAATTTATCGCCGGTATGCGTATGCTCGAAGGAAAGCGTTTTGTATCCAGGACTCGGGAGATAAGGTTCTGGCACCTGAATTTGCGGGGTAAACAAGTGCGAGTAAGCTTGTCGCACCACCTTGTGAATAGGTTTTGCATGTACAGGGTGGTGTCCGTGCCGACCTACCTTCTTAACAGCCGCTATTGCAACTCCCGATCCGCTTAAGGTCAGCAAAGATCCACAAGCCAGCTTCTTCAGAAACTTGCGTCTTGATTCGATAGCAATATCTTCGTCAATCTTGGTATTTTTAAATGGTTGCTTGTTCATAGTCTTAACTCATATAAAGATTTGTAACTATTCAGCCCCCTCTTTGAAAAAGAGGGATTAAGGGAGATAGATTATTTAAATAAATCCCTCTCAATCCCCATTTTTCAAAGGGAGGGGGGAGAGCAAAGCGAGGGGGCTTGAATACTTACAAAGATTTTAGGAAATATAAAATTCGCTGAGACACATCAGTTATTGTATAAGTTCAAATCTGATCTGACATTGACTGTTTTTTTATCAGTCGAACACGATGACTGGCGTGCCGTTTTTGACGGCATCATAAAACCATAGTGACGTTGCTAACGATATGCGGACACAACCGTGGGACACGTTATCGGCAGGCACCAACGGCGAACCATGAATTGCAAATCCTCGATTAAAATACAAAGGATTATAAAGCTTTCCGAGATCACTTTCGCGCCAACCGGGAATTCGCCATTGAACGCTAAACTTGCCTCTCGGCGTACGAGCTACACCACAAATTCGTTTTCCCGATTTTTTCGACGTTTCGCAATAATTGCGATTGGAACCCGTTGACACCGCGATAACGCGGTTAAGTCCTTGTTCATCGAAAAACAGTAACACCTGACGCGAAAGATTTATCTCGACACGTGGCAAACCCGCCTCGGGATGAACACCTTCAGGATGTATTGCCTCATACAATGCTTTCTGTGTTTCCAACGTATAAGTGCCGGTACGCTTCAAACGGGTGTACTTTTGAAACGCCATGACACCCTGCCACATCTGTTGGTCATAAAAACCATCGACGTCACCCACGTCGTAACGAAGTTCAGTCAGCCGTTTCTCCAGCGCCAACACCGCCTCGCCTCGTGAACCGACTTTAAGAACCTTGGACGGGGAAAACGGCTTTGAATCAAGTGGCGTCATCGAAGCGACTGTTATTGGAGGTGCTAAAGGAATGCTGGCGCTCTGGGTGAGATTTGGCGTTGACGGTGGAAGCGGCGTAGCGATAGGCGCCGATGCTTTTAGCTTAGACGCATGAGAGCTATCAACGGGGATCATTTTAACGACTTTTAATGTTGGCAAATCAGAATAGAACCGTTGCGCAGATTTTAGCGCCAATGTAAGGCTATCACACCCGGATAGCAAAGCGAGGACTATCAATAAGAATAATACTTTCATGGCGGTTTGTTTGTGGTGATCTATAGCGGTGTAATGGAACAGAAATGGCACTATCGCTTCGGATATTACTGCAAAAAAACGCGATGAAGGGGTGATAAATTAGCCTGATTTCTGGTCACCGAATGCGAAAGCAGCAAAGAGACTCAGAATGATGGCGTTTTCGAGACTCGTCAGGCTATGCCCAGAGATGAGAAAAAAACAGAAGCCGCCGAGTTACTTTATGTTATGCCTATACGCTCCAATAAATTATACAGCCTTATTCTCAAAGCCGCCTAACGTAAAAGGAACGTAACGTAAAGCTAACCGAGTACGCCCCGGAAAACTGACCCATAAAACCCCATGATAACTGCGCTCCGGTTAATAGCGTGGTGATTCACTGCATACCACCACGCCCGAAACGTTCTTTGAATCCGGTTTTTGCCTCACCGATAAATAGTATCAGTTGATCTTCAGGCACTCTCGCCACGGTTATTCCTTGACTCTCCGCTTCGATTTGCAGCGCGTTCGCAGCTTGATGAGTCGGGATAAAGAGTGTCTTTGGCAGCTCTTGCTTATGAGCCCAGCCTTTTTTCAACAGTTCTTTGGATTCCAACTTTGTGAGCTGCCCTGCCTTTGCAGATACGGTCAATGAACTCAAGATGAAGCAACTTGCCGCGTCCATCAAGGCGAACAGGTTGAAGTCACCGTCTCTGTCAGTAGGAATCGGTGTATCATTTATCTTGAACATGATCCAGGCTTCGTTGACTTGAAATTGGTTTGGATGAAGCATGAAAGAGTTCCTTTATGATGCCTGACTGTAATTAAGCATCCTGATAGACGAAAAATATTGCGTCATTTGTTTGCCGATTTTTTTATAAAAATTCTGCTGTTTCTGCTGTTCCCCAAGCTCCAACTCTCATCGTTATACACAAGTGCCTGCCGGAGTTTGGGAGCCTGTGCAACTCGTGGAGGTCAGGCAAAGCCTGACCTCCATTGCAGGTGCATTCCCAGTCCCGGCTGGAATTACGAGCTTTGGGTGTCTTCATATACTTGTGTATAACGACGAGAGCTCCAGCTTGGGAAACCAGTCTTGGAAACTCCAGCTTCCCGAGACTGTCATCACAAGAAAATGTGGACAAAGATCCTATAATCTCGTATGGGCGGTTTCGCGACAGCAAAAAGCCACCCATCTCAAAGCAATGATGGATAGCCTATCGGCGAATCCACCTTACAGGTTACGCAAGCACATCGTTCAAGCGGCTTGTCTAGGCAAAGGAAGCTGAAATTGCCCGTTAACTATGCCACTCACGGTTAAATCCTCATCTAATTCTTCCCATCTTAATGCGTAGCCACCCACTTCAATTTGAACGGCTTTAAGTTGATTTTCAGATGCTTGGCTGAGAATTCGAAAACGATCAGCAGGAAAACCCAGTATCCGCCCATCTGTCAGTTCAAGATAAATCATGCGTTTTTCGACCCAGGCTTTAAGGGCAACGGGTTCTGTTTTATAGACGGTGGTATTCATGATAGTTATCCAGTAGGATTTGTTTATTTTCAAATACAAGTCGTTCGATTTCGCGTAAATCGTGAGGCGCTATACCGCGATTGCTCGCTAAAACAACTGGTTCAAGCCAAAACTTACATTCCCCATCGGAACAGCGTACATGAATATGAGGCGGTTCATTGCCTTCGTTTGAATAGAAATGAAAACGAAAGTTTGCGATTCTCAAAATGGTTGGCATAGCTTGTACATTAACATAAATGATATATTTTGGGTTAATCGATGGTATCAGGATCAAGGCTTCGATTATGGCGGATTGCCGCGAATCCGACCTACAGCTCTGTGTACCTCAGCACATCATATAATTAGCGTACCTTATCGCGTTTGGAATTGCAGCAAACGTCGGGCAACGCTTTTTGTTGCCCGACAATTCAATGCCACAGCTCCGCTTAAGCGTTGAGTTCAGATTGTGACTCGCTTCGCTCGCACAATCTAACCTTATTCGTTAGGCTGCAACTTGGTTAAAACTAACTACTTCTACACTGAGTCTGTCTTCAACCGTGTGTTGTTTTGAAAGAAACGCATCAACAGCATCCAATGTTTTGGCATGGTAATATCTTTCTCCGCACTCAGCACACACTTCCGCCTCCATATTTTCTAGAATGTATAGCTTTCCATTCAGCCAGTGCTGGCGTTTTACTCTCTTTAATCTTGTATCCCCACCACAAAACTCACATTTCACAGCTCCCCCCTATAGCGCATAAACTGTAATTATAACAAGGCGTTGGCCTTCTCTTAATCTGCATACAACACGAATCGACCGTCCATCTAACGCTAACCCTTCTATTCGGTATCTTGTACCACGCGAGTCTTGTGTTGGTTTCTGTTCGATGCGACCTTTGAAAATTGCATTTTCTAAATCCTTTCTCTCAAGACTATCATCCACCATTTCTTCTTCTGCGTGAGACGACATAAGGTAGTCACGATCAATTATTCGTTGTTGGATTTTTGAAGAGTTCCCATCGGCTATTCTGAACACAATAGTTAAGCATTTAATTTTACTCTGACCACAGTTATTACTGTTATTAATGCACAATGAAAGACTTGACCCCGTGTTTCCCTGCTTGCTTATGTTCGTCACGAACACTTTTAACAATCCAAACAATTATTTCGGCATCAAAACCAGAGGCATAAGTAATTATTTTGCCGAGATGATCGTGGTCAGTTGATTCAAGTTGATTTTCAATAACGATCTTTCTCCCTGTGTTTTCTTCTTCGGCTAAAATATCCACGTTGAAGTTTCCAACACTTGCCTCCGTTTGGATAAGCGAAATATCGATACCTATCTCGTCACTTAATAACTCAAGATTTTCTGGTTTGGCAAGCCAATTCGTAAAATCTAATGCCTCATGCTTCCACACTTCTCTCAAATCAACTTTTTCAAGTTTTGATAGTTGCACAACTTCTCCTTGGCGACTGCTAACTACAATTAGACATCCTATTAGACGCAAAACATTGGGTCATTTGTTCGCCTATTCTTTTATAAAAAGAAAAAATCATTTTTATTTTAATTGGTTGCATGGATTTAGCACAGCCTAAAATAAATACAGCTAGAACATCAAAAACCATGAAAAATCCAAACTTTAAATATTCAAGGCAAACAATAATAACCCTACACCCCAGCCACCGCAAACGCCCTCACCTTCCCAACCAAAACCTTCATTTCAGCCGTGGCCACCTCCAAATCACCCAGTAAAATGCCTATCAACTCATCATCCTCCAACTCCAACAACTCAATAAACAACGCTTTTTCTTCAGCATCAGCCAACGCATACCCAAAATCAAGATAACGCAGCAACAGAAAATCCAGCTCTTTGGTGCCGCGTCGGCATTGCCAACGCAGCTTGGCAAGTGGAATCATTAACCCAGTTTTCGTTGGACTAACAATTTTTTGGTTTCAGCGATGGCTTTGGCGGGGTTTAAGCCTTTTG
>Ga0007800_10000505_pt1 | contig 15229 bp, 17 predicted proteins | sample CryBogmetaGMA14M_FD_60366 | JGI IMG/M metagenome (GOLD analysis project Ga0007800, IMG submission 60366) | Freshwater microbial communities from Crystal Bog, Wisconsin, USA - MA14M | ecosystem: Environmental > Aquatic > Freshwater > Lake | place: Crystal Bog, Wisconsin, USA | collected 2009-07-06 | reverse complement strand
CCAGCCGGCATTGGCTATCACTGTCGGTGCAACAGCAGCCCCGCCGGAGTTAACAGTTTGCACTAGGGTGCCGCTGCTCAAAGTGCCGTTTATGCCCAGGTTAAAGGTCACGGTATAGGTAGGAATTTGAGTGAAGTTGGCTTGTATATTAACCGCATTCGCGGGCATAATGAAGTTCAGAGTGATATTACTGCCAGTGTAAGTACCAGTCCAATTGATAAACTGCCAGCCGCTAGCGGGTGTGGCACTGATATTAACCACTGTTCCGGCTGCAAAAGAATACTGCCCCGCAGCCGGGTTGGTAGAGCCGCTGCCGTTAACCGCCATTGTTAGGGTGTAAGTAGTGATCGGTATCAGGGAGAAGTTGGCGGTCACAGTCTTGTTTGAGTCCATGGTGACGGTGGTTGAGGCTAAACTGGGGTTGGCTACAGAACCGGTCCAGCTGCTGAACTGCCAGCCGGAAGCAGGGCTGGCACTGATATTAACCACTGTTCCGGCTGCAAAAGAATACTGCCCCGCAGCCGGGTTGGTAGAGCCGCTGCCGTTAACCGCCATTGTTAGGGTGTAAGTAGTAACCTGATCAAGTGGGGATGTAGATATTGCAGTTGTTGGACTAACGGGGTTTGGTAAAACTACGGATGTAGTCAAAGGTATTGTAGAAATTTGGGTTATAGTTGTTGGGGCATAAATGGTATTTACCGGGGGTGCTGTTATTGGTTGTGAAATGATTACGGTTGTTGGTGTGTAGGGCGTTAGAAATGAACCTGAAGATTGGCATCCAAACGCTAGTATTAAGGCGCCAGACACTAATGTCAACAGGCAGGCTTTGAGTATTTTCGTTTTTGCCCTGGTATGATTGTAAAACATTATAAGTTACTAGCCCACTGTTATAACCACTTCAATTGGTTAATCCTTAGTATACTCTTAATTTATAGTCAAAATATCCTGGCGCTAATAATACAAGACCAATCCCAGATAATTTAACCTATGAAAAGCCGGAACAACCCTGCTAGAATAAGCAATAAAGATAGGAGGTCAAGATAAAATGTCGGACAAAAATGATAAGGCACAAGAAACATTGAAAGAAATAGAGGCCACTATTGGCAAAATCATGGGCTCATTATCTAAAAGAGCTAGCCAAGGGCAAATCGTTTCCACAGATGACTTAGAAATGGTTTTACTCCTTTCTCAACTCGCCAAAATAGTCCATAAACACATTGAAGCATATTCAAACGAATAAGGTGTTTTGTAAATGGAATTAGAGATGGGAGCCTATGCAAGGATAACCAGTGACTATCCTGCCGAAGGGATATTGCAACATCAAACAGGCGATGTGGTTGCTCTACTCACTAAAGGATACCCCGATGAATGTCTTGTCAAACTCGATGGAGGAATAACTAGAAATCCTCACCTTGAAGGCCAACTGATTTCAGTGCCCATTGGTTGGTTGGAACGCGTCAATAGACTGAACCGTAAATATTGATTTTTAGGACCAAAGACGTTTTACTCAAAGCCATAAAACGGGGAGTGAATATACCTTCCTGAAATAATTCCCTGCGAATTCGTAATACTTAAAAATGTCCCTTACATAAGTGGGCTTTAAAACGACGAGCACCATACCTGAACGGCACCTTTTTACTTTTGCACTTTTCGTCAAATATGTCACTCAACAACATAGTATTTTGTGGTCTTTGAAGAAGTATACAGAGCGAATAATTGCGGTGAGACTGGCTTGGCCTCATTCTTCAATTGTCGTAGATAAAACTTCTTACCCGGCACGTCGGACACCAGGTGGTATGCCCGCCGCGGCAGGGTTTCTTCTCCAGCTGATGCGGGCACAACTTACCGCCAAAACGAAGCCTTTGAAGGAGTATCGGGTTATCGAAAAACGTTACCGCCCCGCAATTGGGACAGTGTGCCATGTACCCCTTCTCCAGTTCGAAGACGGCTGCTTTTAACCCGCAATTACAGTCCAGAGAATATTCAGTTACCTTCTTTTTTCTTTTGTTAGTTGGCATTCTATTCCCCCAGAGCTAATTTAAGAGGCATGTCTGCCGACCAATTTAGATACCTATAAATATCTGTGTCGAGGAAAAGTTGCTGGTAGCCACAGTGAGGGCACATTACCGGCGGTTTGTCCGTCCAGAAGTGGGGGTTACCTAATTTCTTGTCAAGGACCCCAGCGGCAGCATTGATGGGGTTACCGCAGCGCATAAAAAACACCTGGTTCCAGGTAGTTAGCTGGTCCATAAGCCCACTTAAGCCTACATAGCGGCGGTAGAACCGCCCGAGTTCTTCCTCACTGGCTATATCGGCCTGCAGCTGCGAGAGGGCATTCTTCAGATGAACACTTTCGCCTATGAGTCCCTTCTTCTGTGATTCAAGGCCGGCTATCTCCGCCAGTACCCTTTCTTTCTCTTTATTACTCCAGTCGGCCAGGTTATCCAGGTACTTGTTAAGTGAACCATGCTCCTTCAGCCCCTTGGCTAGTTCCTGTCTGGCATCCTTATGCCCGATGAATTCCCTGGATAGTTCCAGCACAAGTTCAAGAGTGAAACCGTAGCTTTCCACCTCGGCCTTTACCTTGCCGGCGATAACCACCTCTTCTTTAGTGATGTTAGCCTGCCGATAGCAGCCTTCGACCTCTTTGCCGATACGCTGTTTTTCTTTCTCTATTTTCTTGTTGAAGGCTTCCAGTTTCTTCTCTGCCGCGGCGTATTCACCCCTAATCTGCGCCAGCTCCTGCCCGGCTTTCAATATAGCCCTCTTTACCTGCTCGTGTTCCCCGACGGTCTGCTTTATCTGCGCCACCAGACTCTCCGCCCTTTTCTGAAGTTCAGGGACTTCATGTTCCAGCTTCGTCTTTTGCTGCGTTAGTTCCTCGCAGGCATCGAGAGCATCAGTGCAAGAGATATTCTTCTCTTCCTCCAAACGAATCAATCCCAGTACCGCCTCAAGGTAGCCTGAATCGGCCATACGTTTCTCAAGCTCCATCAGGCTTTCGAACCTGTCCTCACTGAAGCCCGGGCAGTGGACGCGGGCCGTCCTGGTGGCATCTTTAATCTCCTCAACAGTAAACTCATGGTTCATGGCTGGTCTTCTCCTTTTGCCATCTGTAATGTTGTACGAATCGCTTCCTCCAGCGTCATATCAGCCCTCAAGCGCGGCACAGCCAGCCTCACCATGTCTTCAGCTTCACCATGTCGGAAAGCCATGCTTTCCATGGCGCTTACCAATTCCTCAGTAGTAAATCCCTGCCGGCTCACCGGTACCGGCTGAGAGGAATCCTGAAAGGCCAGACCGAGCAGGTTTCCCGCCACCAGCGGTGCCACGCACCTGCCCTGGGCACCGAACTCCCCCAGCCACGCTACGACCGATTGATACTGCAACATCTCCGAAAGCTCGATGATAAAATCATTAGGAAGCTGGACGAGCTTTGCTCCCGGCACTTCCCAGGTGGTGTAAACAGCGTCTCTGGCTACTATTGAGAATCGCCCCAAATCCTTTTCCAATAAGGCATGAAGGAAAACCATCGGAATAGCCAGTTTTTCGGGTTTGCCGGCAGCTCCCGCCAGGGTGATCAAACGGGAGTCCTGCGGCGTCCTCACTGCGGCTGTGGCGACAAGGTATATGGTAATTTCGATTACGAGTTGAGGCATACCTTTGCCGTCGTAAGAAAGCTGCGGTATGGGAACAAACCACCGCTCCGCCCGCCAGGTAGCTTTGCTACCGTACCTGCTTCGGATAGTGCTGCCGATGATTTTCTCGGCCTCGCTGCTGGCTTTATCGATATTAGAGAGTGACGTAAACATATCGATGATATGGGCGCTCATGCCTTCTGCTCCGGCTGCCTGAAGAGCTTGGGTGGTTGCCTCTTTCCAGTTGGCTGGGTTTTTACCTGGTAAAATCTCCATTTGTCCCTCTTCCTTTTCCATACAGCCAATGCTATCTATACTATGCTACCTATACTACCTATGAGCCTGTGACCTATTTGTTGACCTTGCTTATAGGGCTAGACTGTGCCTGATCTGACTAGGGTAGGGGGGTCACCGGGATCTCTCTCTATCCAGTATCCAGCCTGAATAATACCTCTCTCTGAGGATCCGGATGGCAGCGCCCGCAGAGCCACTCACCATCCCGGCGCCACCAGTTATTCGACCTGCAGACAGTACAGGGATAAGCCGGTTTATTACCATTATTTCCAGGCCGTGTGGAATATGGCGTGCCAAGTGTGCTAACCGTTTCACTTTCATTACTTTCCGGTGTTGATGTATCACATAGCACGGATGGCACGGCTCCCGTTACACGGTAGAATTTATGCGATCTGAGGACTTCCGGTATCGTCAGCATTCCGTCGCTATCTTCGGAGTAGTAGTATCTTGATATAATCTCCGTCCATGTTTGCTGGTCGGGTATAACGTAAGCCCGGGTGCGTTTCTTTATCCTATCGCCACTTTTATTCAATTCCACCCAACGCCACTCCACCTCAAAGCCCACGCCGGTCAGAGTCTGTGTCACCAGCTTGGCAGAGCTTTTCACCAGGCGGGCGACCATCGTCGGCGTTACCACCTGTATGCTTCCTGTCTTTGAATCGTAATAGCTGGTAAATTCCTCTTCCAGGTCAGTATCACCAGAGGCAATCGAGTGTACTAAGTTAACCAGTGACCCTTCCCATGATAGCGATCTCACCTTTCTCACCTCACTTTGCCGTCGTACTAAATATCGGCGGAATGACTGTGTGCCCTGGGGTAGTAGCTGACAAATTATGGAAAGCGGCATAGCCAACTGCCTTAGCCGTGGCTCAATATCCATTCCCTCAAAGACCAGCATCCGGCTGCTTTCAACTTCATTGAAATGGCGGAGAGTGAAAAGCGCCACCTCGTTTCTAAGCTGCTGCATCCTAAGGTAATACTCATCAGGCAGAATGATCGGGATATTAGGGTTAGTTGTTTCATGGGGAGACACGGAAAGCAGCCTGGCCTCGGTGGCATTGTCCTTGAACGGCTGTCTCATGGCCAGGATCTTGGGAGAGAAGGGGTCGAAGAACTCCTGCAGCCTGGGGTTTTGCTTGTCGGACAGCACGTAGTATTTACCGCTCTCGAAGCCAAGGTTCAGGTACTTGACGAACTGGTGCTCCTTTTCTCCTGTGGTGTCAGCTTCATCCATGATAAGGGTGCCACGCCAGCGGTTATTAAGCCGGGCAATGCCGCTGAAGGTGCTGGCCCCGCTGGCGAAGACGGGATAAAAACACACATCTCCGACCACCTTCTGGGTGCGGCTCTTGCCCTTGCCAGTATCGGCCAGGAACCTGAGGTAACCCAGCGTTTTAACCTTGATGTAGAACCAGGTGAAAAGGATGTAATAGACACATAGCTCCAGGTCCAGCTCCGGTAAGTCGATATAGCATGCGAGGTGCTTTTTGATCTTGATATAGAGGTCATCGGGGCTGAGCAGATTGACGAGAGATATCCCCTCATCGGGTATCCCCACGATATCGATTTCCTTACCCTCTATTCTGGGTAACAAGCGGGGCTTTACCGTCTGCCCGGAAAATGGTAGCTCCGCAGCTATTTTGACTTTGATATGGTCATCCAGATAGGCAAAGCCGTAGCTTCCGTCGTATTGTCTCACTTCAAGATAGAGCCGGTGGTTGGCATAGACGAAATTTCGCTCAAGCTGCTCCTGTTCTTCCGCTACTACCGCTTCTTCTGCCGGAACCGCCAGCACCTTCAATTCCGTCAGAGTATGGCCGCCGGCCAGGAAATCATCGACGCCGGTTTTATTGCCGTCATTCCCCCGTGATAGAAGCACGATAGATATACTGGCTTTCTTCCTTTTGAGAAACTCCGCCAGTCTCCGGACTGCCTGGGCTACGCTGGGGTTGGTGGCATAATCCGAATCGGGGACAAGGTATACCTGACGGCCGTTCAGAGCAATGCTGTCAAAGTCAGACGAAACTGTGATGCCGCCAAAGCTGTTCTTCGCCCGCCAGTTCCAGATGCCGGTCAGGTCGATGGCACATTCCCCTAATGAGGCTAAAGCATCTCCCTTTTTCACACCCTCGGTGATCCAGAGGGGAATCCCGGGGTCAGCCAGACGTTTCTGACATGCCGGCGGGCAGTCAATTCGATTGGTAGCGCCCCTGGGCGTCTCGTACTTGATTGGCTTACCTTTATTGTTCAGCCTGGGGCTGTCCGGGCGAAACTGGTAGCCGACAATACCGTTTCCATCTACTCCCCACAAAGGAATGAGCATACCCGGAATGTGCCGCTGGGCCGGGGAGAAGCCCATTTTTTCCAACTCCGCTTTGCCCAGAAGGCTGCGGTAGCCTCTCTCTTTGATAGCGTCAACACTTATACTGCTCTCTTGTCTTAAGTGACGGAAATGGCTCGACATGAGCTCCGGTATGATTCCGGAAAAGACAGACTCCGACATGGCTCTCCCCTATCTAAGTAAAAATGCTAACAAGGCTACGTATCTCTGGACGGTGTTTGAGTATCCTCGGAAGGTTTGGTGGTTCTATTGCTAACACAGATCCCATCTCGATATGCCTTCGGCCCGGCTTCGCCGCGGTCTATTTCCCCGAGGTAAGCCCTGACAATCATTTTAGCCAGTATTGTCAGCGCCACTTCGCGCTTATCAGGCTTTACCGCGGTCACCATTGCCACCTTCCTCGATGGTAAACAGGTCGTCAAACGTATAGTCACAGAAATACTCGAGAAGGCGCTTACGCATCATGGCCGACGGTTCCTTCTTTCCGCCTAGAACTTGAGACAGAAGAGCCCGCGATACCCCCAGTTCACGGGCAAGGTCCTTCTGGGAGAGGTTACGGCGGGTTATGGCAATGTCAAACGTTTGGCGCTTTAGACTTACCCTGAGCATGTATCACTCCAGTACACGTATTGTTTACTATAGTATTAGTTTTTCAATAGGTTGTCAAGCATTATTTGTCACTAAATAGTTCAATATATGTCAATAAAGTGCTTGCTTTAATTTACAAAGTGTGCTATGATACATTCATATATTGCGGAGAGGTTGGCTATGGAAGATTTTGGACAGTACCTTAAGAGCCTTAGAGTAGAGCAGAGGCTGTCGCTCAGGGAAGTCGAGAGGCGAGCCGACGTGTCCAGCTCCTACCTGGCGCAAATCGAGCAGGGAAGGAAAGGACCGCCGGGTGCCGAAATACTGAAAAGACTGGCCCCTGTCTTTGGCGTGCCGGTCAGGGACATGCTCAAAGCTGCCGGATACTTCGACGAAGTGTCGACCGGGCTGAGTGAACCCGAAGAGGTGGAGATGGCCTTCCGCTATGTCATGAATGACCCGCGCTACAAGTCGGGCACCCGGGTAAAGGGTGAACTGACGACCGAGATAAAGCGCTTCATTGTGGAGATGTACGAGAAGGCGACGGGGAAGAAACTCCTGCCGGGAGGTTGATCCTATGGCCGGCTCGAAAGACCTTCACGGCTTCTGCCGCTACATTGTGTATAAATACGGTAGCCCAGATACACTTACCGAAGAGCAGAAAGCCGATGAGTTCCGGAAGATGTACGCGATGGAATCGCCGGTCAATCTAAAGGACATCAGAGCGGTAGCTCTGTGCTGTAACATCAAGGTGGATGCACTGGACAAGCTGCCGCGCAGCCTCCGGGGATTCCACGAGGTCTATGACGAGAACAGAACTATCTACTATAAGCAAGGCGATGCTGTGAGCGGGGTCGAGAACACCATACTCCACGAAATACGGGAGATGATGGAGCCGCAATTCGTGTACGCTTGCCCATCCTACAAACCCCTGGATGACAGCGCCCTGCATATCGCCGCCAACCGTTTCGCTTCAGCCGTCCTGTTGCCCCGGGAAAGTTTCACCAGCAAGGTATATGAGATGGGGTTGGACGTGATCGAACTGGCCGGCTACTATGCCAAAAGCTGCTCGCAGGTGCTTATCCGCATGGGTGAGGTGCTGAACGGTAGTTACTTTTTCTATGGTGCGCTGTACGAGCGCGATCCGGATAGGGATGTATGGTCGCTGAATTACTGCACCTTAAGCCCCAGCTTATTCCCTGAACCGAATTTCGGTGAGCTTGGTGCGTTCTTCCCGACGAAGGGAACGGAAGTCGCGCCCGGCTCCCTGGTGGATATGGCCATCCAGGGAAGAAAGTCTTACCTGGTGCGGATTTTCACGCTGCTTGATGGCATGCCCAAAGAGGGCAAGAAAAGAGAGGGTTTGGTAGCACTGGCCAGGCCAATGCTTGTGTTTGACGTTCCCACCAGGGTAGCCCTTGTGGCGGTGCTCGGGCGAAACAGAAAGCTGCTGGAGCCACAGATCAACCGGATAATGCCCGATATTGTCAAAGGCTTCCACTCGGACCTGTATTGAGAAGGAGGACGCTATGGAGAGTCAGAAAATGGTTACTATCTACGCCAGGGTATCGTCCGACCGGCAGGATGTTGACCTCTCAATATCCGCACAGCTCAAGGCGCTGAGGGAATACGCCGCCAGGAACGGGTATACGGTCATCAAGGAGTTCGTCGACGAAGCCGAGAGCGGCAGAAGCACCGCCAGGCCGGCCTTTCGCGAGATGATCAGCATGGCCCGCATGAAGCATCCTCCTTTCCAGATGATCCTGGTATGGAAGCTATCCAGATTTGCCAGAAACCGTGAGGACTCTATTATCTACAAATCGCTCCTGAGAAAACAGGGCATCCAGATAGTCTCAATCAACGAGCCTATCGAGGATACGCCAACCGGCCGTCTCATGGAGGGAATAATCGAGGTCATTGACGAGTTCTATTCCTCCAATCTCGCCCAGGACGTGGTTCGCGGCATGAGGGAAAACGCCTCGCGCGGTTTCTTTAATGGCAGCCGACCTCCCTTTGGCTATCTAAGAAAAAAGGTGAAGGATGGTGATAAGGCGCGGAATACCTTGGATATCGACCCTGATCAGTCGCCTATCGCGCAGCGAATCTTCAGGGAATGCGCCGAGGGTAAAGGGCTGAAAGAGATCACCAAGAGCCTTAACAGCGATGGCATACCGGCTCCGAACGGAGGCAAGTGGGGCAAACAGCGTGTGCACAAAATACTGACCAACGAGGCGTACACCGGCTGTCTCGTTTGGGGGAAGAATCATAGCGGCAAGCCGAGTCTCCCGCCGATGAGGAAAGAGGGAGCCTGGCCGGCCCTGGTGGATAAGGACACTTTTGCCAGCATACAGGTAGGTTTAAACGGTCGCGCCCCCAAAGTAGTCCACCCGCGAGTCACCAGTAGCCAGTACCTGCTCAGCGGTCTGCTGAAGTGCCGGAAGTGCGGCGCGGCGTACATCGGCTACGGCGCCAAGTCGGGGCGTCATCACTATTATGTCTGCGGCACGACCTACAGCAAAGGAAAAGAAATCTGTCCCAGCAAGCATTTCCCCAGGGAAAAACTGGACAAATATGTAGTAGAAAAGATAAAAGGTTACCTTCTGACCGATGAAAATCTGACCCATCTGGTATGCATAATCAATAAGGAACTCGATGGCTCAGTCAAAAAGTATCAGGAACGCCTGGAGACGATTGACCGCGAGGCCGATCAATGGGAGAGCCGTCTGGACCGACTCTATGACTTTGTGGAGACTAAGGCTATCGAACCGGTGAGGATGGCAAAAAGGATAGCTGACGTACAGGACAAGGTCAATGAAATGAGGAAAGCCAGGTTTGAAATTGAGGATGACATCAGGAGAAGGCGGCTGGAACCCCTCGACTCTAAGGTAGTCGTGGAGTACGTGAACGACTTGAAGAAGTTCCTTGAATCCAGTAACATATTTGAACGTCGGGCCTTCCTGGGAACTTTCATCGACAGCATGGAAGTGGACGATGGGGAAATCACTTTCAACTACGGTTTGCCCCCGGATGGTGCCAAACAAGAGACGGTTTCGGTTCTAGGTATCGTCCCCACAGGCCCAGATGAGGGGACTCGAACTTCCGAAGATTTATAAGTCGAAGACTAGCTTGAAGATTCTGGTTCTGTCTTTCGTACAGTACCGCCCACTATTCAGGTTTCGAACCAATTAATTGAAAAAGTGAAACTCGTCGAAAATGTTCTAGCTATTGTCCCCTCAGCTCCAGCTTAGGGGATTCGAACTAACCAAATCTAAAGGCTTTTCTGAAAGTTCTATTTATTGAACAGCTTGGGCTACGATACGAGATTCGAACTGGTGACTTCTAGTAGAATAACTTGGTAACCTTACAGACAATAACCACGTGGGCTAGAACATCAGGTATTACTCCTTACCAGAAAGATCGGTGAAGTTGAGAACCCAGAACCCTGATATCCCACTTATATATAACAGGGTGGGCGTAGTCATAACTTTGAAACATAACAACTAACTAATTCCTGGTTCATCCGTTATAGATTCTTGATTAAGGTATGGAGGGCAATATGAAAAATTATCTAATTTGTCTGGTGTTGGTGCTATTCACGATTGGTGTAGTTGCAGGGTGCTCCGGCCAAAATGTTATAAGGACATATACAGAATCAAGTCAAGTAATTAAAGTCAATGTCGGGCAAGAGTTCACGATATCACTCAGTTCAAACCCCACTACCGGCTATGACTGGGAATATACCAGTGAATACCAATGGGTTCAATCTCTGGGAAAAACCTACCAAGCTGATAATACCGGGCTAATAGGGTCTGGCGGCACTGATAGTTTCAGTTTCAAGGCTCAAAGCAAGGGCGCGGCCACTCTGGTATTCGTCTATAAAAGATCATGGGAAACGACCACCGCCGACCAGAAGACTTTTACTGTCGAAGTGAATTAGAAATCATTCCAGCGTCGGTCTAACGCTATATTGTAGCGGAGAACTCTACTTCTGGGTGTTACTTTTTTAGAGGGTAACATCACCCCTATCAGAAAACTTTCTCATCCGGGTACGATCCTTTACGGTAGAAGGGAGCAGATGTTAATTTCAGTTACTATAGGAGATGAATTTCCAACTAGGTTTTTAAGCACTCTTTAGGCGTAAGAGAGATTTCCAAATCCGCATCTAAAGCTTTGGCTATTTTTTGCCATGTTCCAATCGTTGTATTTGGGTATCCTCGCTCTAACCGTGAAATAGCAGCTTGCTTTGTACCAATACGTACTGCTAGTTCCGCCTGACTAATATTGCGCTTGTTACGGAGAGCTATATATTGCCTAATCATATCAAACTGAGGTTTGAGAGCTTCATACTCTTTTAAGACCTCTGGATCCGCCAAAAGTTCTTGTTTAAATTCATTGTAATCACTATTATATTTTGCCATATTTACCTTCTATCTATCGACCTACCTATCCACCAACCATTATCACATATATGTTATAATTTGTAAAGTTTCATTTCTTGAATTTCTTAATATGGGCGTTCCTTCTTGTTTCGGCTAACTCTATCTCTCTTGGGGGTGTTTTTCTCGTTTTTTTAAGGAAGGCGTGAAGTAAGATAAATTTCCGTCCGGTAAAAGGAAAATAAAGAAAACGATAACGCTCAGTTCCAAAACGTTCTTTCAGTTCCCATACATCATTCAACTTCTCAGCAAAAGAAGCAGGAAGGTCTAAGCCATGTTCTTCCAAGAGGTCGATAACTCGTAATAGCTTAGCTTTGACTTTCGCATCTTGAAGCAGGATGAATTCTTTGACTGGAAAATTACCTTTGGGATCCTCATAGAATTCAATAGTCCATTTCACGCGGATAATATAACATTAATTGTCCCGTTTATCTACAAAATCTATTTGCATACCTACATTGAACCACATACTGTCATGCCCTTCTTGCGTTCGACTCGATATGATAATCCGGGTAATAGAACCCACGAGTTATGGCGCTTAGAGAAAGTGCTTCCAGGTTAATGATAACCGATCAATATCCTACGTTCTTATTGGGAACTTAACGCAAGGGTTGTTCACCGAGCTAGAACAAGGGGTTTCAATATATCATCTTGATCCCATTTATACTTGTTTCAAAGGAAGGGCGGTGTTCTCGTATGGTACATATTCTTCCCCGTCTCCACACAAACAAGCGGATTTGCATGCGAAAAGTTGGTAAACCGCCTGTAGCGGCCACAGTTAACATAATATCTCTCTAGACACAAGAGATTGACAACCCCTCAACTTTAATACTAGACTATCGATAATTGAATAGCTTCGGTAGGAGGTTGTCATGAACATTGATAACGCACTCCGAACCGGAGTTTTTCCTGAACGCATCAACGATAAGACTGGGGTCTCAAGTTCGAATCTTGAATCGCCCACCAACGGCCTCAGTTCTCGACGATTTTTCCCTAAAAGAATTACTCCTTTCGCTACTGGGGGAAGACTTCAGGAGGCGCTTGGACAACCGCAGCAAAACCAACGCCCAGCTCTTCGAAGAATACAGCGATCTCGTCGCTGCCTCCAAGTCGGGCGTGTGGGTTTATGAAACCAAGCGGCTGCTAAAACAATTCTTTGACGACCTGGGTAGCTATCCGCCCAGTGTCGAGCTCTTCCTCCGATTCTTCCAGCGCTACCAAAAGCTCAAACCCTCAACGCGGCAGCGCTATTACTTCGTATTTTCCTCATTCTTCACCTGGTACTCCGGCGAAAAGCTCCCCTTCAAGATCCGCGTGCCCAAGCCTATACCGCAAAAGGTGGACGATATCGAGCTGGACAAGCTCATAGCCGCCATACGCGCTAAGAAGAGCCACAAGGGCAACATAGAGCGCGACGTGCTGCTCGTGGAGACCATCTACCACGCCGGCCTGCGCCGTTCCGAAGCGGCCAACATGACGGTGGCCGATCTGCACCTTTCGGGTGACAGCCCGACGCTACTGGTGCGGCAGGGAAAAGGCGGCAAGGACCGCCTGGTCAACCTTAACCCGTATATACGCAAGCGCCTCCTGGACTTCACGCATAAGATGAAACCGGGCGACAGCGTGTTCGGTCTGGCTCCCAAATCAATTTCTTCGCAGATAGCAAACTGGTCAACCAAGGCCGGGGTGCCCCAGCTGCACGCGCATAGCCTGAGACACAAGTTCGCCACCGATATCATTGACCGAGGCGGCAGCATTCGAGACCTCCAGCACCTGATGGGCACGAGAGCCTCAGCACCACCGAGGTGTACCTGGCAGTGACGGACGACAACCTGAAGAAAACCGTCGGGTTGCTGGACAAAAACGCCCCCGCGAAAACCGCTGCTTCCTCCAACACGGAGATGGCACAAAGCCTGGAAAAAGTGAACGAGTCCTTAAACGACATCAAGAATAAGCTAGCGGCTGCCGGGGACGAGGGCGAAGCGTCATCCAAGGATTCCTTCAAAGAGCCGGAACACACATGCAAAATACGCGAGCTGGCTAGGGCGCTGGCGGGAAAAATCATCTTGCCAGCTCTCTGGGACAAGGACCTGTGGCGGGATTTACCCCTCGACTTTAAGCCTGGCAAATATCCCCTGCCCATCGGCGGGGTGGAGATAGGCAAAAACAAGCTGGTAAAGGTTAATTACTACGACCTTGGCGCAGGTCTGGAGGCGCCGCACCTTGTCGAAGGCCTGTACAGCCACCTGGGTACCTCCGGCCCTGAATTCGCAAAATTGGCGGGCGATAAGGGCAGCATCCGGCAGTGGGCGGGTGAAGTTGAAAAGTATTATGAAGAGACCTTGGGGTTGTTCAGGGTTATCACTGAAAAGGTACAGGGCTACGGTGTCAAGGTGCACTATCATGACGAGGCGGCACACGGGCTGACAAGATGGTTCGCGATAACTATTTGGCGCGATGCCATACACAAAGCTGGCGGTTACTCATGGATTGACGACTCGTGGTACCAACCACCTGAGTCTTTGCCCGATGTAGGACTTTGGCAACTTCGATGTGGAGCCTATGTAATCGGGATTGCTGAGAGCCAAGAAGCATTAGTGGAGTTTGAAAACTGGCATAAGAACCTCAGGGAGATTTATGCTGAGGATGAAACAGCAAAAGAGATAGCCGCCAAATCCCGGGAACTCGAAAGCGCCGCGAAGGAGATCAGGCAGCGGCTGCAGGAATTCGGTGATGTGGAGCGCCTGCCCGAGCATTGCAAACTTTGATAAACCCTGGCAACAGTGCCCTCCTGCCAGGGTAGTACAGCGACTTTAACGGCATCAAACCGTACCCCTAACGTGAATACCTCACGTTCCCCTTGTTTATTTTATTCACTGTCGTGTCTTCCATTTCGCCTCCCTTTAATACTTGTTCCAAGTACAAGTCTTATCCCCAAAGATTTCTGATAAATCCCCAGCTAGAGTAGTTCTTACTTATTGCCATAATAATCTCTTTACCGAGTTACGGAAACTACTTAATAAGTGGTATCTTAATTTGGGGCAGGTCAAGGTTAATTGGATCAGAGCGTGTTTTTTGATCTCAACCCCTGCGGCAAGACCGCAGGGATGAATTGCCCGAACTATCTATTATCAATCATAGCGGTTGTATAATAGGTCAAATGTCGAATATAGAAGGGGACATCTGGCATTGGTATCATAATGTATTCGAGCCTTATTACCACATACAACAACTAACAATATAATACAGGAAGGCATGATTAAGCGGAAGAACAGCGATGTAATTATCGAGGCTATGAAAGGTTTTAAAGAGCGATATGCGATAGAAGTATCTCACGCAGGATTCGATAAGAACCATGTTCATTTCCTACGCAAATTCCTATCCAAATATTCTGAGGGACAAGTAATCAGGTTGATAAAATCAATTACAGCCAGAGAGATTTTCAAAGAGGTTCCTGAGATCAAGAGGGAGTTGTGGGGAGGAGAGTTTTGGACTGACGATTATTATTTTGCTACGGCGAGTGGCAGAGGTGACCGAAAGGTGATTGAGAAATATATCGAAGAGCAAGGAAGGGGAGACGATGTCAAACAACTCAGGCTGTTTGAATTATAGTGGGTAAAGACGCCCTGTGCTATTGGCACAGGGTAGTTCACAAGCAAGAACATTTTTGAGCAATAGGAGAAGACCTTTGAAATCCGGGTTTCTAATGTTATTCACACTATTCATTTTGCTAACTGACCTAGTCATGCCTGGATGTGGTGGGAAGGTCATAGCCACAACCGGCACACCACCCAAGACGACTGCGCCTCAACCGACCACCACGACCACACCCACCATGACCAGCCTGTCCGCTACGGTCGCCCCGGCATACTCCTTGCTCCCCAGCCAGACCATTTATTCAGAAGGTGCCACCGGCAAGGACCCGCCTGTAA
>Ga0007800_10000499_pt1 | contig 15297 bp, 17 predicted proteins | sample CryBogmetaGMA14M_FD_60366 | JGI IMG/M metagenome (GOLD analysis project Ga0007800, IMG submission 60366) | Freshwater microbial communities from Crystal Bog, Wisconsin, USA - MA14M | ecosystem: Environmental > Aquatic > Freshwater > Lake | place: Crystal Bog, Wisconsin, USA | collected 2009-07-06 | reverse complement strand
GACCTATCAGACAGTTCCGCAATAGAGAAAGAGGCGGACAGTGTTTGTTTCTTATGGAAAGACCCGGCCTCTTTAGTGGGTGGAAGAGTAGATACTATTTCTGCCATAATAGCAAAGAACAGACACGGACGGCTTAATGAGTTTTCTATATTGTTTAACAGGGATAGTCTTAAAATGACTTAGCCATCTGCTAACCACAAAGGAGATTATGGAAACCAAGAAGGTATCATGTACTAACTGCCGGTTCAGTTACGAAAAAGATGACAGGGCGCGCTCCAGGGTGTGTAAGTCCGGGAGAAATTACAACTTTGGGGAAAACCGCTATCTGGACATAGGGGAAAAGTGCAAAGATTTTGTCCCCCTTGACAATAAGCCAAAATGATATATAATAAGAGTTATGCCAATCGTTATATGCGGTGGCAGCAGCGTAACTGATTTTCATATACCTGACTTGGCATACTTATGCAGCCGGTCTTTTGTATTTGCGGTAAATGATTCTGCGTTCTATTTTCCCTGTGATGTCGTCGTGGCAATGGACTTTAACTGGATAAGGGATAATGCTGATAAATTAAAAAAGTTAGACAAGTACATCATAACAAGAGAGAGTGATGTGGTTAAAAATCTGGGCCTGAATTTATCTTTTATCCCTAATGAAAGCGTGCTGCGATATCCACTTAGTGGGATGCTTGCCGCGAAGATAAGCGACATGATGGCGGAAAAGGTAGGCCGAAAGAGTTATGTGTTCGGCATGGACGGGACATCAGGACATTACTACGATGATAAGGGGCGGGCAGAAGTTATATCTATGGAGCGCTATAAAGACCTTAACCTTACAAGCACTATTAACATGAGCGTCCGCAGCCGCATACCATACTGGCCCAAAAAGTCTAAGTTACCTAAGTTATCAGATGTATTAATTCATGATGTATATCACGCCGTTGGAACAGGATGGGCGTGTGGGAATCCATCTGCATTGATATGAACCTAGTTACATTCTGCACTCCAAAGTATAGGCCCATCTACAACAAGCACGCCAGAGCAAGCATTGAAAGAGTAGGAATAACCGAACATAAACACTTTGACTTATTGTGCGAATATAGCTGGCTAGACGCTACAAATAAGAAGCCGGGTATAATCCGCGAGGAACTTAGCAATGGTTCTGTGCTATACATAGACGCAGATGCGGAGATACAGAGCGCATCCGTTATGGACATTGATTCAATAGTCCCCAAAAAGTATGTAGCTGCCTGTGTATTCTTGGATTGGGGCAAGTGGTATGGCATAAAATCAAAGACCATAGAACCGCTTACGGCAACACTGTTCTTTCGGCAGAGCGCCATCCCTTTAGTGGATAGTTGGATTAAGCTATGTGAACGGAGCGCCGATCATGACGGCATTAATTGGGCAAAAGCCATAGCAGACAGGGATGACGTATACGAGTTGCCATTATCATGGTGCTATATAAACGATACACCATCGGGTGTTAAGGGAAGAATACCATGCGACAAACCCCTTATAAAGCAATACCAGGCAAGTAGGAAGATGAAACTGCAATGATATCAGTCCTGTTGATGTGCTACGATAGGCAGACAATGCTTAACCATACTCTGCCGCGCTGGACAACGCAGAAAGGCATAGACTTTGAAATACTGCTATGTATCGGCCCAAGCATTGCTATTCCTAAATATGAGAAAAGCGAAAACTTCAAGGGGCTGAGAATATCCTACATAAGCGAGCCAAAACTATGCAAGACTATGAATAAGCTTTTGGCGGCTGCAAAGTATGACATCATCCTCACTTCATTTACAGACCTAGACCTGAACACAGACTATCAGATTAAGCGGATGTATGACCTGTGGACTGACAACAGGATGGTAACAGACCGAGTCTTCAGAAACGGCAAGCGCAATATAGGCGTATATCTAGACATGATGATGGTAAGTAGGGAAGCTCTGCAACAGGCCGGAGGATGGTGTGAGCTATATGACGACCCACTATCAATGGGCCATGAGGATGGCGACCTGGTATCTACTATGCTAGAGAACGGGATGCAGTTTGAATTTATGGAAACGCCAGACAATGAAGCTGTCTACCATATATGGCATCCATCCCCATGTATGACTGACCAGGTAAATATAGATAGATTTGAATACGGACGTAAAATATACTTCTCCCGACACAAAGAAGGCATAATGGCGCTTTACGCCAAACAGATGTGCGGCAAACTAAGGACAAAGGTGTTTGTATGAAAGATGACATAGAGCTTACAAGGGAAGAGGACGAGTTTTGCAGACAGTTCGTGCTATGCTTTGAAAACATGACAGAAGCAGTAAATAAAACATGGATAAATGAAGATGGAACACCTAAATATAAATATAGTTACAGTAGAAAAGTAGGCGCTGATTTGTACAAAAAAGAACATATACAAGAAAGGATAAAATCTTGGAAAAAAGAATTAATGGCTAAACTTGGGTTAAGTGCATACGGATGTGTCGCCAAACTTATACAACTAAGAGATGTGGCGGAGGCCAGGAAAGAAACGAGGACTGCACTTGCTTGCCAAGCAGAGATAGATAGAATAGTTTTGGGTAAAAATGATAGCGGTGGTATAAAAAGCATAGCAAGCAATCCCGATGGTACAGTGAAAGTAGAATTTACAGATGATAACCTCTAAAGTCGGGCCTGATAAGTTCTCACCAGCTCAGTGGGCTTTCATTAAATGTCGGGCACGCTTCAAGATGTGGAGAGCCAGCCGTAGGATAGGAAAGACAAATGCAGCCGAGTTTGACCATATCAAGTACGCATTAACCCATGAGGGGACGACTAACTGGTATGTAGCACAAGACCTGGCGCTCTGCACAGAGATGAACATCCCACTCTTTAGGGATATGGTTCCTGAAAGTCTTATCACCAGCTATTCCAAGCAAGAACGCAAGTACCGCCTAGCAAGTAAATCAGACTTCTACTTCAAGACAGCTAATTCATCTGACAGCTTACGCGGGCGCAAGGTGCATAGGCTTACTTGCGAAGAGCCTACCTACTGGCAGAATGGGTCAGATATCTACCACAACATACTTAGGCCGCAGCTGGCTGACACAATGGGCAGCTGCTCAATCATATTCACTCCCCCCACGATGAAGGCGCCAAAGGGTTCAGAGTGGGTAAGACGCCTAGAGCAAGCATGGGCCGAGGAAGTCAAGCGCGGCAACCCTGACTATGCGGTATTCCATAATACTATTTGGGATTCCCCCTACATCCAAGAGCAAGAGAAGAAGAACCTACAGACCATGACCGACGCTGAAACATGGCAGTGTGAGTACATGGCAGAATATAATGACAAGATAGGCCAGGTATATTGGGAGTTTGACCCGCTAACCAAGAAAGGACTGCTTCCAGCCCAAGACAACGTAATCATGCGAGTAAGGGGCCTGGACTTCGGTATAAGCGACAATACGGCCTGCTCATGGGTATGCCTGCTACCTGGTAACAGAGTATACATAGAGGCTGAATACATAGCGAATAACCTAGATGTGCCTACCCATGCTAACGCTATCAAAGGTAGAAACCTACCTCCGGCGCAGTATACAGTCCTTGATTCATCGTGCTGGGCCAGGGATGCAAGCCTTACAAGCGTAGCCAAGCGGTTTGCGGCAGAGGGTATAGCTTGCACGCAAGGTACAAAAGACCTTGACGGCAGTGTATCAGACATGAAGCGGATGTTCTCTGCCGGAAATATCCTAGTCAACCCTAACTGCACAGGACTATTGCAGGCCATAGACAGCTGGCAACATGGCCAGCATGAGCCGGACATACTTGCAGCCACGCGCTATGGCATAGACGCGCTGATAAGAACTGGCAAGCTACTGCCTCCTATGCGTAAGGTAGCAGTAACCATGACTGACCATATACAACAGTTCAATGACCTTGAAAAGCGCATGACCAGACTTAATGCAGGGCTAGAGTCTAAAGAGCGCGGGCGCGGTGGTATGTCATTCAAGGTCATATAAGGGAGCTATGCGGCTTAAAACAATCACTCTTGACGATAAGATAATCAAGTTGATGCGCACTGGTAAGCACTACCCTAAGCAAGTAGCGAAGATACTTGGTATTAATAAGTGGCGTGTTTACAAAGCAGTACAACGGCTCAAAAGAATTTGCCAAAATTAAGCCTTGACTTGTAAGGCCCCTCGCTCTATAATCATACAATGCCGTTCAAAAGCAAAGCGCAGATGCGGTGGATGTTTAATGCTTATCCGCCTAGAGTAAAAAAGAAATAATGTCTAACAAAAAATTTACTCCCGACGTTAGCAAAGCCAATTCAGTCATCAACGAGATAAACGGAAAGATACAAGCCTACGAGCAGCGCATGACTACGCGCCTTGCACGATGGGTAGAGATAGCTGAATTGTATTGCGGCAAGACGGGAACGCAGAAAGAGAATTCTAGATTATCACCTAACAGTGCAGAGTTATACAAAGCTGTCCGCGCCATAAGCAATATGCAATACAGGATGCTTACGGGGCAGAAGCCATTTTTTGAATTGCAGGCAATGGACATCATAGGGTATGCAGACCCGCACAAGTTACTTAAAGCCGAGCATTACATCACCAACCAGCTTGACTTATCCCGCTACAACAAAGGGCTTTACAGGGCGTTAGTGCAGTTGAATCTATATGGTTCGGTGGCTGTTCATGAGCAGTATGAGCCTTTGCGCTCGTCTTTTCTTGGCAAGCCACGATATATAACTAGCTTCCGCCCTGTGAGTTTAGTTAATTGTGCGTTCTCGCTGGACGCTTACGACATTGAGGAAAGCGGATGGGTAGCTCTGTCAGACATACAGAGCAGAAGTGCGCTAAACAAAATCAAGGGGCATGACCCGGAGGGGAAGATATACAACCTGTGCGCAGTAGAGAAAGCGCAGAATCAGGGCGACTATATCCCCAAGGTTAATAATTGGGTGCAGCAGAGAATGTCTTGGAGTGGATACGTCAATGCCAACTTCATAGGCGGCATGGAGCGAGTAACATACTATGGCGGCTTGGACTGCATGAACGACCACGAAGAGTATGCAGTAGAGCTGGTTAACCGCGAGCATATCATCCGCATGGAGTCATACGATGGCATCAAGCCGGTGCGGGTAGCAACAGTAAACACTTTAGACGTTGAGCCGTTGGGCAATGGCATAGGCGACCAGTTCAGGCCGCTATTAGCAAAGATAGACGACAGTGAGTCTGCCCTGCTGAATATGATTACCCTTGCGGGCGCTTCAATGTTCAGCAAGCAGAAGTCATTGACTGACGAGGATTCAGAATTTAGCATACGCAACTTCGGCATACTTAATCTAGAGAGTCCAGAGCTGCGCAACATAAGCCCTGACCCTAATAATATCAATGCCGTATCATGCTATAAAGAGATATGCACTCAGCAGTTCAGGCAGGGTTCTGGTGCGACTGACACTTTACAGGCATTGGTAAGCAGCGAATCGGCAACTGCTACGGAAGTATCGTTATCCATGAATGAGGCAGTTAGGAATCTATCTGTAAGCTCTGAATCGGTAGCGCCTATCTTGTGTGCTGACCATATACGGGTAGTGCTACAGAACGCGCAGAAGTATAACACCGATCCGTTCGTGCTGCATATAAACAAAGTGCCGATAACTATACTGCCGTCTGATTTGCTTATTGATGTAGATGTCCGTGTCAAGACGATGACCGACCAGGATTTTAGACCGGCTAAGATAAACAAAGAGATAGCGGCTTTACAGCTTATGATGGGGGCTGGCCCTAATGCAATACCAGGGCATAAGATAAACATAGGGCCGGTGCTACTGGATGTGCTAAAGACGCTTGATGTTCCTAACTTCAACGAAACTGTCCAGCCGCTTACTGAAGAGGATTTAATGCAGATGCAGCTGATGCAGCAGATACAGAATCCTCAGCCTGCGGGAAGTGGGGATGAAACTGCTAGGCCCGCAGAGCGCAGGGTAGACAACCAGCAACCCGGCAGAAAAGAAACACGGGAAATGAACAGGAACATGGGAACGCCCATGAATACCGAGGGGACGCTTAGAACGCCTGTAGGCAATGTTCTTTCTGCGCCTGGGGATATGCAAGGCACTACTACTGCAATACGGCAGTCAACAACGGGGGACAATCGCAAATGATAAAGAGAACAAGGGACGAGATGACAGGACTGATATTAGGGATAGAGCAGGGTAATCACGCTGTTTATCTCAAAGAGTTGGAGAACTACAGGGATAAGGTCATGCTCATGGGCTGTAACTCAACAGGAGAAGAAGCAATACGATATTGGGGCATGATAAAGGGACTTGGCATCGCTCTTAATTTTGCGGAGATTCTAAAATCTGAGTCTAACGTGGGCGGCAGTAATCTGATAAAAGGATAGAGGAAAATGAAAAAAATACTTGCGGCTTGTTTGTTTGCTTTAACCGGCATGGCTTATGCTGTTGATTCCCACAATGGTCAGCAGTATCACATTGTTACGCCACTTACGATTGATGACATAACGCTTGCCAGCGCGGAGGTTACTACCGACTTTACGTCAAGCGGTGTTACATATCTTGGCGCGGCGAACAGTGTGAGTACATTCCCTGCGCTGGGATCGCCCACGATAAAGGGGACGCTGACTGCTGGCGTGCTTACCTCGCTTTCGGGCGTTAATGGCACTATTGGCACGTTTAGCAATACATCCGCCGGTTCGCTTGATATAGGCGGAGGACTAAATGCGGGTACTGGAAACGTAGCCCTTATCGATGCGACGGGAAAAATAACCGCGCTGTCTAGCACTTACCTGGCTAACCTATCGGGCGCGAACCTCACCACGCTTACTGCTGCGAATATATCAGACGGTTCTTTGGGCGGTTCGGTAATAGCATCTAGCGTTGCGGTAGCGGCAGTACAGGATAATTCCATAGTGGGTATGACCTCGTCCAAGTTGTCAGGAGCTTTGCCTGCGATAAGCGGTGCGAGCCTTACCACACTCACTGCGGCTAACCTTACTGGCGCACTGCCAGCCATTGACGGGGCCTTGCTGACGAACGTGGGAACGCTTGTGCCTGAGATAAAGACAGTCACCCAGATTGCAGCCCTGACTGGTGTTGTGGGAAAAGTGGTTATCTGCTCTAACTGCACCGGGGCGTATGGGGTATGCGTGGGCACTTCTACGACATCGGGCGCGGGAGCAGCGGCTTACGTTCTTTCGGGAGATGGACTTACTTGCCATTAAAGGAATGAGGGATTAAAAATGAAAAAGATAATCGCAGCGTTAGTGATAGGCTTCTGCTATACCGCAGGGGCTGTAGAGAACGCCAGTATATGGCAAGTGAGCGAGGACAACAGTTCTAAGGGCGCTGCATACTTCGGCAATCTGGCTAATGAGACATCGCTTGCCTATGACAGAGTGTTCACTTATGACTTCGCTGACAAAGGGCTTAATCGTGTTTCCGCTATGGTTAAGTATGGCGCTGCCACGCTTACTACGGATACATTCAAGGACGGGCGGACATCTGCCGGTACTGCCACAGTATTATCAACTGTTTCCCTCTGCGGAACTGTGTTCTCTTTCAATGGCAATAGGTTTAATATGGGTGGGTGTCCTCCGTATAGCACTTACACCGACACGCTTGTAACGATAGGCGCTAACGTAACTACCACTGCCTCTAACCTTTGCCACCAGGTATCCGCGCATAACACCGCCACCCTAGCCATTACTACTTGCACGTTCTCGTCAGGTGTTATCAGCTTTGTATCCAAAGCGGCAGATGGCATAGCTTATACTCTAGCATCTACTGGTTCAAGCATAACAGTCAGCGGAGCAGCTATGGCCTCTGGTGTGGCTGCTACTGTTGCGATTAACGACATCATAACCATTGCCGGGCATGGGTATAGCACAGGGAGCAAGGTCGCTCTTTCAGGCAGCTCGCTTCCTACCGGTCTTAGTGCTACTGATTACTATGTGATAAAGTTGGGTGCGAACACTATCAGCCTTGCGTCCAGTCTTGCAAATGCTATAGCAGGGACTGCGGAAGATATTACTGCCGTTACTGTGGGCACATCTGCTCATACATTCACGCTTACCCCGTATGCTATCACTGGAACGCCGTCGTTTAAGTGGCAGATGTCCAATGACAATGTAAACTTCTATGATGTGCCGATAGAGGCAGTCAGCATAACGGAGTACACCGCGCCGTATGCTTCCGTAGGATTTGACTTTGATATGTTCAACTATCGCTATCTGACGCTTAATGCTGTAGCGCCTACTACTGGTGGGTTATACCTTAACGCGCAGATATACGTTAAAAAATAAAGGGGTAAAACACAATGACTGAAAACGCTGTGAAAGACCAGACCGAACAGGTTAAGCCAGCTCCTGTTACGCAGCCCGCGACAGCGGTTACTGCACCGGCTACTGTGGAAGTAAAACCGACGGAAACCAACGTTGAGGATGTAAACAAAAAGCAAACTGCCGCATTTATCAAGATGCGCCAGGAAAAGCGGGAATTAAAAGATGAGCTGGCAAAGGTAAAAGCCGCTATTCTTCCCGCCCCTGCGTCTGTAGTTGAACCGCAGGCACAGTCAGTTCCTAAAGAGGTAGCTCCGGCTCCGGCCCCGGTACAGGCCGCGTCTAGCATAGAGGAAGAAAGCAGAAAAGCTATAGAGGTTCTGTCAATAGATAAAGATATTGCCGCAATGCCTGGTGCGCTAATGGACATCATAGATATGGTGGACACCGATCCGCGCCTGGTCAGACTGCATAATGTTGACCCTACTATTGCCTTCCGCGAAGCGAAGGGTGTCTACTTAGCGAAAGCTGGTATTGCCCCTGCTCCTTCTGTGCCACTATCTACTACGTCATCCGGTGGGATGGGTAGCGGAGGAACAAGTTTAAGCAGCCTTTTTGCCGAGATAGGCAACCATGCCCCCGGCAGCAAGATGTTTTCAGAACTGACCGCAAAGATAAACGCAGAGATGAAAAAACTTTAATCTCTGCCTGAAAGGAAATTAATATGGCTGGAGTAATGTACGCATCCGCTACTGGCGGAGTTTCAACGTCGGGCGAGCCTGCTTTTGGCGTAGCCGCACAAGCGTTTTCGGTTAACTACCTGAAAGCGCTTTATGATAAACTTGGCGCATGGAAGCACATTCGCAATTTCACTGCGGATGTTAGTGCTTTCGGCGAAGCGGTGAATATCCCTAACTTCCCACGCCTGACCGCAGTCGATGTTCTGGCCTCCACTGGTGTGTTCACCTATGAGAATACCGGCATCACCCGCGACCAGATAGTCATCAACAAAAGCAAAGCTGTCGCATATAGCGTGCCGGAAACTGTGCTGTTGCAGTCAAAGCTTGATATTCGGGCTGCGTTCGCTGATGAAGCTGCGCGGGCCGTATCTGACTGCCTTGACCACGAGATGGCGAAGCTCATCCCTTCGCTTACGACTAACTCTGTCGGTACGCTTAACGCCGACCTGTCAGAGGCCATCTGCCTTGAAGCTATCGGCAGGTTGGTGCGCAATCATTGGGATGTTTCTAATCCCGATGATATGGTGTGGATACTCCCAAGCACGCAGTTCGGGATAGTCCATGCTCTCAAGGGTTATGCGCAGTCTTACCGCATAATCAACACCAACACCAATGACAGCGGCGGGAACGATATCCGCGCTGCGCTGGACACGCTGTATGGCATCCCTGTACACTGGCGTTCAGACACCGAGCTGTTGGTTAGTGCGGATGCGGCCTATGGCGGCCTGTTCGCTAGGGATAGCGTTGGCATAGCTATACAGCGTATGCCCACGATGCGGCAGCCTATGCCCATCCCCGGCACTATCAACACTGAGCTGTTGACCTATGCGCTTTTCGGCATAGCGACGCTCAAACAGGAAGTAGCCTGCCTCCTGAAGTGCCAGTAAGGTAATATCTCCCTCCCCCTCCACTGCTACTCTCCGGCAGTGGGGGTGGGAACGGGGATTAAGGATACTCCATGACTGCGCAGGAAATAATCAGCGAAGTTCGCCAGATTTGTCAAGAGCTTGACCCTAATAATACCCACGCCTCTGATACTGTTATCTTAGGCTGGATAAACGCCTGCACACTACAGCTTTGCAGTACCATAATGACCCTGCCTAAGTCTGCCGTAACAGGACTTGTGGCAGCGGATATAGTTACCATGCCAGCAGCCATGTTACGCATGGATTATGTCAGTATCTCAGATGGAGGTAGCCCAGCCAAACACTACAACCTTGCCACCATAGACTTCTCAAATTTTATCAGGATATGCAACGGGTGGGAGGATGCCGTAGATGACAGGCCGTCAATGCTTGTCAGGCTTACTGATACAACCTGGATGATGTACCCGCCTCCTGATGCTACCTGGGCAGGCAGGGCGCTTACGATATATGGGTCTGTATTGCCTACTGCCCTTACGTCCTCTGGCCAGACCCCGCCGATATCCATAGCGATGCACCCCGCTTATGTGCATTACTGCGCTTGGAAGTTCTTTCTGCTCATTAACAACCCTGAAAGGGCGGCGGCATCATTCGCGGCCTATGATGGCCTGCGGAAACTGAATACTCAGACTGCTACCTCTACTACGGGCAGTCAGTTATCATTTAAGATTCGCGGGGCATAATGCTTAAATTTATTTTGGGGTTAATGCTTAGTGCAAGCTTTGCCTCTGCTGCGGATACTCCTGTATTCAGCTCATACAGGGACTTCTCAGGGGGGCTGAATAATTTTACTGCCTCTGTTTCCCTGCCTGGTAATGAATCACCCGACCTTCTTAACGTGGTAATAGATGAGCCTGCGGGAGCATTAGCGCAACGCAGTGGGTATGCTACTTGCGGCAATACTCCCTCTGGGAATACCGCTACTGCTCTATACGAATATAGTAAGAACAACGGCGCACGCTACCTAATGGTTACAGATAATGTAACAATCTGGCAGACGGCGGATTGCATTTCTTTTTCTACTGTAACTACCGGCTGGCAAGATACATATTTACCCCGGTTCGCCACTGTAAGGGATAATCTGTGGATAGTGAACGGAAGTACCTGGCCCTATGTCTGGGATGGTACAACGGGGTATTACTTAGACGGACTTTCAAACCGACCTACAGGGCCAAAGGGCAAGCTTATCGCCTACTGGAAGAGCCGTGTATGGATAGGTAACACTCCCACGCAGCCTAGCAGTTTATACTTTTCTTCACTTGTTGATGACAATGGACTTATCCTAGACCCTGCCACAAGCACAGGCGCATGGAGTAATGCTCTTAATGTCATATACTTTGACCGGGATGATGGCTCGCCTCTGTATGGAATCAAGGTTTACCGGGACAATATGTATGCCTTCAAGGAAACGGGCATCAGCCGTCTGCTATTTGAATCAGAATACACTGCTAACGGAACAGTAGTGGCTAAAACTGCCAGTAAGACAGGGAGCAAATTCCAAGAAAGCATAGTAGAGATGGACGATGGGTTTTTGCGCTTTGTCGGTAGAGATGGCGTGTATAGATTTGACGGGAACACTGTCCAGCGTATTAGCACCAAGTGGACTCCTACATTTTACTCAATCAAGCAGCCTAGCAGGGCGGAATCGTATAAACTTTGGGATACGGATAACGACTTCCTTGTGGGAACACTTACAAATTTAACCACTGAATACGTCAGCGGTTCATTATCATTGGCAAGGTCATCCCCCTTACTAAAGACCATTGATATGTTCGGTGATGGGAACTATACCGCAAGCCCTATATGGACACCCAGCGGTGATAATTATTTTTCGGTAGTTACCTCGTCTTTGGCTTATGTATTGTCTACCGCGACAGTAACTGGTGCGCTGACAAAAGGCGGGTATGTTTCCACTCCGTCAACATATACCAAGATAGGTGAAACTACTTTTAATGTAGGTGCGTCTGTATACAACAATTATCGTGCCAATTTCACACTACATAAAAATACTGCTTCAAGGATGCACTTCTTATCAGACAGCGAAACACCAGGAGCAACCAACGGATACGCTATGGGCATTGACTGCGATATGGCGGATGGGGCTATAGCGCATTGTCATTCTTCCCTTTATAAATGTGCTATAGGAGTATGTTCTGCCGTAGCCACAAATGTCAAGGCGCTTGACTTTGACCCAATACTTAATAGGCCTGCCTTTTATACCCAAGAATGTACAGGGGAAAAGGCAGTTGTAACCGCGTCGTCTATATCTCTTACAGGAACCGGGAAGTGGACGCTTAAACAATCATATTCCGGCGCCACTACTACAGGTTCTAACGATCCATTATGCACCCTATCTTATGTTACGGATACAGGAGCGCTGGATAAGAACAAAGCTATGTTAATTTATGGGGCATGGTCTTATGACACGTATGGTAAAACCACTGCTCCCCCCTCTGGCTATAACGCCTATGTCAGCAGCATAGCTCTAAAAACCACAGAATACAAACTCACCGGCACATTTACAAGCCAAGTTTCAACAACTACAGGACTTACTCAGTGGAAGACCTTTGACACCGACCAATCGCTTAATAATCAAACCATAGCCTATAGGGTGCGCACTGCTCCTACTGTGGGCGCTGTCGCGGCCGCTACTTACAGCAATATAACGCCAGGGACTGTATTATCTACTACCACAAATTCATTTTTCCAGTGGGAGGCAGTAGTTACAACCATTGACAGTGCAGTTTCCCCGCTTTTGAATAATGCTTCTGCCGGATGGATAACAGGAGATACGGGTAAGTCAACCATTGTAGCCGTCCCATATAAATCACGCTACTGGATGTCGTCATCAACTACTACAGGAAACCTATACAACGATATGGTAATGGTAGAAAGCAAGACTCCGATAATGTCCTACACTAAATTTAATCTCCCATTATCTGCCATGACGATATGGAATAACAATTTATATGCGGCAATAGGTAACACTTCCAAGATAGCTAGGATGGACTACGGAGATACTGACGATGGCGCGGCTATAACGGCATACTACGATACTCCCGATGACGTTTACGGCTATCCTGTCATGCACAAGACTATTAACCGGCTGATAGCAGACTATTCCTCTCTCCCGGCAAATAGCGGTCTGAAAATCGGGCTTTCTGATGATATGGGGAATACTTGGCAGTATCGCACTATCAATACTGCTAGATATCCGCTACTTCTCCGTGATACGATTGTTCTGAATATGGATACCAATAGGTCTTTACAGTTCAGGGGTAGAATTTTCAACAACACTATTGGAGTAGGATTCAAGGTCTATGGACTACATGGAATGGGAGATGCTTCCATGTTCTTCTCAAACTAATATGACTGAAAAAGACAAGACTTTACGCGACTTACTAGGACTGGACACAGCATCTACTCCTGTTCAGACTGTTGCTAGTGTTTTAGGTGGGTTACTGTTTAGTGGCGGCCTTGTGGGTTCGCTTGGTGCATTAAACGACATAAAATATCCCGATATCCCCACGCAATCAGAGGGGGAGAAGGTAAACGCCGCTACAGAAGCACAGTTTAACGCTGATTTGGCTGGATATCAGTCAAAAGTAGAGGCAAATACCACGCAAGGGCTGGTAAACAGGGGTATAACAGACAAGGCGGTATCTGAATCAGCCGTAACAGGGGTAAGAAGCGGCCTCAGCGGGGCTTACGCATCTGCAAGGGCTGCGCTCAACTTGGCTAAATTAAAGGCATCTACAGGCGTTTCTGGGGCTTTAGTAACCTATAAGCAAGAGTTAGCCAAGAAGCAGTATGAGGCACAGCTAAAGAACTATGCCTCAAAGATGGGTATTTGGGGTAGTTTAGGCGGAGCTGCCACATCTATGCTGGCTACTCCGTCAATTACTGGTGATGAAAAGTCAAAAGGCGACAAATTAGACGCTTCTGACATGGGAGCTACATAATGCTACCAGTTTTAGCAGCGACAATGATTGCCGGAGGAATATACGGCGCGCTTACGGCTAAAAAACCAAAGTATGACATGGGCGCTATGGACGAGGCGCTTAAGCTGATAAATAAGCAATACACTAATATTAACGACTACTTTTCAGAGGCAAATACGGCCTTTGAGGGACAATACCGCACGCATTATAGTCAAGAGATGCAGGATGCCATTAACTCTATAGCTGGAAGTGGGATATTTGAAAGTCCTGTCAGTCAGAATATGATAAACCGCAAGCAAACTGCGCTAGGGGAGCAGTATGCTACCGCGAAGAGTCAGCTTGCGGGGCAGAAGATGCAGGCCACAAGTGCCATAGACCAGCAGAAGATATCGTATTACCAGACTTTAGCCGGGGTTCAGTATCAGCAGTCGTTAGCAAACCAACAGCAGAAGCAAGCCATCTTCGGAGCTATGGGTTCTGTTGGCGGAGCATTACTTGGAGCATAAGGATAAAATATGGGATTTTTAGAATCGTCAAAAGAAGGAATAGCTGATACGCCTGCAATATCTGCCGGAGTAGGCAATCAAGACCCTGCGGCTGTTGAAGCGCTGTCTAAACTACAGGAGAGTAGAGGCAGTATTGGGTATGCCGCGCAGTCTGCCGTTATGGGCGCTGCTGCTGGAGCGCAGGCAGGGCAGGGCGCAATGAATCCGCTTACTGCCTTTATACAGGGTGCAGCCGCTGGCCTGCAAGTTCCCGCGCAGTTATTCGCACAGAAGCAAGCGCAAGTTAAATCAACCCTGGATGCTATGCCTTTCTCCGTAAGATTCCCTGATATGGCGCAGAGATACCCCTTACTTTCCGGTATGCCGTCTGCTTTAGCCCTTGAAACACTTAAAACCATAGCCACGGATACGCAGAAAGTTATTGAGGAACATTCGGCAAGACAATTAGAGTATGAAAAACAAGGTGCTATTGCCCGTCAAAATGCAATGTTTTCTGCGGCATTAAAAGGCAAAGACCCTACTGATTTTAAGGCAGGTATTGAAATAGGTAAATCATTCCAGGGGCTAGATTCGGTTGCTAAATACAACGCTGTTCTACAGCCTTATCAATCCATAATGAGTTCAGAAAAGAACGCACCACTTAATAAGGATGGCACAAAGAATCTAGCCGTATCTGATAAGCAGATGATGGTGGGATTCATGCGGATAGTTGCACCTCAAATCAGAGTTACAGAGGGTTCGTCAGAATTACTTGACGCTTCAAGCGGTTTAGACAAGGCCACTATCGGGTGGTGGAATAAGGTCGCCAATGGACAAACTCTACAGGTAGAAGAAAGAAACGCAATAAAGGCGGCGGCTATAGGCGAGTTTGCAAGAGTGCAGAAAC
>Ga0007800_10000498_pt1 | contig 15303 bp, 13 predicted proteins | sample CryBogmetaGMA14M_FD_60366 | JGI IMG/M metagenome (GOLD analysis project Ga0007800, IMG submission 60366) | Freshwater microbial communities from Crystal Bog, Wisconsin, USA - MA14M | ecosystem: Environmental > Aquatic > Freshwater > Lake | place: Crystal Bog, Wisconsin, USA | collected 2009-07-06 | reverse complement strand
GTGCATAACAATTGCTTTGGGAATGAACTTCAATTGGTACCCTGCGTCGAATAATCTTCTTGAGAAAGAAACATCTTCTCCCTGATAAAAACCCAGTTCTTCATTCCAGGAATGTTCCTCAAAAATGAAGTCCTTGTAGATGCCGTAACCTCCGGTGACATACTGGCACCTGTCGAAAGTTTCGTGATAGGCTCTGAGGAAGGTGTAATTCTCAATGATGTTTACCCAGTCGCAGTATCTGGAGAGGTCCGGATTCAGAATGATTCCAGTCGCTATGTCGAAATCGCCTTGAACGTCATCCATAGCTTCGGCCCACTTTGGATGGAGAAGAAAATCATCATCTAGGCTCACGAACTTGTTAAACTTGGCCGACCCCGCGAGAGCATTTCGCATTGCACCCAACCTGCCTTCGGAAGCAGCTTTATCCATAGGAATTCGTCGAATTCGGTCGTATCCATTTATTCCGTCGACCGATCCGGCCACGATAATTTCGTAACAGTCAGGGTGCAATCTCTGAGCATCAATCGAATCAATCAACTTTATGAGTTTTTCTGGACGACTACCATTTGTAATTATGCCGAAACTGAACCCCCTAGTCTTCACTGATTTTCTCGTCCTTCCCGGACAGGTGGGAGGGAGAGACTTCCCAAAATCATCGAGGAGCTTGATCCTTTTGCTCAAAGTGAGAATCTCCAACCGGTGTATCGCAGCAATATCCTCCTGTAACTCATTGCGAAGTATATCGATTTCTTGCTTGACCAAATCCAACTCCCTGTTATCAATACCGTAAGGATTGCTGACCGACGCATCACTATACTTTGAGCCGAAATTTGAACCTATACATTTAATGGCCTGCAATTCTTGCCGAAGAAGTTCAACCTCTAGCTTTAGTCTCTGTAATTCGTCATTTTCAGACGATGAAAAAGCCTTCTTGAAAAATGACCCGAACCAACTACCCTGGCCTTTGCCACTCATACCTTTCCTCCCGTAAATCAAGATAAGCTTTTCAATCATTGAGATGATAGAGGCAACCTCGCTAAAATTCAATAAAAATGTTGGCATCTATTACTTGGGTGTACATAAATAACCGGCCCAATCATCAGGAACCAGAACATTCCTCATGCCACGTGCTGAACTCACCAACCATCGCAATGCGTTCCCTCTGTGACAGGGACTGGTCATTATGCAGTTCTTCAATAGCATCAAGTGCAACTCTTTTGAAGAGTTCAGACTTGGATTTACCTTCAATACTGAAACGCCGACAAAAACCTTCGAGAGTCCCCGCTACCAGAGACAATCCCTTTACAGAAACATGCCCGCGCTGAAACTTCCAGTACAGGGCTCTGACCACTTCACAGTCGAAATCGGTGAGAAGACGATTGCAGGACTTCAAACTCCTGTTACTTATTCTTATGGCGTTTGCAAGCTGCGTATCATAATGGCTGACCGAGGTCTGCGTACCGTGGTGAACCATTCGATAATGATAAAGGACCTGTGGAATAATCTTTGTATTGTCTCTCTTGGAAATACGCGACCACAGGTCGAAGTCCTGAGCATAAGCCAGATCACTGTTGTACCTTCCTGCTTCCAAAACTGCTTTCTTCCTAAACATTACAGATCCATGTCCGTAATTATTGTGGAATTGAAGTCTCCAAAGCCTATAAATTGGATCTCTAATCAATTCTTTTCTTTCTATTGTGTGCCCGTGCTCGTCAACAATGTCGAAGAAGCCGGCCACCAAATCGAGACGAGAGTCGCATTCCAGTTCCCGAACCTGTGCGTCCAGCCTTCCGGGAAGACTCAAATCGTCTGAATCCATCCGTGCCACGTATTCTCCTCTAGCCAGTAAGAGACCTCTGTTTAGAGAACGAGTCAGCCCAATATTATCCTGATTCAAAACAATGATCCGGCTATCATGGAATTCTTGAAATATTTGTCCCACCGGATCGGTTGAGCCGTCATTAATTATGAGAAACTCGAAGTTATCAAAACTCTGAGATAAAATGCTGTGCATGGCCTCGGGTAAATATTCTAGACCATTGAAAATCGACATGAGAACGGTGACTTTGGGGATGCTCATGCTTCTGAACTACATTTCCGTAAAACGTTTATCGTACCTTACGGCAGCTTATTAGGCGGTAAGCTTTTCTGAATGAAGTCGGATTCTGCCTGAAGCCGAGATGATTTCACCGAGGTGGTCTGAAACTGGTTTCAATAATTCTAATTATTTGCTGACGTGCTTGGTCCACATTCCAACCGTTTTGAACAAGACATGTCAGATAGCGTCTTGCGGTGAATTGCATTTCATTTTCCGACCGGGCGCCGGCAATAAGTATGGGATACTGAGAGCAGTCAGAAAGATCCTGAATTTGAGCTGAAGAGTCAGGAGGAGTCGAGGCTACTGTCGGGGGCCGTACTCGGGGAGGAGTGTACTCGGGGATCTGAGAAGGAGAGATGGGCACACGAAATTTCTGCTGACCATCCTGTGAACGCGAGTGTGTTGGGGCTTGTGGTGAGGACAAGGGGCCTGGTACAATGGGTAAACCAACCTGTGGGCTTTCCTGCTGTATCGGAGGATAATCAGACCGCATTGCATTGTCGGTTGGAACTGGCCGTCGCTCCTGGCCTCGAACCGGCGAGGAGGACCTTGGAAATACTCTTTCCAGGTGATTGCCGCGATTATCGAATTCCGGGGCTTGCGGTGCAATGTACGGGAAATCCTGTGCAAATACTTGTTGGTCAGGAACTTGTCCCAATATGAGAATAAGCAACAATAGGGAATAGATCGTTACGTCTCGAATCATTGCCTTATCTACCTCTCTATGGCCCCAACTCTTATAGCACAGGGTCTCAGAAAAAACCATTGCAGCACTCGACTATTGCCTGCTGCAAAATAGATATTGTCCGTTAAAGCAGTTGAGTCAACCGCAGATTGAGCGGGGATTGAATAATCAGGTTTCATGGAATTGGTTTTGTTCAAAGCTCTTTCTCTCAATCATTCCAAATAGGTGGAAATCAGCTTGGCACATCAAGATCTCTCTAGTAATCAAGTTGTTGAATAGAGAGCAATTTCTCCAGTTTGACCATGTATCACCATCTTGCTTCCCACCACTACCTCCCGGCCGTTAAACATGACTGCCTCAGGCTTGCCTGCAAATTTCTCAATCTGTCTGACCTGCCCTACATAGACCTTGCCTAGGGATTTGGAGATGTCAGCGGCATGGGCGCCCCGGCCTCCCAGACGGCTGACCAGGGCAGTCTCCACAGGAAGGGAAAAGACCTCTTCCATTATTTCTTCAGGAATGGGGTTGTTCACAACAAAGATAAAACCGTCCAGCTTATGCAATTCGGGGAGATTTTCGTTCATGGCGTCAATAATGGACTGCGCCTTGTTAATATGCCTGAATGGAGCAATCTGGTTTCGATCGGTGACCATGATCCCGCGAAAGATCTTGCCGAAAACACCTGTGCCCTGCGCGATCACATCATATCCGAATGCCTTTAAGGATGGGATTCTTTCTTTACGTTCCCTGTCTTTGCGGATCTGAAGGACGAAAACCTTGCCTTTCTCGATGGTGTATTCGATGCGGGTGTCCATATGGAGATGCTCAGCAGTGCGGAAAAGGATCCAATAGAGCTGCTTCCATGCATCCGGCATCCGGGAAGCCAGACACTCGCGACTTTTCCAGGGATCAAGCACCGGCATAGTAACGACCTTTCCGTCAACCACATCCGTTCCTTGGTCGCCTTGGGCGAAATCCCCTCGCAGGTCCATGGTAAATGGATTATATGAGACGACTCCGGTCCCGGAAGAATCCAGTTCCATGTTTCCGTACACCATACCCTGAATGATTGCCGGCGTGTGCCAATTGCCATCTATTCCGGCGGCTTCCCTGTACTTGCGTGCAGCCTGTCCTTCAAACGAATGCAGCACTGCAACGGCGCAGTGGATGAGGATCTCGAGAAACCTTCCATTGTCAAGCAACTCAACCGCCTTGGGCGCCAGTTCCGCCACGCGCCTTTTGTAATCGAAAGCTAGACCTTTCATCTGGTCTGCGCTCATGAAGGCTTTGCGCAACACCTTAAAGTGCGCTTTCCGTTCATCTATTATTTCTTGAAACTCATCCCTTTCTATTCCGAAGACTGACTGACTGAATTCCTGTAAAAAACGTCGATAGCAATCATAGGCGAACCAAGGATCTACCTTTTTGGCAAGGCCCGCCGCAATTTCGTCGTTAATACCCACATTCATAATAGTGGTCATCATACCGGGCATACTTATTCTTGCTCCGGATCTCACGGAGAATAGTGCAGGGTTAGAAGTGTCTCCAAGGGATCTTCCCCAAATGCGTCCCAACTTTTCTACCGCTTCGGACAAACCGCTACGGAAATCGGGATCAAAAAGCATCTCCGAGTGATTCTTCAAAGGCTGGTCTGAGGTTATTATGAAGTAAGGCGGGGTGTTTTCTGCAAGCTGAAGAAGTGATGCTTTCAGTCCTATCTTACACGGAGAAATCTCCTCCTCGGCAGGGAAGTAAAATGGAATCGGACGGCTTTCTGCACTGGTTCTGCTTACAACGAGCCTGCCTGATTCGGCAAGCCGCTGGTTCAGGAAAAGTTCTATCTTGTCTATAAAGGTTTCGAGGACCCTCAGGTTTCCATCTCTGGCCTGAAGGTCAGAGAGATATAAAATCTTAAGGTAGTTTTTGAAAAAGTCGGTATCCGGAATCTGTTTCAGTGTTGTCAAGTCACGGAATTTTCTCGGGAGCTTGTCCATTGGGCAAAATAAGAGAAAGTTGTCGAAAGGTTCTTCAAACCAAGCCCTGTACTGGGCGTGTATGTCGTCAAGCTCCTTCTTGATAATTTTCAGTATGTCTCGGACCTTGTCGAACGTGAGGCCAAGTGCTCCCGCTTGCCTGAGGTCACTCCCAGACTGCTTTAGGTAATAGCTGGAATGACCGTTTACAGAGATTCCCCTGACCAAGTAGTCCAGGAATGTGAGGGCTAGAGGGAGGTTCTCCAGTGAGATGCTTTCGAAATGGGTATTGTTGATACTCGTAGCGATTGTCTCTTGCAGGGCTTCTCTAGCCAGATCATGGTTAAAAGCTTCGAATCTTTCCTCGATGTAGGTTGCTTTTTGTGCGTAGGCGTGTCCGGCCTTCTTTGCGCGTAAAATGATTGGTGTTCCAGGCTGTTCCCGGCTAATCCTATCCATTTCTCGGGCCCCGTCGATAGTGCCTTCCGTGAGGGTCACGGCAGGAGGTAGGGGGGTTCGGATATCCGGAGTCAGAAAACTCTCCTTTATTTGCTGCCTCTCGGTAATTATCAGATCAAGTCTCTCCAGGTCCTCCTGGACAGTGGAACCGGATGCCGATTGTCGGATAACAAAATATTTGTTGTGAAGGCCCTTGACCAACTCTATCATTTCCAGCACTACCCGTCGTGAAAACTCCGGCAATTGAGATGCGTTCCAATACTTCGACGTGTCAACGGATACAAGTGCTGCCATACCGTCTTTTTGATCAGGATCCATTTTGTATTCTTCGAATATTTGCCGGCAGAGGTCCATGATGCCCTGAGTTTCCACAGCGGAACACCAGCTATTCATCGCCAGGTACGGCATGGATTCGGAAGGCATCCATTCTGCAATTGCTTCGCGGCGTCCGGTCGCGAAATATTTGATTATTCCCTGACAAAAGAACAAGTTTTCTATGCTGCCGCGCCAGTGAATGTCGCCCCGAAGCTTCCCTAGAAAATTACCTATCGGCTTGATTCCTCTGTTTGCAAGCTCTTTTGCTAGGCCTGCGGCTGTGAGCCGCAGGGTATCCAACGGACCGATCTCCTTGAATGAATAAGGAATGGCTTTAATCAACGTTCGAACCAAAAAATGTATCACAGAGGAGTTTGATCTCAGCAGCCGTGAAATCCATAACTGAATCAGGTCCTCGTCACATAACTGGGTTCTGCCGATTTCAATTTGGACTATGAGATAAGGAATGAGCCGGTGCATGATTCGGGGATTAGAAGCGATAATAGCCATGATGCTTCTCACGTGCTGCACATGACACTCATTTGCCCCGGCCTCCTCGGCGAGCACCAGAGGTTCCCCTGTGTCGTCATCTTCGATGGTGTATTTCTTTTCTCTAGGGCTGATCAGGGGATGACGCACCAGTTGTTCCATAAGTTCCTGGGCCATAAGGAAATAGCCTGCCGTCCCAAAGGTTACCCCTAATGATTCCAGCGCCTTCAGGGAGGACAATACCTGGCCCGTGTCTCCAGATGAGTAGGTCCTGTCCAGGAAAAGGCCTGCCAGCGTATTCACCAGATCTTTTGAGGCTTGCTTTCGCGTTTTCTCAAGGCGGATGACTATTGCGCAAAGACCGTCGATAAGCAGTTGCTTGACCTCGGGCTTGTCCACCTCAAGAATCTGTACGGCAAGGACCTGTGAAAATGCCGCCTGGACATTCGGCGGTGTCGCATCGATCATTTCTTGGAAAGACAAGAGAATTGCGTTCCATTCGTTCCCGAGGCCCTTAATGAAATCTATTCCATCGGCAAGTTCCGCCTCGCCGATTTCGGCTCCATCCTCAATGACCTGACGAAAAGTCCGTTTTCGCTTCTCAATTTCATCTGGTCCGTGGATTTTTATTCTTTCCAGGATATCTCTGTAGAAACGCTCCCGCTGAGGAAAATCCTCTTTGGACACAGTCTGGTGAAGGCTTTCCACCAGTTCGGCAGGACAAGGCCGGATCTCGTCAAGAGCTGTTACCAGAGCCTGTGAAGCCATCATGTATATCCGGGGCATAAAGAAATCATTGATATCCTTCGATCGTTTTTTCAAAGCTGATCGGATGGTTGAAATCTCCAGAATTCTACGATCAAAGGAGTTAATTGGTTTTCGAAAGGGATTTGTAGCAAGAAAGTCGAGTCCCCTTTTCACGAAAGGCAGGTAGACTCCGAGGTTTTTCTCTTCTGTGGATTTCAGAATGCTCTCGAGAAGGCGACCTAAGGAGTACTCAGCTTCTGAACGTGCCTCCAAATCAAAAGGTTGAAGTATTGCTGCGCATAAAAAAGCGAGGATGATCTCCATTACTCTCTCGTGATGTTGTTCGAGCGAGGTATCGTCCCTTTCGAGAGAATATCGAGACAGTACTCTGATGAGATCCAGCCAGTTGGGTATCTCGTACAGTATGGGGATCAGGTTCTCGTAGATGGCCTGGCGTCTTCCCTTAAAGGCAGTCAAATAAATCAGCTCTTCAAGTGATTCCCTGGGGAATTTGAGGAATAGAGTAAGCTGGGCCCCAGCCTGTTTGATGCCGATGAGGTACGGCGAAGCCTCTTCGCCGGTGCGGTCCAGAACCATGAGGACGCTGTTCTGACCTTCCACCTCGAGCACAGCATCTGCCCCAAACTGAAATCCACTCCGATTAATCACCTCTAACATGCCGGCGACTTGATACGGATTGAGCGGTTCGCGCTCGCCTATTTGTCGTATAAGTTCTTTTGCTTCCACCGTTACACCCGAAAGTAGCAGAGGTTCGTAACTAAAAGCCTAAACCATTGTCTCTTACGCCGCAAGAAAAAGGTTCGTGGATCTGATCACTGATCTGTTCTTATTCTTTTGGGCCCAATTCTTACAAAAAAATCTTTTATACAGGTGCAACATGTCTTGCTTGCAGAATGCAATTGAAGCCAAGCTCATCTTATGGCATTATAATTCCTCGATTGAGTTGCTTCTCATACTTGGGAGGAGACCCGCCATGGACAACCTTGAGAATATAATTTACAGCCTTCTTCCGCTTATACTCATCCTAGTATTGTCTTGGCTCTTCAGCTCTTTGGGATCACGGACGCGAAAGCAAGTGCAAGAGAAAGAGGGTTTATCCGGACCACTTTCGGGTGAGCAGATCTTGGATGTATTGTCAAGCAAGAGAGGCGAAACGACCTCAAAACCGGGCGACGTGAATATGGGTTTTCCCGAAGAGATACGGCTGCAAGAGGCAGAACCCTGGATGAAACAGCGGCATAGCGGCCCGACTGAAGTGATGCCGAAGCCGATAAAGCCGAAATGGTGGGGCGCATGACATCGGAAAAAGTGATGCATGGCCGAACGTTCAAAGCGGTCGTTGGCATGAGGATCGGCATCGTGATTTCGGTAGTGTGTCTGCTGTTGACCATGGACAATTATTTTGGGGTGCCGTATTCCTGGGGGAAAGATGCTGACGGAAAAGAATCCTCTCATACCGAAGTCACGGGAGGATTTTCCTGGGAAATGCCTGGTCGAGTCTCGATTTACGATTTGCAGTTCGGACCGGCAGTACTTAAGGATAATCAGCTTAAGTTTCTAGGGAATGGCCGTTCTTTTAATGCAGGCTTATTTGGAGATCGCCTGACCTTGATGGTCCGCTTTTCCTATAATGCATCCCAGTCAGAGGTTCCGCTCAAATTTATCATCAAGCTTCCCGAATCCAGGCAATATGAAGAGACGGTTCGCCTGATGAGTCGCAGCGGCCAGTACTCTTACCATTTTACCATTCATAACCCTCGGGATTTTTTCGGCAGTGGCTCAGTTTACCTTTACTACGGTTTCAGCATAGTAGACGTTCTGGATTTCACGATCATGCCGGGTTCCTGAGGTATATGCTCCTGACAACTGCACCTATGCACCCTCAGCACCTAAAAGAACGCGTGGACATCCTTCTGGTGGAGAAGGGACTCGTGTCGTCGCGGCAGCGCGCCGGCGCTCTCATTATGGCCGGAAAAGTGACTGCGGACGGTGTAAAGATAGACAAACCCGGCAAAGAGGTCGATACTTCAGCGGTTTTATCAGTCAAAGAGCATCTGCCGTACGTGAGTCGGGGAGGGCTCAAACTAGCCCCCGCTCTGGACTCGTTCGGTATAAACCCTGGAGGACTCATGCTGCTGGATGCCGGTGCTTCCACCGGTGGATTCACTGATTGTTTGCTCGAAAGGGGCGCTCGAAAGGTGATCGCCCTAGACGTGGGTTACGGCCAGCTTGATTGGCGTCTTCGTAACGACGTGCGAGTAACAGTCTTGGAGCGAACCAACGTACGCTTTTTGCGTAAAGAGTCGCTTCCTCACCCAGTGGACGCAGCAGTTGCCGACCTCTCTTTCATATCGTTAGGGCTTGTTCTGCCTCCGTTAAAAGAAATCCTTCCAGAGAATGGATGGATAGTGGCTCTAGTAAAGCCTCAATTCGAGGTGGGCCGTGAACATGTTGGGAAGGGCGGAGTCGTCCGAGACTTCGACAAAATTAGAAACGCAGTGGAAAGCGTCAAGATGTCGGCCGACAATTGCGGTTTTCTGGTATTGGGGGAAATGGAAAGTCCCTTGCGAGGTCCTAAGGGTAATAGAGAGTTTTTTTTGCATTTGAAAAGAACTTAATACGCTGGAGAATTTGGTAATATGAAAATATCGTCATTAATCTCGACTTAGAGAAGGAGATATGGACTTTTCTTGACTTAATTTCTCCGCTCAAGGATAGAGTATCAGAGAGATTCATGAAAGGTGCAAGCATGTCATTTCCCGACGTTGAAACCCAAATGATGAAGATCATGAGGGGCGTGGAAGAAATCTTAAATGAAGATGAGATGCGTCGACGTCTCACCAAAAGCATGGAAACCGGCAAACCGATTCGAGTTAAGCTGGGAGTAGATCCTACGGCTTCCGACATACATCTAGGACACATGGTCACTATTCGAAAGTTAAGGCATTTCCAAGAACTTGGGCATACGGCGATTTTCCTTGTGGGGGATTTTACCGCGCGCATCGGCGATCCCACAGAAAGAGCCGAGGCGAGGATAAGACTCACCAAGGAACAGGTATGGGAGCATGCCAAAGCCTTTAAGGACCAGGTATTCAAAATTCTCGACGAGGAAAAGACCGAACTGCGCAGCAACGGAGAATGGTTTGATTCCATGTCTTTTGCCGATTGCCTTGACCTGGCCTACAGATCTACCGTTGCTCGAATGCTCGAGAGAAACGATTTCGAAAAGCGTTATCGGGAAGGTAATCCCATCACCATCACGGAATTCCTTTATCCGCTTATGCAAGGCTATGACTCGGTGGCCCTGGAATGCGACGTGGAATTGGGAGGGACAGACCAAAAATTCAACCTGCTGGAAGGCAGGGACTTGCAGATTCAGTACGGGCAGGAACCCCAGATTGTCCTGATGACACCGCTCATTGAGGGACTCGACGGTTCAAAGAAAATGAGCAAAACTGAACGGAACTATATTGCTGTGGATGATGCGCCTGAGGACATGTTTGGCAAGACCATGTCGATACAGGATGATCTCATAGTCAAGTATTTCACTCTGCTTACAGATGTGGACCAAAACGTGGTCCGGAATTTCGGAGATGCCCTCAAAGTGGTTGATCAGCACCAGGAGCCCATGGATCCACTTCACCCGATGCAGATAAAGAAGGCCCTTGCTCGCAGCATCGTAGCAGAATATCACAATGAAGCCGCGTCGAGAGAAGCGGAGGAACATTTCGAAAAAGTTGTACAGCGTAAGGAGATGCCTGATCAAATTCCAATAAAATCCATGGATCAAGAAAAAATGCAAGCTTACGAGATCGCTTCGGTCTGTGCGTCGATCTCTAAAGCGGAAGCCCGTAGGTTGGTGCTTCAGGGGGCTGTGAAATTTGACGGAATGAGAGTATCTGACCCAAATCTGGAGATAATGCTGGGACCTATTGAAAGAACTCTTCAAGTTGGCAAACGAAAATTTTTCAAGGTAAAGTTCGATAAGCGCTGACCCAATTCAAGGAAGTCTTGCTGAATACCAAAAAAAGGTGACAATAGCCTTCTAAAGTAGTAATCTGCGTCCTGGCGTTTCCGAGTAAGAGTATCCGACGAGGACTTTATGATTGCCAATAACTATTTCAAATCAGCTTTGATAACCATTATTATTGCATTAGCTTGGCCTTACCCTGTTGGCGCTGACTGATGCGGAGGGATCCTCGGCTCCTGGTCAGGAGGCTCAGGGTTTAATGAGGGAGGAGCGACTGGTTATCCTTCTTATGGACAACAAGGAATACAGGTGTATGGCAATCCAGGGCAGCCGGTCCCCATTGGAAACGGGTATGATGCGACTTCATATACCGGCCTTGAAGAGTCGAACGATAAGCTAAGAGTTGCCCGAGAGGCTACGCCTGCTGACAAGACGAGGCCATTGGCCGCAACAAAGAGGCCTGAGCTTGATTTACCTTCGACCGAGAACTTTATGACAGTTACGAATTCTCGCAGTAATTCATCTCATTCAGTTGGACTTGGAAGGTTATTAGGATTGTCCCTTGGTGACAGGCATCGTCAGACCGTTTCTTTCAGGGTTCTTGGGCCGTCTTTGTGGTAGGGTAGACGGCATCAGTATTAAACTCTGCTGCTGAAGACTCGTGAACCTGTCCTCCATGAGCCGCATCTGCGTTACAGAATTCATAGTGGACAATCTTGACTGATAAGACTTAACTTAGAGGATTACCGTGGTTGACGAGGACCGAAATTTTAGTAAGCCATTACCAGGAGATCTGGAGAGTGATCCGGAATCCCCTTGGTGGGCAGACTCAAAAGAATTTGATCCTTGGCCCGGGGACGAAACATCAGCCGTTATTGTTTCGGACGATATTTTGGCTGTTCCTCTGGCCCCAGAGTCTGACGGTTTGAAAAACAGGCTCGAATGCATTAAGGACAGCCACACTTTTCTCAGGCAATTTACGCCGAGGGAGTTGAAGGTCCTCATGAATTTGAAGAGGAATACCTCTCCGAAGGCGTGGAGTTTGAGGGAGGACCTCGTGGTTTTAACGATGCCTGTAAGCAACAGGGAGATTGCTGAGGTACTTAAGGATAGGAATAAGGAAGCCGTTAAGAAGCGTCTCCAATTGCTGAAGTCAAAGGGGCTAGCCAAGAGGCAGCCGGAACCCGAGACGCTCCAGTCATAAGAGAGTCGGAGCCTACGAGTGATTTACAGGAAAAACTCGTGGACACCTGGTCGTAGCAGTAGTATTATTGTTTCGTCGGGACGTGGCTCAGCCTGGTAGAGCACTGCATTCGGGATGCAGGGGTCGCTGGTTCAAATCCAGTCGTCCCGACCAGAAAAATCAAGCAGTTAGGTCATGTCACCACATGACCTATTTTATTGACTACATGATTTGACGTCATTTTGGCGTCGCTTTTCTTCTGGTGTTGATACCCAACTGCCGTGGGACCATGGTCAAAAGTCATGTTGTCCACCGCTTCCAAGAGTTTGTTATCTGGACAGTGAATGTAGAGTTTTCTCACTTCGAGCTGAGTTGCATGTCCCACAATGGCATCCACAACTGTGGCTTCCACCTGAGAGTGCGCAAGGTTGGTTTTGAAGGTATGCCGTAAATCCCTTAGCTGTAGCCCTTCCAACCCGGTGAGTCTGGAGATTCTTTTCCAACACTTACGCTTTGTCCCACGATTTATTGGTTTACCTTTGTGCGTAAGCACTCTGCCGCATACCCTGATAAGATTCTCTCCCTGATGTTTCAAAGATGAGAGAAGCTCACAGACCTCACTACGCAATGGTATACGTTTTTCGTGCACTGTCTCTTGATTCTCGTTCTTCCCCTCTTTTGTGCGGTAGGGTGGAAGGATAATCATTTTGCGCGCTAAGTCCACCTCAGTCCAGTCAAGGTCGAAAACCTCAGATGGACGCATCCCCGTATAATACATCATGAGAATAATTGGGTGCAGCCACTCAGATACTTCAGTAATTCTTTCAAAATCTGTTGCCGAGAGATATGTGTCCCTCTGGGTCCTTGGTAACCTCCTAATCTGAGAGCAAGGGTTAAAGTCTATGGTCTCCCTCTCTAGCTGCTCACGAAAAATGCCACTCAAGGCTGACACCTCAATATTAATGGTACCATTGGTCACGCTCTGATTCTGTCTAACCCGTCGATATTTTTTGACGTCAGCTACCCTTATCATCTCAAGAGGAGTGTGCTCCCCGAAGAACTTCACCAGCCGGTCAATTGCGTAGAGTTTTCTGTCGGTTCTGTTCCTCTTTTCATCACTACCCAAGTAATCTTCAATCGCATTTAGTAAAGTTAATTCCCTCTGAGGTTCTTGAGTTCCAATCTCTAGAGGAAGCTTCCACCCTTTATTCATGAAAATTCTAAGGACAACCGCCAACGACTCCGTATCTAGGTGGTCAAAGCGATAAATCTTGAATGCTGTCTTTACGGCTTTCTCTATTTTTCTGGCATCTACAACGTTCGTTGCTGAAGTAGCGGCATCCATTCGAAAGTTTTTCCACCTGAATGCCACGTAGTAAATTTTCCCCCTTACTCTTACTGACATCTTGTAACCTCCTCTCGAAGACTACGCCATGATGATTTCCTTGAAGTTCCGGTATTTCCTCCTCTACTCTTTATAATTCTATCGGCCCCCCCCGTTTTCATTGTTTTCGAAGATTTTTTAGATTGTATATCTTCTGTACTAGCTTTTGCAAAGGATAGTACGGACTCTCGTGTGAATCGTACCGTCTTCTTTGACGGTCTTAAGCATTCCAACTTTCCCTCTCTAGCCCACTTAAGAATCGTACGTTTATCAACGGCAAACGCGCAAGCAACCTCCTCCGGAGTCAAGAATTCTATTGCCTCCCCATTGAAATCAGGTGATGACTCCCTTGAATTCACGTTTCTGTGTGTAGATTTCTCCACGGACCAGACCTCTAACCTTTTCTGACTACAACCGTTGGAAAATATTATTATTACTTCACAGAAAACCGATTAAGAATCCTATGCTACCGATTAACTTTGAAAAAACATGGACGTTGACTCTTGCTTCTTATCTTCAGAGAACAGAAAACTTTTTATTACTGAACTTTCATGCCCAGTGCTTACAGGACCTTTCTTCACTCCAAGAGGACCTATGACTCAGTAGTATCAACTTTCAACGCATGAACTTCCTCATCCCATTGACCCTTAAATCTAGTTGTTTCTTCTTTGCTCCACCCCAACTCCTTTAATAAAAGAGAAATTTGCAAACTCCTTGTACCGGGTGATGGCTTATCCAGTTTTTTCGCTGAATCATCAGATTCTAAACACGGTTTCAAATAGAAAACTCCCTGTGCATCATCATCCAGCAAAATCTGCATGTACTGAACTTCAGAACCGAATTTTTTTGAAATCATCTTAAAAGCGTGCTTATTCATTGTGATTCTCTTCAGACGAAAACTGATTGCCACACTGGGGGTGCTAAAACGTTTCGTATACTTGTCTGATAAAACTCGTAATTTCACGTGCTTTCCTTTCTTTAAGTAACCTGAAAACGCCTGTTAAATCCAGTATACCCCTTATATGCATCTACCGTCTAATTGTCACGTACTATTTTCAATATATGCATCTTATGTTTCAGTCTAAGCACTCTATATTTATAACATACCGGATTAACGTGCTTTCCAAAGTCTCACCTTTTCTGATTTCTGAAAAGAACCGTTCATGACAACTTTTGAAACAACCAGAAACGTAATTAAATGGCTTAACTAGACTACCATGAACTTAAGATTAACCCACATCGATTTCTTGTTTGATACATCTACTGAAATATACCTACTACCCTTATAGCTTTAAAACTGGTATAAAGTTCCCATATTTTTTTAAATATTGAAAAATAATTTAGAATGGTCTTGATTCTGCTAAAAAAACCTCCCTATTCTTTGGAACTCAACAATTTGTCATTTTCCCGATAGCGATAGGATACAAGTCACATTCAGAAGATGAACACACTTCCAATTTATTTCCGTTGTTGCAGACTTTCATACAATGTCTCTTAATCCTCGCAACGATAGACCTAGTTCGATAAAGAGTCTCAAGAGAACCATCTGGCTTTTTCACTGCTCTAAACTTTTTATTGTTATAAATCCAAAGAGGACATTCTCCGTGAACAACAATGTTTTCACAAATTCCTGTATCGGATGATTCTCCAATACAGTCCTTACAGTAGTGCTTCAAATGACTGCACAATTCTGATGTTACCATTTTTATCCCTCCCCTAATTGCTATACCGTTGTTTCTACTAATTAATGTCTAATTACTCTGCATAATCACAGTTTTAGAGCACCTGGGTATCTGTGTGGGCTGTTTCGTTTCCAAAAACAATTTTTTTGGTAGTCCTGTCTTCCTGCTCAACATTGAATACCTGGCCCCCCCATTTGATGCGTATTATCTTATAACTCATACACCCTGTCATGTATATGCTACCAGTAAACACCATTTACTTTCAGTTTTGGTATTCTGCAATTAATAACATACCGG
>Ga0007800_10000494_pt1 | contig 15373 bp, 10 predicted proteins | sample CryBogmetaGMA14M_FD_60366 | JGI IMG/M metagenome (GOLD analysis project Ga0007800, IMG submission 60366) | Freshwater microbial communities from Crystal Bog, Wisconsin, USA - MA14M | ecosystem: Environmental > Aquatic > Freshwater > Lake | place: Crystal Bog, Wisconsin, USA | collected 2009-07-06 | reverse complement strand
GTATTTCTGATGACTTCATGGACAGTACGGTTCTTAACCCTATCTCTATCGAGTTGAAAAAGTCTTTCGGCAGCTTCATTAGTCCTAAGGACACGTTCATTGGTGTCGATCAGAAGCACTGCTTCGACCATTCCGTGAAGAACAGCTTCGAGTTCGTTGCGCTGCTGGGTTATTGACGTTACGAGCCCGTGCAATTGAGCGGCCATGTTGTTCAGGTCTTCGGCCAGAGATCCAAAATCCTCGTCATTAGAGACATCGAGCCGGTAATTGAGTTCGCCGCCGGAGAATTGTGCGGCCCCTTCTCTCAGTGCCAAGACAGACCTGTGTATCCGGCGGGAAACGTACATGCTCAAGGCTGCGGCCATAAAAAATATGATCACCGTTCCCAATAAAATTTCCGCATAAAGAGATCTTGGGATGCTCCCTGTGGCTTCCACGGGTGCAGACACCCGGACAACTCCAACAATGCGGCCGTCTTCAAATACCGGCGTGGCCAAATAGGTTGTCTCCAAGCTGGAAGTGAGGCTGAGTCTTGCACTGGAGGTCCGTTTGCCTGTGAGGGCATCTTTAATTTCGGGTCTTATCGAGTAATCACCTATTCTGTCGGGGTCTTCCTGAGAGTCCGCAAGCACTGATCCCGATGGTAACAACACGGTGATTCTGGATGATATTTCCGGGCCGATTTGTTTGAGAATAGCATTGAGGTCTCTTGAGTACTCTCGTGACAATTTTCCGTGGACAAGTTTTTGAACCAGGAACGCTTGGGTCTCCAGGTCGGCAAGCTCTCTTTCTTTACAGAGCCTTGTTATGGTTCCTGTGTTATAAAACACTATGGCACAGACACACACTGCGATAATGACAAAATGCGCAGGGAATAACTTCCAAAACGTCCTGGCCCTTTTTCTCATCAGTTAATCCTTGAACCTGTAACCAACTCCCCGGACCGTCTTAATGAAACTGCCGGCTTGTCTCGGAATTCGAATCGAACTAAATTGCGTGGTACGGAGAGTGGATTTCAACCTGCCATTATTTATCCGAATCTCCCCGTCACATAATCCATTGTTTTCTCAACCTTGGGATTGGTAAATACTCGGGATGTATCCCCGTATTCGAAGAGCCTGCCCAGATACATGAAAGCCGTATTATCAGATACCCTTGCGGCTTGCTGCATGTTGTGAGTGACTATTACGATGGTGTAGCGCCCCTTCAGTTCGTCCATAAGGTCTTCGATCTTGGCGGTGGCAACAGGATCCAGGGCTGAGCAGGGCTCGTCCATGAGAAGCACCTCAGGCTCACTTGCAATAGCACGGGCAATACACAATCTTTGCTGCTGTCCACCGGAAAGGCCCAGGGCGTTATCCTGTAGGCGATTTTCCACTTCATCCCACAGGGCTGCCGCCTTGAGGGTATTGACCACGGTCTCCCGCAGGATCTTCTTATCCCGGATCCCGTCCACACGCAGAGGATAGGCGACGTTGTCCGCGATGGACATAGGAAAAGGATTGGGTTTCTGAAAAACCATCCCCATAGTCTTTCGAAGGCCGATCACGTCCACGTCGGGGCTATATATGTCGATCCCGTCCAGAAGAATATTACCGGAGATTCTGATCCCATCAATGAGGTCGTTCATTCGGTTGATGGATCTAAGAAGTGTAGATTTGCCGCACCCGGACGGGCCGATCAAGGCAGTGACCAGCCCTTTTTCGACTGCCATGTTGACTTGGAAGAGGGCCTGAGTTTTGCCATACCACAGGGAAAAATTCTCAATTGACAGCAGAGCGCCTTGAGGACTTTTCTCTATATGATAAACGGTTTCCTGGGTTTCATGGCCTTGCGGCATAAATAACACTCCTAAAAGTGGCCCGTAAAGAATTTCCGTTTCAGCCTGTTTCGAATCATGATTGATGCCGCATTCATGGCAAAAATCAAGGTGATAAGGAGAAGAGTGGTCGCGTAAACCATGGGCTTGGCGGCTTCCGAGTTCCGAGACTGGAATCCAACGTCAAAAATATGAAAACCGAGGTGCATGAAACTGCGGTCCAGGTGGAGATACGGGAAAAACTGGTCTATCGGTAATTCGGGGGCCATTTTCACGACGCCGATCAGCATGAGAGGTGCTACCTCTCCTGCTCCCCGGGCCATCGCCAGGATGAGACCCGTCATGATCCCCGGCATGGCCCTTGGCAATACAATATATTTTATCGTCTGCCATTTTGATGCGCCGCAGGCCAACGACCCTTCCCTCATTGACTGTGGTACCGCTGCAAGAGCCTCTTCCGTGGCCACAATCACCACAGGAACTGTCAGTAGAGCCAGTGTCAATGATGCCCAGAGAAGGCCCCCTGTACCGAAGGTCGGGGTGGGAAGCCTTTCAGGAAAGAACAGTTCGTCAATGCTGCCGCCGAGAATATATGCGAAAAAACCCAGCCCGAACACGCCGTAGACGATGGAGGGGACTCCCGCAAGATTGTTCACGCAAATTCGGACGAGTGACACGAGTCGCCCCTGTTTAGCATACTCTCGGAGATACAGCGCAGCCATCACGCCAAATGGGGCGACCGCCAGGGCCATGAGAACCGTCATGCAGAAGGTTCCGAAAATTGCCGGCATAACACCGCCCTCAGCGTTTGCCTCTCGCGGTTCCTGGGTCAGGAATTCCCACCACCGAGAGAAATAGACGCGGATCTTCTCTGGGAAAGTCAGGGAATTTGCGGGGTAATAGCGAACTATCTCGGAGAGTTTTATGGTCTTCTCACGGCCTCCGATGTCGGCAAGGGTCATCGTGTATTTTGCGTCACGCTCTTTAATGACTGTGGCCTCTTTTGACAGTTCCAGGTACCTTGCATCCAGCTTGTCCGACTCGTCCTTGAATTCTTCCAGTGCCCGACGGTATTCAGGGCTCTCTTTACCGTGGCTTAGCTCCTTTTTCCTCACCTTGAGGCGCCCTTTTTCCATATAATGGTTTATGGCGCCTATTTGATTGCGCTCTTTGTCATGAAGGCTTGCAAGGCGATTCGCGGCCTTCCTTTGCGCATCTCCCAGCGCGGACAAAGTTAAGGAATCTCCTTCCAAAATCTTACCGTTGAGGTCAACTGATCGAATAGTGCCGATAAAAGGTCCCCATTCAATGCGTTCCACAAAGAATATGTCTTTGGGGACAGAAATTTCCGCTATCTCGTAATCCGGCAACCAGCGAAAATCCTCGCCGTAAAGGTCAAAATTGCCCGTACGATAGAGGTCGCGACGAACCAGTCCTCCTCTGTCTGCAATTTCGCGGCGGGTTTCTTCACTCAGACTTGCCAGCAATTCCGGTCCTGGTCGATATATCTCGGACCGTGAAAGTTCTCCCGCAACCACAGAACCGCTTCTTAGGCTCACCTTGTCAATAGGCTTAGGAAAAAACGTGAGGAAACCGTTGTAGATGATGAGCACTACAAAACCCACAATCATCAGGATCCCCAGCACTAATGCACCGCCGAGCCCCCACAGGAAAGGCTCGCCCCTCGCCTTGATATCCCACGTCATGGACTTTCGAGGGCGATCGCCGGTGTTGGTTGATGCAAATCCCGCCTCTTTGGATTGCTGGTTTGGGTCACTCTTATTTTTTAAGGCCAAATTCTTCACAATGCAGTTCTCCATGCATTTGCTCGGCTATCAATTCAGTCGCTCTTACAACTGCATAGCTCTCTTGCGAAAACGCATACGGACCAGTTCAGCGACGGTATTTATGATAAAAGTAATTCCGAAGAGAATGAATCCGCTGAGAAACAGGACGCGGTACAGCGAGCCGTCTTTGGGCGCTTCAGGAAGTTCCACGGCAATATTGGCCGATAACGCTCGCAGGCCGTTGAAAATGTTCAGGTCCATTATCGGAGTATTGCCTGCCGACATTACTACGATCATCGTTTCGCCTACGGCACGCCCCATACCGATCATTATTGCCGAAAAAACGCCGCTGATCGCAGTGGGTAAGACAATCCAGATTGCGGTTTGCCAGGGCGTGGCTCCACATCCAAGGCTAGCCGCACGGAGATGGTCGGGAACCGCGTTTAGGGCATCCTCTGCCAAGGTGTAGATAATAGGAATAACAGCAAATCCCATGGCAAACCCGACGATGAGCGTATTTCGCTGGACATATGTGCCCACAACTCCACCTCTGGGATCTACGCCGGCTCTATTCATCAGGAGTGCCAGAACATAGGAAAGACAAATCGTGGCAGCCAGAATTCCAAGCCATCGAAGGGTGTCCAGCAAAGCGGAATATGGCATGTGAAGGCTGCGAACATACGAATTGAATCGGGAACCGAATGACCGTGAGTACGCAAAGCTTACAAGAACGGCCATACATGGCAAGGATAACAGAAACAGGAACGGTACTGCACTGCCGATATCTCGGTTCAACCAGGCCTTAAAGTTGCCGTCAAAAAAAATCCTTTCAAATAGGGGACCTGATGCATATGACGCATAAAGGGCACTCGCTACCACTACGAAAATCAGGAACAGTTTCGACAGGCCCTGGATTCTCAAGGCTAAAAAGGGCGGGAGTAATTGCCACAAATATGCCGCCATAATCAGAGAGAGGGGAAGGACTACGAATGCCAGAATTATTGCAGCAATCCACGTCTCGACGATGGGCGCCAGGACAAGTGCGGCAACAAAGCCCAGCACAACCGAAGGCAGCGAAGCCATCATTTCCATCACGGGTTTCACCTTGCCACGAGCCCTTTGCGGTAAAAACTCCGAGGTGTAGATTGCCCCGAGCAAGGCGAGAGGAATGGCAAACAACAGAGAGTAAAAAGTCGCCTTTAACGTGCCGAATACGAGGGGCACCAGCGACAACTTCGGCTCGAACGAGTCTGTGGCGCCCGTAGACTGCCAGGTGTAGCCGGGCTCCTGGTGCCCTTCGTACCAAACCTTGCCGAACAATGTCTTCAAAGACGTTTCCGGATGAGGAATGCTGAGGTCCCAGAAATTTACCCGGCCGTCGTTCCCAACTGCAAGCAGACCGTCGAGCCGGGGAGTCAGGACAAAAGCCTCTTGCAAACCCCTTCCCTTAGAGTTCGAAAAGCTGAGGAGCGTTTTCTCGCTGGTTCCGTGGCGGACCCAGATGTCTCCTGTCGCATCGGCCGTAGCAAAGGTCTTGCCTCGCTGACTCGGACTGAATCCTGTTACCGCCGATCGGTGTGCTGCAAGTTTTCTTGCCTGAACCAGGCCGAGCCCATCACTTGACGCGGCCTTTTCCATTCGGAGAAGAAAGTATATGTCCACAGATCCGTCTGATCCTCCCACTACCAGGGCTTGGTCGCCGACGAGAAAGCCTAAAACCGTCAGATTCACTCCAGGAGGGGTGAGGTTAAAGGTCTCGGCAAGGACTGGACGATTCGGGTCGCTCGTGTTGTACCGGAAAACTTTTCCGCTCTTTTCGGCTAGATAGACCGCATCACCCACATCGTTCACCAACGCGTAATCTGCTACCGTCCCCCCGGGAAGAGGAGGCAGCACGGTTTTCGAGACCTCCGTGGTAACTTTCCTCGTGAAAAGGTTAAGCTTGGAAAAGGCTGAACTCATAATGGCAGTCCCGGTTTCGTCAACTGCGACCAACACTCTCACTGGTCGTTCACCGAAATCCGTGAAGTGGTAGTCCAACACCTTGATGGGACTGCCTGACTCTGAAATTACTATTTCATCGCCCAGTTCCGGTTGCAGGTCAATCTTGCGGACCTGCTTTCCCGGTATTGCTGAATATACCGACCGGCCGTCGGTGCTGTCTTTTTCAGTGAGCTTCCTCAGTCCTTCAGGGAGATTATTTTCCGGCATAATTTCAGTATTGAACAGGATCCTGCCGAATCTCACCGTTCCATCTGAAAAACCGAACGCTATGTTGACTCCGTCCACTGCCCTCGAGACGGCGGTAACCTGTTTACCCCGGAAATCAAAGTTAGGCGAATCAAGATTCGTGCCCGTCTTGGCGTGCCAAGCAGAAAGATTCCCGTCTTTGGTCATTGATGCAGAAATGGTCTTGTAGTCGTCTGTGATCAACACTTTAATCGGCTTCCATTTCTCATTACGGCTGTAAACTGAGTGAGATTCGACTACTCCTCCCTTAAAGAGGGGAAGAACCTCGTAGATAAGAAAAACCATCATACCCAGGACCGCGGCAATAACCAGGATGCCTCCCACTTTAATTGTGCGGTCGGCCAACTGATCCGCGATCAACACCCAGCGCCGGGTTTTCTTTGGACGTATGCCTCCGGTATGATTCATAGAGTGATTTTTCCTCGGCCATCTCCTGATAGAGACTGTTCAGCAGCTCGCCCCTACCTGATGCCCAATTTCTTTATGTCTTCCTCGGCCAATGCCCAGGACACCGGGTAAAATCCGTCCTTCACGACGACTTGCTGACCCTCTTTAGAGAATACGTATCTTATGAACTCGGTCATGAGGGGGTCAAGGGGCTGGCTCGGTCTCTTGTTGAAGTAAATGTAGAGGAACCGTGCCAGGGGATAGTCTCCGCTGTACGCATTCTCCGCATCCCCGTCGAAGCACTTTCCCCCTTCTTTTGGCGAGAGAGGCACTATTTTCACATCTGCGGTTTTGTACCCGACTCCGGAATAACCCATCGCGTACCTGTCCGTCGCCACACCCTGAACTACCGCGGATGAGCCGGGCTGCTCTTTGACTCCGTCCTTGTAATCTCCCTGGAACAGAGCGACATCTTTGAAATAGGCGTACGTGCCCGAGGCTGAATTACGGCCATAAAGAGAAATGGGCTTATCCGCCCATTCACCCTTCAAACCAAGATCGCCCCAAGTTTTAATATCTTTCCCACCGCTCTTCCTTGTTTTAGAGAAGATTTCGTCGAGCTGCTTTAAGGAAAGACATTCAATTGGGTTGTCTTTGTTCACGAAAACAGCGAGCGAGTCAATTGCGACTCGGATCACGGAAGGTTTGTATCCAAACTTTTTTTCGAAGGAATCGACTTCCTTTGGCTTTATTTCTCGTGACATAGGCCCAAATTGAGCCGTACCTTCAATCAGGGCAGGCGGCGCCGTGGATGAACCTTTGCCTTCTACGGCTATTTTCACACCCGGATATTTTGTCCTGAACCCCTCGCTCCAGAGGGTCATGAGATTGTTCAGAGTATCAGACCCGACGGACTTCAAGTTGCCCGATACGCCGCTTACAGCAGAGTACGAGGGAAGTTGAGGATCCACTTCAACGGCAAGCGCTGTGGCAACGACCAATAGCACCAGCGAAACAGCTATGTACAAGGTACTCCTTATCACTATACACCTCCTGAAAATATTCCTTTTCATACGATCTACTTGCAGAACTCGGTAAAAGGCTCAATATTTAGAAAAAATTGGACATGCCATAGAACCTATGAATTATCTCTTTGCCGACGAAGATGTAAAAAATAGCCGCCGAACTCAAAAATGGCCCAAAGGGAATGGGAGTCGTGGAACCCGTACCCCTGATCAACATACCGGCTAGAGCGGCTATTGATCCTGTCAGCGATGAAAAAAACAGGACAAAGACCACTCCGTAGGGTCCGGTAAAGGCTCCTATCATTGCCAGAAGCTTTATGTCCCCCCCGCCCAGTCCTTCAAGGCCCCTGATTTTCTCGTACAAGAGAGCCGGGATATACAGGATCGCTCCTCCGAAAACGGCTCCCCCAAGTGAAAGTTTCCAATTCAAATCCGGAATCAGACCAGCCAATGCGGCTAAAATGCCGACTCCAATACCGTTCAGAGAAATGACATCCGGAATGATCATGTGATCGAGATCTATCCAGAAAATCGCCTCCATGGCGGAACAAAACAAGAGGAGCACGACAAAGGCCATGGTTGGGCCGAACTTGAGATAGAGGGCCATGCACAGGAAGCCGCTTATGAATTCTATCACCGGATACCGCAGCGAAATGCGACCGCCGCATTCGCGACACCGCCCTCGCAGAATAAAAAAGCTGAGAATGGGAATATTGTCGTAGTAATTGATGGTGTGACTGCAATCGGGACATGTCGAGGGGGGATACACTATGGATCGTCCTTCAGGAAGACGAATGATCACTACGTTGAGAAAACTCCCGACTACCGCCCCTAACAAGAAGGCCGTCACGGCCTCAAATATGTCTGCATGATAATACATGAACCGCCTATACCACCGATCTTTGAAACAGCATCTTATCGTTTGAGGCTATGATCAGGCAAAAAATATCTTGCGAAGCTTTCCAGGCTTTCGACTCGATTTGCGACCAGTGACTGCATCACTGCAACCTCTTCCTCGTCAGCCACAATTATCACAATGTCTTGAGTGGAAATAGCCCCAAGATCAAGATCGCCCTGAATCCTCCACTCTCTCTCGGAGGACCACTCCCTGTAGGAGGTTTTTTCAATCTGAAAGAAGTTTTTTTGGTCCTCCGGGAGGCTCTTGTATACTTCTTCTCCCCCGTAGGTCACCTTCACAGCGCCCAGTTTCAATAGCGCATCCCGTCGGACGGCTACTGAGTACGGTTCGAAAGACCATCGAATAAGGCCCTTCCGCCAAGTGATAAGCCGTTCAATCCGGCTTGGGGAACACTCGCTGAAACAGACTACCGGCGCGCTTCCTCGTGTAAGTCTTTTATTACCGCGTATCAAACCTTCCGTCAAAATCCGCGCGAGAGTGTCCATAGCAGTGTGACCGGCATCTTTACTCCCATCTACGAGAGACCTCCAGTAGTGCGCGTGAGATTGACCAGGCCATGGTCCGGGACAAGAACGGGTGTAATGAAACAGAAAAGTCAATTCCCCAAAGTGCTCCCTCTCCTCGGAATGGGTAGAGCGGACTCGCCGTGGGAGGGACGATGTTCCTGGAGCTTCAATGTCTTTTGGAGGCAATGGAAAAACTTTGATAGGGACTTTTCTGAGTGCTGCACCATGCAAAATGGTTTCGATGTTCCCTTTCGGCCTGACATCGACTGCTAGAATAGTTGAGGACAAAGCCGCAACCATCCGGTCCCGTTCCACTAATCGCTGGGATGCCGGCGGCGGGAGTCCGGGTGCAAATGACGACAGAAACACGGTGCGCTCAAAATGAAAAAGATCACCGTAGTCCAAGAGGAATTGCGCTCGCTGCTCGGACGGCATCATGAAAGGCAGAACGCCGGGGCAAACTACTATGGTGGGGAAGCCTTTGGACAGACAACTGACCAGGGAATAAGCAGATGTCCCGTAACTGGACACGATGGTAAAACCATTATCGACAGCGTAACTCACCAGGGACTTGGTGACCTGCAGCCATCCATCTTGGGGTGTAATGTTTCTGGATCTTCTGGAACTCATGATGGCAACGGAAGGCTCTGCCATGAGGGATTGCTCACCCATGGCAAAAAACACGGACGGCAAGCCATGTAAATCGGCTTCCGGCAATCGTAAGGCAGCCTTGTAAACAATGGATACTCCTTGCCGGATCCACTCCTCGGCTTGGCGGGCGGCCTCGGCAATTGCGTTCCTACGAAGGTTTTTCCATAGGGAGGAACTTACCTGGAAGGTGTTGAATGCGTCCCGCAACCCTTGAACGGCATCGCCGGCACAGTGGATATCAAAAGGGCGCACACTGGATAAAATCTTAGACCTGATATGATGGTTCAGCTCTTTGCACCTGGAAAGGAGGGATGCGGTGAAAAGCGTTGAGGCGGGATTATTGCTGTTGTTCAAAGGTACAGGCCGTTGTTCCTGTTAACACCCAAAATCAAACTGTTCTGTTTTTTCTGAAGCATACGAAAGGAGCCCCGCAAGAGCCCAGCTTAAAGTCAATGAGTCTCCTGCTGCGTTTGATCCGTAGAATCCTGAGTCGAAGCCTGAACCTCGGCTTGTTATGTCTCATCTCAACTCCTCTGTGCTGTGCGAGTCGCTCCAGCACTCCAGACGAAGTGAATCGCCTAGTCGAAAAAACCTTCCAGGTCATTTTCATAGACGTAAGCTGAACCGTCCCTATCGGTAAAAAGCGTTATCTTTTCAGAGATATGATATTTTGGCCCAGAGAGCACCACCACGCGACCTTTGGACTTCTCAAGAGAATCCAGTTCCTGCTTCGTAGCTTTCCAGGGAATCTCATCCTGGTCCACGACATAATTACCGTTCCAATCACTATTGTAGGAAGTATTTGTTTTTCTTAGAAGATCCTTGATAGTGTGCCACCCCTCTGACTCTACAACAGGAATCAGGTCGTCCTCAAGACGAATCGGGATCACCAAGAGCAGCTTTTTAACAGCTTCTTTCATCCTCGTTCCTTAGGTGAAATACGTTGAAGAAAATATTTTTCACAAGCGACCTACAGCCTAGTGACTTTTTCATTAATGAACTACGGCAGCGTCAGTGAGAGGGTCTGATTCGTCTTCCCGAGAACCGGCAATTCCCGACCGTCGTAACGCAGCCTCATTCCTCCAGCGTTCCCTGTCTGGACCTGAAAACTCTCATTGGCAGTGAATACCTGGATGTCACCCGGAGCCATCATAAGTTCCTCTGCTCCAGCATTGTCCGGCTCAACCCTGACCCAGGTGTTGGCAATAGCCTTTATCTCAAGAATTTTTTTCCCCGCCTGCTTTCGCGGCGGATCCGCAAAGGCACTCTGAACTGGGCGCTGGTCTGCCGGCATCCTTGTATTCAAAGAAACGGAACTCCCCGGCTGACCGCTCAAAGGCTTAGGCTGTACTACCTGTAATGCCTCGTCAGCAAAAAACAAACGGCTTACTCCTGTAAAAACAAGAATGCACAAGGACAATATTCCTGCTCCGGTAAGAACCAGGGAGAACCAGGGATTATGAAAAAATGAGTGGGATGAAGGTAAATGCTGAAAAACAGGGTGTTCCTCTTCGGCATAGTCCGGCAGCTCACCCTCTCGTATGAATGCATCGAATTTCTTGACGCTCTCTTCCGGGTTGATGCCCAGTTCCAGGACATAAGACTTTATGAAACCTTTCACAAAGACTCGAGGCGGCAGAAAATCATAGCGGTCCCGTTCAAGAAAATCCAGATTGGCTACCGCTATCTTGGTACTTTCCGAGATTTCTTCGAGAGTCCTACCCTTTTCTTCTCTCAGACTCTTCAGGTATGCTCCAAAGGATTCCATCAGTACTGCCGGACCCTCATCGTCTTGAATACTTTCCGCTTGTTAACCATGCTACCCTATGTAAGATTTTTTCCTGTTTTCCGGAGGCGCCCTTAATGCAAACACGGTACTCCGCATCTCGATTATCACTCCGGGACGGGATGATCAAGAGTTTATTGCCGAGTGAGGCAATTCATTTGTGACAAAGTATCTTCAAGAAATTTTTGAACGCTATCCCACCTTACCGGCAACGCTATTGCTCTGTCTGGGCATAGTCTCGGCCAACGTCTATTTAACAACGTCTCACGAATTTTGTTTGGCCGGTCTGATTGCTGCTCTGATCATCCCGTTAGCAATTTTGTCTCGAAAGGTGAAAAGCCTTCTGTGGATAGTCTTGGGACTCCTTTTCTTCACGTTGGGATTGTACCTCAGTACGAAAGAACTGGCCGCGGCGAAAAATTTCCAGCCGCCCAAGACTGAGACAACAGTGCATGCAACCATTGCAATGACCATTTCAACCGGGCCCGGGATTCGTCAACTGCTCCTTGAATCAGGGATAGTGGCGACTACAGACCAGCGTCTGCCCGGATCAGGACGGTTGACTCTAAGGGATAACCCGATTTCCCTGTGTGCGGGCGACAGAGTGGCCTTTCGTTCGAAAATCAGAAAACCCGTCAACCGAGGCAACCCTGGAGAATTCAACTGGGAGCTGGAATGCACGAGCAACGGAATTTACTGGCTGGCATCGATCAAGGGGAAAGATTCGATCCTGGTATTGCGACGCGGCTCCCCCTATTGTCCGGGAGCAATCCTTTTTAAGTCCCGGGAAGCCATGACCCGGTTCCTGGATACCAGATCAGGCCTGTTCTTCGACCATGATACCAGGGTGAATGTACGAGCAATTCTCAAGGGTATCGTTTTAGGGGACCTGGGAGAGATCAGCCCTTCTTTGAACAGGAGCTTCATGGATTCGGGGCTTGTCCACGCGTTGTCGGCCTCAGGGATCCATGTGGCCATCGTTGCCTTGCTGGCGCTGGCAATGGTGAAGGCGGTCGGATATTCCGCTCCGCAGATCTATCTTTGGCTCCCGTTCAGAAAACTCGGCGCATTAGCCTCAATTCCAGCCATGGTGGCCTACTGTTTCCTTGTGGGTGCAAGAGTGCCTGCAATAAGATCCACAATTATGGGGGTGGTCGTAGCCATGGCCATCCTCATAGACAAGCGGTGGAATTCGCTCAATTCGCTTGCCTCAGCCGCTCTCATCATACTCCTGATTTACCCGCTGTCTCTGTTCACTCCCAGCTTCCAGCTCTCTTTTGTCGCCGTTGCAGGAATCTTAATGATAGTTGGGCGCCTTGAGCAGCGCATTTTCGGACATGGGCGGCACATAAGCGAAAATGGAAATACGAATCAAGGAATCAATCGTACGCCGGGGCTTTCCGGTACATTCATGTATATTCTCAGGGCATTGAGTCTGGTGATTTTCACGTCCCTGGCTGCTACCCTTGCGATAGCCCCTCTCATCCTTCAAAACTTCCATTCGTTTCCCCTGTACACCTTGCCGGCAAACCTCGTGACCGACTTCGCCATGACCATCGCCCTGTCGCTCGGGCTTGTTGCCTCTGCCATAGGCGCTGTATTCCCGAATCCAGGGGCAATACTGCTGGCCCCGGCAGATGTTCTTGTCCGGCTGATAATCAGTACATCGGACTTTTTTTCGGGTCTGCCTCATAGCACCATTCGCTATGCACACATGGGGATATTGGAATTCATTTGTATGGCATCACTTGTCTGGAGCCTTCTTTGGTACATCAGACGCCCCTCCCGGACTGCCGTCTCATTCATGGCCGCATCTTTTTTGGGTCTGGCTCTTTTACTTATCATTACACAGTGGACCAAGTCCGTCTCCGAGGATCTGAAAGTGGTGTTCCTGAATGTGGGAAAGGGCGATTCCGCCTTTGTCCAGGCACCCCGCTCCAATGGGCTCCTGATTGACGGGGGCTTGGCCAACGAGTATTTCGATACGGGCAGGAGCATTGTTCTCCCTTTTCTTGACTGGAATGGAACGGTCATACTGGATGGTATTATTATGACTCACCCCGATATGGACCACATGGGCGGGCTGATATCCGTGATCAAACGTGTTCCACCGTTGCGGTTTTGGTGGAATCCTATCGCAATTTCCTCGGATCACCTGGAGAGGACTCTGGATGTAGCCCGGGCGGCGAGGGCCTCAATTGAACCTGCTTCGAGAGCGCGCGACCCAATTGAACTCGGCCCCGCGAGAATGAGTTTTCTCAACAAGCCTGCTCCTTTCAAAGAAGGGGATGATTCCCACCGCAATGTCAACAATTCGTCGGTAGTGTGCAGGCTGGATTACGGCCAAATCTCATTTCTTTTCACTGGAGACTTGCAACTCGAAGGAGAAGAAGAACTCCTGGCGGCAGGTGTGCCGCTGCGCGCTACTGTGCTCAAGGTAGCCCACCACGGAGGAAAGACCGGAACGACCAGGCGCTTTTTGGAAGTAGTGAAGCCTGAGATTGCCGTAATTTCGGCTGAATATCCTCGACAGGGCGGCCTTCCCAACATGGATGTTCTCAACCGCATTGAATCAGCCGGAACAAAGATTTTGTGGACGGGCCGCGATGGAGCTATAACTATGAAAACTGACGGCAAGGCACTCAAAGACATATCATTGGGACGAGCCGACAAAGCGACTGCATCGCCTTTTCCATAAGATCGGTTCCCGTTCATTTCATCGTACAACCATGCTATACAATTTCTCAATGGACGGTTACCTTACCTGGAACCTCACGAACACTCCGGCAAGGACACCATAATATGGCCGACAACTTTGTAATTGTAGGGGCGAAAAGGACTCCTTTCGGGAAGTATCTCGGGTCCCTTTCCGAGATGGAGCCGCTCGATTTGGCAGTTCATGCCGGGTACGCGGCTCTGACCGCACAGGGCAAGGACCTGAGTCCTCATATTGACCAGGTCTTTGTGGGGAACTGTATACCGGGTTCCTTTGAGACAGGTTCGGTCACGGGAAGACAAACGTCTCTCAGGCTCGGGCTTGACAGGTTTACCATCACCCTCGACACGGCTTGCTGCTCACCGCTGACTGCCTTGAGAATGGCCATGTGGGGGCTTCGCCTCGGTGAGTTGTCGTCGGCCCTGGTCATCGGCGTGGAGTCCATGAGCAGGGTTCCGCACATGAGCCGCGAACTCAGGAGCGGGGTCCGCATTGGAGAGGTGAAACTCAAGGACTCGATTTTCCCCATAACCTACCCCGGTTACAAATCCGTGGCAGTGGATGCTTCGGATGGTGCCGCCAAATACGGTGTTCCTAAACGTATGCTCGATACGTGGGCGATGGCTTCCCATATCAAGTGGGCCAAAGCTCAACAGGGAGGCCTGTTTGATGATGAGATCGCCGGAATGGACGTGATTAAGGGACGTGAACAATTCAGATTCGACGTGGATGAGTTCCCGCGGCCCAATGGAAACCTGGCCGCGATAGAGCAACTCCCACCCATTTTCGGGGCCGAGACCACCACTGCCGGAAACGCACCAGGCCTGAACGACGGGGCAGCCGCTGTCGTGGTGATGACCGAAAAACAGGCAAAGAAACTCGGTCTTACCCCGCTGGGAACCATAATCGACGCAGCCGGCGAAACGGACATGCCCTACGGTATTTCCTGGATTCCAGCGCTGACTATCAAGAAGATTCTCTCTCGAACGCAATTGGACCTGGAGCGCCTCGACCTGATCGAGATAAACGAGGCTTTTGCCGCAATGCCACTCGTGAGCACCAAGATCCTTGCCGAAGGCAGTACGGAAAAGTGGTTTGATCTCTTGATGAAAACTAACATCAATGGCGGAGCGATTGCCATAGGCCATCCGGTCGGCGCTTCCGGTCTGAGAATCATGATGACGATGATGTATGAACTCCGCCGGAGAGGCGGCGGCCTCGGGGTTGCCGCAATATGCGGGGGCTTGACTCAGGGTGAGGCGGTCTTAATAAGCGTGTGACGTCAACAAACGGGCCCTGAAGGTTTTCTTTTGAATTTTTCCTACTTTTTCTTGAACTTTCGTCTCTTGAATGTGGAGGACCCATGCCGGAAGTGAAGTACCATCTGGATCGTGATTCAATGATCGCCACAATGGTTATAAATACCGCTGGACCGGTCAACACCATAGGAATGCAGTTCCTATCCGAGCTGGAAACCGCTGTAGCTCGTGCCGGGCAAGACAATGCCCGGGGTGTAATCTTCTCCTC
>Ga0007800_10000489_pt1 | contig 15416 bp, 15 predicted proteins | sample CryBogmetaGMA14M_FD_60366 | JGI IMG/M metagenome (GOLD analysis project Ga0007800, IMG submission 60366) | Freshwater microbial communities from Crystal Bog, Wisconsin, USA - MA14M | ecosystem: Environmental > Aquatic > Freshwater > Lake | place: Crystal Bog, Wisconsin, USA | collected 2009-07-06 | reverse complement strand
CCTCGGATTCCACTGCCGCTTACAAGAGCTTTGTCTTTGATACAGCTACCTCCATAGGCGCCGTCAGTGCCCCCATCAAGGATACCAGCCAGAGTACTATGGGCGGCTACTGGCTCTTCAAAGTGCTGGACAGCGCCATCAAGGATGTCTCCACCGAAGACAAGACCGACCTGACCAACCAGGCCTTTACCACCTGGCTTACCGCTTTGCAGGATGACACGGTCAATAATAAAATAACCAATAACCTGGACGACACCAAAAAAGCCTTTGCCACCTCTCAGGCTGGCGGCTAAAGTATAAATATGGAAAAGAAGACAATCGGCATAGGACTGATGGGCCTGGGGGTCATCGGCGGACAGGTAGCTAAGGTACTGAGCGAAAGAGCAGATATACTGTCAGAGCATGCCGGTTGCCTTTTGGTTCTGCGCAAGATAAAGGTTATCGAGAGCGACCTGAGCCGGCCACAGGCACTGGCTATGGAGCCCGCCCTGTTCACCACCGACGAAGATGAATTTTTCAACACCCCGGACCTGGACATCATCGTCGAGGTCATCGGCGGCGAACATCCTGCTTTTGAATACCAGAAGCGGGCACTGAAGGCCGGCAAACATGTGGTTACCGCCAACAAGGAGGTCATCGCCAAACACGGGGCTGAGCTTCTGGCTCTAGCGGCTCAAAACAGCGCCAGCCTGCGTTACGAGGCTTCGGTGGGCGGGGGCATACCGCTTATCGCACCTTTCCAGCGCGACCTCATCGCCAACCGCATCAATGGCATTTACGCCATAATCAACGGCACGACAAACTTTATATTAAGTACTATGGCGCGCGAGAGCACCGAGTTCGCAACAGCACTGGCACAGGCGCAAAAGCTGGGTTACGCCGAGGCCAATCCCAGAAACGACCTGGAGGGCATCGACGCCGCTTACAAAATAGCTATCTTGGCCACGCTGGCTTTCCGTAACCGCGTACGCCCCGACCAGGTCTTTCATGAAGGCATTTCGCGCCTCTCGCGGCGTGATTTCCAGTACGCCCGCGAGCTTGGCTTCGCTATCAAGTTGCTGGCTATCGCCAAGCAGTCCGATTCCGAGATAGAAGTGCGGGTGCACCCGGCGTTTATACCCGCCGACAGTTTCCTGGCCAAGGTCGACAGTGTGTATAACGCCGTCCAGGTGGACGGCGACCTTACGGGGCAGGTGACCTTCCTGGGCAAAGGAGCCGGAGCATTACCGACATCCAGTGCCGTGGCCGCCGACGTAGTGGCAGCCGCCAGGCATGTGGCTTCAGGCCAGTCGGGATCCGTCTGGCAGCCGGATGAAAACAAGCGCATCAAACCGATGTCGCAGATAGTCACACGCTATTATATCCGCATGGGTATCGCCGACCAGCCAGGTGTGCTGGCGCAGATAGCCTATGCCCTGGGCAACCATCAGATAAGCATCGCGTCGGTCATCCAGAAGGAAACCGAGCCAGACCAGACGGCTGAGATTGTCATTATGACCCACCCGGCGCGCGAAGAAGCCGTGCAGGCGGCCTTCGCCGATTTCAAAAAACTGCCCGTGGTTAAAGAAGTCCATAATTTTGTGCGTGTAGAGGCTTAGATGGCTAAACAAGGGCTGCTGTTCAAATATAAAGATTTACTGCCTATCACGTCCAAAACCCCTATGTTCTCACTGGGCGAGGGCGATACGCCATTGGTGCGCGCTCCCGCGCTGGAAAAAATAGTGGGCTGCGGCGCACTTTACTTCAAACTCGAGGGGTGCAACCCCACCGGTTCCTTCAAGGACCGCGGAATGATCATGGCCATCGCCAAAGCTGTGGAAGAAGGCAGCCGATCCGTCATGTGCGCTTCCACTGGCAATACCAGCGCTTCCGCGGCGGCTTACGCCGCCAGCCAGGGGCTGGAAACCATCATCATCATACCGGAGGGCAAGATCGCCCTTGGGAAGCTGGCGCAGGCTATCATGCATGGTGCCAGGATCGTTTCCATCGAGGGAAACTTCGACCAAGCGCTAAATATGGTCAGGGAACTAACGCAAAAGCATCCGGTGACTCTGGTCAACTCCATCAACCCCTACCGAATCGAAGGACAGAAAACGGGCGCTTTTGAGATTATCGAGACGCTGGGCGACGCTCCTGATTTCGTTTTCATCCCTGTGGGCAACGCCGGTAACATCACCGCCTACTGGAAGGGTTTCGCGGAATATCACAAACTGGGCAAAGCCACCAAAAAACCACGCATGATGGGCTTCCAGGCCGCCGGTGCCGCGCCTATCGTGCTGGGGCACCCCGTTGAAAAACCGGAGACCGTCGCCACCGCCATCCGCATCGGCAACCCCGCCAGCTGGCAGAAAGCCACTGCCGCCAGAGACGAATCGGGCGGCTTGATAGACATGGTGACAGACGACGAGATACTGGCGGCCTATCATCTGCTGGCCGAGAAAGCCGGCCTTTTCGGCGAACCCGCTTCCGCCGCGCCTCTTGCCGGGCTTTTGAAACTTTCAAGGCAAGGAATGAATTTCTCCAGTAGCAAAATCGTTTGTATCGTCACTGGCAACGGGCTGAAAGACCCCGACACAGCCATTAAGAACTCGCCCAATATCATAAAACTGCCCGCCGACCTGCCGTTGGTCGAGAAGGCGCTGGGCTGGGGCTAAAATAATCTTCTCTCCCTTGATGGGAGAGATATGAGTGAGGGCGAGGGTTTCATTTCAACCATCTTGGCTGCGTATTCTGAGCGGCGCGGCATAGACAATAACTCATCCAGGAGCACCGAAATGAACAAGTCGAGCACTGAGGGCGTGAACATCTTCGCCCAGCACTATCCCAGGGTAGCCGCTATCATCACCGCCCGGGCCGGGAGCCAGGCCAATGCCATGACCGCCGCCTGGCACATGCCTGTCTCTTACAATCCACCACTTTACGCCGTAGCCATCGCGACGAAGCGCTTCACGTACAGCCTTATTGCCCTAAGCCATGAGTTCGGCGTTAATTTCATGTCCTCAGACCAGGCCGAGCTGGTGGCGGCTGTCGGCGGCACTCACGGGGCGGAAATCGACAAATTCCAGGCCTTTAAACTCGGAACCGACAAACCGCTGAAGACCGAGGTGCCCATCCTGCGCACGTCTTACGCCGCCTATGAGTGTAAGCTCATCGATGACCATGTTTACGGCGATCACCGTCTGCTCATAGGTGAAATTGTGGCAGTGCATTGGGCCAAAGAAGTATTCATGGAAGACGGCAGCCTCGACCTGACAAAGATCGACCCGACACTTTATTTAGGTAACGAGCATTATGTGAGCACTGAGAGTGTCTCTATCCGCACCCTGGAACGTGAATTCTGCATTGACCAGCTCAGCGCGAAGAAGCCATCAAGGAGCGTCGTGTGATAGATGAAAAAGCCGTCCGCCAGGCCATAGAAAAAATAATTGTGGCTGTCGGGGAAGACCCCAAGCGCGAGGGGTTGATCGACACCCCGCGCCGCGTGGCCGAAATGTACGGCGAGCTTTTCTCAGGAATGTGCCAGGACCCCAGGGAAGAGCTCAAGGTCGGTTATGAAATTGGCCACCGCGAACTTGTCATCCTCAAGGACATACCGTTCTATTCCATGTGCGAGCACCATCTGCTGCCATTCTACGGCATAGTGCATATAGGCTATATCCCAAACACCGAGGGGCGCGTGGTAGGCATCAGTAAACTAGCGCGCGTGGTAGAGTGCCTTTCGCGCCGCCCACAGATACAGGAGCGCATGGCCACGCAGATTGCCGACGCCATCAATGACGCCCTCAAACCGGAAGGCGTGGCGGTGGTGATTCAGGCGGAGCACCTGTGCATGGTGATGCGCGGTATCAAGAAGCCAGGCAGTAGCGTGGTCACCTCAGCCCTCAGGGGAGCTTTCCGCAAGCGCGCCGCCGCCAGGGCTGAGTTCTTCTCACTCATACAATCGAACAAATAAAGGCTGGGGAATCTAAATTCTCATTCTGAGCACATTCGTCCGCCTGTGTGGACTCAGTGTAAACTCCGCGAAGAATCTGGCAGGCCAATACCCTAATCCTGAGTCGCTTAGAATTTCTTAGCCTATTTTGAGTCTTCTATCTTGCGCTTCAACGCCATTATGTGATTGCCGGCAGTTGTGGGACCTTGTTTCGTGCTGGCAAACCCAAAACCCTCCCACCCCTCTTCCCCCAATTTATTTGCCTTTTCTACCAGATATTCCAAATCTGCATCTTTAAGGACTTTATACTCCCACATATATCCCTCCTGAAAGGTTATTCTCCCATTACCTGCACAACGACCTTGCGCTGGCGCGGCCTTTCGTCGTAATCCACCAACGCCACCTGTTGCCATGTACCAAGCGCGAGTTTTCCCGCATTAAACGGAACCACCAGCGAGGCTCCCAGCAACGAAGCCCGCACATGCGCATATCCATTGGCATCTCCCCAGGTATTGTCGTGGTGGTAAGACACGCCTTCGGGAGATAGTTTCTGAAACATTTCATTGAAATCAGCCACGAGATTCGGCTCATACTCGATGGTTGTGACGCCCGCCGTTGAGCCGGTCACAAAGACAGCAACAATCCCATCCTTTAGCTTGGATTGCGCCAGGATTTCAGCAACCCGCGGAGTGAGGTCAAGAATGTCGCTGTGGCCTTTGGTCTGGATTTCAATAGTGTCGGTTATTATCATAGGCTTCAATCAAAAGGGAATTCGTTGGAGCACGCTGCGGCGTGCCCTCGTGTAGGGGCGAGGCATGCCTCGCCCATTCATCGGGTTATATCCCCACCATCTCCTCCCAGACCACCTCATTCAGGTTAAACACCGGGCCATCGTGGCAAACCTGTTTCAGCCCCAACCCCGTCTTAATAGTGCAGCCGTAGCACACGCCCAAGCCACAGGCCATTCTGGTTTCTAGCGATATCTGCACATTCTTGTCTTTAAGTTTCTGCTGTTTGGCCAGTGTGCGGTACATGGGGAGTGGCCCACAGGCGAATATCTGGTCCACAGAATCCAGAAAATCGGGCAGGCACTCGGTCACCAAACCACGCCGCCCGCAACTGCCATCATCGGTGAATTCGACCAATCTGATGCCTTTGGGCATCAGTTCCTTGCCGTAGCGCTGGCCGTTGGCCGTGCCGTAAGCCAGATTGACGCGCACACTTTTCGCCAGCGCATCTTCCACGAGGTACACGAGCGGCGCCAGGCCCAACCCGCCCGCCACCAGCAGTATTTCACGAGACGAGGATAAGAGATTGAAGCCATTGCCCAGCGGGCCAAGGATATCTAGAATATCACCTGGTATGGCACGCGAGAGCCAATCTGTGCCCTTGCCAATTACGGCGAAGAGAAAGGCAATTTGGGTTTTATCCTGGCTGATACGATGGATACTGAGGGGCCGCCTGAGAAAGGCGCCACCACCGCATTTGAGCATGGCGAACTGTCCTGGACGCGCGCCTGCGGCGACTGTGGGCGCTTCGATCCACAACAGATGAACCCCCGCCGTCACGGGAGTGCTGGAAGTCACTTTAGTTTGTAGCTGTTTAGGGGCGCTTTTAATCTCTGGCGATTTTGACATATGGTTACTCCGTAGCACTTTCGGCGTTGCGGTATTCCAGCAGGGGTTTCACGCTGAAGGTGCGGCTGCCGTCATTAAGTACTTCGGCCAGGGCTCCTGCGGTATCCAGCGAAGTGAAGCAGGGAACGCGTTTCTCGGCGGCGGCACGACGGATCTCGAAGCCGTCACGCAGGGGCACGCGCCCGCCGGTTACCGTATTGACCACGCCGTCCACTGTGCCGTCGCGTATGACATCAAGCACGTTGGGATGCCCTTCAGAGAGCTTCTTAGTGATGACCTTTACCGCCATCCCTGCTGCTTCTATCATGGCCGCCGTACCCTCGGTAGCAAAGAAGCTGTAACCCGTGTTATACAGGCGGTGGATAATTGGGAGAGCTTCGGCCTTGTCACGGTCGGCGATGCTCAATAGCAGCTTTCCTTTGTGGGGCAGCATCATGCCGGCCGCCAGTAGGGCCTTGCCCAGGGCCGCTTCGAAATTGTGGTCGATGCCCATCACCTCGCCAGTGGATTTCATCTCGGGACCAAGGTAGGTATCCACACCGGTCAGCTTGGACATAGAGAAAACGGGGGCCTTGATGGCTACCAGATTGCGGTTGGGAAAAAGGCCGGTGTCGTATCCCTGCTCCTTGAGGCTGATGCCCAACATCACCTTAGTAGCGAGGTCCACCATAGGCACGCCGGTAACTTTTGATATGAAGGGGATAGTGCGGCTGGCGCGGGGATTGAGCTCCAGCACGTACACCTTTGAAGAAGCGCCATCCTTGGCCACCACAAACTGCACGTTCATCAGACCCTTTATACCCAGCCCCAGCCCCATGCGCACCGAGTAGTCCACGATAGTGGCGACCTCTACTGGACTCAGACGCAGCGCGGGATAGACCGCCATGCTGTCGCCCGAGTGCACGCCGGCGCGTTCGATATGCTCCATGATGCCGGGTATGAAAACCCTCTCTCCGTCGGCCACGGCGTCTATCTCGCACTCTTTGCCCAGGAGATACTTGTCTATGAGGATGCGGTGTCCCGTGTCCAGTTCGGAGGCAGCCTTCATGTAGCGTATTAGCTCGCTGGCGTCGTGCACGATTTCCATGGCGCGCCCGCCCAGTACGTAGCTGGGACGCACCACCACCGGATAACCAATGAGCTCGGCTATCTTCAGAGCCTCGTCTAAATTGGTAACAGCGGCGCCGGGTGCCTGGGGTATGCCCAGCCCTGAAAGGAAGGCCTCGAAGCGTCCACGGTCCTCTGCTAGGTCGATGGTCTCCGAACTCGATCCGATGAGCAGCATTCCGGCGCGGGTGAGAGGCTCTGCCAGATTGATGGCTGTCTGCCCGCCGAATTGCACGATCGACGGAGGCTCTTCGCAGCCGTCGCCACCTCCCTCGTTTTCCAAGATGTCTCTAAGGCTTTCTTGGTCGAGGGTCTCGAAATAAAGCCGGTCAGAGGTATCGAAATCCGTCGAAACCGTCTCCGGGTTGGAGTTGACCATGATGCTCTGGTAACCCGTCTTCTGGAGCGCCCAGGATGAGTGCACCGAGCAGTAGTCGAACTCAATGCCCTGCGCGATGCGTATAGGCCCGCTACCGATGACGACCGCCTTCTTCACAGGGCTGGGGATGGCCTCGTTTTCGTTCTCATAAGTACTGTAAAAATAGGGCGTGGCGGCATCGAACTCGGCGGCGCAGGTGTCCACCATCTTATATACTGGAGTTATGCCCCACTCGTGGCGCATCTGGCGCACCTGCTCCGGCAGCCTGTCAGCCAGTGTGCCAATCATCACGTCGCTGAAGCCCATGCGCTTGGCCGTCAGCATAAGCTCCGGGTCGAGAGTCTGGGATAGCAGTCTTTTCTCCATGCCTACGATGTTGCGCATCTTGTCGAGAAACCACAGGTCTATTTTAGTGAGGTCTGCAATGGCCTGCGGCGTTATTCCGCGCCTCAGCGCCGCCATGATGGCCCACAACCGCAGGTCGGTCGGCTCCATGGGGTAGTTGCCCGCATCGCTTCCTACCTCCCACTTCGGGTCTTCCCACAGCAGCGTCTTTTTGCCGAACTCCAACGAGCGCACCGCTTTCTGGAGCGCCGCCTCGAAGGTACGGTCGATGGCCATCACCTCGCCGGTAGCCTTCATCTGCGTGCCCAGCAACCGGTCGCCGGAGGCGAACTTATCGAAAGGCCAGCGCGGTATCTTGACCACAATATAGTCCAGTGCTGGCTCGAAGGAGGCCAGCGTCTTGCCTGTCACGGCGTTGGTTATCTCATCCAGCCTTTTGCCCACGGCTATCTTGGAGGCCACGCGGGCAATGGGGTAGCCTGTAGCCTTGCTAGCCAGTGCCGAAGATCGGCTGACGCGCGGGTTGACCTCAATGACCACATACTCATCAGAGCAAGGATTGAGGGCGAACTGTATGTTGCAGCCGCCCTCTATTTTGAGGGCTCGGATAATCTTGAGTGAGGCTGAGCGCAGCATCTGGTATTCCTTGTTGGTGAGTGTCTGGCTTGGCGCCACCACTATACTGTCGCCCGTGTGGATGCCCACCGGGTCGAAGTTTTCCATGTTGCAGACGGTGATGCAGGTGTCGGCGGCGTCGCGCATGACCTCGTACTCGATTTCTTTCCAGCCACCCACCGAGCGTTCCACCAGCACCTGGTGAGTAGGGCTGACCATAAGACCGCCGGTAACAATGGTTTCAAGCTCCGCCCAGGTGTGCGCCATGCCCCCACCCGTGCCACCCAGCGTGAAAGAGGGACGTATGACCACGGGGAGTCCTATCTCGTGGGCGACTTTGTGAGCGTCCTCCAGCGTGGTTACGGTAGCTGACGGCGGCACGGGTTCGCCGATTTTAATAAGTAGCTTCTTAAAAAGCTCGCGGTCCTCGGCGGTGCGTATGGTCTCGATGGAGGTGCCCAGGGCGCGCACGTTGTACTTCTCCAGCACACCGGCGTCTGCCAGCGCCACGGCCAGGTTGAGCCCCGTCTGCCCGCCGAGCGTGGGCAGCAGGCCGTCAGGCCGCTCGCGCTCGATGATACGGGTTATAATCTCAACCGTCAGCGGCTCGATATAGACGATATCGGCGATTTCTTCATCGGTCATGATGGTGGCCGGGTTTGAATTGACCAGCACCGAGGTTACACCCTCTTCGCGCATGGCCTTACAGGCCTGTGTTCCGGCGTAATCGAACTCCGCCGCTTGGCCGATGATGATGGGCCCCGAGCCGATGATGAGCACTTTAGAGGGTTTGGTTAGCAAATATTACTCCCTTATTTTACTTTGCAGGTTTAACGGCTTTAAGAATCCCAAATGCTGTTAACTCCCGGGCAATTGCACTAAAGGCTCTATCCATGCTCTGACGAGCAAAAGACTCATAAGTTATTCCCGAAATATTTGACGGGAGACTAACACCTTTCTCTAGAAGGAGTACGGTCTTATTGGGAAAAGCTGCCCGTAACCTCGCAAATTCGTCAATCACATTTAGCCGGGGGTGCTTCTTATTAGCAGCTTCATAGACAATGCCGCCACTTGTGGCTAAGACGATCCCACAATCTGCAGAGTGAATATATTTTTCAACTTTGGCATCTACTGATAACCCTTGGGAGGGTAGTAATTCTACGACCTGGGGTTCTAAACCAAGCGCTTCGAGGAATTCACATAATTTATCTAAGGTACCACTTTTACCGCCGTGAGCAATAAACACTTTAGGAGGGACATTAGCATTGTCACTTTTGCAACTAATCTCACCATTTTCATCCCGAATGCCCATTCGAATATCATCTGTTAGGCGTCCAACCGCCCTATTCACTACTTGTATGCAGTACATGAGACCATTAAAAACCAGTTTATTAATTGGAATTTGCAGCCCCGTAAGCCACATGTCGTAATCTTTTCGGTGGACATCAACAGTACTTATTCCCGTAAGTTCGGTGATTAATGGACCTAATGACCCACTTTTATTGCATGCTATTTGGTTTAGTTCTACAGCTCGTTTGTTCTCCTCTTTTGAAAGCTGCCCACCATCAGCGATTTTCTTACCATATCCCGCATATTCCCATAGGTCATTAAGAAATAGTTCCAATTCCTTTGTTCTGTTGATACTCATCACTTTTCCCTGTCCACCATCTCCATAAACTGCCCCCCCGTCGTTGCGAGCGTAGCGAAGCAATCTCTACAATTCGTAGTACAAATCCTTCCTGTCTTTATTCATACCCTCGATTAAACGCATCTTCTTTAACCGTGAACCGCCTTTTATCTGCTTCTCTCTCGCAATAGCATTATTAATACCTTCGAACATTTCATAGTAGACGAGTTTGTCAATGTTGTATCTTTTGGTAAATCCTTCTACAAACTTTTCTTTATGCTCCCAGACTCTTTTCGCCAAATCAGCAGTTACTCCAGTATAAAGCACGGCATTATTCTTGTTCGTCAGGATATACACATAGCTATGTTTGTTTATCATAAAGATTGCTTCGTCAGTCGTCTGAAGGCTCCTTTCTCGCAACGACGTTACTTTTTCTCCCTATCCACCATCTCCATAAACTGCTCCTCCCGTCGTTGTGAGCGAAGCGAAGCAATCTCATAATTCGTAATACAAATCCTTCCAGTCTTTATTCATACTTTCGATTAAGCTCATCTTCTTTAATCTTGAGCTGCCCTTTATCTGCTTCTCTCTCGCAATAGTATTGTTGATATCTTCGAAGGCCTCATAATAAACCAACTTGTCGAGGTTGTACCGCTTGGTAAATCCTTCAACAAACTTCTCCTTATGTTGCCACACCCTTTTCGCTAAATCAGCGGTTACGCCCGTATAAAGCACGGTATTGTTCTTATTGGTCAGGATATACACGTAGCAATGTTTGTCAGTCATAAAGATTGCTTCGTCATTCGGCTGACGCCTCCTTCCTCGCAACGACGGTTGATTTCATTTCTTCTCCCTATCCACCATCTCCATAAACTGCTCGAAGAGGTAGGTGCTATCCAGCGGGCCGGGTGAGGCCTCCGAGTGGTACTGAATGGTGAAGATGGGCAGTTCTTTGTGGCGCAGGCCCTCAACAGTGTTATCGTTGAGGTTGATGTGGCTCACCTCCAGCCCTGCATTGATGCTGTCGGCGTCCACTGCATAGCCGTGGTTCTGGGCCGTAATATACACTTTTCCCGTAGCCAGGTCCTTCACCGGGTGGTTGCCGCCCCGGTGGCCGAATTTGAGCTTGAAGTTCTTACCCCCGAAGGCTCGCGCGATGAGCTGGTTGCCCAGGCAAATGCCCATGATAGGCTTGTAGCCGATAAGCCCGCGTATGTTGTAAACCGCGTAGTCCAGCAGCTCCGGGTTGCCCGGCCCCGGTGAGAGCAGCACGCCGTCGGGATTGTATGCCAGGATTTCCTTAGCAGTGGCTGTGCAGGGCACCACGGTGACATTGCAGCCCAGTTTGCGCACGATGCGCATGATGTTGTACTTGCATCCGTAATCCACCACCACGACGTTCCTGCGACCTGCGCCGTCCTCCGGCCTGAAGCGGAAAGGCGCCTGCGTTGACACCTCTTTGACGAAGTCGATTGTGCCGTAGTTGGGGACGGAGGCCAGCAGTTCTGCCGCTTCCTGGGGTGTACGCTGAGAGGTGAGCACGCCCATCATGACGCCGTAGTTGCGCAGCTTGCGCGTTATGCAGCGCGTGTCCAGCCCGGCAATACCGGGGATGCCAGCCTCACACAGATAGTCGTTGACCGTTTTCTGGCTGAGGTAGTGGCTGGGTTCGGCGCAATCCTCGCGCACCACGAAACCGCGCACCTGTATGCGGCTGGACTCGACGTCGCACTCGTTGATGCCGTAGTTGCCGATGAGGGGATAGGTGGGAATGACTATCTGGCCGGCATAGGAGGGGTCGGTCAGCATCTCCTGGTATCCGGTCATGGAGGTGTTGAAGACCACCTCGCCGCAGGCGTCAACATCAGCCCCGAAAGTTGTCCCCTCATAGAGCGAGCCGTCTTCCAGCAGCAGTATGCCGCGTTTTGTCATATCATTTTTACCTTTTTCAGTTTGTCATTCTGAGGTGGCAGCGACCACCGAAGAATCTCAGGGTGGGGAGCAACCCTACCTCCCCGGGATTCTTCACTTCGTTCAGAATGACAAGTTAGAAATTGTCTTCTCAAAATACCACCTTGCCGCCGTACACGGTCACGAGAACCTTACCCTTGAGCTTCTCTCCGTTGAGGGGCGTGTTTTTGCCTTTGGAGGCGAACTTCTCGACATCAACTGTCCACTCGGCATCCGGGTCGAATATGGTGATGTCTGCGGGCGCGCCCACCGCCAGCGTGCCGAGCTTGCCGTACCTGTCCCCCAGGATTTTAGACGGCTCGGATGTCAGCTTCGCTATCAGCAGAGGCAATGAGAGTTTCCCTTCATGCACCAGCCCCATGAGGCTGCCCAGTGCCGTCTCCAGTCCGGAGATGCCGCTGGCCGCCATACCGAATTCGCACAATTTGTCGTTGAGTGTGTGCGGCGCGTGGTCGGTGGCGATGACGTCTATCGTCTCATCCTTAAGACCTTCGATGAGGGCTTCGATGTCCGCCTGTTTTCGCAGTGGAGGATTGACCTTGGCGGCTGTGTTGTAACCCAGCACGTATTCCTCGGTCATTGTGAGGTGGTGCGGCGTGACCTCGGCGGTTATTTTGATGCCGCGCCTCTTGGCCTGGCGGATGAGTTCGACGGAGCCTCTGGTGCTGACGTGCGCTATATGCAACCGCGCTCTCGTAAGCTCAGCCAGTATAATGTCTCTCGCTATGGCCACCTCTTCAGCCGCCGCCGGTATGCCGCACAACCCCAGCCGGGTGGCGATGATGCCCTCGTTCATCTGGCCGTCCATAGCCAGGTCGGGATCTTCGCAGTGCTCGATAATGGGAATGCCCAAAGGCAAGCTATATTCCATGGCGCGGCGCATAAGGCATGGGTTCTTGACGTAGCTGCCGTCATCCGAAAATCCTATAACGCCAGCCTGCGCCATTTCTGCCATATCGGCCAGATCCTCACCCTTCCGCCCCCGCGTTATGCAGCCGATGGGTAACACGCGCACCAGCCCCTCTTTTTCGGCCACTGATTTTAAGTACTCCACCAGTGGCAGGTTATCCAGCGGCGGGTTGGTGTTGGGCATGCAGCATACCGTGGTAAAGCCGCCTCTAGCCGCCGCCCTTGTGCCTGTGGCGACGGTCTCTTTCTGCTCATAGCCCGGCTGTCTCAGGTGGCAATGCAGGTCTATAAAACCGGGACAGACGACTTTGCCTCTGGCATCTATAATCTCGGCGTTTGGAGTAATGGAGGTCTCTTTGCCTGTACTCTTTATGAGACCATCGGCTATCAGGATGTTGCCAACCTCATCCATGCCCTGAGACGGGTCTATTATGCGCCCGCCCTTAATAATCATGTCTTTCATAACTCTTTACTCCCGGCCAGCAGGTAGAGCAGCGCCATGCGCACCGCCACCCCGTTCGCTACCTGCTCGTTGACCACGGAGCGCGCCCCGTGCAGTACATCCGCCGCCATCTCTATATCCTCGTTCACCGGCCCGGGGTGCATTACTATGGCATCGGGTTTGGCCAGCGCCAGCCGCTCGGCGTTAAGCTGGTAGCCGCCGATAAACTCGCGCAGGCCGGGCAGCAGGCCGCTCTGCATACGCTCTTTTTGCAGGCGCAGCTCCATGACCACGTCGGCATCTTTGAGCGCCCGTTCTATGTTCGTCTCGACTCCTACTTGAGGAAAATATGCTCCGGTATCATCCAATCCTGCAGGGAGAAGCGTGGGAGGTCCACAGAGCGTTACCTTCGCTCCCATTTTGCTCAGACACCAGATGTTTGAGTGCGCCACGCGGCTGTGCTTGATGTCGCCCACAATAGCGACCTTCAGGCCGGTGGCCTTGCCCTTGTGCTTGGTAATGGTGTAGAGGTCGAGCAGCGCCTGGGTAGGGTGGGCGTGCCATCCGTCGCCGGCGTTGATGATATTAGCCCTGACGTGAGGTGCGACGCAGTAGTGCGCGCCTGACAAGGGATGGCGCATTACTATCATGTCCGCGCCGGTGTCTTCGATAGTGTTAAGCGTATTTATCAGGCTTTCGCCTTTGCTGATGCTGCTGGACTGAGCGGTCATATTGACCACGTCGGCAGAGAGGTTCTTGGCAGCCACCTCGAAAGAGCCGCGCGTGCGCGTACTGGCCTCGTAAAAGAGCGTCACCACCGTCTTGCCGCGCAGGGTGGGAACCTTCTTAATGGGACGCGAGAGTACCTCTTTCATGGCGTCGGTTGTCTGCATGACGAGTTCTATCTCGGCCACGCTGAAATCGTCCACGTCCAGCACATGGTGATGCGTCCAGACTGAAGTGAATTGTGTATCAGCCGCATTCTTGATGCTATCCATGCTCTTGCCCCTCGCTGGTTATCTTTACCTCATCCATACCGTCGGTCTCGGTAAGCGCCACCTGCACGTCTTCATCTTTCGAGCTGGGGATATTCTTGCCGACGTAGTCGGCGCGGATGGGCAGTTCGCGATGGCCGCGGTCCACCAGGACGGCCAGCTGAATCACTTCGGGGCGGCCCAGGTCTATAAGGGCATCCATAGCGGCGCGGGTGGAGCGCCCGGTAAAAAGCACGTCATCCACCAGCACGACGGCCTTGCCGTCTATACCCCCCGGCATGTCCGTGCCCTTGACCACGGGTTGTCTCTGGTTGAGGTCGTCGCGGTATAGGCTGAAGTCCAGCGCGCCCACACGGACGGGGGTTTTCTCAAAAGAGGCGATGTTGGCGGCTAGGCGCCGAGCCAAAGGTACACCGCGCGTCCTCATGCCGACCAGGATGATATTCTCGGTGGACTTGTTGCGTTCTACAATTTCATGCGCCATGCGGGCCAGGGAACGCCGCATTTCCTCAGCGGTCATGACTACTTCTGAGGGCATAATAAAACCTCTTACCAACCTTTGCCGGCAAGAGGTACGAATCTAACATTCCTCATCCCCTTGCCAGCCTCTCGGGACTGACTTAAAGGTGCGGGAAAACTTATTTAATTAAAAGTATTATAGCAGAGGGCATGACTAAAATCAATAGGCCGCGGCTCGTTCTCATGCAAAGAGGCCGTTTTCAACCCTTGAATAATAACTAGACATAATACTTTTAAGGCTACTTTATAATTCGTGAGTGGTACAATGGCAAAGTTGTAAAGCTAAACACCCAGATGCATGAGAACCTAAATCCAAATCCACAAAAGCATATCAACTATCAAATGTACGCTGTAAACACGCGCGTTTCATATTGTAGCAATCCTAGCAATCCACGTCACATAAACCCCTTATATTTCGTTTATTGTAATATATTTAAGCTGACACTAGGATATCGTGGATAGTTTCTTGTTATTCCGGGTCAAGTTGGTCAAATATAAGCTATAAGGGAGCTAGAATAGCATTGTAGGGGCTCCTGTCTATTCCAAGCACACTAAGGAGGCTTTTGTTGTGGATCCTGACTGAGCCTCATCCCATAGCTTGACATAAATAAGAGCATGGTTAACAATTTTGAGGTTGCTTGAGAAACGAGTAACTGGTTCCAACTTATCCACCTCGACTCTTTTTTATTCTTTGTTCCTTACTACCAAGATCGCTCACGGTTAGTTGAAGCTGGAAAGGGCCAGACGGGTAGCTTCAATGTCATCGCAAGCCTTTTAGACATAACAATAAATAGCCATTTGTCCTCACAGTTTGCCATTGGCATTAACCATATAATGACATTCTCCCCGACGCAAGCGTCGGGGTATCACAATAACCTTAGTTGATCTTTGTGAATCTGGATATATTCAATGCCACAACCTTGCTCTTTAATATATTTC
>Ga0007800_10000486_pt1 | contig 15440 bp, 15 predicted proteins | sample CryBogmetaGMA14M_FD_60366 | JGI IMG/M metagenome (GOLD analysis project Ga0007800, IMG submission 60366) | Freshwater microbial communities from Crystal Bog, Wisconsin, USA - MA14M | ecosystem: Environmental > Aquatic > Freshwater > Lake | place: Crystal Bog, Wisconsin, USA | collected 2009-07-06 | reverse complement strand
GCTGGGGACAACGGTCAAAGTGAAGTTGTGAGACTTCTCCTGGCCAAATGGGCCGATGTCCAGGCCAAAGATAAGGACGGTAATACAGGCCTGATTTTGGCTGCTCAGAATGGACATGCCGATACAGTAAAGCTCCTAGTGGCGAAGAATAGTGACGTTAATGCCAGGAACAGCGAAGGCGGCACTGCCTTGATTCTGGCAGCAAAAAACGGCCGCAAAGCTGTAATAAAACTCCTCCTGGCCGCTGGGGCCGACGTCACAGCGGAGGACTGGGAAGGTAAAACTGCTCTAGTGTTGGCTTCCGAAAGGGGCCGGCCGGAAATTGTGGAACTCTTAAAGGCACCTTGAAAGCAGTCTTATGTTCGCGCTACACCTTTGTAACGACCGAGAAAATCCATTTGATGTGCAATATATACCAAGGACCCGTTATCTATTTGGGCGTGCCGATACCGGATCCATTCCGCCAAGCGTTTTGAATCAAGATCAGGGTGACCTGCGAGAGCTGAACCTACTGTGTGGACTATAAAGTGTAAGAAAAATGCCTCATCAGCAGGGTAGCCATCCGGACCCGAGAAGACTACCCAGTCTGAAGAACCTGCGTCTAGCAATTCCGCCCTCGAGCAACGGACGTGTTCGAAGAAATGCCGGCCGGTCCGACTATCACCCGAGGACTTGCCGGCAACGATTCGGCAGTCCATTGTCCTGTGATACAGGGCTTCGATATGGGTATCCAGTTGCGGGTCTATGTCGGGCTGGAAAATAGTCCCTCCATCGAAGTTTATAGTGAAGTAAAAAAGTCCACCTGGCTTCAAGAGAGCCAGCAGTTTCGGCAAGGTAGAAGGGACATCGACCAGATCCAGAAAAGCGTTGGCGACAAGAAGATCCCATGGGGAATTGCTGAGGTCGCTATCCATGAATTCGAATATGTCGGCAGTTTCCAGCCTGACCATAATATCCCTGTGGCTGTGCCTGAGACGAAATCGATTTCGACCGAGGTCATCAATCGAGTAACTAAGACATGAAGCCCACGCGGGTACACGACTTTGAGCCTCAGATATGTTTTCCGGCATGGCATCCAATGCCGTATATTCACTACATCCAAAAAGGTCCCATTCAAGCGACCGTTCGAGCATAGTGCCTATTCCGGCTCCTATTTCAAGAATCTTGATCCGGTCCCCGCTATAAAATGAAGATAGCTCTTGTTTCAGTCTGTCCCATACCCTGCGGTTAAGCGCACGGTCATCCACGGTTTTTTTTGCCGACAGATAACGTGTGAATGTGTAATCAGAATCGCGATACATGGGTTGCCATACCCCTAGATTACCAGAATCATTGGTCTCTTGTCTGAACATTTATCATTCTATTAGCCGTTTTGATTAGGATACAGTACCCGGGAGTCTGTACTATTCTTGCCGGTCGCCATTTCCATGAAAAATTCCCGTGTATTTTCAGCGCTCTCTGACCATGTTGGGTGTGCTGAGTACCTATCGAGAGCTGCTAAGCTCATTTGGCTCAGCCTTTTTCTGTCCCGGTACACTCCATCAATGTGCTCGGCAATCGATCTCGTATCGCCAGGGTTGACCAGAAAACCGTTGCGCTCATGGGATATTATCTCCTGGGCGGCACCTGCTGTCGAGGCCAGGGCAGGCAGCCCAAACCCCATGGCTTCAATGTATACTATTCCGAAGCCTTCATAGGAAGAAGGCACGGCTAGAATATGGCTGTATGAATACTGAGATGCCAGATCCGACCCGGTGAGCGTACCAAGTAATCTTATATTGGTTTCCAAGTGTTTCTGCTCAATTTGATATTTTATGCCTCTTGTATAATCAGGGTCCGTATCTAGGCCGCCGACGACATTCAGTCGCCAGGTCTCCCTGGACAGACGGTCCAGGGCGGAAATGAGCGTGTGCAGTTCCTTGCGAGGTATCAGGCTGCCAACAAACAAGACTCTCAAAGGACCCGGGACCTTTGAACGCTCCTCTACCTGAACCCTGGTGATGTCGGGTTGTACAGAGTCACGACCAGGGTAAGCCATTACACACGGTTTGCACGATCCTATAAGAGTCTCCACTGAAGACCGTGTAGTGAGGCTGTTGTAAACAAAGCCATCGACTGTTGAGAGGAAGTGTTTCTCTACTCGACGGTAAAATCTATTCTGCCAATCCGGCCATAATTCGCTTGACCGAAGGTGGTGGATTATAGACACAATGGGATAGTGTGTCCTGGCTTTGAGCAGATGATTCATCATGAATAGAGACGGATGATTAAGTTCATCTTGGATCAGGACATCGAGACGTTCCGAACTCAGGCATTGGAACATTTGCAAAGAGAAATTGTCGAGGAGTTGGTATGCGTAATTGCGCCACGGAAGGGAAAAGACCCTTACCCGGTCTCCCCGGGATCGCAGGTGGTCAACGAGCTTTCGGTCGTAGAGAAATCCTCCCGTAACTGTTTCCAGGCTCCCATAGACGATCAGCCCCAAGTTCAAGGTTTTTCCCGGCGGAAACTGGCCCATGCGATGTCGTTTTCCCAGATCCTGATCGTCAAAGCAAGAATATTTGACTCCTGAATCCGCTCAAAAAGAGAGTTGCAAAAAATCCTGGAGAGGTGCTCTATGCTGGGGTTAAGGCCATAGAACTCTGGCAGGTCGTTAAGCGATTTATCACGATAGTAAGAGACAAGTTCTTCCATACGGCTCTCTATTTCCACTATGTCAACCAGATAACCGTGAGTGTCCAGCTCACTTCCTTCCAATCTGACCTCTATCTTGTAATGGTGTGAATGAATCTGGTTTTCAGGCCCCCAGTCCCCTCCGAACAGAAAATGTCGGGCGACAAAATCCCGCTGGACAGCAACAGTGTAAAGGGATTGGCAAAAAATATTTATCATTAATTTTCCTCGTAGGTCAGAATCACTTGGACAGCCGTGTCCGGGGATTGATCAAGAATGGCATAGGCTTCGGCAGCCTGCTGGATAGGGATTCGGTGAGTGATCAGGTGGGCCGGCCCGGTATCCTCAAGCATCCTCAATGCCAAAAGAATCCGTCGCGACTTATTCCAACGTCCTGTCAGTTCTGGTGACAGCCGGCTGACTTGGCTGCTCACAATGTGAATCCTGCTTCTGTGAAAACGTCCTCCAAAATCAATGTCGGCTCGTTTACCGCCATACCAGGAACCGACTACAATTCTGCCGCCGAATCCTGTAGCAAGAATTGCCTGATCCAGAGCAGAAGGGTTACCGGAAAGCTCATAGGCCAAATCTGCTCCGCCCTCCGGGATCGAAGTCCCGAGCAATTCTGCTAAACTGTCCTTCGTCTTCGGGTCCATGGGGTCCAAGGTCGCATTAGCCCCCAGAGCCCTGGACTTTATGCGACGCAAAGGATACTTGTCGAAAGTGACGACGATGGATAACGGACACCTTGCCAGGAGTGATGTCGTGAGTAGTCCCACAACCCCCTGGCCAAAGACAACAACTCGTTCTCCGATCATGGGGTGCCCGTCCATCAGAAAGCTTACGGCGGTCTCCATATTGGGCAAGAAAGCTGCTTCCTCTGGAGACAGCGTTTCCGGTACCTGGATCAGGTGTTCAGGGTTGGCAGTAAAATGGCTCTCATGAGGATTGAACGAGAATACTGTTTTGCCAAGCCAGCCGCTGTTGAGATCGGATCCCACTGAAACTACACGTCCTACGGCGGCATAACCGTATTTTAAAGGAAACGCGAATTTTCTCGCCAGGGCCGGGATAGTTTCATCAACGGGGATATTCTCAGGCCACTGGCCTCGGTAGAGGAGGAGTTCGGTGCCTGGGCTGATAGCAGAGACGAGGGTTTGGACAAGGACTTCATGGGGTGCTGGTGCTGATAAAGTTTCCTCGTGTATGGAAGTCTGATAAGGTCCTGTAAATTGGAGCGCTAGACGCTTCATGCAACTCCTTGAATAGTTGAAGCGGGAATGACCACGGACCAGCCTTGCCCCTATGTCTATTCATTCACCCATCACTGTTCGTCGTTTGGTTCTGTCGCGAGATGGCCCCAGAGGATAAGGTCTTCGCCCAGCCACCGGTGGCCACGATTCTCGATGCGCAGACAATTTTTGGGATCAGATTGACCTAAGTCGCTTACAGCTCGCAACCCTCCCACCAACACAGGCGCGACCGTCAAAACGATGTAATTTGCGAGCCGTTCCAAAAGGAAGCTGGTGATAATGCGAGCGCCCCCCTCTACCATCAGGCTGTTAATACCGAGTCCAGCCAGCTTGTCGAGAAGCGCGTGAAGATTCACCTGACCCTTTGAATTTGACGGCAGCGTCAAGATCGATGCTCCCGCATCTTCCAAAGCTATCGAGCGTTTCTTGTCCGGTTTCTCTATCGTCGCTATCCAAGGCCGACCGGATTCCTGGGTAAGAAGATTGCAATCCAGGGGGAGCCTTAAGCGGCTGTCTACGACAATGGGCCTCGGATTATCTCCGTCAACGAGCCGGACGTTAAGCCTAGGATTGTCGGATAGCACTGTGCCTATGCCGACAAGAATCGCATCATGCTCCGCCCTGAGTTTGTGGGTGAGTTTAAGGGATTGGCGGCCGCTCAAAGCGAGTGCTACGCCGGGTCGGGCAGAAATACACCCGTCGAGACTTTGAGCATAGCTCAAGGTTACAAACGGACGCCCTGTCCTCTGACGGTGGGCCGCAGCAACCTCCAAGACAGGTTCAATAAAATTCATTGCATTTACTAGAAATACCCACGGATAACATAAAGATAGTAGGCCGACATTTCTCAAGCCGCCGTATGCGAAAAAAGACTAGCACGAAGCTGTTAAAGAAACAAGGCCTTCCGAGACATCAGATCATCGGTCTGAGCTTCGGCCTGGTCCTGTTCTCTCTTGAGTTTCGAGTGCTCCTTTTGCGGTCCCTCCTGTATTTTCTTTACAATATCAGCTACTTTTTAGTCATATTCCCCCAACGGACACGGAAGCGCATAGAAGGTCAGTCAGACGGTCTATATCGTTCATTTTGTCGAATCGCTTTTGATCAAAAATGATCCAACGAATGGAAATATGAGTGAAAGCGCCAAGAAACATGTTCTTGAACACGCGGGGGTTCACATCGGAGCGAAAAACACCCTCCGTTTTGCCCTCCTCAATAATACCCTCAAGCAATTGCATGTACTCATTGAATATGTCGAATGCCCTGGATGTGTAAAAACGCTGGCTCAACAGGTTATCCATGACAAAGACTTTCAGAAAATCCCTGTTCTGCATATACAGGCCGAAATGATACCTAATAAACCTTCGAAGCTTTCGAATGGGTGTATTAATGTGAAAAGTCTCCGGTAGTAACTCCATGTGTTCTTTCAATCTGATTTCTGTAATCGATAGTAAGAGGTCTTCTTTGTTTTCAAAAAAATCGTAGATTGAGCCTTCGGCAACCCCCGCCAAGCCTGCGATGTCGGATACTTTCGCCTTATGAAACCCATATTGAGCAAATACCTTTTCCGCACAATGCAAAATCCGATCTCTTTTTTCAGTAGGACACGGTTCGGGCCCTTTTTTAACCATTGAAAGAATCAAAGACATGATATCTTGCCAGTCGTTACTGCTTTTTTCAATCTCTCCCCTGATGACGCAGTCAATCGCTTCAAAATCAAAGGTCCCATAAATTATCTCTCGAACCAATTTCATGTCAATGTCATCACGAAAAACTCCTTCCTCAATCCCTCTGTTCAAGATTTGAAGAGTTAATCTAGAGTGCCTGCGGATAAACTGATAGGCTGGGCTAGCGTAGAAATCCTTGTTCGAGCGGTACTCAAACATCAGGTTACGGACATAGTCACGGTGTAAATCATTATAATTTAGACCAAACCATATTAGTTTGCCGAGTTGGGAACGGGCCTCGTAAATTCCCTGAAAATGTTCCTGCAACTCGTTCCATGTATCCTCGAGCCTTTGGTAGGCCACGGCGAAAACCAAGTCTTCTTTGTCCTTGAAATACTGATAGGCAAGCGAGTCGGACACCTCTGCCTTCTTGGCGATCTGGGCTATGGTGGTTCTTGCGACCCCTAACTCGGACAACAGTTCTTCGGCAACCCTGAGTATTCTTGCCTTAGTTTCATTCACGAACGTCTTTCCCTTAGCAATTTATCCTTAGTACTATGAGTAACTTTCTCACTTATCTATCATAAATCAGATGATATTAGAATAGCTGCCACCAAGCCTCAACAATGACATCAGCGGCAGACCATAATTCCTGGGCTGGTTTGATATGGTAAAGATCTCAATCAAAAGCCGAAACCTTGTTAATAGCCATGGCCGTGATGGCTCCGTGTACTTAAATTCTACAGAAGCCTTGAAACAGATCTTGTGACAAAAACCGAAAGAGGTCAATTACTAGAATAGCTTAAACTCATACATCATGGTGTTCATAAGATTTACCAAGTTGAAAATATAAATACCTCCTAACTCAGTTCACTGACTTCTGAGCCCGATGACGAGCCCTCTGGCTCGAGGTGTTTGGTTTAGCCGGGAGATTACTAGAAAGCCACATGGTCCAATCCCTTTAATTGTATAATTTGTCGCGCATCGTCAGGGCTAGCGACATCTTTGCCCAAATCCTCGCAGATACGTCTCATCTTTGTCACTAACTGGGCGTTGCTTTTGGCCAATTCTCCTTTATCAATCATTAGGTTGTCCTCCAACCCCACGCGAACGTGGCCTCCAAGTGTCAAAGCCATTGCCCCCATACGGAATTCATGGGGCCAACCTGTCCCAATCACTGACCAGGAGTATTTGTCAGCGAAGAGTCTATCAGCTGTGGTTTTTAGATGAACCAGGTCATAACCATTTGCCTGAGCACCTCCCATAACACCAAGGACAAATTGCATGTGGAGCGGATATTCCAGAAGTCCTTCTTGGACCAAGTATTGTGTGTTGTAAAGATGACTAGTGTCATAGATCTCAAGCTCAGGCTTCGTGCAATTTTCTCTCATGATAGAGATTATTTTTTCAAGCGAAGCGAAGGTATTGGGGAAAATAAAATCCCGACTGTTTTCAAGATATGGCTTTTCCCATTGGAACTTCCAGACTTTGATTTTTTTCAGAAGCGGATGCATTGAAAAATTCAGGGAACCCATGTTCAACGACCCCAGTTCCGGCTTGAAAGTGTTAATTGGAGCCGCTCTCTCCTCAACGCTCATGCCGGCTCCTGCGCCGGTGGTAATGCAAATTACGACATTGCACCTACTCTTAATGTCCGTCACAATCTCTCTGTAGTGGTCCAGGCTGGAGGATGGACGTCCATCTTCAGGATCTCGGGCGTGGATATGCACTACAGCGGCGCCTGCTTCAAAGGCGTTTACCGCCTCATCCGCTATCTGTCGTGGTGTTATGGGGATGTAGGGACTCTGGCTCGGGATTGTAGCTGCCCCGGTAATTGCCGCTGTTATTATGATTTTTTCCACTGTTTCCCTCCGTGATCAATAACTGATAAATTATTTTCGGAATGAGTTTTGGAGGATAATATCCGCGCAAGATATTGGGTTTTTTCAGTATCCTCGTTCGAAACCGATGAGCTGTCCATCCTTAAATCAGTGGTCTATTTCGGTATATTTTCATGGAGCAAACTTCTTATAATCTATTGAGATTGTTTGATCTGATCACCGTGATTTCCCATCGATTGAATTACTAAAATCCCTTCTACGTTTGGATTGGCTCCCCTAACCTCAGGTATCTTCACACTGCCCATAGACGCCACCGATGATTATTTTTCTGTTCCCATACTCAAGGTTTTTCGTTGCCAGGGCGATTACTGCCGCATCATCCTCAAACCCATTAATGGGCCTTGTCTTGTTTATGATTTCTTTAGGTACATCTTCAACATCGTTGCAATGAACAATCTTGGCAAGTTCGGTTCGGAGTTCTGACTTTTTCATCGTGGGAGCGAGGCCTACCCCATCTGTTGCCAGAATCAATATTTTCGGTGTCATGATCTCTATTGTATCAATTTGAAACAATTTCTTGGTCTTACCTACCATCCAGAAATTCTTCCGTGTCAGTTCATAGAACTGGTGACTCGAAGGATCATATTCATACAGATCACTGTCTCCCGTGTGTAATACAAGCCCCATAAGCCCTTTGTCCGAGTTTAACAGAACAAGCCCTGTAAACGTGCAGCTTGATAAACCCATCACAGAATCTAAAATTATGTCCGACTCAAGCGCCAATTTGTCTTTAACTATCTGAAGATCATGGGTATTGATACGCTTTTCCATGCTAAATCCAGATGAGTCGTAAATCATTTGGTCAAATCGGGTCAGGAACCTTCTCGATGAGCCAGGGTCTCGATCAGAGCTGTCAGAAATTGCAAAGAAACCCGTCTCAAAGTTCAACAACACACAGTCTCCAATGCTTACAGAACTCTTGCATGAAGAGGATCCGGGTTTCACCCAAGCCCCTGCAATTCCCCTCCATTTGAAAATCCTTTGAGAAAAATCGATATACATTTGTCAATTCGATCCTCTCTTCGAATTATTTGGAAGGGGTGAAATGATATCGAATCACTATCGACTCTGTCATACGACACTATTGCAGTGGTCGATAAGACACGGCAGATTTGATCAATTTTAGAATCAATCTACAAAAGTCTCTGTCGTTGCGTCTTTCGTCAGCCCGTCTGTTTCCAAAAGACGTTTGGAGAGCCCTTCAACTTTTGGCAGTTCGTAATGATAGAAGAACCGCATCGATATATACTTGCCCCTGTAGAAAGACGCATCCTGTTCGGACTGATTCATGGCCAAGGCCTTCTTGACGGCAACGCCCTGTCGCAGCCACTGCCAGGCTACGGCAATGATCCCGAACATCTCAAGGTAAAGAGTCGCATCAGCCAATGAATGCTCACGCCCTTTAACTTTTCCGACCTCTATGATGCGCTCGGTCACCTGCTTTAACAGGCCAAGCGCCCCGTCGAGGAGTTCAGCGTATGGCTTTAGCCCTTCCAATCCTTGCGCCTCATGCACCGACTTTCCGATTTCTTCGAGATAGAAAGCAAACGCTGCGCCATCTTTGACCACTACTTTTCGTCCCAACAAATCGATAGCCTGTATACCGGTGGTCCCTTCGTGAATAGGATGGATGCGCATGTCACGATAGTATTGTTCCAAAGGAAACTCGTCGCAATACCCATACCCCCCGAGTATCTGCAGCCCTTGACTGACACTCATTATACCCATCTCAGAGGGATATGACTTGGCAACTGGTGTGAGCAAGTCCAACAACAGCGAATAACGTTTCTTTTCCTCAGTTCCGACAACCTCGACAAGATCAGAATACAAACCACATTGAAAAAGAAGTGAGACCGCTCCTTCCACAATTGATCTTTGGAAAAGCAACATGCGTTTGACATCCGGATGCTTAATGATTGGAATCTGAGGTTGGGCAGGATCCTTGTCGTTAAACCGACGCCCCTGGGTTCGTTCCTGGGCATAGGCCAGTGAGGCGTAGTACGCGGCCGAAGCTATGGCTGCGGCGCCGATTCCGACCTCGATACGGGCGTTGTTCATCATCTGGAACATGTAGGTCAGCCCCTTATGGGGTTCGCCAACCAGCCATCCCCTACAGTCGTCTTTTTCACCAATGGAAAGATGGGTGATGGGGCAGCCGCGATAACCTAGCTTGTGGAACATGCCGGCGGTATTCACATCGTTAGGAACGAGATTGCCGCCTTCCGGCCTCAACCGTGGAACGACAAAGAGACTGATTCCTTTGATTCCCGGTGGAGCGTCTTTAATCCTAGCCAGCATGAGATGCACCACATTGTCCACACCGTCGTGGTCGCCTGCAGAAATAAAGATTTTCTGACCTCGGATTTTGTAGTACCCATCGTTAGTGGGCTCAGCAGAGGAGGTTATATCCGCCAGGGAGCTGCCGGCCTGGGGTTCGGTCAATGCCATCGTTCCCTGCCATTTGCCGGAGTACATCTTCGGAACAACCTGTTGGCAGAGTTCCAGGGAACCAAAAGTTTCAATCAGGTGCGCCGCCCCAGCAGTGAGCATTGGATACACACTGGCAGAGTAGTTTGCTGCAGCCCAGATGAAGGTACACGCAGTTACGAAGGATCTCGGTAATTGCTGGCCACCCTGGTCGAAAGGTGCGGTAGCGCTGATCCAACCTCCATCGCCGCACTCAGCCATAAAAGTTCTCACCACTGGATGAACCTTGACTCTACCATCCTCATATACGGGCGCTTGTCGATCCATCTCCTGCAGCTTGGGACGAAGCAAGTCCCGGCCGATTCTAAAAGCTGTAGTCAGCGCCAGATCAAAGGTGTCCCGATCATTGTGCTCAAATTGGGGATACTGTGTGAGCGATTCTAAATTATGGACCTCGTACAACAGGAATTTTAGGTTTCGCAGACTAACAAATTTCTCTGACATAAGTTACTTTCACCCAACTATCTCAAAATATTTGATATCCTGAATATTGCCTTGCATGTTCGCCTTTTCCTTGAAAACAGCCACAACTTTCATTCCGACTTCTATTTTGTCAACGTCAGTTTCGTTTATCAGATGGGAAAAGATGTTGTCGGACCCATCGATCTTGATGTAGCCATATGTGTAGGGTATGGGACGCTGATCACCGGTAACAGGGTCGATAAAGGGATAGTTGACAATAGAAAAAGCCACAATGGTCCCATTGTTCGATAAAGTAACCAGTTCATCCAGTTCCTTGAAACATGGACCACATAATCGCCTGGGAGGAGTATAGACTTTACCGCAACTAGGACAGCGAATACCTAAAAAACGCTGGTGATTTATGATCTCGTGGAAAAACAGGCTCCCATATTTGCCTACGGACCACTCGTAAGGCATGGGCGTAAAAGAGGAAACGGTAAGTAATCGGTTGTAATCCCGTTCAGTAGCCACTGAGTTTTCTCCTTTTCGGCCTATGGGCGCTTGGCCCCCAATATCAATACATCTGACCAGAAACACCCACCGAAACCGGTGGCCAGAGCACGTCTGACATCGGGAACTTGTCGTTGACCGGCTTTGCCCATAACCTGAATGGCCGCTTCCGCAACTCTCAGCAGGGCCGTAGCCCCTATGCAATTGGTGCTTATTACACCGCCCGACGGATTGACTGGTATCTTACCCCCCATGTCTGTGTGACCATCATGGATGAATTTGGGACCTTCTCCGGGTACGCAAAAACCGAGGTCTTCGATCCACTTCAATCCTGCATAAGAATAGGGAAGGTACAGTTCGGCCACATCCAATTCATCTGCCGGACTTTTTATACCGACTATTTCGTATGCCTCCCTCGAAGCCCTTTGCAAAGACACGAGGCCTTCGTTGTAATCCACATCTCCGAACCAAGTATATGTGTGTCGAACTGAGCAAGCTTCGACCCATGCGGGTTTAGAAGTAATTTTCTGAGCTACCCCATCCCCCGCAAATATTGCAGCAACGGCTCCGTCACTCCTCGGACACACATCCAGCAACTTAATCGGGTAAGCGAGCATTGGAGATGCCATAACATCTTCGACCGTGATGGGTGTTCTCAAATGGGCATGAGGATTGTTCAACGCATGGTTTCGATCTCTAACTGCTACCCTTGCCGCATCAGCTTGCGTCGCTCCATACTGCTTCATGTAAGCGCTGGCTTCAGTGGCAAGACTCGGTATGGCCCCGGAGTACGAAAAGCGGTCCCAAATTGGGTCGCTGCATGTAATAATCGCGCCAGTGGTGTCACTCTCTGAGTTCTTCTCCCATCCTATTGCGAGAACCTTGTCGAATAATCCAGAAGCCACGTGGTAGTATGCGGCGATAGCCACGGAGGCCCCCGTAGTGCCACCTGTTGTGATTTTCATTATCGGCTTCATAAAAGCGCCTGAGCCCTCAACGCTCCATGTGTCCACATAGTTAATGGATTCGAAATGATCCATGTTGCCGATGACAACGGCGTCGATTTGTTTGATCGATAACTCGCAATCATCCAACGCCTTTTTTACGGCCTCATAAATCATTTCCCTTCCGTTCACATCAGGCCGATGGCTTTTATGATCCGTCTGTCCTACACCAACTATCGCAACGCTTCGGGCCATGTTATGTCTCTTATTCCTCGGCGCTTAGCACCCACACGCAGTGACTTTGACCACAAGGTCCGTTGATACCATGTGCTAACGCCGTCTTAGCTCCTTCAACCTGTCTCGCTCCAGCCTCTCCCCTGAGTTGCAGTGTCGATTCGACAATCCGTGCTAGTCCGGCGACCAACAATGCGTGTCCGGATAACAAGCCTCCAGAAGGATTGACAGGCAATTTCCCAGACATCAATGTAATGCCGTTTTCCAGCAGTTTCGGCCCTTGCCCCGGATCACAAAATCCCAATCCTTCCAACCAAAGAGGCTCCATATAGCTGAACGCGTCATACAGTTCGACAACGTCGAATGAATTAAAAGGATCGGTAATCCCGGCCATCGTGTAGGCCCTCTTTGAAGCGTTTCTTAGGGATTTGGGGACCGCCAAATCGCGGTCTCCGATGAAATATTCTTCAGCGCAATGGGCAATTCCTCTGATCCAAACCGGCTTAGTCTTGGCCTTACGCGCATACTTTTCGTTGGCGATAATGACAGCGGCAGCCCCATCACTAACCGGACTGCAATCCAACAGTTTTATGGGGTCAGCAATCCTCCGTGATTTCATAACATCTTCGACCGATAGACTCATGGGCATTTGGGCATACGGGTTGTTCATCGCATTGCCATGGTTTTTTACGGAGACCAGAGCGAAAGCTTCTTCTGAAATGCCATACCGGTCCATATAGACGTTTGCTTGGATGGCGGACGAGCTGATAGCTTCCAGTCCTAACAAACGTTGATAAACAGGGTCAAACATTCCGTTTGTAACATGCTTCAGATCTCCTTCACTTCCCTTGGAATGGGCCACTACTAGAGTCGTTTTAAAGCCTCCCAGCACCCGCATAGCCCCATAAAACGCGCCGAATGCGCCGTCCCCCTCTACGGTTGAAATGTTCTTGTCATGAGCACCCGCTGCCTCGCCCACCGCCATAGAAGATATGGTTCTGCCGTCGAGAAAATCGTTGGAAACTGTTACAACATTGTCGATGTCTTCCAGAGTTAAGCCTGAATCATCCAGGACGGCTCTTGTCATTTCGTAGACAAGGTCATAATATGTTTTGTCCCGTTTTCGCCTCTCGTATTTAGTTTGCGCGACCCCGACAATGGCGATGTTGTCCATCGCAGCCTCCATCAACGATCAAATGATCTGAAACGACTCAATATCAAGAATATGACCGGTACGATGGGCCTTGTCTTTGAAGCGAGCCCTAACACGGACATTGTTTCGTAGTTTGCCCAAGTCATCTTTAATGATATGCGCAAATCCAACATCAGCCCCATCAAGCTTGATAATAGCATAGGCGAAAGGGGGAGCGGCAGGATGAAGCGGATAACTGAATCGGACAATGGTATGGGCTATAACGAACCCCTCATTGCTCAACTCGACCCATTGGGTTATGTCCGAAAAACAATCCCCGCAATTCATTCTAGGAGGTACATATACCTTCCCACATTGGCTGCAGGAATTTCCAAGGATTTTCGCATCGTCTCTAAGCGCAATCAGAAATCGACTTCCGACTTCCCCGACCCACCAAGTGTAAGGCATCGCTATTTGACCCTTCAGGGTCAAGGCTTCAACCGTATCTAAACTCGTTGTCATGATTCTCTCTCTTACGTCGACTGACTGATCCATGGTCCACAGGTAAGCTCTTGCGTCGAAAAAGACTTATGTGGGGACATATAGCACTTTTTCGACATCGTCTCAGACATTCAAGACAAGGCCCTCGCCCTGGGAGAGACCACCACAAATGGCAGCTACACCTGTGCCTCCTCCTCTTCGAATCAGTTCGTACATGAGGGTCATGACGATACGAGCACCGCTGGCTCCCACAGGGTGTCCTATGGCGATGGCGCCGCCATTGACGTTGGTTTTTTCCTTCAGCGCCGAGAATTTTTCTGGATCACCGTCAGCCAACATCTTCAGGGACACAAGAGTCACAGCCGCAAAGGCTTCGTTGATTTCAATCAGGTCCAATTCATCAACGGATTTACCGACATTCGCCAAAAGTTTGTCAATGGTCTGGGCTGGAACACAGGCCATATATTTTGGTGCGCCAGCTGCGCATTCGCAGGCTTCAATTGTACCCAGGATCTTGAGCCCAAGCTCGTCGGCTTTTTGTCGACTCATGATCACTATAGCCGATGCGCCGGAGTTCAAACCTGGAGCATTAGCCGGCGTGACTGTCGGACTACCGTACACCGTCTTCAACTGGGCCATCTTGTCCATACTCAAATTTTCTCTAGGCGATTCGTCCCTGTCCAAAACAATGGGGTCACCTTTTTTCTGCGGAACTTTAACGGACATGATCTCTTCGCCGATCTTGAACTTTTCGGCTTCATAGGCCCTGTGCCACCTGACGTGACTGAGAGCGGCCCACTCGTCCTGCATTTCTCTTGAAATTCCATACTCTAGGGCCACGTGTCCAGCGTCAGTGGCTACAGGGGCAAAGCCTTTGCGACCGTAACCAAGCTCAAAGAGCACATCTTCCAACTCAATGTGGCCCAGACGGTTTCCCCATCGGGTTTTGGCAGCGCTGGCAATAAATGGGACATTGCCCATGTTCTCAGCCCCTGAAGCAATCACCACGTGGGCATCTCCAGCTTTTATGGCCCTGTAGCCAAGGCGTAAGGCTGTCATGGAAGAGCAGCACGCCCGGTCAACTGTCAGTGAGATGGAATCTTCCGGGAACCCTGCCAAGAGAGTTATCTGTCTGGCCGGAACGTTCGTGTATATGGCGTATTCAGCGGGGATACACGTTCCGTAATACACTTCGTCAACTTGGGTCGGAGCAAGATCTATTCTCCGAACGACCTCCTTCAAGACAATCACTCCTAAGTCAATACTATCAATACTCCTGAGAACTCCGTCAAACTTCCCGAAGGGTGTCCTGACTGCGCTGACGATGACCACGTCGTTTGCATTCATCACGTGTCTCCTCGCTTAATCGCACTCACAATTCGTTTGCCAACTGTTCCTTCAACATCCGTTTCTGGACCTTGCCTGTTGGGGTGAGCGGCATATTTTCGACGAGTATTAATGACTTGGGAATCTTGTAGTGAGCCAACTTCCCTTCGCAATAATCTTGGACTTCCTTTTCATTAAGATTGCTGTCGCTGCTCGCAATCACAGCGATGGGGATCTCGCCCCATTTGGAGTCGGATCGTCCGATAACAGCAACCTGGTTCACTGAAGGCATTTGGGCTATAACCTTTTCAATTTCAGCAGGATAGATGTTTTCCCCTCCTGAGATGATCATGTCCTTGAGACGGTCCACGATAAAAATGAACCCCTCCTCGTCCACAGTGGCGATGTCTCCG
>Ga0007800_10000485_pt1 | contig 15496 bp, 11 predicted proteins | sample CryBogmetaGMA14M_FD_60366 | JGI IMG/M metagenome (GOLD analysis project Ga0007800, IMG submission 60366) | Freshwater microbial communities from Crystal Bog, Wisconsin, USA - MA14M | ecosystem: Environmental > Aquatic > Freshwater > Lake | place: Crystal Bog, Wisconsin, USA | collected 2009-07-06 | reverse complement strand
CATCGAATACAGTCGCTGGTTTTTGACTTCCGTAACCATTGTCCGACCAGCTAAGAGCTACTTAGTGCTCCTTTTCATAAATATGATGACGTTTCAGATCTCGCACCTATGACTGAGCAACCGATGAAAATACGTCACCCAACTTGTGAACAGCGTTGCTCAGTGAAACCGGGCTGCGAGGCGAAATAAGCAACGGATCGCACCGTCGGTTTCAAAAAATGACACAACAAACAAAAAGTTCTGGTGTTCACAGGCGCCTCTGCGCGTCAAGATCACATTTTGAAATCAATTTCATATTACACGACGGTCTGTTCCATTTGGATACCGCGACTCACAGAAGAAAACAATAACGGAAACCCTGATCTTTTTTGATCTTCACCAGGAATAAGAACAATCTTCCTTATATAACATGACCTTTTTCTTGTATTAAGGATTTCTGTCACTCAGAAGCTCGTGCGAATTTCAGCTAATCTTTTGAGACTTTTTCACTTCTTGCCGCGCTTCTGTCAAAATAGTGACATCGTAAGATTTTCATTACAACTTTCCCTCGACCGCAGCCTGAAAATGTAATATAATTGCTTAACTATTCTGACTAGACCGCCGCGCATGAGACTTATCTTGAAACCGGGGCAGGCACGGGGAGACGACGAATCTGCCTCTCGTAATTACCAGGAAAGGTTGGCATGTCATTGGGTTAAGAGGACGCGAAAAATGACAGATTCAACGCTCATATCCACATGTTCTCTCCATGCTCCGCTCAGGAGACAGGCAATGTTTCTCTGGAACCGCATTAGGGCGTTGACGGCTGGGCAGCCTCTTTATGGAATTTGCATCCTATCTCTCTCTATTGTGGTTCATATCGCTGTTTCTCGTGTCGGCTGGGACAATTCCATTCTTGATTTTCACGGCTTCAGACAGAGTCACACTGCACTCACCTCGTACTGCCTGGCAAAAGACGGTTTTAAAATCGCGTATGAGACCCCTATCCTGGGGGTCCCATGGTCCATCCCATTTGAATTTCCTATTTTTGAGGCTGTAGTTGCGTTTGTTCACAATACTTTCGGCAGTCCGTTAGACCAAACGGGTCGCGGGGTCAGCCTTTTTTTCTTTTACGCCAGCCTTGTCCCTCTTTTTGTGATAGCTAAAAAAATCTCGGGCTGTGGATTATGCGCATACTTATCCGTTTCTTTCACACTTCTCTGCCCCATATATTTGTTTTGGTCTCGGACTTTTCTGATTGAATCAACCGCACTTTTTTTCACGCTGATTTATCTTATGAGTGTAGTCTTGGCCTTGCGGAGTTTCCGTACGGCCTGGCTGGGGGGGGCCTGCCTGGCAGGAGGGGCTGCAGGTGCGATTAAGTGCTCCACTTTTGCCATCGGCCTTGTTGCCGCTGGGTTGCTCTTTGTAATGGAATGGGCCGGTTCGCGAAAGTCATTCCAGGCTTGGCGGTCGCTCCACTCGCCTGCTGTGCTTTTCACCTTCTGCATTGCCTTGCCATTGCTTGTCACCATGGGTTGGACCGTCTACGCCGACCATGTCAAAGCCCTTAACCCCATAGGGATGTTGTTGACGACCGGGGAAATGCATTCATGGAACTTCGGAACAATCAATCAAAAGTTGTCATGGGAAACGTGGCGCAGGCTGTATAATATTTTTTTCCCTTATCTCTTTGGGCTCACTAGTTCGAATCCCGTAAAGCATATACTGTTCATCTCGATATTTTTCGTAGGCATGGTGGTGTTACCTAGAACTCAGAGACGGAACGTGATATGGCTGTTGATCGTCTTTCTGTGGGGACCGGTGGTCTTTACGAACCTTTTCTATGTTCATCAATATTACTGGTATGAAAACGCCGTATATTTCATGGTGGCCCTCGGGTTCATCTTGGGAGAACTCTCCGAACGCAACGGATGGGCTTTGCCGACTAAGCTGGTGCTGATCCCGGCCCTGTCTCTAATTTTGATTTACGGCTATGTAACAAAGCTCTATCCCATTCAGAGCAAAGATCATTGGGAGGAGACTCGAAAGGTCGCTCGGGTTGTGAGTGATCTGACAACCGACGACGGCGTCGTCTACATCCGTGGTTTGGATTGGAATCCGAGCTTGGCTTACTATGCCAGACGTCGGGCCTTAATGATACCCGCATGGGAATCCATCACTGAGGAAAGAATTACAAGGGCGTTGACGTTGACTGGGGTTAACACCATACAGGCTATGGTGGTAAACATGAACTCCAAGGGCATGAATGAGGCACTTGCAGCGGAGGAAGGAAAACGCTTGGGCATCAAGGGCCGGCCGGTCTATGAAGAATTCGGGCACCGTGTGTATGCCAGATGAGTGGAGTTCATACCAACTCTAGAGTCAGCAACTCTTTCCCAAAAGGATGCTTTAGCATTCGAAATATGGCTTACCTTTTTGTGGCAATGTCTGTCATCACCTTTGTTTTCCTCATTTTTATTCGAGACCCCGGACTGGACGACAACCCTCACGCCAGAGTTTCAGACATGGTGTACGGCAAAGCCCATAAACCTTTTGTGTATCGAGCCCTGCTGCCCAGCATCGTGAGGATTGCCGTATCCACGATTCCAGAAAGGGTGAAATCAACGATAAATAAGCGATTTGGTCACAGAATTCCGCTCGGGCTGCGTTGGCCACCGAAACACACTACGGAATATTTGGTCGCATCGGCGTTCATGTGGCTTTCACTAATTCTCTTCAATAAATTCCAAATAATAAAAACACCGTTTCTAAGGAGATAGAAATTGACCTTGTTATGATCAAAAAACACGCCTTGTATGTAGTATCGGGAGAAGCGCAATGCTTAAAGTCGGTGTCATCGGGTATGGCTACTGGGGACCAAACATAGTAAGGAATTTTCAGGCTCATCCCGAGTGTGAAGTCGCACTTATATGCGACGCGAATTTTCAGCAGTTAACACGAGCCAATAGGGCCTTTCCTCAGATCGAAAAAATCGACGACTTCACTCAAGTTGTTGATAGATCAAATATCGATGTGGTAGCCGTGGTTACTCCCGTGTCCACGCATTTTGAACTCGCAAAGCAAGCATTGAAAGGCGGGAAGAACATTTTCGTGGCAAAACCTTTTACAAGGACTTCTGACGAAGCGAAGTCACTGATTGATACCGCTTCGAAACGCAACCTCAAGATTATGGTAGATCACACTTTCTTGTTTACCGGCGCAGTACGAAAAATTCTGGAGCTGGTTGAAAATGATGAATTAGGCCGGATCTATTACTATGACTCAACTCGTGTGAACTTGGGTCTTTTTCAGCGCGACGTCAACGTAATTTGGGATTTGGCTCCACACGATTTTTCCATAATGGACTATGTTCTCAAAACCGGTCCCCAGGCTATATCGGCCCACGGCCTCGCCCACTTTACTCAACATCACGATGTCGCCTACGTGACCGTATATTTTGCAGATAAATTAATAGCGCACTTTACTTTCAATTGGCTCTCACCTGTCAAACTCCGCAGAACCATTATTGGTGGTTCCCGACAAATGCTTCTCTGGGATGATCTTGAAGCCGATGAAAAAATAAAGCTTTATGACAAGGGGGTAACTGTAGAAACGAGGGAAGATTTCTACGACGTCTTGGTGGCATACCGCAGAGGTAGTATGTATTCTCCACTCATAGACCAGCGGGAAGCCCTCGAGGTAGAAATTGAGCATTTCGTTGACTCAATTATGAATGACAAACCTATTATAAATGATGGTCCTGCCGGTCTCCGTGTGGTTAAACTCTTGGAGGCATGTGACAGGTCTATCAATTCCAATGGAAAGGTTGTGAACATATCAAAGAATTAGCAAAGATATCAAGTGACGTAAGGCTGGGCAAAAATGTTAGGCTCGGCTCCTTCATTAACCTATATGGTTGCATCGTTGGTGACAACACCAAGATCGGCGCCTTTGTGGAAATTCAAAAAAACTCCAACGTTGGGAAAAACTGTAAAATATCTTCCCATACTTTCATATGCGAAGGTGTGTCCATCGGGGATGAATGTTTTGTCGGCCACGGGGTGATGTTCATTAATGACAACTATCCACGATCCATGAACAAATGTGGCCAGTTGGAAATGGAGCAAGACTGGAGGGATCGGTTTCGCACAACTACAGTAGGTGACAAGGTCTCTATCGGAAGCAACGCTACTATACTTGGCGGCGTGACAATAGGCGAAAAAGCTGTAATCGGAGCTGGTAGCGTCGTTACAAAAGATGTTCCTTCAAATCAGATATGGGCGGGCAATCCAGCCAAATTTCTTCGCCAGTTGATAACCTGTGATGGTGATACATGAAGGTTCCTTTTGTCGATCTCAAGGCACAGTATCTTTCGATCAAATCCGAGATTGACAAGGCTATTCAAGAAGTGTTTGATCAATCCGGTTTTTCGGGTGGGCATTTCGCAGAAGCGTTTGAAGAGAAATTTGCGAAAGCGCATCAAACCAAACACTGTGTAGCCTGTAGTTCAGGGACCGCAGCGCTTCACTTGGTCTTGATGGCCTTGGATATTGGTCCTGGCGATGAGGTAATTGTACCTACAAATACGTTTTTCGCGACTGCCGAAGCTATTAGCCTGTGCCACGCCAAGCCGATTTTTGTCGACTGTGATCCACACTATTATAATATAGATCCAAACAAAACTGAAAAAGCGATCACCAAGAAAACCAAAGCTATTATTGCTGTCCATCTGTATGGTCAACCCGCTCAGATTGATGAACTGAGAACCCTTGCTAGTGGCTTTAATATTAGACTAATTGAGGATTGCGCACAAGCCCATCTTGCGTTGTACAAAGGTCAACCGGTTGGTAATTTCGGCATAGCTGGTTGTTTCAGCTTCTACCCAAGTAAAAATTTAGGCGCTTACGGTGAAGGAGGCGCTGTGGTCACGAATGATGGGGAGATTTGGGAAAGAACATCTGCCCTTAGGAACCACGGATCCAAGCAAAAGTATTATCACAAGTATATAGGACACAACTATCGGATGGACGGATTCCAGGGGGCAGTCTTGAACGTGAAATTGAAATACCTTGAGGACTGGACCCATAAGCGTAGGCGGATCGCAAATTCCTATCGGAAATACCTATCAGAGATAGAGGAAGTTATTGTGCCAGAAGAAGCCCCTATGGCTAGGCATGTTTATCATCTGTTTGTAGTGAGAGTTCCCCAGCGCGAACTATTGGTGAATCATCTGGCAAGTATGCAAGTTTCGACCGGTATTCATTATCCCGTTCCATGTCATCTTCAGAATCCGTATGTTCAGGAAAGCCGCAAGGGTATTAACCTAAACGTCAGCGAGCAATATTCAGGTCAGATATTGTCCTTGCCGATTTTCCCTGAATTGACAGACGAAGAGGTTCAATATGTCGCCGAATGCATCCATGCTTTCTATAAAGCGTGAACTCAAAGGCGCTCGAGTGGTAATTACTGGAGGAGCGGGGTTCATAGGCTCTTATATTGCTGATTTGCTCTTGGAAGCCGGAGTTGGTGAAATTGTTTTGATTGATAATATGGTAAGGGGGATGCGCTCTAATGTTCGTCACGCCCTCCTTTCCGAAAAAGCTAGGCTGGTTGAAGGGACCATTTCTGACAAGCATTTGGTGGAAGGTTTGTTTCGGGGCATGGACTACTGCTTCCACATGGCAGCGTTGAGGATCACACACTGCGTCGAGAATCCCCGAGACTGCTTTGAGACGATGTACGCTGGGACATTCAACGTATTAGAGAGCTGCGTTACCAACAAAATAAGAAAGGTGGTAGCAGCTTCATCTGCTTCAATATACGGGATGGCTGATATCTTCCCCACGACCGAGACGCATCATCCTTACAATAACCGAAATCTCTATGGAGCGGCCAAGAGCGCCAATGAGTCTATGATGCGAGCTTTTCACGAAATGTTTAATCTTGAATATTTGGCTCTACGCTTTTTCAATGTGTACGGTCCACGAATGGATACCACCGGCAAATATACAGAAGTAATTATTCGCTGGTATCGGCTGATAAAAGAGGGTAAACAGCCGATAATCTATGGGGATGGCAAACAGACCATGGACTTTGTCTACGTCGAAGACGTTGCCCGCGCTTGCCTGCTTGGTCTGCAAAGTGACGTCACCGACGAAGTTTTCAACGTCGCTTATGGTAAAGAAATTTCGTTAGAGGAGTTGTGTTTCACACTACTAAGAGTAATGAACTCCGATATCATTCCCGAATATTTTCCTGTGCCGAGTGACCGAAAAAAAGTTGAGGTGGCTAGACGACTGGCCGACGTGTTCAAGATTAAAGAACTTCTGGGTTTCCACGCCGAAGTCGCTCTTGAGAAAGGTTTGTTCAAATTGGTGAACTGGCTTGACAAAAAAGAAATACTTGCGGGCTAACTCAAAATGGTCAGGACAACTCGCCTCAACCTGAATTATGGAATTCTTTGCTCTCGATTTACATTTACAAATAGCGCTATATTGTTTCCTGGAGGCTTTCCCTAAGCTAATGAAAGGTGCAGTATTCTAAATGGGGGGCTTTTCAAGGTTCGCGACGTAAATTCCAGGAGTGTCATCATATGAAGGCCGTTGTTCCATCTGCCGGACTCGGCACAAGGTTGCTTCCTACAACCAAGTCCGTCCCAAAAGAGTTGTTACCTATTCGAGGAAAACCTGCGATTCATTGGGTCCTGGAAGAGGCCCTTGAAGCCGGTTTCACTGAAATTATAGTTGTTATTAGCTCTCGGAAGGCAGCCGTACAGCACTATTTGACACCTCTAGCCGAAGATGATCCGATGAAAGGACATCCTGGCTTGGTGGATCTCCAACGGATGCTCGGGCGCTTGAACATAACTTTTGTTATCCAACCTGAACCATTGGGGCTAGGTGACGCTATCCTCCGCTGCCGAGAACTAATCGGAGACCAACCATTTGCTATATTGTTACCAGACAATGTTTGTCCAGTTGGATCTACGCTGTTAAAAGATATGGTGGAACTTCATCGGGTTCATGGGCAAAGCTGTGTAGCACTCAGGCAAAATCACTTGAGGGGCCGCCAAAGGCAAAGCGTATTCGTGGTGAATCGTATGTACGGTCCCATATATGAAATCCAGCGGGTCATCTCAAGAGAAAAGACAAAAACAAAGAAGGGAGGGATGCTTGGTCTAGGTCGTTACATTTTGGAACCTGTTTCGATCAATTATTTAGAGCAAGCCAGAACCAGGTGCGAGTCGGATGAATCCCCTGCCTTGGAAGGCTTGGCGCGCGAAGGCCGGTTGATAGGGCTGATGTCGTTGGAAAATGTCACGGACATTGGGCAGAACGGGGTGAACTCTCCGGAAGCATGGAAGGACCCTTGGAAACTGGAAGTGCCAGGACAAGAGTCCTTGTGGGGCTTGCATCGCTCCCTTCGAGAAGAGATCAGAAAGCGCTGGGGTCGTTCAGTGCCGTTTGCCGACGAATTGTTTGATCGGTGGGAACGCGCCGCTTTTCTGGGCTTTGGCAAGGAATCAAGCATATATGACAGTAGTTTGGTGTTAGGCGATGTCCAAGTAGGCGAACAGACCTGGATCGGGCCATTCACTGTTTTAGATGGCCGAGGAGGCCTCAGTATAGGCCGGTACTGTAATATTTCAGCTGGTTGCCACCTCTATTCCCACGACACCGTCAAATGGGCTTTAACAGGAGGGCGCGTTCCGGAAGTTCTCCAACCCACAAAGATTGGGGACTTCTGTTATATCGGCCCTATGTCCATTGTAACGCGCGGCGTCACTATTGGTGAGCACTGTGTAATTGGCGCTAATAGCTTCGTGCGACTGGACGTGCCCGCTTTCAGTATAGCCGTGGGTAATCCCGCTAGGATTGTGGGTCAGGTGGAAATGTTTAACGAAGCGGATGTACGACTCATTTACGACAAAGGGTAGCAAATGACCTGCTCAAATCTGTGTTCCATTGTGGTTCCTTGCTTCAACGAGGAAGCTAACGTTGAGCACTTCCACGAGGTTCTTACCTCTGTAATTGACGGACTAGATTTTAGATCTGAAATAATTTTCGTAGATGATGGCAGTTCGGATCACACCTGCGAAATCATACGTGCGCTGGCCCAAAAAGATGACAGAGTGAAATTGTTGCAATTCTCTCGTAACTTTGGCAGCCACGCTGCACTCTCAGCGGGGCTTCACTGGGCGGCGGGTGATTTTGCAATAATGATTTCAGTAGATCTTCAAGACCCTCCTGATTTGATACCAGATCTGGTAGAGAGATGGCGGGATGGTTTTCATGTGGTATGGGCAGTTAGGCAATCTAGAGATGATCCGCTCCTTACAAAAATACTGGCATCAGCTTTCTATGGGCTTTTACGTCGTATAGGCCTACCCAATTATCCTGCTTCAGGGATGGATTTTGGTCTCGTAGATCGTCGTGTATTGGATGCTTTTAGGAAATTTCACGAACTCAACCATCTTGTCACTGGGATGATAGTGTGGCTCGGGTTTCGTCAGACTCAAGTACATTACAATCGCAAAGGTCGTCATTCGGGGGCTTCCAAATGGTCTTTGGCCAAACGTATCAAAAAGGCCGTTGACGGCATTGTGTCTTTTTCGTATTTACCCATTCGCATCACGTCCTATGTTGGCATCACGATATGCCTGACGAGCTTCCTGTATGGTCTTTTTATATTCATTCGCCGACTGTTCTTCGGTCTCGGAGAAACAGGATGGCCTTCGGTTATGGTGGCTGTTCTTTTCCTTGGCGGTATCCAAATGATAACGCTTGGTATACTAGGAGAATATTTATGGAGAGGAATGGAACAGGCCAAAAAGCGCCCCATGTACGTTATTATGGAACAACTTGGCTTCGATAAAGAATATTCAAAATGAACGACCTACTCTGAATATGTATCAGGAGACCTCTCAACAAGGTTGGAGTGAAATCGAGACCCAAAATGAAATCTCTTAATCTGCCATTGACGCGTCCATATTTCCAAGGGGAAGAGCTGCAAACTTTATCAGATGTTCTTGATTCAGAATGGTTGACCCAAGGGTCATACGTCACGGACTTTGAAGATTCTGTCGCCCAATACGTGGGAGTCAAACACGCTGTTGCATGCACTAGTTGTACAACCGCTCTTCATGTTGGTCTTTTGTTGCAAGGCGTTGGAGCGGGTGATGAGGTGATTATTCCATCCTACACTTGGATCGCAACAGCTAACGTTGTGCGCATGGTAGGAGCGATTCCTGTATTCGTTGATATCGATTTATCAACCTTCAACATTGCCCCAGAACTGATAGAGGTAGCTATTACACCTTGTACCAAGGCTATTATCCCTGTCCACCAGTTCGGCTTGCCGGCGGACATGGATCGTGTAAACGAGATAGCGCTTCGCCATGGGTTGGCGGTCGTTGAAGACGCGGCCTGCGCCATAGGTAGTCAATATGAGGGGAAGGCAATAGGAAGCCTGGGCAATCTTACATGTTTCAGTTTTCACCCTCGGAAAGTAATCACTACAGGCGAAGGCGGGATGTTGTTGACAGACGATTCAGATATCTCGCAACAGGCTCGTGTTCTGATTAATCATGGCGGGTCGGTGTCTGGTATTATCAAACATAAGGCAGGAACAGTTGAGGCGCTGTTGGCGGAGGAGTTTCGGGAGGTGGGATATAATTTTAGAATGACAAACCTGCAGGGAGCTTTAGGGGTGGTACAGATGAAAGCGCTGGACGATATACTGTTTGAGCGGCGAAAACGGGCTGAATTATATAATGAAGAGTTTTCAAAAATTCCCTGTATAATTACCCCGAAGGTTCCGGCATACGCTCAACACAACTGGCAAACATACGCCATACGCATAGATGCCGACAGCCCGATTACCAGAGATTCGCTAGCCCAACATCTCCTGGATGCAGGCATCTCATGTCGTCCGGCATACATGGCCTGCCACGTGCAACCTCTCTATAGATCGATCTACCCAGACATGATTCTTCCGAATACCGAGAAAGCGTTAAAAGAAGTTCTAATTCTTCCGCTTTATCCAAGAATGTCAGCCGGAGAGCAAGAGTATGTAACTGAAACAATTTACGGCTTGATTTACAAATCATGAATTATAATCCCCAACGACACATGTCAAAAACTCTATAACCATCGGATTCAAAAACATATTGTCTTTGAGCTTCATCAGACCAGAAGATTTTTTCTCCAGGGTGCAACAGGTACCAGCGAATATTATTTGTCCTTGCAATTCTAATAATGCATTCTTCGGAAACGCATTCTTTAAGAGCATTGTGAACTTCTTGTCTTTTCTTGATTAATCCAAAATCTGGACTCTTTTCTGAAATCCTTCTAAGATAGGGATGGGATAGAAACAATCGTCTCTCGCTAATGCCACACACAACATTAAAATAATTGTCCTCAGACGAATCGAGCACTACATCTCCTAATATGCCATTATCTCGTATAAATTCTGCCGCTTTCCACAAACCAGTATCAACCTTAAAGTGTTGCAGCCTAGAAGTCCAGTGCCCAACATTGAAAACTCTTGAGCCTAATCGCAAAGGAATTATTAATAAACAAAAACTTACAACCCACAAAACCAATTCTAATCGTGATCTGACAAACCACGACCTCTTTGAGAAGTAATTAACGCTTCCTTTAACCAGATTACAGAATCTACCCGTTAACCAAATGGCCGAGAAGTAGTACACTACGTGAAATGGCCTATGTTGAAATTCATCAACCGTTCCCATACTATTAGCATTAGCCGGCATTGCCAAAATTAGGATTGTCCACAAAAAAAGACATAAGAAGGGGATCTCATCGCGGAAATTCAATAGGCCTTTTTTCCAGAGATAGCATGTAAGTATAAACGATAGCACAAGGACAGGTCCTAAAGCCCCAAGCCATGTCAGAACGGTCCCAATTACAAGATCATCCAGAATGAATGAAGTTCTTTGCGTAAGCCAAAAAATGGTCGTGTGCAAATGAGGCTGGCCTTGACCAGAGTGGGGGAAAATATCCCGAAAAAACTCGATTGCCCATGGTTTGCCGAGGGAAATGTAATTTAGGGACCATGCAAGTAATGCCGCAAGCCCTAATCCGACCATGAGGCAGAGTATTCCCAACAACCTTTGCATTTTGCCCAAACGAGGAAAAGACAAGATCGCCCAGAAACTTGCTGCTGGGAAAACAACCACGAACACATGGACCTTAAAAAAAATTAAGCTGGTTATTGGAATAAACCCTGCGAGAATGATGCGTGCATTCCCTTTGGTTATTCCCTGGCCGATTAATCCGAGGCCAACCGCAGCTATGGCGTTTCCATAAAGATGTGCTGGTCCGACCTGACCTAGCCAATGGTAGCTGAAATAGCCGAGACCGCAGCCGAGCCAGTACGGATCTGGCAGCAGAGTTATTGCAAGAGCGCACAAAATGCCTTCCTTTTTTCCCCACATCGAGTTTCCAAAGACAAAGGCGCCAAGTCCGGAAAGCAATCCCCCGAAAGGAAGCCAGAAAGCAGTGGCTACATTTATGGAAGGCAGCTTGCTTATTCCGCGCAAAATTGAGGAAAAGATATAAGAAAGGTAATGATACATAGGTGCTGGAATGCCATATATTATGGCAAATTCTTGCGAAGATCCCAACATTGTGCCTTCGCAAATCCGTTGAATCATCGAAGAATGAATGAAATAGTCTGACCAAGGAAGAAATATGATTTCCTTACCGATAACAACTTTCTGTATAATTCCCGTCTGACTCAATAGAGACACTGCCAGGCAGACGATTGTTAGGAGTTGAAGGCTTCGAGCCCCAATACTAACTTGTCGAATAAATTCGGTTTTGACAATCAATGAAGAAAATGTTCCGACGCACAGGACAGTGAACAATACAACCACATTTGTGGTACTCGGTAAGCAGAAAACAACAAATCCTAGCACCAAACTTATCAACCAAAAACCGATTACGAAACAGGATTCAACTGTCAAAATTGTAACTTCTTCAATCGAGAAAGCTTTGTAGTAGATACGTCCCCAAACTATGCATGTCGGCGGAGCCAAAACAAGGAACAAGATTCCAAAAAAATTGGGCTTGGTTCCGAATAGGGTCAGATCGCAAAACCAAAAGACTGATATAACAAAACAATAGCAGATCACCAGCCACAAACTGTCTAGAACAAAATTTCTTTTTCCCACGATTGCTTGGCTTTCTTGTACTGGTTCAGAGTGAATTGGACCAATCCGATTTTTGTTCAAGCTATTCCCGGAGCCCTATGCTCCGAAACGTTTGCATTCCAAGGACACCATAAGGCTTCGCCCCAGACCCGGGAGTTTTTGAGGCATCAGGGGTCGGCCGCTGAAAAAGAAACGTATGGTGTTCCCAGAGCAAGAATGAGCGCTAGAAAACAACTGAAGTATAACGAACCGATTTCCTGGTAACCCGGCATTTAATGAAAAATTTGCACGTCTAGTTTTATAGGACTGGGCGTAGCCTAGAGTCGAATGCACTGAAATACTACATCTACTGCTTCAAGGGCTGCTTCGTTCATAGACGACCTTCCCATATTTGTCTGCCAAATAAACGGAATGGAATTAACTTGTTATCGAAAATATAACCGGGGCCCCTTAAACGGACACTATGATACAACTCTACGAGCCTTTTGTGGTGGTCAAGAAAACGACTTCACCGATTCATATCAGTGGTGGATAATTTCTGGTCCAGAAATTTGAATTTGCCTTTGCTGGTTCTTGGGATTTCTTTCACGAAAACAATTTCCAATGACGTGTCCTCTCCTAATTTTTCCATCAACTCGCAGCGAATCCTTGTTGTATCATTCGCGTTATAAGAGTCTTTGGGGATTACCTTGAGTATTACTTCCCCAGGTTTTTCCTGATAGAATTGGAATTGCCTGACATTGTCGAACACGTCATTGTGCATATTTATTGCCGTCATTGATATGCGTCGTCCTGTTCCGGTCAGAATCACTTCATGGCTTCTCCCGGTTACCTGTTCCAGGAGCTGGACGGATCGATCGCACGAATTGCACTCATCAGGACCCTTGACAGCCATGTCCATGGTCCGATATCGTATAAAGGGCGTGACACGCATGTGAAAACTGGTCCCCACCAGCTCCCCTTCCTGACCTTCTTCCGCCTCTTCGTCATTAAGACCTATGATTTCAGTGTATCCGTAAAACGGCCACACATGATATTTTTTTTGGAATTTGCACCAAGGCGCAAAAATGACTCGCTCCGCTTGGCCATACCACGCAAAAGGCACGGCAGTAGGAAACACACGGTCTATTTTGGTCAGTATCCAGTCGTACACGTTTTCCGATCCCAATAGAATCAGTTTGAACGATATATCCCCGACACGACCGGCTTCCACCAGTAAATCGCAAAGCAGGTTGATCGACGACGGATAAGCCTGTAACACCTGCGGCCGGAAACGTTGTACGGCATCGACGTAGGCATCAATAGTCTTCTCCGTAAGATAGTACGACGAAAGCGATAACTCGTTGCGGTACGGATCATATCTCCATGGCATACTTTCGCTTCCGACAAAAGATCCCCTCAGTACAGCGCTAAGCTCTCCTATACGCCAACCGACAGACGACCAGGCAGAGAATAAACATGCATCCTCTATCTCTCCGATGTACCACGGTTCGTAGAATCCCATGGGTATTCCGGTGGACCCACTGGTGGCTTCATAAACCCCGGTCAGACTTCTTACACTGAAATCTTTGAGATTATCACGAATGAGTTCTTTTGTGATAAAAGGCAATAATCTAATATCATTGAGTGTTCTGATGTCTTCAGGGGTAACTCCGTGGGCCCTGAAGAGTTCCCTGTACCCGCCGGTTTTGTCGTAAGCATGACAAACCACGGCCTTGAGTTGGCTGAACTGCCATTGTCGGATTTCATCTGAAGGCCAGTATTGTGCTGAATCCACAAACCGGCGCCATTTTCGGTAGGTCGAACCATACCTCCACGGCTGAGGGATCCAACTCAAACAGAGTTTCGCGGGTTTCTTTAGGCCGGCCGGTATGAACCTGGAGAGCCTGCTATACATTACGCTTTACTCCGGTGCGCCTTAATAGATCATAAACCTGCCTTTACAAAACCTTTATGAGGAAAGTGAGATTCCGAGGTCGTGATACGGTTAGCTCCATGGCGGAAAACTCCGGAACCGGCGCAGTCAGGTCTTTCCTCAGTAGGCGCCCTTTGCCTTGATGATGGCTATAACTGTTTTGAAGAGTATTTTCAAGTCAAGCAATACAGAATAATTCTTCACATAGTAAACGTCGAACTCGGTGTTGAGGTGCATCGGCAAGTCTGCCCGGCCTGAAATTTGCCACCATCCTGTAACGCCCGGCGGTACACTAACCCTTTGCCATTGCCAATGTTCGTAAAACTCAGTAATGAACGGTTGTTCAGGCCGAGGCCCCACGAAGGACATTTCTCCCTTAAGGACATTGAATACCTGGGGCAATTCATCCAGGGAAGTGCGTCTGAGCCACCGGCCCACTCGGGTAACTCTCGGATCATCTTTAACCTTGTAAATCTTCTCTCCAAATTCATCTATCATGATGACCTTGTCTTGCAGGTGTTCCGCGCCGACAATCATGCTGCGAAATTTGTACATTTTGAATATTTTGCCGTTTTGTCCCACTCTCCGCATGGAAATAACCGCGGGGCCAGAGGTATCGCACTTAATGAGTATCGGGATGATGATGAACAAAGGCCAGGCGAACAACAGAACAATCGTGCACAGAACAAGGTCGAGAATCCTCTTGAGCACTCTTCTGTGACTTCTAATTACCGGCTCACGAAGCCCGATCAGGACGAGGTCGCCGAATTTCTGTACATCCGACTCAACCAAGGCCAGGCTGAAAACGTCAGGAGCCAAATAAACCTTTACAGCTAGTTTTTCCAGTTGGAACATTATTGACTGCAAGGGCAGCGGTTCCAACTCCAAGAAATGAACGTCCGACCTTGCTATGATCACCATTTCAACTTTGTTTTTCTGGACAATTCCAGCCAGATCCTTGACGCTGCCCAGGAAGGGACCCGGAAGATCACCTTGAGAAGGCGCCGCGGTGTCGCAAAAACCTACAAATTGCAACACTGCACTGTGATCACGCAGTATTATCTCAGCAACTCGTATCGCATTGGTATAGGAACCTATGATGACTGTGGGGGCACCTTTTCCTTCCTTGCGTTTGAGCTTCAGATATGCGCTCAAAACATACCGAACCGTCACCAGGACTGCGTAGTTTGTCACGGAGAAATAAACGACCAGCAACCTGGATGTTTCTCTAAAGCTGAAAAACAGAAGCCCTGCGAAAACCGACACTGCGAGAATATATGCGGAGGTAAAACGGCCTAACTGATTAGGAAAGCGGAATATTCTGTCTGTTGAATAAACGCCTGTCAGGGCGAAAACCATGTGCCACAGCAGGGCTTGCATCACATAGATAACCGAATTCGGCATCACGCTGTCCGGATCTATGA
>Ga0007800_10000481_pt1 | contig 15523 bp, 27 predicted proteins | sample CryBogmetaGMA14M_FD_60366 | JGI IMG/M metagenome (GOLD analysis project Ga0007800, IMG submission 60366) | Freshwater microbial communities from Crystal Bog, Wisconsin, USA - MA14M | ecosystem: Environmental > Aquatic > Freshwater > Lake | place: Crystal Bog, Wisconsin, USA | collected 2009-07-06 | reverse complement strand
TCATATAACAGGATGATATCGTAAGGTGAGTTTTTTTGTACTGTTGCATAATCAGTTGTCAAATTTGACAATGAATCCCATAAATTTCCACTTTTTTGAATATCGTATCCTATTGCTTTTGTTTTGCTCTTTGCATAGTTTATTGTATATCCTTCTCCACATCCATAATCGAGCAGATTTTTATTTTCAATATTTTGCGATATTACGGAATCCACAATGGCTTTTGCTCGTTTTCTTTTTTGGAGTTCATTATCTCCGCATATTGATTCCGAGCTTGCAGCCGTTGGCCATTTTTCACTTAGCAGTAAATCTTTGAGTTCTTCATTAGATTTAACGACTTTTTTTACTTTTATTTCAGTGAAAGATTTTTCGGTAAATTCTTTTGGTTTTTCATAATATGAAATTATAGTGGCATTAATTGCGTCCAACTTATGTGTCATTTTTTTGACTAACATTACCAATTCTTTATTCGATGCTTTCAGTAGCTCTAATTCCGTCTCTAGGTTCATTTGTTTTGCCTTTTTACTAATATAAGGGTAACATAGTAAGGACCATATGAAAATAGCAGTTGTGTTTAATGCTCATGAAAATACAGAATTAGTGTCGGATACTATAGAATCTTTACGCACTTGGGTTACTGACAAAATATTGGTAGTAGTTGATGGTGCTTTTTGGGAAGGTTGGGGAAGAGATGCCAAAATAAATGCTTATAAAACTTGTGGTTTTATTCATGCTCAACCGCGTGCTCCATACAAAAATGTCGCCTATGGCTTAATGTCCTCATATCAATTATGGCAAGATGCTGATTGGTTTTGTTATATTGAACCAGATACTCTTTTTTGTAATGATAAATTCAAAGAAGACTTATCCATAGCAGCCGAACGAGGGGCTTGGATGGTAGGTACGAATCTTAGACACGGAAGTTATAAATTCCCTTTCTTGGAACACATGTTAAAGATAAAGCTAGAAGATAGCAAATACTTTTTGGGTTGTTGTATGTTCGCCCATAAGAAATTTATGGATAGGCTGCATGAAATGAATTTTTTTGAAAAGTTCCTTTTCTGGACTAATGAATTTGTATGTCCATATTTTCCCGATTATGAACAGCAAGGGGGATATGATCTTTCTGAACATTTGTATCCGACTTTGGCGAATTACATGGGCGGTGAATTATATTGCTTATCTAGTTGGTCTGATGAATTGAATGATTGGCGTTCGGGAAATTTCAAAAAGTATCCTATACGATGGCAGCCTGATGTTTTGGATAATTTCTATCCAGAAATTTCAATCGTTCATCCTGTCAAGGATATTTTCCACCCATTTAGATTATTCAGTAAACTGGAAAGAAATAAATGTTCATATATTATCCAATAAGTCTTGGTTTTGTTATAAATGTATCACAACTAATTCTGCCTAGAGTAAAAAAGCAATTGATATATGCAGCTTCTTTCTTGGAGAGCGACGATTCAGGATGTATTTATCATCCTGAAGGTTTTGTTTTGAAAAAGAATCCAGGGCCTGTAGTGTCGTCTATTTCCAATTACTCACATGATGATTTTAACTTTGCAGGAGCAGCAATTGAAGTCATGCATGTGCTGAATGAACAAGATTCCGATACAATAAAGTTTCTGATTTGTGTTTTGGATAAGTGGAAAATGAGGGAAATTACTGATTATAATTACAGAAAAATATCCAACATCTCTAATAGATTGAAATGCAGAGTTTTAATGTGTAAGATTGATTACAAAAATGTAGATGAGTTGGGAAAAACCATATTGAAAATTTATAAGGATACATATGCAGCCGTTAAAAAGTAAGATAGTACGAAAACCTCCAATGGACGTGGATATAATTATTCCGTTTCATGGAGCTTATGAGAAAGTTTATGCTTGTTGTAAAAATCTTTGGTACTCTATTAAGGAGCAAAGCTATAGGATTTATTTAGTAGATGATTGTTCACCTAATGAAACCTATTTGGGCGCTTTCGCAGAAGCTCCTCATGTTGTTTGTGTAAGAACAAAAAAACATTTGGGTTTTGGCGGGGCTTTGATGGAGGGCTTCAAGGCTGCTTATGAAATCAAACAACCTTCGCAATGGGTGATTTTTATGCATTCTGATTGTGAAGTAAGAAGTCACACATGGCTGCCAAGTATGTTTGCGAGTTATGAAAGATTATTTACCGAAAGAGTGGCAATGGTTTCGGCACGATCTAATAATCCAGGTGTAGACGCTTTAATGGCAACACAAAATAAAAAAGATGATGACTTTGTATTAAAAGAAGGATATTTGCCACTTTTTTGTTCACTTTGCCGAAGAGAATTAATTGAAGGTATTGGTGGGATTAAACCGTATCCAATTGCGATGTATGAAGATGAGGAATTTGCATTTAGAATGAAAGTAAATGGATTTAAACAAGGTGTGTCTGGGAACGCTTGGGTTTACCATCATGGCGGTGCTACTATTGATTTTGTTTGTAAACAACAATTAGCAAAGAATTACAAAGGACCAGATTATCGACAAATTATGGAATCTAATCGTTTTTTATGCGTTCAAGATATGCGCGAGATGCAAATGATGTTGGAACAACAAAGCAAGCAAAAACGTATTTCTCTTTTGAGAAAATAAACCTCTAGCATATATAATTGTAAGGTCTTCTTTTGACAATAACTGGAGGAAAAAATGGCAGGTATTAATTGCGAAGATTTTGGGTTGGTTGCAAATAAATGTATGAAATGCAAAGATGATATTTTGACCGAAGAACACGGAGATGATGTTTTTCGGGGCGTTTCAATGAGATATTTCTACGCACAATGCCCGAAAACGAATTTGTTGTGCAGCAGCATTAGTGGTGCTTGGGTTCCCGCTGTTACAGTATGTTCCCAACAACTTTGGTAAAGTAAAATAAAGGAAAAAGCGGCAAAATCAGCCGCTTTTTCCATTTAGCCCATCCTACCCATATTGAAATGTGGAATCCCAGATTGATTTTGGGATGCATTCACGTTATAATAAGGCAACGTTAGTTTAACTTTTTGAAAAGGAATTGCAAAATGTTAGTTTTGAGCCGCAAGAAGAACGAGTCCATCGTCATCAACAACGACATAACCATCGTGGTGGTCGAAATCCGCGGCGACAAGGTCCGCCTCGGAGTGGAAACGCCTATCGCTGCGGTACTTTGTCCAAAGGGAGGGTTTTAGCCATGTTGGTACTCTCTCGCAAGAAAAACGAGGCCATCGTCATCAATGACGATATTACCATTGTAGTAGTGGAAATCAGGGGCGACAAGGTGAGACTTGGTGTGGAGGCACCAGCCAGCGTTCCAGTCCATCGTAAAGAGGTACACGATGCGATCCATAGGAACGCTGACGACAAAGCCTCTCCTGCCGCTCATGCCACCTAACGCAACGGCACACATTCCGAAAGTCTGAAAAACCCACTCTTGGAAGTCAAGAGTGGGTTTTTCGTTAGTGATAAAGTTTCTTTCGGAAAATCAAACTCCCAAGCATATATAACTTCGTAATCCTTTTAAGTCAAGGAACCCAATTAGGGGAGGTCAAGATGGGATCACGGAGGATCAAGGTAGTCGTAATGAACCTCCGCACAGGCGATGCAGCATTTGACCCAATCACCAGAAAGGAATGGTTGCGAACGGACAATTTTCCTGGTTTCTTTGGATTGATTAAAAGTTTGTTTGGATTTGGACCAATGCCGCAGATACTTGTTCCTTTTTATTCTGCTCAAAAGGCATGGAAGCAAGACCCTAAATTGTGGCGACAATTTAAGCAAAAGTTGTTTTCCCTGATCCAGCGGGAAGAGGAGAACCCGAAGGTTGCTGTTCCCGTTGAGTGACTCTTGTTTTGTCTTTGTAATTTTGCTATGATGTGAAGATAGGTGAAATATGAAAAGTACCGTAGAGTTAGGCGTTGAAGCACCCAAGGAAGTCCCTGTTCACAGAAGGGAAGTTTACGAAGCAATTAAACGTAACGAGGGACAACAAAATCAGTGAAACCTAGAATTTGTCCGAACTGCCAAAAGGAAATATCCATTGATAAAGGGTATTTTTTTGATGAAAGTGGCAACCTTGTTTGCGAAAATTGCAAAAAAATAGTGATTCCTGTGGCCGAATTAGACCTTATAATCAGACCTGAACCTAAAATCTGAGGCTCGCATGGATGAACAAGATGTTCAGAATGCAATTTCACGAGATGGCCGCATTCTTCACATGGCTCGCTGCGGCAGAATTAGCACAGTCCAGACAAATGGCACTCTTACCTTGCTCGGAAAGGCTAAGTCCTTTTACGAGAAACAGTTAGCTCAAGAGTGCTTTAGGGAAGTTGTCAATAGGGAAAATCTCTTGCTGAAAAACGAGATTGTGGTCGAGTAATTGGTTTACGTCTCTCCTTTGTGCGGGTATAATTCTGCCAGAGGAGGAACGTAAATGCCGAACTACATTTATCCGCCGCGTCCAAAAAGCCAGTTTCCGCCTACCTTGCTCCAAAAGTATGAACGGAGCGGTATATGGGTTTGTCAGCGGAAATTCAACGGTACTCGTTCCCCTATTCGTGTAACTGCGGATCGGCAGGTCTTCTTTTGGGGTCGGCACGGCGAGCCACACAAGCAGTTTAATGCGTCTCAAGAAATCAAGAATCAAGTTCTGGCGCTTGATATTCCTGTGGGCCAAGAATGTTGGTTAGACGCTGAATTGTTGAAGAACAAGACAACTTGTGCTGCATACAAAGACAAGTTGGTAATTTTCGATGTGTTGATGCTGGGCACTTATTTCTTGGGTGCCCCCGATCAAATGTCGCGATTGGAGATCGTGAAGAAAATCTGCCGCTTCCCCACCGCGCTCGAACCCGCGAACCAAATTGCACTGGTCGTGTCTCCCAATTTGTGGATGGCAGAAACTTGGGACCATGATTTTGTCAAACATTTCCAAGAAAAAGTGCATCTGGACGAGATCGAAGGGTTGTTTCTGCGAAAACGCAACAGCGTAATTGATGATATCGGAACTCGCGAATACGAAACAACGTGGTGCATTCGTTGCAGGAAGCCACATGCTAGTGGCTGCTACAGCCATTAAGGAATTTTGAGTTTTTCTGAAACTTGCACTTGACGGATTTTGCGGTTTCAGTTTAATTACTCGTAGTTGGCCGTTCCACTTTTTACACAAGGACTAGAGAAGATGCCAGTTGCCGAAAAGATTACGAAAAAGCCCGATACTCTGCCTGCGGGTGTGACGCATTTGCACGGAAATTTCTACACCGTGCCTTTGCGGTTGATTGTCTTGGCAGACGGCGGTTTTGACCACGACACCGAGGATTTGGTGTTCACGAACCCGCGATATGCCTTAACGGATTATCAAATCCACGGGCAGGGGTTCGACAAGACTCAAATGGCGGAATTGGAAGAATCCATTCGAAGTCAGGGGTTGTTGAACACTCCCATTTGCCGTTGGCATGACGATAACGGCGGGTTGATTATCCAAGCCGTGGATTGCGAACGTCGCGTGCGAAGTCTCCGCAAGTTGGTTGCTGCCAACGAACAATGCTGGGACAAAGAGGAACATGATTGGAAGCCTGCCAAGGAATTGTACGAGAACGTCGTTGTTCAAATTGATGAATTGGACGCTTTCGCTGCCTTTACTTTGTCATTCAATTTGGGCGAGCGGACGGTTGGCTACGGTGATGGTGCTGTTATCCAGACCGTGGCCTATCTCCGCGAAAAGAACGTCCCGCCGAAGAAAATCCAAGAATTGACGGGCTACGGCTCGCAATGGCTGAAGCAGACGGATGATCTGATTGCGGGGACCAAAGACGATGAAAAGTTGTTCTTGGCCTTGTGTGGAGGGGAAATCTCTCGCGCGGCTGCCCTGAAATTGATTGAAGAGTATCCTACTGTCGCTGAGCGGCAGAAGGTTCTGTTCGAATTGAAAGGTATGGCCCAAGCGCGGTATTACAAGGCTGGGGACAAAGACGAAATCGCGGAAGCCGCAGCAGTTCAAGCAACTTTGTCTGATCCTGCCACTGCTGATGGATGGGTCGCGGATGTTGACAACAGTGACCCCGCCGACGCTGATCCTACGCCTACGCCTGCTGCGACAAAGAAAAAGAAGGCGAAGGTGACCACGGGTGATGTGAAGAAGGTCACCAAGAAGAAAGACGAAGAACCTTCGGATGATGGTGAACCGCAGGCACCCAAGCCATTGACTGCCACCAAGGTCGAAAAGTTCTGGTGGGAAAAAGTCACCGAATTGGTAAAGGCGAAGAATCAGGACGACGAAGGCGAGGAATTGGAACCCGTCGATATGCGTGATTTGCGGCTGACCAAGTTCCTGTGTGAGCAATTCCGCAAAGGCAATGTCGATATCGTTTCCATCTTGAAGAACTTCAAGCGCAAGATGGATAAGGAAGCGGCCAAGTAGCGTCCCTTTTGGGGAGCGGAGCGGGACGGGCGGGGGACCACAAACCCCGCCCGTTTTTGTTTTGGTGAAGGACTATGGTTAAACGAAGGACAAGGTATGGTTTGGAAGCAATCTAATGAATATGATGCAGCTTCTAAAGGAATATATGATACGGAGAATACTCGATTCAGAGAATACCATCTTGGTGGAAATCCCAAAAATGGAATGTTAACTGTAGATTTAAACAAGAATGGTTATCAAATTAGAAATGTATTTGTGGATGACCCATTACGAAGAAAAGGATTTGCATCTTCTATTTATTCCGAGCTTAATGTTGAAAGCCTTAGAAAAACAGGTAAACCATTGCGGTCTTCCGAAATTGGATACGGGCGAAAGACTGGTTCTACAAGCCTCTCTCCTGATGGGATTAAGTTGTGGGACAAATTGGTTTCCAATGGTGTTGCTGTAAAATTTTCAGACCACTACGAATATAAATCTCAGTAATAGCCATAAATAGAGAGTAATGATAATACTGTGTCCTTATTGCGGATATAAATTACATAATAAATTGCGAGACGGTATCTCTTCCTGCGAAAACTGCCAAAGGATATTTGATAGTTCCTCTGCTCATAAACTTCTTTCATCATTCTGGATGCATCGTAATTGGCATGTCGAAATTGACGTTATTAAAAAACAATGTGAATTGACAGACGATGAGGCTACGTTGGTGACCAAACGTATTGTGGAAGAAGATTGCTGTTATGAGGAATTAGTTGCTTTTTTGAAATAATATTTTAGGTTCTTCTGGATAAAACAAATTGATTCGCATAGATATATTATGGATAAAATGTGCAACAAATGCGGGCAATTAAAAGATATTGAAGATTTTGGTTGTTATTCATTGTCTAAAGATGGTCATAATCCTGTATGCAAAAAATGCAAATCAGAGAACCAGAAAAGAATAAGAACCCAGAAGAAAGATGGAACCTATGTTTCTAAATGTCGCAAACCAAGATTGACTGATGATGATCGTCTTCGAAGAAAGTTAGAGCTTTCACAATATCATAAAGAATATCGACAAAGAAACAAGAATGAGATTCGTTGTAACAAACGCAAATATCATCAACAAATTAGACTAGAGGGTATAGCAGCTTATGGCGGTTGTTGTTCTTGTTGCGGGGAGCCGACACTTGAGTTCCTTACATTAGAACATATCAATGGACGAAAAAACGAAGTTAAAAGATTGACAGGATACAAAGCATGGGCTAAATTAAAAAGAGAAGGTTGGCCTAAAGACAACTATACGGTCTTATGTTTCAATTGTAATTGTGCGAAAGGAATTTACGGAAAATGTCCACATCAAAAATAAGTCGCATTTGTTTATGGGGCGGTCCTGGCGCAGGCAAAAGTACGGTAGCCAGTTATTTGTTCTCTCAACTAAAGATAGCTAATTATCTAGTTGAGTTTGTTCCTGAATACGTCAAAAGTTGGGCTTATGCCAAACGTGAGGCCAAGGGGTTCAATCAGGTCTATATCTTCGGCAAGCAGCTTTACGCTGAATATTCTGTATTAGAATCGGTTCCACATATCGTCTGTGAGTGTCCTGTCATGATGAACGTTGCTTATTGTTCAATACAGAATTGCGATTGCATGTCCGCTTTGTTGGATATAGCGCAAAAATTCGAAATTGCTTACCCGTCTCTCAATATCTTCTTGGATCGGTACACTGGAACCTACCAACAATGGGGCAGGTATCAAACTTACAAAGAAGCCTTGCAGGTCGATCAGCACCTTTTGGCATTCTTGCACAACACCTTAACCCCTTTTGTACGGATTCCTTCCGATTGCCCAGAACAAATTCTGGAACAAGCCGTAAGTGCTTTGAAATCAACGACTTGCGAAAACAATTAAGAGTTATTTAGGCTGTTTTTGCATGTTCTTTTCGAGAAAGTTGCGAATTCTTTCTAAACAATCGGGTTTTGTTTCGTATAGTTGTTACGGAAGCCAAGTGTTTGGCGGAAAAGAAACCGAGGTTTGATGTAAAGGGTAGGTGAGTTATGACGGACAGAATCAGCGAAATCGTGACAGTGCGTGCGGAAAAGGTGGCTTTGCTGGCGAAGGCGGAAGAGGAACTCGCATTGGTGGGGAACACCGACGAAATCAAGGCCGCACAGCAAGCGGTAGAGTTGTCGCAACGGGATTTGGAAGCGGCCCAGGCCAAGAATGAGGCTGCGTTGCAAGCCGCCAAAGAAAAGCGGGATGGCTTCCAAGCCGAGATCGTTAGCTTGGAAGCGGAATTGCACCAGTTGACGACCCCGCAGAAGGTTCGCAAGGCGACCAAGGCTAAGGTCAAGGCTGCCAAGAAAACGGACGGCACGGGACAGCGCGGTTATAAGACCTGCCCGAAGTGCAATTCGTCTGTTCCTTCCCGTAGTGGTGTGTGCCCGAAGTGCGACCATGAATTCGTGAAGGGTGCGAAGGTTGCCAAGGCCAAGACGACAAAGAAAAATGACGGCGGCAGCGGTCGGGGGCGACGTGGAGAAGGTGAAGACCTCGCCACTTATGTCATCGCCGTTCTGGCCAAGTACCCCACGGGTTTGAAGCTGGCGGATATCGTCGGCAAGGTGATCCAAGCGGGTTACAAGACGGCCAGCCAGAACTTGGCCCAAGCTGTCTACAACGTGTTGGGCAAGCTGAAGAAGGACGGGAAGGTCACCAAAGACGAAGAAACCAAGAAGTTCAAGAGTCACGCGGCGTAACGTGCCGCCCAACCCCGAAAAAAGGCCCGCGATTGCGCGGGCCTTTTTTGTTTTTAAACCAATATATAAGGTATGATTAAAAATACGAGTAGCAAAGGTTTGATAAAAATCAATAATAAAACCAGACAGGTGCCAGAAAAAAGACCATCAGAAGGAAGAATGGGTGTGACAAGGTATGTGAATACTTTGAACAACATGTATGGTGCAGTTACTATAAAGCCTGGAACGAATATTATTGTTACTGCTACTTCTAAAACCAAATCAATATTTGTTAATGCTCCTAATGTTTATACGAAATCGCAGGTGGACTCAGCTTTGAATGCGGTTTATACAAAAGGGCAAATGGATATAGCTTTGGGGGCTAAAGCTAGTGCGGCAGATTTAAATCAATTTGATGAACTTCTGGTAACTTCCGCAGATGTTTACACGAAAACAGAGGTTGACAATCTGATTGCTAAGAGAATTGTATCACAAAAGACTCAGAACTATAATTTGCAATTAACGGATTCTGGCAAAACTTTTTTAGCAGATTCGACCAATGAAATAACTTTTTTGCTTCCTGCAATTAGTGGGAGCACAGTAGGCATATGGTATACTTTTTGTAAAGTAAATTCTGGTCAAATGGTGGTTTCTGCTAATTCTAATAATCTTATAGAAAAAGCGGCTTCGATGACCACGTTGACAGATTCGCTTGCGTCTGTCACTGTACAACAGATAAATGCATCTACATGGATTGTTGTGGCGATTAGAGGCACATGGGCTTGACAGAAATTATCTCTATGGCTATACTACATAGGGCTTTATGCCCGTTGCATAATCGTTCTTAAATACAAGCGGTTTACTGTGTTGCTTTTTTGGGGTATAATACAAGCGGTGAGCGTGCATATCCTCTACCTGAAAGGAAATCCTTATGGCCAAACCTACGCAACGTTGTAGTTTCTGTAACAAACATTGGCGAGAAGTTGGAACCCTATTTGAGGGTCAAAGCGGGTTCGTTTGTCGCAGTTGTGCCGCCGAAGCTCATAAGTTGCTTGAATCTAAAGCTGCGGAAATGCGGTTGACCAGCTTTGAAGTTCCTCGTCCCGTTGAAGTGGTAGCCGAACTTGACAAATTCATGGTGGGCCAGGATAACGCAAAAAAATCTGTTGCTGTCGCTGTTGTGAATCACTATAAGCGAATTTGTTCGGGTGAGAAAAACGTCACGGTTGACGGTCTCGATGATGTTGAGATCGAAAAATCCAACATCTGCATGATAGGTCCAACAGGCTGCGGCAAGACTCTTTTGGCGCAAACATTGGCCAAAAAACTCCAAGTACCGTTCGCAATCGGTGATGCCACCACGTTGACCGAAGCTGGTTACGTCGGAGAAGATGTTGAAAATCTGTTGCTCCGTTTGATTCAAGCTGCCGAAGGCGACATTCAAGCTGCACAACGCGGCGTTATCTATATTGACGAAGTAGACAAGATCGCTCGCACGAGCGATAACCGTTCCATTACTCGTGATGTATCAGGGGAAGGGGTACAACAAGCTCTTTTGAAAATGCTTGAAGGAACAACGGCGAATGTTCCTCCGCATGGTGGTAGGAAACATCCTGAACAGAATTATATTCCAATCGACACGAAGAATATTCTGTTCATTGTAGGCGGAACTTTTGTAGGTATTGACCAAATCATTGCCAAACGAGTTGGTCGTAAACAAATGGGATTTGGTAGCAAGGTTGCAATCTCTGAAGAAAGAACAAGGAAGGAATTGATGGCACAAATCATTCCTGATGATTTGGTTCATTTTGGAATGATTCCTGAATTTATTGGGAGATTGCCGATCATTACTACTTTGGATGATTTAGATGTTGACACTATGGTCTCTATCCTCATTAAACCAAAGAATGCTTTGGTGAAACAGTATCAAAAACTCTGCATGTTCAGTGGTGTTAGTTTGAGTTTTACAGACGAAGCTCTGCGAGAAATCGCATTGAAGGCGACAGAATTGAAAACTGGAGCAAGAGCTTTACGCAGTGTTTGTGAAGGATTCATGCAGGATTTGTTGTACCGTTTGAGTGATAGCGACCGTGGCTCGGCATTTGAGATTACAGGTGAAGTTATCCGTGGGGAAACTCCAATTCTTGAGTGTAGGAAAAGGGTAGCAGCATGAGCCTCTATACAAGGCTGAGAAGGTTCGCAGATCGCAATCCGACTTTGAAAATTCAACTCTTTGCCCTTGAAATGACTCTTAATCATTTCAAAATTGGATCACCACGGTCTAACTTCATGTTATGATCCTTCACAATTCTGAACCTTAACAGGGCGTCCGCGACTGTTTCCCTGTTAACTCGCACCTTGGGGAAGTTAGTACAAATGGATGAATACTTTTCTCAACAACTGCATCAACATGCAATGTGCTAATTTACTTTCTTGTGCCCCGATTCGGTCGAAAGACTATCGAAAATTGGCATATCGAAGAAATTGGACAGCCTGTGAAAGTTGGTAAGGTAAAAGGCACTCCCGAAGGTGGGATGGATGTTATGTTTCCAACGACCCATGACATTTCTCCAAATAGTCTTGATGTTTGTTTGCAAACATTGCAAAACATTTTGGAATCTGGCAACACTGTGTTGATTACATCAAAGCCTCACTTTGATTGTATTCGGCATATTTGTGCTGTTTTTCATCCTCATAATAGGGGCGGCACTAATCAAATCATGTTCAGGTTTTCCATCGGTGCTATGAATAATTTCATTTTGGGCTATTGGGATCGCGATGCTCCCAAGTTCCAAGAACGATTGGATGCTTTGAAATTAGCCCACGACGAAGGTTTTCGTACCAGCATCAGTGTTGAACCTTGTTTGGACACCGCAAATGTTGTGAATATGTTTTATGCGTTGAAACCGCATGTGACCAATTCGATTTGGATTGGAAAGATGAATAAGGTTCGTCACCGTGTAATGATTGTTACTGAAGAAGATGAACACATGGTTCGGTTGATCGAAGAAGGGCAAACCGACGAGTGGGTAAAGAAAATCTACGAAGCGTTGAAAGAAGAGGTGTTGGTTCGTTGGAAGGAATCCTACAAACAAGTATTGGGGTTGCCTTTAGCTGAGGAGGAAGGGGCCGATGCGTAGACAAGACCGTGTGGAGAATATCGCTTTTAGGATATTCGTCACGGGCGATGTTTTGTCAGCGTTGGCTAAGTATGGGGCGTGGTGCGGCAACCCTAATGCTGTGCTTGAGGGGGTCCGTAAAGGATATCGAGCGGGCGCAGGGGATGCGACAAATGAGATCAAGTTCGCTGCATATAACATTGGTGGAATGATTCGTTTTCCTGATGATTTAGCAGCATTGCAACAAAGAATTAGTGAAGAACTAGCAGCAGAAAGGGCGAAGCGATGACACTTTTATCAGAACTAATTGAAAAGAAATACCCTGTGAAAGGGACACCCGTTCGTACTCCCACGGGCGAGGTTCGCCGTGCGGATTGGTGCGAGCATGTAGAAGATGCCGTTTTCATTTGGACGTTCCCAATTCATCCAAAAAACCAACAAGAATCGGAAGATGCGCAGAAGTTCGCGGCACACGAACTTGAGCTAACGGGTGATCCTGAAATAGAAGCTAGAGCGTTGGAAGATTTCAGGGCGGGTCGCTATTTGACTACGGCACAATTTTTGTCTGAGATCAAAGGTAGACAAGAGCCTTTTCAAGACCAAATTGAAACCATTGTTACAAAAGCCAAGGCGCGGGCTGAAACTCCCGATCCGCCGTGGACTGAGGCTGAAATCTTACGGAATATTACAGATTCCGATTTGTTACACAAACTCTGGACCAAAGCGGTTGGTACTCCTGGTTACGAAAAATATCTCTGGCGAGAATTGGAAAAGAGATTCTTGATCGGTGAAGGGCGAATTCCTGTGAACAGGAGAGGAAAATGAATCAAAGTTGGGAACTGCATGACGGCAAGCGTGTGTATAAACGTAAACGTACCAAACAAATGTTTTTGCTTTATTTGGTCTTAGTTATTGTTTTCGGCATCATGTTTAATTGGGTGTATGGTCACGATGTACAAGATGCAGTAAACGGAACGACTAACTATTGGGTATTCCGATTTGATGAATATCGTGAAAAACACGGACGCCCATTACCGTCAAGGTCTTACCCGATGATTCCTCACTTTCTTAAGGAAGCGTAAATGTCCAGTAGCGCGTATGGTTGTGTGTTCGCAGGTCTAAGGCTCGATGTTCGTACACAAGAGGTTGAACGAACAAAGGTTCGTTATCATCGCGATACGGGCAACCCTTATGATTTCAAACATCGCGCTGTGGAGGTTAGCATCTTTTTGAGGGACATACAGGGCAGTCCTGTTTTTTCTGTTGTATTGCCTGATAGCATTGATGTGTATGAATGCGGGTTATGGGATGATTGGAAAAATAATGACATTCGTGGTCGGATTACACATTGGTTGGAAGGTTTGGGTATTGCCGAAGCTGTTGATGGGAAGTTCGGCTATTGTTATTCTTATGGTGATTGGATCATTGGGGTAATGTTAATCGAGTGTAATTTCAGCGGATACGATAACAATGATAGCATTGATTCGTTGGAAGGAGATGAAATACCCGCTGCTTTCAAATATGCACAACGATCTATTTGCAACGTCTTCAAAGAGTGGTGTGCTCCCGTTGATTTGGTTCTATCTGTTGCCCTGTGCTAGAAAGGTGTACAAATGCTGATTGCACAAATTCGCGGGCGGTGTACTGAAATGATGACCCTTGACGAATTCCTCGCTGATCCTGGTTTCTTATCAAATTTGGACCCGCTTGGACTTGGGAACGCTTGGGTCAAAGAGCCAGGATTCAAAGGATTATACGTCAGAAAAACCAAACGGCTCTGGCACAAGAAATTGGTGCCATGTGTTGATCTTGCCAACGTGACTGTATCTAAGCCTGGAAAAGGTACATTTACTCGTTTGGTTGCTCGATTGCACGCTCGGTACAATCTTTGTGTAGAGTGTGTGACTTCGGAGCAATTCGAGAGAGGCTTAACGAGACGTGGCTTTGTGAAACTGCCCGATCAAGGTGGTTTCCCTTCTTATTTCTTATCCAAGAGGATGAAGCTCCGTGAATAGGCGATTTTTCTTTTTTGTCGCTGCCTCTTTTTGTGCTTCTCCAGTTTTTGGAAAAGATAAGAAATTCGTCTTCCGCATTAAGACGAAAAATGGTAGTATAGTTGGCAACATTGTGATTTATGCCAAGAATATGGATGCTGCCAAACACAAGTTGCGGGAACAGCATCCCGATTGTGAAATCCTAGATGCGGAAGAAAAATGAAAATTTTTGTCGCTGTAATCTACAACAAAGCAAAGTCGGATTATAGTGATGCAGATGTTGTTAAAATGGCGGTTGCTTTGGTTAAGCATTTGAATGAAAAAAACTAGGCTGTTCATCTATGGCACCCTCAAAAAAGGGTTTGTCCTCAATCGCCACATAGCTAATCAAAAATTTATTGGCGAAGCAACAACTTGTCCTGAATATACTCTATTAGACTTAGGATGGTTCCCTGGTCTTGTTGAAGGTAGTCGTTCTATCTCTGGCGAGGTCTGGGAAGTTGATGATAAAGGAATTGTATTGTTAGATCGAGTGGAAGGTGGAGCGTTCGCTCGCAAGCCTATCAAATTACTTCCACCTTATGATAAAGAAAATGTAGAAGCATATTTCTACATAGATAGTAGGAGAGGGTGTCCAATATATTCTGGCCCTTCATGGAGCAAATGTTTATAGCTTTAGTAATCCTTAATATTTTAATCGTTGCTCTTGTTATCTTATGTTTCTGGCAAATGTACAGATCGCATAAGTTAAAGAAGTCTTTGCGAGATTTCAATAAAAAGATAAAACAAGACCGCTCTAAGCTAGTTGAATTGGAATTAGCAACAACTCAGCAAATTGTTCATGAATTGGTCCGCAGACCCAACCTCAAATTCCTTATGCTCATGCCCCACACTAAAGACCAAGAGAATCTTTACGTCGAGATTCACTCCTCGAATGTTCCCTTGCCTATGGCTCTTGGTATGCTCCGTGCCACCTATCAAGGTGTTATTGATACCCTGCGTGAAAATGGAGAGGGTGGCGACGTAGAGTGATAGCATTAAATTTTTGAAAATCCTTAACTTTACCTTTACTTTTGCATATTTTGAGTTATAATCCCCCAGAGTCGAAATTACCAAGAAGGAGACAAAAGTAGCTGAAGTCGGAAAATCAGTTGGGGACGACCTGCAAAAGGTGCGGTGCGTAACTGAAGGATGTGAAGTCGGAAAATCAGTTGGGGACGACCTGCAAAGGTGCGGTGCGTAACTGAAGGATGTGAAGTCGGAAAATCAGTT
>Ga0007800_10000478_pt1 | contig 15562 bp, 15 predicted proteins | sample CryBogmetaGMA14M_FD_60366 | JGI IMG/M metagenome (GOLD analysis project Ga0007800, IMG submission 60366) | Freshwater microbial communities from Crystal Bog, Wisconsin, USA - MA14M | ecosystem: Environmental > Aquatic > Freshwater > Lake | place: Crystal Bog, Wisconsin, USA | collected 2009-07-06 | reverse complement strand
TCGGTGATGGTGCAACAACACCGGGTGCTTGTTGTATCGCTTTTCGTGTAATCGGCATCCCTGCATTCTCCGCTTGAGTAATTACATTTTGTATTTCTTGAATAAAAACATCGTTATTTGCCAAGTCAAGTGACCTTAGCGTCTCAATACTAATCTGATTGACAGCGAATTCTGGAATAGCGACATTAAGCATTGATGCAGTATTGACGAGTTTCGACCTTTTCATTTCCAATTCTCTGGATTCTTTTTCTGTATTATACTGTTTTTCAAGTTCGATTGTCCTTGCTTTGAGACGGTCAATCTCTGACATCTCCGCAAGTTTTTTGTCATCTTCTGCTTTTGTCATTTGTGCCTTTAGCGACTCTAACGACTTCCGATTCTGCTCTGCTTCTTTCCGCAGTGCTTCGATATATTTTCTATCTACTGTCATTTTGTCATCAGGAACTAAAGGTGGATTCGCTATCGGTGAAGGTGTCGTCTGTGCCACTGGATCACCAGCAGTCTCAGTGACGGGTTCTGGTATCTGCGAATGAATCATCATTGCGAAAGTATCAAATAAGTAAATCATTACTCGTTTCCTTTCGTGAATCATCACGATTTTTTGACATAAAAAAAACTCGATACGGATACTAAAGAGTACTCATATCGAGTTTATTAATGCACATAACGTGCTTCGTATTATTCAGTTTTTGGTGGAGACGACTGGAATCGAACCAGTATTATGCAACCATGCTACCCCATAGGGTGGAATCTCACGTTTGGGCTGGGGAACAGAGAAACATGAGACTCCAGATTTGTCGTTCATATTCATTATACCACTTTATTTTCAGTTGTCAAGGTGTTTAAATTATTCGATCCTCACAATCCTCAAGTAACTTTTTGGCTTCAATTTCACCATTCGCATTAAATAAATTCTGCACCAATTCTGTATAATTCATTTTGATCTCCTTTTTGTTATCTCATTTCACCTTCAGCGTCTCGTCAATCTTCAAAATTCTATCAATTTTACTAATCACCGATTGCACCTTGCTCAATTCCTTTTCCAGCACATCACGATGGTCACGATAAAAGATATACTTTTCGCTAATCTGCAAGCGTGCCGACTGCGTTAGTGTTGCATTGGAACATACAAGCTGATAAGCTCTCTGGATAGTTATTGCCATGTTGACCTCCTTGATTACCGATAAGTATAACCATCGGCTTGTTGTATCATTGATATATTCTTATAGTTTATACTAACATCCTTGTCTTTACCTTGCATTGTGAAACAACCAGTTACACGAACACCTTTTATTCTACCTATGTTTTTACCTTTCACTATATCATGCGTCTGAAACCCAAAAAACTTTTTACCCGCTTTTGGCTTACTGCAAGGAAATCCGTATTTGTCAACTGAACACATCTGACGACTACCATGACCAACTGCCTTGATATGTAATGGAATTACCCCCATTACATCTATTACATCAGGTGTCGTTCTGCCAACACATAAAGCGTCAATCCAATGTTCCTTTGGCAAATCCAGTCTATGCCGATTGTATTTTGTCAACGCACCTGATCCAGTCTCTATCTCTAAACCTGATAACTTTAATCTGTTGTATAATGCCCATCTGGTAGCGTTCATCACCGCTGTATCTTTTAGAGATTCTTTTAGTTGACGTTTAATCTTTGTCAATATCTCAGGTTTTTTCTTTAAGAATTCCTCTATGCTTTTATTGCCTTTTTTCTGATTACAAGGATTACAGGCAATCGCTAAATTAGATACTCTATTACTCCCGCCAGTGCTTTTAGGTACGATATGCTCAATCTCTAATGGCACGTTTTCAGCGCCACAATAAACGCATTTACGACTGAATTTCTCAAGTAAATATTCCCTTATATCGTAGCCTGTCAATTCCCCCTGCTGATACTCGATGCCTGATACCTCTGCATTATCCATTTTCTGAGTATCAAACTTGACTAACTCATAAGAGATTGACTTTATAGGACATACTTTACTAAGTCGTCTAACCCAAGTCAAAACATTGTCAATTCTGCTTTCTAAACTTGGTGGAAGCCATCCAGCTTTCTTTGTACGCACACGATTCAAGAATCTTGGCTTTCTATACCTTGTTTTTCTCTGTCGTCTGGAACGTCTGCTGGCACGCCTTGACTCTAGTTTCTTTTTTATCCTCTGTCCTCTATGCTCAACCTCACCTGCAAATACTACTTTGCTTGTAGTTTCGTTTACAATCGCAACGCCTGTGACTTTACTCCCGGGGTCAATCTTTAGTCTGAACTCATCTGTTTCAGACATGAATGACCATCGCGTTTTCAAGATAATAGTAAACGGATAGTGCTTGAATACACAAGCCTTGCCTTCTTTTAACAATATCCTTGCTCTTGCTGAACTGCAAGGATTTAATGCTTTCTTATCTGAACTTAAAACGAAAACCATAATGGTAATCTCCTATTGCTAGGGTAATGTTTGCCTCGTTAATGTTATAATGGCTTTTTACGCATATCACACTTCCTTCTCCACTACTCAGATGTTTAATGATATGCAACAGGGCTTCAAGCTGGCAAGCACTCGAAGGTGTTATGACCAAAATAACGTAGCCTTTATTCAAGACTAAAACTGGTTTCAATGTTTTTAGTAGCTGCCAAAACTATTGTCGAACCCCGAAAAACTATGGCAATTTGTCAATCAAATAGTAGTTATCCACAACCAAAAGTAGCCTAAACTATTATGGTTATTGATATTGTCGAACTCAAATATTTACTATCTTTATTGTTCATGGTCAACAAAATAACCGCAATTTGAATATTTGGACGACTCTCAAAGCCAATGTTTACGTTGACCAGGGGTTAGGTAGCTACTATGTGAAATTGAAACTTGAAATTCAGCCCCTTTTGTGTTATAATTCTTAATGAAGGTTAGGTAGCTACTATGTGAAATTGAAACTACGTCCTCCGGCACGCATAGCTTCCCTTTTTCACAGGTTAGGTAGCTACTATGTGAAATTGAAACACTATCTCTTGAATCTGCTTTTTATCTAATCCGCATAAGGTTAGGTAGCTACTATGTGAAATTGAAACACCATGACAGATGCTGGGGGTCCTTCATTGCCACAGGGTTAGGTAGCTACTATGTGAAATTGAAACTCACGATATGCTTTAGATTTACAGGCATCTTTATCATGGTTAGGTAGCTACTATGTGAAATTGAAACCTTCACTCACTGACATTATCCATCACCGCCTTATCAATGGTTAGGTAGCTACTATGTGAAATTGAAACGTATCTTCATATCTTTTTTAAGTAAATTTGCGATTTCGTCAAGGCTCTTGAGTATATCCGTCAAATAACACCAGCAATTAGGATGTCTCACTGGAACGTTATCAGGTGGATAAACTCCAGCGCCCATCTTGTAAAGGTCTTGTGAAGCATAAATATCACAAACATCATACACTTTATGCGACGCGGACAGATTCCACTTGATACCATCATTCCACGGCTCACGCTTGGCACACTCAATCTGCGACTCAGTGAAGGCATTGTTTATCTCTGTCCTTGCAAGTGTCATTGTTCTTGACACAATCTTCTTGGTATTCCATGCTTGTTTTACTGCCATACCATGCTTGACTGCACGTCCTTCGCCTTGCAATATAAGGAATTGACGTAAATCCTTTGATATTTCTCTTGCCGATTTGCCTTCAAGCATCCCCGATGATAGCGTTTGGCTTATCAGATTGTTATTCAAGTCTTTGAGTTTCCAGAATCGCTGTGAGAATATGCGATCATCAGATAGAGGACGCACCATCAGCTTTTGGATTACGTCTTCACGAATACCGCTAAATAGACTTGGCAAGTAAGGGATTAACTCAGGATTAACGTCATTGAGTAAAGCGATAGATGCCTTCATTTTGCCATCTATGCCCGCCTGTGACGCTTTCTGCATAGCGTCTACCATTAAAGCCTCAAGCTCTCCACCAACTGCAACCCTACGCCCCTTCCAGATACCTGTCTTGCCGTAGATATTATCCAAGATAAATTCAATTTGTTGCTGTGCTGTCTGGAGTTGTGAGATAAGCAGTTTTTGCGATGGGTATGATAATTCGTCCAGAACGGTACTTATTCTTTTATGCTCTGATAGCAATAGCTTCATTATTGCAGATTCTTGCTCCGCCATAATAGCAATCTCAGATGCTCTGGATTGAAGTATCATACTCTCATAGTTGGTCACTTGCTAACCTCTTGACTATTCCGTTTCAAATGCTCTATCTCTGGATTTATGCTTACAGGCTCAATCGGTTTTTCGCTATAAAGTTTGCAGATAGTCTCAATCCAAGATTCTTTTGAATATCGATCTAACAAAATTTTATATCTTATTCCAAACCCTTTTTCATTATTAAATATAGCTGTATATTCATTCAAAAAGTCGCCACCGGGCATTACTTTGTGATCAATACGCTCTAGTTTTAGTCTCATAACCTGATCTCCTTCTTCTAATCACTCCGCTTGTGGTGTCTGTGTAATCGTAACCCCTTCAAGTGCTTTAGAAACTGCATTCGCTTCCTCAGTAACCCTCTGTGGATTACCATAAATTTCTTTATTCGCTTCATTGTCAATACGTCTCTGTTCTTCCTCTGTATCTTCTATATTGACCATCTGTTGTGCTGTCTCTGTGCTGATGATACCAGCGCCCTTTAATGCTATTACGTTCTGAGTATTGGCAAGATCATCAACAGGCAGACCATTTTCAAATTCAAGTGTCGATTCTAAATCTGTGTAGTCTATCGCTCCGCCACTAAGCCTTTTTATCATCTTGAATATCTTTGAGTTCAACGTCCTAAACTGATTGCGTAGAATCTCACGCAAAGGGCTTGCCTTGCTCTCTAATGGGATATACTGAACCCTAAGAGCATAACCACTAAGACCGCTCCCATCGGCACGTCCAGCGGCAACCTTCGGTATCTGTGCCACCATCAGCATACTATCCACCAACTTATCAATGACGCTCAAGAATCCAGCCATATCCGCCGGCTGAATAACGTTAAGACTTGCATCGGAATCAGCAAATTCAATAACACTGCCCGGAGACATTTCAATCTGCTTTCCCGGCGTTGACAATACTCCCGCTGTCCAAAGTCTCTGAAATGCGTCCTGATCCATTGTGCATAATAAGTCAGTAAATGCCTTATAAATAGCGTTCTGGAAGTCTTTGACAACGTGAATATCTGATACACCATACGCTAAATCAGAGACAGTATTCTTGACATGCTGAATTGGTATAAACCCATCAGGATTGTCTTGTGTATCAACAAGCTCATACATAACCGCCTGCGTATTTGCTTTGCCTTTCGTCTCATAAAAGTCAACATGATCACGATAAAAGACTTGCAATCTCATTACTGGATTGCCAATATCGTCAAAATCCTGCGTCTTGATTGCCATGTACTCAATTTGTTGATAATCATCGTCTTTGTATTTTGGGAACACGTGGGAAGGATTCAATACTCGTATCTGTATCTGGTCAAGTATATTCCAATGCTCTATGGGTATCTCTGGATCGTGATAGAGTTTGATAAAGGCATCACCTTTCATTGACGTGATATTGACGAGTTTCCCCATATTCTCTTGTAGCATAGCATTGGTCTCAAGATTATAGATATGGTAGAGGTCACGCTCTGCTTCTTTGATACGAGGATCATCAGGATCGGCATCCCTGCTTCCAGAGACAACTATTTGGCATGGATTCCCTGTCAAGTATTGAACCTTTGCATCCACAACCAGCTTGCAGAAATTTGCTACAACTTTGAGTTCCTGCTTCATTGAATCTTTAATTTTTGTTGGCAAGTATTGCATAAGGTCAACATCACCATAATAATAATTGTAGTAATCATTATATGCTGTTAACCTGTCGTGTTCCTCTTGCTCATCTATCCATTTCAGTAACGATTCTTGTATCATGTTCATGGCTTATCCTTTCCGATCTCCCTTAAATTGCTTAATCGTGAAGTTTTCTGGTAAATCTTTTATCCGAAATATTGCTAACTCTGAATCAGGCGGATTGTTAGGCTTAATCCGAAATGGCTTTACACCTGAAGCTCTAAATACTTTCAAGTCACCAATGAAATATGATACAATCTTTTCTTCCGCTTGATCTATAAATCCATAAAGGATATAGTCAACTAATCCCTTAATTATCTTCTGGTATTCAGTATCAACCCCACTAGGTCTTGACCATCTGATAGTAAAGTCACTATTATATTTTAGATACTCGAAACGCCTTAATCTACAAGCCACCCTAATGGGTTCTAGTCTGAATACAAGAAAGTCTGTCCCTGCATTAAGGTCTGCATTAATATCTTTTACAATAAATTGATTGCCAAGTATGGATTTAATTGTTCTAGCAAATTTGTATTCGAGTTTAGAGTCTGTTTCAAATGACTTCATTTCCATAGACCTCCCACTTTTTGTTACGTTCCTTTCTAGCAAAAATGTCTATTTTATTTCCATCACAAACACGATCTATTACATCATAAAAAGAATCTGGCTTTTCTGAATGTTTGCCTCTTTCACCATTGAAACAACAATTAAATGCCTTCGTATCAATAAATTTTGGGTTGCCTTTATGTGCATATAAAACAAATTCACAGTTATACTGTGGCAATCCGTAGGGTTGAAATCCACCATTCTTATGCCACACCATAGTTAAAACATAAGTCAATCCCCATTCTTTTAGAATGTCAAAAGCAGAAGGCAGATACTTTTGTGTAGTCCACAGAAATACGTGGCAGTTATCAGCCATTAAATCTTTAACAGGAAACGCTTTAATTTCCTCTATCGTCATCGTTGGATAGTCGAATTCTTTTTGATTAGGTCTAACCTCACGAATGATTTTTTTGACTTCCCACGGGGGATCAATTACAATAACATCATATAATTTTTTAGGCAGTGGGATTTCCTCTAATTCTACTTTTAGCTGTTTTTCTTTTTCGTCGCGTTGATGTCTTATTTGTTTATCTGCAAGCCGCACTGTTGACGCCGTTGTCAATTCTATTTTAGAGTCTTTTGTCTCTGCTATATGCTTTTCAAACGTTTCCTCTGGAATATCTGCTATCTTTTGCCATGTTGACGATTGATTTCGACTTATCCCAACTGATTGCAACTTCGTTGACTCGACTGACGAGGTTAAATCCACCCGCTTGCCTGCTTCTTTGGGAATATCTTTCAGTAATTCGCCTGCCTTGCGTTCTGCCCTCACTTTAATTTCGGCTATCATGTTCTGCATTTCAAGGGATTCGCCAGCTTGCTTTGCGTAAGCCCTTAACATTTCAGCTTTGTCTCTAATGCTTTTCACTTCATCAATAGTATTTGCTATTGCTAATTCTTGTCTTGCTTTATCGAAATGAACTAAACCCATTTTTCAAATCTCCTTGTATATTAGGAAGCACGCCTAAGATATACAACAGTTGGTAGCTTACGCCAACCCCTAGACGTGCTAATAATTTTGACTTAATAAACTGCCACCGACTGCTTCATCCCACCACGTTTCCATTGCAACAAAAACATGCGTCCGCAATCCATACTATGATCACTTTCCTTGACAGGTGCTTCATTTGAATTGATTGATCTTGCCTCTGGATAGTGATAATCCTGATATTCCTTGACTGTGTTTGGACACCTATCAATGTCAACTAATAGCCCCACCTTGCCATCCTCACGATATTTTAGTTGTTGACGCATTAACTCAATGCCCTTTAATACATCACTCTTTGGAGCAATCGTATTAATGCCTTTCTCTCTTAGTGTAGCCCTTGCAGACGCCGCAGATGGATCACATACTGTATATTCATAATTAACTGCATCCTTGCCACCTACAAGCCCGCTCTTGCCTATATCCCACCAATCCGCATGTTCTAACTCACGCCTTAGTATATCCGCCGATGCTTGCTCTACTGAAACATGACTACGATAATACTCGTCATAGATAATCACCTGATCAAGTGGATTGACTGCGATCCAGATACAGACAAAAGGATTCTCATATCCAAAATCTATACTCCTGAAATGCCTCCAGCGTGGATCAATCTCTGGTTTGGATATTCCATGCGATAATACGTCAAAGTCACTGTAAACAGCCCCCACGTTGCTCTGGAAGGACGCTCCATACTCTTGGTCAAAGATGATAGGCGATAACTCTTTCTTTGCCTGTGCTATCTCTACCGGGTCAAGATATGGATTATCCCATGATGGTGAACGCCACGATGCCCAGGTTGGAAACTCCTCTGATTGCCCGAGTTTGAATAAATCGTAAGCATAATTGTAACCCCGCGGGCTTCCGATAAAAATCACTATGCCTTCTCTGTCGGTCAATGTCGGTCTCAGGTATTGCTCCCATATAACAGCCTTACAACTTGCAAACTCATCAAACACTATCCAGTCTAAACCTTCGCCAATTAAACTTTCTGGACTATCCGCTGACTTGGCTTCGACTACTGAACCCCACTCAAATTCTATGTGTGCATTGGAATCGATATTTTTTTTACTGACAGGCTTGAATCTGCTTTTAATTACCAGAGAACGATATATAAGACGAAACACCTTGCTTGCAAGCTCATAATTCTTTGATACAACCCATCCTCGTGTTGGCTCTGTGCCTTTACTCAAAGCCCCCGCCATAATACAGCTACAAGCGATTGTAGATGCCATCAGCGTCTTACCCCATCGCCTGCCTGCCACTATTACCTTGTTACGTAGTTGAGAGTCAAGTATCTCTTTCTGAATACGGTGTGGAATAAAGACAGACTTCATATTATCTGCATTGGATAACATCAAAGGATATATGAAATCCGCAACGTCTTCAGGAGAGGATAATAAGACTTGCAGATATGGATTTTTCAACTAATCTCCTTTTTTCTTTGTAATAAATCTGTTGACAAAATCCTTATAAGCATCGTTATTATCTTCCTCAATCCCGCTTGCCTTCTCTGCAACCTCTTGTTTTAGTTTACTCCATGCAAGAGCATCGCCTGCGTAAACAGTTGTCTTGTCTTTCATAAGTTGCTCAAGAAACTTGGATTGAACCGCACTTGCAATCTTATAATTCTCAGCATTTACTTCAGAAAGGCTTTTTATCTGCATTTCCTGTAATCTTTCAGTAATTTTCTTGTCTCTTTCTAATTGCTGAAATTCTCTAGTGGCTACCCATCCTTCTTTTCTGCAATGATTTCGAACAGTTGGAGGATGTACTTGATAAAAATTAGCTATTTCCTCAAGACTTGGCATACTGATAACACCAGTAGCCTTATTAGGCTTGCCTGCCATATCAGGAGAGTCGCCTCCCAATGTATACCAGCGTCTTGCAGTTTTCCAATCTATCCTCAAAATAATCACCTCGACTACATTATACGTCTAATTTTCAGATTGTCAAGATATATTCTTACTCTCCAGTTCCATAACACGCTTTTTCAATGTCTCCAGTTCTGATAGATACTTCATACACCAACTAACTTGTTGACTCACTCCTTTGGAAACTCCTCATAATGTAAATATCTCAACTCAGGATAGCGTTCAAGCAAAGCCTCTTGGCTTATGTTGTTCTGGATAACAAGACGATATCCTTCATTCTCTTTAGCGAGTCGCTCATTAGCCTTCTCAAGTCGCTTGACTTTCTCCTTTAGCTTTTCCGTCTCTTTATGCCAATCGTCTAAAAACTCAGGAACAATCGGCTTCGGTTCGGCTTTTGTGACTCTTATCTTGACTTTCCTTGTCAGTTTATCGAACTCTTTTTGGTTCCTGACTTGCAATACCACGCTTTCTCGCCCTCCTTTCACGTCTATGTAGAATCATGATCCTTTTCGGCAAGGAAACCAACGGGCTTCAGCCGTTGGAGGAATTGCCTCTCCTTCTATTGACTTTTGCGTAACTAAATGCTATAATTAATCTAGGTGTTAAGGCACTTCTGCAACGAAAGGACATGTCCTTTCGTCAAAGAAGATAACTGTTTAACAAAACGCCGATTGTTCTTAGTAATTAGCTGTATGCTCCATAATTCAACACGCCAGCTAAAAAAGAACACAAACGCTGTAGTCAAAAGACTACAGGGCATCCGTCAATATGCCAAACGTGGTGTACGACGAAACCGAAGCCGCTTAATCCCTGTGATTAATGTGGAATTGACGTGGAGTACAACTGCAAGCCCACGAGCTTTAGTCGTGGGTTATTGACAGCCTTGATATGCTTTCCTTCTCTAGTGAGTTGTTTGTTTCTTTTGTGTGAATTACCCACGAATAAATTCGTGGGTAATTCACGCTCCTCTCAATGTATTCTGTGGTATTCTCTATGGTGTTTCGCACATAATACCTGCAAGTCGCTATCAAGTTCATTGCCTAGCCTTTCATAGCTTAGATGGTGACAATGTAGGTGTAAATCCATAGCTTTACAACCTTCGACTTGGCATTTATACCCCGCGGCACGGATCGCTTTGGCACGCCTTGACCTCCAAATATCAAGTCTCAAATATTCTTCATAGGTAAACTCACCGAATACATTTTTTTTCATTTGTTTTTATATCTACTTTTGACCAGAATCTTTTTGCTAAGTTAAGGATAGCTTTCTTTTTTCTTTCATGATCCTTTTCGGCAAGGAAACCAACGGGCTTCAGCCGTTGGAGGAATTGCCTTCTCCTTTTTAATGTTAAAAATAAGAGGTAGTTTTTGCATAAGTGACCCTCGGGTACTTATCAGGAACTACCAAAACCCGTTAGGCAACCTTTGCCAATGTTATAGGGCAGTTTGTGTGTAGACAGCACCACTCCTACCTCTCAGAGTTTTTAACAGTCTACCGCAGAGTTCGGGATTAGGTTGAACGTCCCGAAGTGCCTATATATTTGCCCCTAACGTAGTCAGTTAAGACTTAGGCTAGTCAACAAAGGCTGCGTCTAAGTTTCAACGCAAGCCTCCGCATTTATGCGGGGGTTATTGACTGCATTATTCCTTTCAATAAGGGCGAATCGCCTTGGAATGCCAGTTGCACCTTTTTACCCACCGCCATCGAAAAGTGTCTCGATTTCAAAATACCAACGTTTCTTAAACTCTCTATATCCTTATCAGCCCAAAACCCTACCACACCGTCAGCTACTTCTGTTATGCTTCCTGATTCCCTAGCGTCTGAGGGTCTTAATTCTTCAAACTGGTCTCTAACCCCTTTATGAACCTGAGAGAGCATGATTGTAGCAACGTTATTCTCTTTATTAAATTCCTTTAGACGATCCGTGATAGCAGTTATTTTTTCGTGTTTATTATCTGAACGAGAGGTACTAGGCATGATTTGAATATAGTCTAAAATCACTAATCTTATCTCTGGTAGAGACCGTAGCACTTGACCGATCTGTAATAGGTTTATATCAGACCTATCCATGAAGAATATACCTTGACCGTATTTAGCCATAACGAGCCGTGTTATATCGTCTTTAGACAACGACCCATCTCGATAGATACCTTCAATATCTCTTGGGTGTTTGATAGAAGCCATCGAAGCCATACGTTCATAGAGTGAGTAACACGCCATTTCATAGGAAACATACAGAGATTTTATCCGGTTAAGTTCCCAAGCATACTGAGCGATATTCTGAGCCAGTATAGATTTACCGACTCCGTTATGTCCAATGATTGTCCAAATATCAGGCGGTGCAAATCGTATCAGTTTATCCAGACCATCAAACCCTGTTCTAATAGAGTATTCTGCAAGGTGCGTAATAAACCATTCATATTCTTCCTGCGACATAGCCACCGTCTTTACTTTCCAAGCAGTAGCAGAGGTAAGAGCGTTTACATTACTGACCCGCTCATTCGCATATTTCAATAAGTCTTTAGTGTCTTCACCATAGTCGAAGGATCTGTTGTAAATATCTACACCCATGCGAATAAGGGTTCGTCTGGTATAGAATTCCTTTAATATGTCAACGTGAGACAGCACGTTTACCGGGATAGTTGCGTCAATCATTTCGTCCATATAGACAACTGCATCCCCATCCCTACTAGCGGCACGTTCTAATTCCCCCTCTCGTTCTAACTCCATAGTGACAGTTACAATATCAATTTTCTCGTTTTTATCAAAGAGCCGTAGTATTGCCCCGCATATATATTGATGTGTCATTTTATAAAACATATCAATAAGGTCTTCACCAGCATATTGAAGCACTTCTCCAACTAGCTGAGTGCCACCTTGAAGCATCGCACCCAGTACCGCCCTCTCAGCGTCAACGTTTTGTGGCGGAACTCTATCTAACCTTATACTATCGTTTGGTTTCTCATTCATCAGTATAACCCCGCTACATCTTTAGCATCTTGACGATCCTGTTCTGTGATCTCGATTTGAAAACGATCTGGACTGTGAAGATACTCCATACCATCATGCTCTTTAGTATTCTTTTGATACCACGTTTTTTGATACCTTTTTTTCAGGTATTGAGGCATGTCCTTAAACGATCCGTATTTCCTTAACACCGCAAACGGTATTATGCTTTCCGGATGAAGATACTTAGTTGTTACTCCATCATTAGTGACCTTAACTACCACCATAAGCATTTCGTGTTTCTTAGAATCAAAATCATGTATCACTACATCACCAACGACCCATTGTGTCTGATTCGGTGCATGTATCATAGCTTTGTTTTTCTCCTTCCCATCTGAGAGACCCTCTATCACAAGACCCTTAAAATATACCTTATCATATTCACCCGTAACGTAGTCAGTTAAGACTTAGGCTAATCAATAAGGGCTTGTGTCTAAGTTTCACCACAAGCCCACGAACTTTAGTCGTGGGTTATTGACTGGTCAGGAGGCGTTCTATTGATTTTAACACCTTTCCGTAATTCCCAGTTATTGATTTCAAATTCAATCGCTGATTTAATCTCTTTTAATTCTGCAAGCGTATGCTTTTTTATGATATACCCTGTTTCCTGAAATGGCGAATTTTCCTCCGTGCAGTGCGCGACTCTATGCCCTTCGTAATCCTCCCCGGGTGCGCCACCATGATGGTGAAACTTATTACAGAATGGACACCAAGCTATAATAGATTCTCTTGATACTCGGAACGCTTTTAAAACAGGATACTTAATTTTGTCTTTATTCATTGTTTCTCCTAAATTATAAAACTGTACACATGTACGCATCTGCATAGCAAATGTACCAAAGTCTATATACGAGAGAATTACAGCTATAATAACCGCAAAACGCCCTAATATGCGTACATGTGTACATTATATTTGTATTCCAATCCCTAAATAACTCCGTTTATTATCGCCTGTGCGTTTCATCGTAATGTTACAATTAAGACTTAATAGCCTATGACTAAACATTCTTTGGCTTTCTGGTCTTTCTCCATTCGTCAAACACCATTCGGAATAGACCTGATATAGCTCTTTAGATGTTACCCTTGCATTTACCTCTATTATGCAACAATCATCTATAAATGCCTGCACGATATTCATTTCGGCACGATATTCCTCATTAGCGTGCATAACCTTTGCCGGAGTAACCGCATGTAAACCCCGCTTTTGCCATAATAAACACCCATCAACAATCCAATACAGAATTCCGCTTGCCTCTGTAATTAATTTCTCGTATAGATTTGCGTCCTGTTCTTCTGGAAGGAATTTACGCTCAAATGGGATCATTCTTATTCTATCCCATATACCGTCGTCAGTGCCTTTTATAATTGGTCTGTTATTAGTAGCCAACCACATTTTATATGTCTGCTCAAATTCAAAACTTTTTTCATATAGATTTCTAGCAGTAATAAGCCGATCCCCTGTCATTTTCTTTATGAGTTCCTCATTAAGCCGATGGCTTGCAGATGTTTCAATACTAGATATAAACCTAGTTCCGCAAAGGCGTGCAATATCTTCTCTTGCATTTCCAGCTTCATCACGTTTTGCCGCAAACGTAGAAGGATCAACATGCTTGCTGTAATCTCCAAGTATATATTCAATCGTATCAAGAAATTTTGATTTTCCGTTAGCACCGTTTCCATAGGCAATAAACATACATCTTTCTTGTATGCTCCCTGTAAGTGTATAGCCAAGTGCATACTGGACAAACTGTATCATATCTCTATCACCTAAAAATATTTCATCAAGAAATTGTAGCCATCGAGGATATTCCGACATTTTATCATAAACAACCGGAGTAATTTTTGTGATGTTATCATTTCTATCGTGCGGCAATAGTTCTCCTGTCCTCAAGTCAAGCGTTCCGTTTTGGCAGTTCAGTAAAAAGTTATTCGTATCAAGATTATCAAATGAAATAATCACATCCTTTTCGCTTCTTGCAAGAGCGACCATCGCCTGAATTTTGCTATTCGCTTCTGATTTCCGTGCATGTGCCGATACATTATCCCTAATTTTCGCATCCTCAATATGCCCCGCTTCAATATATATTTTCCTTATTGTATCTTTTGCTAATCGGTCAATCTCCAAAGAATTATCAGGCTTCCAGTATTGACCATTCCAGATAAACCATGATTTTTTCGTCTCACAATATCGCAAATTATCGCCATGATAATACACAAGACGTTCCGCATTGCCATAATCGGTTGTTTTGAAAAACTCAACAGGCTTTTCGCTTGCAACCTTTGGAGTATTCTTTTCTGTCACCATATTTGAATCATCCACATCAACTCCGCCATTGTGGTATCTGCTTAGTATATCCTTGACAGTATCAGGTATCTTATCAATGCCATAGGTCTCCGTTAAACTTGGTTTATTATTTTTATCCCACTGTTCCATCATAGTGAGAATAACGTCATTCGGTATCTTCTTTTTGGCATAATAGCTTATAAGTTTAACAAGTGTATCAGTTCTCTTGCCGGTAGAAGCCCCTCTTAATGCCTCTGATAGCCACTTTTCTTGTGTCTTTGGAGTTGGCTTATGCCCATTATTTGATAGATTTATTCCATTGATCTCAATAATAGCGTCAATATTTGTAGGTGAATTCTTTATAATTTTCTGTAAATACAGCCATTGGTCTTTGATTGGTTGGTTTGTTTCATCAATAAAGGCGGTATTTTTTGGTAAGTTAGTTTTGAATAGTGGAAGGTTTATATAATTTCCATACGTTTCTGTTTTGTCTTGCTTTGGGAATATCTCGAAACGTTTGATATTCGTATCTGATATAATCTGCGCCATTAATCTTCTGATTTTCAATGCCAATATTGGCTCAGAAAAGAAATGCCATACGTGATAGCAACCATCAGTTTTTGATTTCTCAATCCATGCGTTAAGCCCATAGCTTTTACATGAGTTGTAATACTCCAGAGCGTCACCGAGACGACTAAACTCCGCAGGTGCGTTATCTTCTTTGTCAAAATCCATGACAGAGAAATATACGCTATCCTTATCGTTCCCGGTTAGCATATAGATACCGATGCGCTTGATACCAGATAAGTGTTCTTTGATTACTATATCAGTCAGGGCTTCCTTCGTGCATAAGCCCTTGCCTTCACCATAGCAGTCATCACGACCACGAAATAAGTTTTGGAATAAATTAATTTTTTGTGTTTGAGAAAAGGTAAG
>Ga0007800_10000475_pt1 | contig 15643 bp, 14 predicted proteins | sample CryBogmetaGMA14M_FD_60366 | JGI IMG/M metagenome (GOLD analysis project Ga0007800, IMG submission 60366) | Freshwater microbial communities from Crystal Bog, Wisconsin, USA - MA14M | ecosystem: Environmental > Aquatic > Freshwater > Lake | place: Crystal Bog, Wisconsin, USA | collected 2009-07-06 | reverse complement strand
GGCCTTCTCAATCATGCCGCTGAATCGGTGAAACAGACATTCGAGGAACTCTTGTCGAGGGTACCCGACCTTCCGTTTCTCAATGCGGATGAGACCAGTTGGCCGATAGGTCCAAGCCCTCCAAGAGGACCTACATCCCCAAGCCTGATGGACGCATGCGGTCCCTGGGCGTTGCCGCCCTGGAAGACAAGATCGTCCAACATGCCCTGGTGACGGTTCTTAACGTCATCTACGAGGTGGACTTCCTCGGCTTTTCCTATGGGTTTACGCCTGGGCGGGGCCGTCATGCAAAGGGCGATGTGATCATCGTCCGTTATGCCGACGACTTCGTCCTAGGGTTCCAATATCGCCATGAGGCGGACGCTTCTTGAATGACCTTCGGGAGCGTTTGGAGCGCTTCGGCCTTTCGCTCCATCCGGACAAGACGCGCCTGATCGAGTTTGGCTCCTATGCCCGGCTTAATCGACGCCGTCGCGGTGAGGGCAAGCCGGAGACCTTCGATTTCCTAGGGTTCACGCATATGTGTAGCCGATCCCTTGACGGGAAACGCTTCACGGTGAAACGCCAAACTATCACCAAGCGCCTGGTGGCCAAACTCCACGTCATCAAAGAGCGCCTTTGTCGTCGCAAACATGACGGTATTGGTACTCTGGGAGTCTGGCTTCGCTCGGTGGTGCAAGGCTATATGAACTATCATGCAGTCCCCGGCAATCTCCCTAGTATGAAATCCTTCCGGACCCAAGTGATTCAGCATTGGTTTCATGCGTTGCGTCGACGGGGTGACCGCCACCGCATCACCTGGGTTCGCTTTGGCCAGTTCGCGAATCGTTGGCTCCCTCGTGTCCGCATTTTGTATTTGCATCCTTGTGTGCGCTTCTACGCCACCCACCCAAGGTAGGAGCCGTATGCGGTAATTCTGCACGTACGGATCTATGCGGGAGGCGCCGGGCAACCGGCGTTCCTACCGCGACCGATTAATGGGCTCCTGTTCTAAGGAGCTTTTCTAGGGGTTTAGGGTAGCCACCAACAAAATATTTTACCACGGATTTTCGTGCGCTAGACGGAATTTTCACGTTCCCGGCGCCTCCACCAACTGAATTAGACTGATAATCTCAGCCGAGGACTGTTCGATGGGATCTTCGCCGTTCACTAAAATGTCCGCAAAGGCGGAAGTGGGCAATACATACTTCTCTGTCATGGGTTTGACGGTTCTATTGTACTGGTTTAACACGGACTGCCTTGTCCGCCCTCTCTCACGAACATCCCTTTCAAGCCTGCGAGCAAGAGAAGCGGTTTCCGTTAGTAATACGAAAACCTTCGTATTCAACAACTGTCTTATTTCCTCCCAATATAGCACGAAAAGCCCCTCTACTATTATAAGGTCACCTGGGGTGACACGGATCGAGGTAGTGGAGCGTGTATGGGTCGTGAAATCATAGACCGGACAATGAATTTCGTTTCCACTGGCAAGTGTGTCTAAATGATGACACAACAATTCAGCTTCTATGGCCTCTGGAGCATCGAAATTCCAATCCTCTCTCTCCTCGGGACTCAGTGCGGACAGGTCACGATAATAAGAATCGCTAGAGATAATCACGGGCCTATTTCCCGGTGTTATCTCCATTAGATACCGCGCCAGGTGTGATTTTCCTGAACAGGTAGTTCCAGCGATTCCAACGATGTGCGGTCGAAGAAGTGTCAACGGTTTTGCTCATGAACCTGATAAATGACTTCCAGGGTCTTTTTCGCGGCACTGGACCAGCTATATAGAAGGCTTCTCTCAAAACCTTTCTGAACGAATTGCACGCGAAGCTCATCATTTTCCAGTATTTGTTCCATAGTGCGGCAAATATCATCTTCATCATAAGGATCAAACAGGAGCGCCGCATCCCCCGCAACTTCCGGCATTGACGATAAATTAGAACATACGGTGGCCACGCCACACGCCATAGCCTCGAGAATCGGCATTCCAAAGCCCTCATACAAAGACGGAAAGACAAAAATATCCGCAGCGCTGTAGAGAGACGGGAGGTCCAGGCCATCCACAAATCCGATAAAAGAAATGTCCTCAGCGTATGCCGATCGGGCCGCTGTCTCATAAACCTCTTCCGCTCGACCCCATGGCGTCCCGGCAAGAACCAACTGATGGGGGATTTTGGTCTTGGCCTTCAAACGACTGAAAGCGTTGATCAGGCGCACATGGTTCTTACCTGGGTGTTCTATCCTTGACACATAGAGAATGTATGGAGAACGAATGGCATACTTGGCCTGAACTCGCTCAAGAGCCTGATTCCTGTCTTGCGGGAAATAGACTTCAAGGTCTACGCCATTCGGAGTCACAACAACTTTTTCCTCAGGGATTCCGCAAAAACTCATAATATCTATTTTGCTATTCTCGCTGACGGTTAGTACCATGTTGAGCCTTCGAATTAGAACAGGGGTATATCTCTTGATAAAAAACATTCTCGCCTTGTCATATTTGTCTTCTACATGAGTACTCGAGAAGTCGTGCACAGTACCTACCGAGGGACACGGGACCCAAAATGGAAGTCTCCGGTTCGCCGCAGGCAGAAACAGAACATCGTAGCTTCGTTTTTGACAAAGACGGGGAAGGCTGACCAGGTGCCACGCGAGATTGATAAGCGGATTGTGTAATCTTTTACCGAAACAGATCGGCGCCATCTTCTCGCCAGGTGGAACAAATATGGATTTCTCATCATCGTAAACTATGACCTCGAATTCCGGCCCATTTGGAATCAAAGCCAACTGTTGAAGAAGCTTGATGATGTATTGGCTCATCCCGGATTTTCCACCGTCTGCTCCGAATGTGGTGATCCCAACACGCATAATACGAATCCTTCTCTTATCCTATTTGTGTGTTCATTCGAAGAGAAGTCACTTACGGCCCAAAGTTAGGCCGTTAAACAAAAATCTCCCAAATATGAAACGCCGGGAATATATCCCAACCCCAAATTAATTTGAGCAGGTAAAGAAACAGCAACAGAACCAGTAAAAAAGGAACTGATATGAAAAGGGCAAACAGAATCAGGCCTATCCAGGAAGCATGATGTCGTCTTAGCTCCTCTGTCCTGCCCCTCAACGCCCTCTGGTCGCGGCCAACCAGAAAAACAAAAAAGTACCTGGCAAAGAAAAGGGGGAGCACGCCACGGACATCAATCGGGTATTTTTTAGTATTCGGGTCACGGATTGCCGTTACTATAGCCGAAAGCTGGTTAGGGGTCAGCGATGCCCGAACTTTGGGGTCTATTCTTTCAATGATGTTGTCAGTAAATGGGTCTATCCAACTCTTTTCTGTCATGAACGGTATGCCTTGTCACCTACCTGTAATGATCTCTCCCGGTCCGTAATACTATCCGGCGTTACTTCCCTGTGAAGCTATTATGAGAGCAAATCACCATACTATCATTATGTTGTACTTATAGCATGCCTGTCACTACTTTAGAACTCATACACACTTGACCTTCGCCGACACACTACACTAGCCGAGGAGATGTTGCTCCATCTGTATTAGATAATCTTCAAAGGAAAATCGTTCCTGTACTCTCAAGATAGCCATTTCCCCTAAGCGGTGAGCAAGTTCCAAGTCAAGCAAGAGTCTTTCCAAAGCCTTCGCTAGACCGACAACATCCCTTTCCGGCACAAGCAGACCGGTAACGTCGTTTTCCAACCAATCGGGTATTCCGCCGACATCGAAGGCGACAACCGGTCTTCCATGATGCATCGCTTCAAGCCCGATCATACCGAAAGGTTCAGCCCAGCGGCACGGGACAGCCACAACCCTAGCCTTTGAATAGAACTCACTTATTGAGACGTTATTTACCCAACCTTCAAAATGTACCCGTTCCTCAAGCCCCAGGTCCAGGGAAAGGTCCTTGAGATAAGATTCTGCGTTTCCTGTCCCTACTATTATAGCTTGAAAGTCACAGGACAACTTCTGAAGGGCCTGTAGCAAGAGATCAACACCCTTACCTTTTATAAGCTGGGCCACACAGAGCACAACTGGTTCCTGCGGGACCGGAGATATTTTTGCAGGTTTCATCGGCACTATAGGGGGGACAATACTCACTCTGCTTTCAGGAAAACCGTTCTGAAGAAGCTCATCTTCCATAAAACGGCTCCCGACCAATATACGATCCAGATTGTAATTCCTACGCATCTCCGTGAGCTTGTCAGGGATGCTGACGTAAGACACAGCTCTTTTCGACCCATCGCCCCCTGTCAGGAAAGCAAGATCCAGATAACATCGCCAGCCCGCCCTACTATGACAGATCCGCTCGTTGTGAAAGAAATATTTGTGCCTTCTCGGACAACACAGGTCATGGTCATGCACCATTCGAACTATTCGGACCTTGGAGATAAAAGGCAGACAAAAATCAGTTCTGGAAACCTTGTGAAGATACAACACGTCCGGATAAACACTTTTCACTATATTTTCAAAGGGTTGACTTGCATACTTCTTGTCCTGAAGGCAGATCTCCCGACACAGAAAAACATCGTCAAACAAAGACTTGTAGCTGTCAAAATCTTTCCCTGCCGTGACGCCGTAAGCAAGGAAACATTGATGGCCCAAAGAGCGGAGCCCACGTGCAGTGACCGCAATGTTCTGTTCAACCCCTCCGAAATAACCGCACTTTTCATTCACGAAAAGGATTCTCACGAAGAGCCTCCTCATATATGTCTACAAGGCGATCAGTGATCACATCCCAACTATACTCATTTCTGGCCTTTTTCTGACCACTTACAGCTAAATTCCTGGAGTCCTCAGGGTTTTTCACGAGGAATCGGAAAGCCTCGACGATGGATTCGTTATTGTTTGGTTCGAACAGAAGACCGTCCTGATAGGGAACCACAAATGAAGGGATACCTCCGACGCGGCTTGCAATAACGGCCAGTCCGGCGGCCCAAGCTTCCAGGATAACGATCCCAAAAGGTTCGTGAATCGACGGTAGTAGGAACACATCGGCGGCATGGTAGGCATCGGCTAAAGAACGGCTGTTGGCTTCGAGTCCTGGTATTACGGTGACTCGACTCTCCAGGCTGCGATCCCGGATGTAATCAAGAATCCTTTGGTAATAGTCTTCATTAGTCACATGGCCAATGATAAGCAGATGTGCCTTTGCGTGAATCCCCGCAAGCGCCGGAAGTAGTTTGGCGACAAATAGTTGATTTTTCTGTGGGTCTATGCGTCCCATGGTCAGGATTACGAAAGCGTCATGAGGAATCCCGTGAATATATCGAAAAGCTTTCCCGTCTCCAGATGAAAAACGATCCGGATCCACTCCGTTTGGAAGATGAACTACTTTCTTTCCGGGATAGTTGCGCTGTGTTTGGACCCTTTCTTCTTCTCCTACGCATAATATCGCCGACGCGTCGTCCAATACTCTTCGTGCCCCCACCCACCAACCCAATAGCTTCCCCCACTCAAGGGTCCCTCTGGTAGGCTCTGTCCACGTGGCTGCTTCCTCTTTCGGGACGTCAAATACCCCGCCGTGTAAGGACACCACATAAGGTATTCTCCTTTTTCCAGCTACGTACCGACCTATTGCGCCAGCCCGTTTGGCGGTATGAAGGTGAATGAGATCAAGCTGCGGTTCGGTTTTCAGGGCCTTCATTAGAGCGAAAGAAAAGAGGTTGCCACCCTTCCGGTCCAGAAGCGCTCTCGCTTCAGCCTTTAGACCAAGATACGGATAGAAATACGGCGTACGGGTTACCTGGACACCCTCAATCACTTCCTGATTTTCAGACGCCAACGCATTAGGGCATATTATACTTGTCTTGTGACCCATTCGAAGGAGTCGCTTACACGTCTCCAATATGACGGTCTCAGTTCCGCCCCAGTGGCTTCTCACAAAACGACGCGGCACTTGGACGATATTCATGTCTTACACAGCCTGCCTATTGATTTTCTATGAAACGGCCTGACTTCTAGGCCCACTTCAAATAGAGCTGGTCTACATCGTTAAGAATAAATCCCGTCAGCGGGGTGTCGGTCCCTCGGATTCTTTCGACCGATCTTTTTAGAGTGGAAGAAGCGCATGCCCGACACCGAACCACAAAAATGATGGCGTCACAACACTGGGCAACCAGTTCCGCGTCCACATAATTTTCAATCGGAGGTCCGTCAATAAGAATAAGGCTGAAGCTCTCCGACAAGGTATCCATAAGCTCTTTCATCCTGTTGGAACCCAAGAGATCCGGGGTGACTGCAGACTCCACACGGGGAATACATTCGACCCCAGCCAGCAAAGTGGGCCATACAATCTCCTCCACAGAGAGTGCATCAAAGGACAACCACTCTCCCAATCCTTTCAATGGCTTGTCTTTTTCAGCAATCATATATCGTAGGTCTGTCTCGCTTTGAACAGGGCGAACCTGGGCATCAATAACCAGAATCCGTTCATCTTGTCTACCAAGACAAGCCGCTAAGTTGGCCGTCACCAGGGTTTTTCCTTCCCATCGGCCGGCGCTGGTTATCATTATGCGGGCCCCCCGCTTGGGAATATCGCGACGAACACTTAGAGCGATTATCCTGAACATTTCGATCAAAGGGAAATCCGATGTTTCGGGCATGAGACCTTGAGGGTTCTTGATGTTAGGGATGACTCCGATGACGGTTTTAGAAAACTTGTTCTGGAGTTCTGGCGCTGATTTTATAGTGGTGTCGAGGAGTTCAGAGACGAGGATTACAATACAACCAATCATGATCCCTAGGAATGCGACAGCCCCAAAGAAGATTTTTCTGTTGGACTTGATACTTATTAAAGGAACTGGAGCGTCTGATACCAAAACAAAGCCCGTATCGGTAGACTCATAATCCTTGCGTACCTTGGACAAGATCCTGTCCAAAGCCGCTTTCTGGGCTTCCCCTGCCGACACTTCCTTGGCTAGCGACGCATACTGGCGCTGAAGGCCAGACAAAACCTCCAGCTTGGTTTTGTCCCGCAAGATCTGACTATTTACATATTCAACTTTCTTTTTCAGGGACACTTCTTGAAGTTCCATGTCCAGGATCTTGAGTTGAAGGCTATTGAAAAGTTCCTGGGCCGGGCTTTTGAAGTTCTCCTTTTCAGGGATTACTTCTCCCTCCAAAATTTTTAACTGCCTTTTCCATTCCCGAATCTCATCAGTGTCAATCGCATCGACTTCCTTGGCCTCATATTCAGCCTTTGCCTTTTCAAAATCCTTCTCGGGAATGAGTCCTTTTTCAAACAGTTCCTTAGCCATAAAGTAGGAGCCTTGATCCTTGCCAAGTTCAACGGTGTTCTTACGTTGCACCTTGTCATCATGGATGGCTCGCCTAAGTCTCTCGATACGGATGTTAAGGTCCGCTAGACTCTTGCCTTTAGTTGTAGCAGCCTGTTCTTCGTCGATTTTGGTCTTGAGGCCTTCAATTCGTTCCTGGAGACTCTGCTTCTGGATCTTTACAGTGTCCTCATCGTTTTGAGAATTCGCTACAAGCAACTCCATCGAGGAAATCTGGTCGACATTCCATTGGATCTCTTTGGCTAAGTCCACGATCTTGTTCTCAGAGATGAAGGTCTGAAGTTTGTTGTCGGCTTTCTTGAGTTCCCCTTCCGCCTCCTGAAAGCGGACATCGAGGTTTTCCATCTCCTTCTTTGCGTCGGCCTTAATTAGGGCCATCTGACTCGCGACAAATACGTCGCGTAACGAGTTCGCAAGCTGAGACGCCATCGTGGGGGAATTCCAGTCGGCAGTGATGATTAGAAGGGATGTCCTTTTCTCCACACGGACCTGAAAAGCATCAGCCAACTTTGCAGGAGGAAGACCAAGTTCCAGCTTTTCGCTTACTAACCTGAGATTGGAAGGGATTTTTACCATAAGGGCCCTGTTACTCGCAGACGGGTTTCGGCCCCCGGCCTCGTCTTTTTTGTCCGGCTCCTTGTAGAGCAATATTGTTTCCGTCTCAAAAGTTTGGCTCCCCAGCGTGAAGGCGGCGACCCCACCTAGAACCAACGCGACGACAAAGGAGCCAACGAGGATCTTCCATCGTCGGATCAGTCCTATCAGGAGCGTTATTGGTTCAATAGGGAGTCCTGATGAAGGTGTCTGCTCATCACTGGTTGTCACAGCTTTCCCACTTCTCCTACGACAGAGTTTTATCCTCTGGAGGGGTTGCCTTACCTCGACGGATCAAGGCACGTCGCAACTTCTCCTTCAAGTAGGCCCGCTCTTTGGATCTAAAGCCGATGATCCAGTAAACCGCTCCAAAAAGAGCTATTCCAAGTACCTCCAGAATAGCCACCTCCACGAGGTTGGTCAAGCTCCGAAAGTTCAGGACTGCAAGTATCATCCCTGTCATAACCAGAGCCGGGATCACGCTCGGTAAAACCGTAGCCTTATAAAAATGCCAGATGGGTTGACCATGAAGCCTGCTGACGTAGGCTTCAATGAGTCCTATGTAGATTGGAACTGCGGCAATGAAAGTGGCCATGGAAACGCCGACTATACCTAAATGTCTAATTAACAGAAAAGACAAAAGGATGTTAAGGACCTGTCCAGCCGCGATGGATAATGCGGCGTACTTCTGATGACCGCCCATGCTAAGTAAGTTGACTGTGTTGCCATGCGTAATGCCGATCATTGCCGCGGCTACGAGCCACTGACAGACTGGAACAGCCATCAGAAAATCTGGACCCGTCCAGGCCAGGATCAATGGTTCGGACAAGAGGGCTAAACCCAAAAGCAGAGGAGTTGCAAATGCGGTCGTGAGCTTTGCGCCCATGTAATGGGTCGCTTGTATGTTGGATTGCTCGTCGGCGCCGTGAAGCTCAGCAAAAACAGGGGATAGGGCTCTGGTCAAATGTGAACAAAACATAGTCGCTTTTTCAGATAGCCGCATTCCAATAGAATAGATCCCGACCATTTCCAACGGGAGAAAAAGCTTGATGATCAGCGCATCAGCCCTCGTCGCAATCATTCCGGCTATTTGGAGAAAAGAGAAATACAATGAGAAGGAAGTTAGCTCTCTGACCAGCGAACGATCAAAATAGCGGGGTTTGATGCTTAAGCTCGGCATTATGCGCTGGCAGTGGATCATCATTGCGAACATGGGAATGATGCCGGTAACCACGTTTATCGCGGCCAATACTCTTATATCAGGGGTCAGGGCGAGGATGATCAGGACTGCCACCAGATAGAGAAGGTTTGACAATGCCTTGTAGGCATTTGCTATGTTCATTTTTTGGAAGCCCACGAGGACTCCTCGAAACAAGCCCAGAGGCAAATATAGGGCTGAACGGAATCCCAAAATGAGCAGGACCGCATTGGCCATGAGGGCCTGATCAGGGGGGATTTGAAAGATATGATTGAAAAATAGTAAACTTGACGCAATACCGGCCATGACCAATGCCCCAAGAAATACGTAGATCCAGAAGAGGGTGCAGATGATCTCCTTGAGCCTTTGTTTGTCTCCTTTTCCCCGAGCGTCAGCAACATATTTTATTACCGAGGCGGCAAAACCGAGATCGGCCAATTCAAATATTGCGAGAAAAGACCAGATCAAGGACCATAGGCCGAAGCTCTCTTTCCCCAATGTCTTAATGATAAATGGGATGAGGATGAGGAATGCCAGCGTGTCAACGATGTCTCTCCCGTAACTGGACAAGGTATTCATAAGAATGTAACGGGACCTGTTTTTGTCCTTGGATCCGGATCGATCCTCTCCGATGTTTTGGACCATGTTTCCCTCTGAGGCTTTGGACTCGTTAGTTTTTTCGATAGGACCCTTTTGCGATATTCCCGGTGGCCACCATTAGGCCTGACAAAACGCAAAAGAGGAAAAAGACCTGGGTCTGACGGAATATCCATTCCAGCAATCCCTGGAGGTGCAGTGTCGAGAAACCAACTAATAGACCCAGTAGTATCGCCTGATAATACTCGTTTTTCGTTCGAAAAAGCAGGACAACATTGTGTAAATAGTATCGGGCAAGAAACATTATAAAGATTATCATTCCGGTCCACCCTGTTTCTGCCGCAAAAAGGTAATAAATGTGATGAGCGGTTCCCAATCGACTCTGCCCCATTCTGCTATCCCTGAATTCATCCTCGTCCTTAACCGTGTCCCTTTCTTCAGAGTACACATACCAATAATAGTCCGTGTTGGTTATTGTCCAAGAGAAGGAATTTAGTCCCGCTCCGAAGCGTTTATCGTCCGCCATTGCCCGCGCAGCCTGGTTAAAATAAACTCGGGTAGCTTCCGAAGCCTCGGGTGCCTTCTGAAAACGTTCTATTATTTTGGGGGCGGCAATAACACCCATTATATCCACAAGCAAAAAGCCCACGAGGGCGATGGCTATTTTTTTCCCAGAGGGCTTCAAAAGTATGGATAGTCCTGTCACCAATCCCAGAGACGCTCCCATAATTACCAGGGAGGCCCTTGACTTGGTAAAGATGATACAGACAAGCCCACCCAGGATGGCAAGCATGGCCATATTGGTAGCTTTCTTGGAAAAACCTCCCGCTAGAACGACAGCCAGAATCATGGGTGTGATAAGGTCGACATACATCGCCAGAGAATTGGGATGAGGAAACGAACCTATAGAACGGTTCACCACTTTGTGAGTGATATACTTGTCCCAAATGACAACCCCCGATTGAAAAATCACAGCCCCCATCACTCCGGATACCACAGCCGCCACATCCTCTTTTTCGCGGACAAGATTAACTATTACCCAGTAAAGTATGTATCCCCTGATAAACTTGTGCAGTGTAAACAACCCATAGTAGGCCACCGAGGAACTCATCAGGGAAAGCACTGAAATAGCTATCAGGAGTTGCCAAAGGATCGTGTTATAAGGCCACCAGATTATCCTGTCCTTGGAACGTCCAAGAATAATCCACAGGAAAAAACCAAAAAACAGCAGGTCTGGCACTGTAACGCCAAAGCCCCTGTCAACACCACGATAGGGCGAAAAAAAGACTTCCATGTACATGGGTTTTTTCACATAACATGTGCTGAAAGCCAAGAGAGAGAGCAAAGGTCGGCGCAGATTGGGTTTAGACAAGAGGATTACTAGAACTGAGGGCACCCCGATCAGGAAAGCAAGAATTCCCAGGATGGAAGCTAGCTTCATACTGCTTTATCCTCAGCAGTAAACGGTTTTGCAAAACTCAATAGACCCCGAAGACCTTGAATCAGATCAGCGGGAATCCTGGAAGAAAGTTTAAGCATCAGCCATCGTCGTCGGTGATATTCATAGTAAAACCACTGGGCAATCTCTGGAAAATCCGTAGAACCAAGACCGTCATAAAAACCGGCAAGAAGATCCGCCTTGAACTTCTTAGGAAGCAACATGTTTGCCAATGCGAAACGGAGGTTGTATATGTCGTTCAGAGGATGGCTCAGTGAATTGGCATTGGCAAAATCGATCAATCCTACCCTTTCATCCTTGATGTGAATATTCTTGAAGACAAAATCGCCGTGGATAAACGAGGGGACTATATTGCTGAGGCGAAAATCATTGGAAAGCCTTTCAGCTTCGGATGACATCCCCTTAAACAGAATTGGACCCAACAGCGGCATTTGTTCCAGTCTTGTGGAACAATAATTGAAATATTCAAAAATGAATGGAGATGTCTCTTCCTGGGGGCGCTGAGTCTTTTCATATATAGTTCTTATTACGTTTCCAAGGATACTCATTATCCGAACAGACCGATCCCGAAGGGAATCATCTTTTCGCGCCTTATAGAGTACTTCACTGAAAGCGTCCCCTTCCACAAAACCGATACAAAGGAGGTTCCTGTCCTCTCTTAGCAAAGGCTCGCCTGAATCTATCAGGTTTGGTTCATCCTGAGCCAAATGATGATAGAAACCGAGGGCATCTGCTTCTACCATGACTAAACTCGAATCCCCACCCCTATACTTTTTTACAATGCGAGGTCCGTCTGGAGTTCCAGCGAGGTAAATAACACAGTACTTGTTCTCTTTGATGAGAGCCAAGGACGTAATTTCAAGTTGCAGATCCAGGGAATATTCACGGCGGTTTTCATCATCCATTTAATTAAACCTGTTCCAAATTCCCAGAAAGCTTTCGGTTTCCTCTGCCCAGTTCCCGGCATTCACCTTTACAAGGCTTAACAGAACCGGTAATTGTCGATAGAGAGTCTCCCTGGGATATCGCCAACTCCGTCGTCCCATCTGAAGGTTGCGGGCAATGTTGCGCAAAAGCAGGGGAATGGCGTGTTGATCCTTCTCTCTTATACCTTTCCAATGCACGTAATCATCGAGAGAAGACCAGACGAGTCCAGTACGGACCATTTCAACATGCAGAAATACGGCGCCCCAAATTTCTGCGAGGGTCTTCAAGTCTTCCTCCGTCATGGCATCCGAGGAAACCTGGTCCGGCCGAAACTTGAAGCGAAGCGCTTCTCTGTAAAGTGGTTGCAGCCCAAAAGCAGCTACTTTCGGCTCAGTTCGCTCCAAGTCCGCCAGAAGATCGTCCCTTCCCCAATATTTTGTGGTGAAGCGTTGATATGCTATGAGAAGGGCATCACCAAGAGCTAATGAACACTTGTAGTAGTTGCGTCGAACAAAGTCCTCATCCGGGGCATCTTCTATCTTGCGAACTACGCGGAAGGCCCAAAGGAGTCCGGTCCCTCGATTCAGGAGAAGTCTGGTGGCTTCAATTACAGGAAGTGGTTCTTTCAGAGTGGCAGGAGCAAGACTTGCCAGTAATTCCTGACCACCCTTCAGAGTCACATAGCCATTAATAAGGTCGTACCACATTAACCAGTGAGGCCAGTTCTCAACGTCGCGAACGGTAAGAGGGCGGCTAAAATCAACATGGATATTGAGTTCTTCAGCATACTTTTTTTCAATTGCTTTGAGACGATCCCCCGGAATTGTGGACTTACGACCCACTACGAGGGTCAAATCCAAATCGTTATAGGGCATCTCCTTACCGTCCTTCACAATCAGGCCACCTTCCCCTCGGCCGTATCCACCACCAAGAACCAAAGTAACAAGATTGTTCCCTAAGGCCTGCTCCACTTCGTCACCGATCCGGAGCAATGTTACATTCAATCGTTCGTTGAACTCAGCAGATCCATCCCTGGAATAGACAGGAGTCATTGGTTTTTCTCTTTCAAGCCGGCTTGGAACCCTCGCCGCCTACCCAACATCTGGGCAAGACGCAGGAGTGGGGAATACAAGGCAGCCCCATATAGGGCCTTCGGCAAACAGTAATTCCAGTCGCTTAGCACTTGCCGACCACACGGGAGTAAGGAATAACGTAATAGGGACCTCTCCCATTTTGTCCATGGAAAAATTACCGCTTCTGCCTGACCTTCTCCATAGTGACGGCGGTAGAATTGGCCCAGGGTATAGTTGTGGGAGTGCGTTACCACCGAGTCCGCAACATATTCAATTGAATAGCCCCTCTGGCGTGCTCTCCATGTCCACTCAATGTCTTCGGAATATCGGATGTTTTCGTTGAATTTCTGAGATTCCCAGACTGACCGGGAGATGGCTGATGATGCCATAGAGAAACAATGTTTCCAGTATTTCTGGAGCGATCCATCTCCATAAGTACTCTCCGTATCTTTGGCAAAGAGTGGGCGGCAGTTAAGACGGGGGACCTGCCGCCCAAAGACAGCAGCGATCCGGCCATTGGCGCCAAAACCCGTCAAGAGATTCCTTAGCCAACTTTTGTTCTGGGGGCTGCAATCTGAATTGAGAAAGACCACCTTCTCACTTTGGGCAAGTTCCATGCCGAGATTGAGAACACGACCTGGGATATAAGAGCCTTTTGGGATGTTTACGATTCGATTCGTATACTTCCTAAGTTCCTCCACAGTCCCATCGTCTGATTCATTGTCCAGGCAGATCAGTTCAAATTCGTGATCCTGCTTGTGGAGCCCGGCAAGAGTCTCTGAAATGATGGGCATATCGTTGTGAGAGCGCGTAACCACAAAGGGAGTCATCGTCACATACCTTGCTTCTTCAATATTTCCCCCGTCCCTCCGACCGCCAGATTGATCGAAAGTGCGACCAGAAGAACTCAGATATTTTAGAACGACCGAAAACCACTACTGATCAAAAGAGCGGACAGCCTCATCAAGAGTGTTGAAGACCTGGAGGAACCTATGCACCCGCACGAGTTCAAAGAGGTTTCGGACCTGTGTTGTAACGTTACAGAGCCTGAGGGCGCCTTTCGATAAACTTGTGTTCTTCACGCATGACAGAAGTGCCCCTATTCCTGCGCTATCCACAAACTTGAGGCAACTCATATCAAGCACAATCTTTGCGTCAGGTTTAAAAAGGTCCGACATCATTGATTTGAAATCCTGAACATTGTTTGTTGCTAAAGTATCTTCGCAGACCTGAGCGACCATAACCTCACCGATTTGCTCCAATTTGAAGTCCATCTCATCCTGTTACAAGCATATCTTCTGACGGCCGCCATGCCTCAAGCCAGAGTATAAGCCGTCGGCTCAGACACCTCTCCGACTATACCTATAATACCACCATTAGTAATGCAGTCAAATTCTTATTCTATGTAAAGTGGGAGGACTCCAGCCGTTACCTCGTTCTTTCCGGACCTTGTGCTAGTAAATTAAGTACGGCGGCACAAACTGCCATATCCACAATGGTGAATTCAGACATGGGCACCAATTCATGAGCGTCAATATAGCGCCTAAGAATAGGATATGGATCGAGGGGGTTCCAACTGGGAGGAAAACTGTTTTCGTCTTTTTGGCTCTCTATGTAATATGGCTGATTATTTGGAAGATGGGCCGCCACTCCAAAGACAGGAAGCCCAGGGAAAGGTGCTTCCACACCGTCATGGATCGACGGATGGTGGAGTGGATCCATAGGGGACCGTTTGCCTAGACCCGTAATGAAGCATAGGGAAAGAGGATTAGCGCCGAGTTGCGTATCCACATTTAGCAAGGCGGCGTTTAGGTATTTCTCGTCCTTCACGAGACTCCATGCCTGAAGCAGGCGGAAGGCGTATTCTGAACTCTGGCTGAAACTACCCCAACCAATCCATTCCGGCACACTCAGTTTGGCGCCATTCCTGTACGGATTGGAATAGGTCAAAGCAACAATCTCATCAGCGTTACGGATCATGCCTTGCTGAATTTCCTGCTTGAAGCCCGGATTGCCGTCTGACCAAGGAGACCTCAGATAAGCCCAGTAGGCGCAACGGTAGAAATGCTGCCATGCGTTCCATCCCCAGGTATGGTTACCATTTGTTGCCCACCATGATTCAAAGTATTTCCTATAAGTGGTATGTCCTGTTGTCCGATACAATTCAGCGGAGGCCCACAGTCGATTGTCCCGATCATCGGAGTCTCTGTATTCACCCGTGGTGTTTCCTGGTGGGTTACGAAAACCGGTATTCGGCATTGCTTCGGGGTGTTGCTTCAGAAAATCCCAGGCCTTTACCGCCCGTTCCAGATAGAGGTCTGACAGATCCTTGTTATAGGGCTTCCATAATCTTGCCGCACAAGCTAGGACTGCTGCCACCAAGGCCGTGTCATGGGTCGTCTTTTCAAAGAAGTAGCGCGGGGCGTTTTCTTCCTGCGGCATTCCCTCAAACCACTTTTGGGATGTCAGCTTATGGTAGACGCCGCCATCTGATCCCTGCATCTTGACTAA
>Ga0007800_10000470_pt1 | contig 15760 bp, 16 predicted proteins | sample CryBogmetaGMA14M_FD_60366 | JGI IMG/M metagenome (GOLD analysis project Ga0007800, IMG submission 60366) | Freshwater microbial communities from Crystal Bog, Wisconsin, USA - MA14M | ecosystem: Environmental > Aquatic > Freshwater > Lake | place: Crystal Bog, Wisconsin, USA | collected 2009-07-06 | reverse complement strand
GTCAACCTGGTGGCCCCTATCGGGCGCGGCCAGCGCGGTCTCATCGTATCGCCGCCCAAGGCCGGTAAAACGATGCTGCTCAAGTCCATCGCCAACGCTGTTAGCGCCAATTACAACGATATAAGCATTATCGTGTGCCTTATAGGCGAGCGCCCGGAAGAGGTCACCGATATGCGGCGCTCCGTCAAGGGCGAGGTCATCGCCGCCACCTTCGATGAGGCTGTCGAAAACCAGACGCGCGTGGCCGAGCTGGCTCTGGAAAAGGCCAAGCGTATGGTTGAGGGCGGCAAGGACGTGCTCATCCTGCTGGATGGCATCACGCGTCTCACCCGCGCCTATAACCTGGCCATGCCCCCCTCCGGCCGCACCCTCTCCGGCGGCATCGACCCGGTGGCGCTGCACCCCGGCAAGAAGTTTTTCGGCGCCGCCCGCAACATCGAAGAAGGCGGCTCGCTCACCATTATCGCCACCTGTCTGGTGGACACCGGCTCGCGCATGGACGACCTTATCTACGAAGAGTTCAAGGGCACGGGCAATCTGGAGCTGCACCTCGACCGCCGCCTGGCCGAGCGCGGCGTCTTCCCGGCTATCGACATCACCCGTTCAGGCACGCGCCGCGACGACCTGCTGCTCTCCGAAGCCACCGTCAAGCAGGTCAAACTGCTGCGGCGCATGGTGTCCATGATTTCATCCGACGGGCCATCGGGCAGCTCAACGGACATCACCGAGAGGGTAATCGAGCACCTGCGCAAGACGCGCACCAACGTTGACTTCCTTGCCAGCCTGGGTAAAGAGAGACTTTAAGCGGTCAGCGGTCAGCCGTCAGTCGATAGCTGATAGCTGATAGCTGAAAGCGGTAACCATGAAAGACTTTCGAAAGTTAAATGTATGGCAGAAAGCCCATCAATTAGCGGTTGAGGTTTACAGTGTGACGGCGTCTTTCCCTCCTGATGAGATTTATGGGCTTACCTCCCAGGTGCGGCGAGCATCTGTTTCTATTCCGGCTAATATTGCGGAGTGTTGTGGAAGGCATGGAGACACTGAATTAAGAAACCTCTGATCAAGTTACTGAAATCACCGAGTTAGCGAAATCCCTTCTGCAAAACGACATTCAAGAACGGCTTTTCGGAGATTTCCCTTCAAAAGCCCTTCCTTTGAGGGCATTTTCCATGATTTGGGGCAGATTTACCCCCTCATTATCAGCAAATCCTTACGTACCAGATACAGGTTGGCCAAGGCAAACAGACTGAATACTTGGGCGGCATTCTTGAGCAGACCTTTATACCTCACCTTCCGGTAACCCCAAAGATGCTTGACCACCAGAAAGGCGTGTTCCACCTTGGCTCGTGTGCGATGTTGTTCATGATTCCAGTCCCGGTCAGTTTGTGTCAGCGAATGCCCTGAGCTACCTTTAGATCAATGTGCCACTCAATCCCCTGGGATTCAAACTCCTCGCACTTCCTGATGTTGGAATAAGCCTTGTCGCTATGGACAGCCCGTTCTTCCCCATGAAGCAGGGCTTCTATCATTTGTGAGTCATGAACTGCAGTATTGGTCACTTCTATGCTGTGGACTAGTCCCCTCCGGGTATCCGTTCCAACATGAGCCTTCATCCCGAAGTACCATTGATTCCCTTTCTTCGTCGGCTTCATCTCTGGATCCCGCTTTTTGGCTTCGTTTTTCGTCGAGGGAAAAGAGTTGATAATGGTGGCATCCACTATCGTTCCCTCACGCAATAGGAGTCCCTTATCAGCCAGATACCCTCTTGTCTTCTCAAATATCTCTTCCGTCAGGCAATGCTCTTCCAGAAAATGCCGGAAATTCAAAATAGTGGTTTCATCCGGTATAACTTCGGCTTCGAGATTGATCCGGGCAAAGCGTCTCATTGATTCGATATCATAAAGTGAGTCTTCCATCGCCGGGTCGGAAAGGCCGTACCATTGCTGTAGAAAGTAAATCCTCAGCATCCGCTCCAACGGCATCGGTTGTCTACCATAGCCTTTCTTCTGATAATGCTTCCTGACTATCTTCAACAACTCTTCCCAAGGGATTACCATTCCCATCTCTTCCAGAAACTTCTCTCGGCGGGTCATCTTCTTTTTGTTGTAATAGGCCAAGCCGGCAAAAGTGGCTACTTCTGGCATCATCATCAGGACTCCTTGAACTTGATCTCTTATTATTATCTCATAAATCCAGACTTATTCAGAGATTCCTTAAGTCATTTTCTTCAAATCGCGATGGGGTCAGCCAGTGAACTGGAATACCATTTTTTGTTGACGCGCGAACTCGGTTTATTAAATGAAAAAGATTCGGCGTCTCTTAACAACCAGATTGGCGAAGTGAAGCGCATGATTACGGTATTAATTCAAAAGCTTCGGGCTGACCAACGGTCAGCCAAGCTGAAAGCTGATAGCTCGTGGTTGTCCTTGCGAGCGAAGATGCCGATGGGAAATATACAACACCGATGTTAGCGTAAGTCAGCCTTGGGAAAAACTCGACACTTCGTATCCCTCGGATGAGACACTGGGCAGATAGGCGGTCTCTCTAATGCGGGGGTATATGCCGCCGGCGATACCCTGGCGCCGTGAAACTTCTCCCCCAAAACGCCGTTGCGCCCTGTTGCAGGTGACGGGAAACGGTTTCCCGCTGGCTTCTTCACCATAACCGGCCTAAAACCTGCCTGGCAAGAGGTTAATGACCTTCCCCGTGGATCATTTGTTGGTCACGATCGCCGTATCAACGGGTAATTGCATGTAAAACGTCAGTAAATTTATGGTTTCAGGGGCATCCGGTGCCTTTTTATGGGGGATAGATGCGTAATAGTGCGCGTACGATTTTCGTGAATTGTAGAGTGCATTAAACAGAAACCGTTGGCGCAATGCCATTCAAGGCCCGATTATTACTCGGACAAACTCCCAGAAGAGGAAAAAGACATTTATCATACCCGGACGATGCCGCTGAATTGGGCCGAGAAGCCGCCAGACCCAAAACTGGGCTTGCGATAGACTCGAAGCGATAAATCCCCCAATCCGCGAAATAATATCGTTTAAATCGGCGTTTGAGGGGTCTTCTGGCCTATTTGCCCGCTTGGTACTCCAGCAGTATGACCTGGGTGGTCAGCGGCAGGTTGTTTTTGTTGATGTTGAGCTTGGCCTGGGGCGTGGCGAGCTGCGTGCCGAACTCGCGCAGGAAATTCTCCACCGGCTCCAGCTCGCCCTGGAAAACCGGCGTCTTGTAGTGCATGGGAAGCACGATCTTGGGGTCCATCTGGCGCACCATGGCGGCGGCAGCGGCGGCGTTGATGGTCATAATGCCGCCCACCGGCACCATAAGGACATCCACCTTGCCGATTTCCTCGATCTGGTTGTCGGTCAGCGGCTGTCCCAGGTCGCCCAGGTGGCAGATTGTCAACTCCTCTGTCTCCATGACGAAAACGGTGTTTTTACCCCTGTCAGCGCCATTGTTGGCATCGTGATATGTCGACAGACCTATGATAAGCACTCCAGCGATTTCAAATTCACCCGGACGTTGCACCACCCTCGGATTGCCCCCGATTCCGGCGCTGTAAGAATGATCCGAATGCTGATGGCTTAACGTCACGATGTTGGCGCTGGCTTTACCCAGAGAATAGCCCATGCCGGGAGAAAAGGGATCGGTGATGATGGTGGCCTGTTTGCCGCGAATTCTGAAACACGAGTGTCCGAGCCATGTGATTTCCATGTCGGATATTGTATCACGGCCTGCTTTCAAGGGTCAAAAAAGCAATCAGCGCTCAGCAGTCAGCGCTCAGCAGTCAGCCGAAAGCTGAAAGCCGTCAGCCGTCAGCCAAAAGCTGAATGCTGAAAGCCGATAGCTGATAGCCGATAGCTGAAAGCTGAAAGCTGGAGAGTGCTTGCGCACTGTGATATTATATTCATGTCATGCGCTACGCTATTCTGGCCGACATACATTCCAATGCCACGGCGCTGCTGGCTGTCCTGGAAGACGCCGACCGCCGTGGAGATGTGGATGAACTGTGGTGTCTCGGCGACGTTGTGGGCTACGGCCCGGACCCTCACCGCTGTCTTGAAATACTCAGACAGTTCAAGTGCGTGGGCGTATGTGGTAATCACGACCTGGCGGCTATAGAGCAGACGGGGTTGACAAGCTTCGACCCCGATGCCGCACAGGCCATCCGCTGGACCATGCGCCAGCTAAGCACCGGGGACGCTCTTTTCCTCAGTCGCCTACAACCAAAGATTGAGAAGGATGGATTTACGCTCGTGCACGGCAGCCCGCGCCAGCCGGTATGGGAATACTTGGTTTCGCTGAGCAGCGCCAGAGAGAACTTCTCCTGTTTTACCACGCCCTATTGCCTGGTGGGGCACACGCATATCCCGATGGGTTTTAAAAAAGAAGCCGGCGGAGTAAGCGCCGTGCCCCTTTCTGAAAGCATCGGCCAGCTGTTGGGAAAAGCGTCTTTGATATTGAACCCCGGGAGCGTGGGTCAGCCGCGCGACAACGACCCGCGCGCCAGCTACGCCACTTTTGATAGTGATAGTGGCATTTTCCGGCTGCACCGTGTTCCTTACGATGTCGCGGCGGTGCGGGATCGTATGTGGAGTTGCGGCCTGCCTGTGCGTCTGGCGTCCCGCCTTGAGCACGGGGTCTAGCATGGCCGTCGAACCCATACCCGGTAAATCCCTGACGCAAACTACCAGAAGGCTGCTCACCAGCCTTGACGCCCGCGCCAAAAAAAGTCTGGGACAGCATTTTCTCATCGATTCCGGCGTTCTGCGCAAAATAGTAGAGGCGGCGGAGCTCTCGCCGCAGGATACCGTACTAGAGGTCGGTCCCGGACTGGGTGTGCTCACCTCCGAGCTGGTAAAACGCGCCGGGCGCGTCATCGCGGTCGAGCTGGACGACAATCTGTCTGTGCTGCTCAAACAAACCCTTTCGTGGGCATCCAACCTGACCATCGTTCACGAAGATGTCTTAAAAGTCAGCCCTTCCGCTTTGCTCGAAACAGCCGGCATCCCGGCAGGAAGCACGTACAAGGTGGTGGCCAACTTGCCTTACTACATCACCTCGGCGGTACTGCGCCATTTCCTCGAAGGGGACGCGCAGCCCGGATTGATGGTTGTCATGGTGCAGAAAGAAGTGGCTCGAGCCATAACGGCAGCCCCCGGGGAAATGAGCCTGCTCAGTGTCGCCGTGCAATTTTATGGGGAAGCCCGCATCGTTAGCAGCGTGTCGGCGCATAGTTTTTTTCCTGTACCGAAGGTCGATTCCGCCATACTTAAAATCCGCCTGCGCCCACAGCCGCTAATGGATGCTGCACGAACCGGCAGCTTTTTTGACCTGGTGCGCGCTGGTTTTTGCGCCAACCGCAAACAGCTCGTTAATTCGCTATCTCAGGGATTGTCTAAACCGAAAGATGAGGTTCGTCCGCTGCTGGAGAAGGCCGGGATAGAGCCGAAGCGCCGGGCAGAGACCCTCACCATTCCTGAATGGGTGAATCTCTGGAGGGCGTTTGATATTGAGGCCGGGAAGTGTTGACACTTATTGCTCCTGCCAAGGTCAATCTGACTCTGGAAGTCCTGCAAAAACGCCCCGACGGCTATCATGAAATCCGCAGTGTGTTACAGGCCGTCAGCCTGTGCGACCGACTATCTTTTAAACCCAATGATAAAATAATATTCGAATGCGATAGTCCTCTTTGGCAGGCTGAAAAGAGCCTCGTCGGACGCGTGGTTGAAGCTATCAAACGGCATACGGGCGTTTCTAACGGAGTGCTTATCCAGATAACCAAAGGCATACCGCTCTCTTCCGGACTCGGCGGCGATTCCAGCGACGCTGCTGCTATCCTGCAGGGGCTCAATCAATTGTGGGAACTGGGGATACCGCCGGGGGAGCTGGCAGGAATAGCGGGCACACTCGGTTCCGACGTGACTTTTTTCCTCAGTGGTGGCACGGCGCTGGCCGAAGGCAGGGGAGAGTTCATCAGCCCTTTGCCGGAAATGCTGCCTGTCTGGATAGTGTTACTCATGCCGCACCTGGAGCGCCCGGAATTCAAGACAGGCGCTATGTATTCCCGATTGAGCCCGCAGCATTTTACCAGTGGAGACAGGACCGAGGCTCTGATAGCGCGCCTTACGCGTGGCGAGTCGATTCGTTCAAACTACCTGTACAACATCTTTGAAAGTGTGGCTTTCAAGGCCTTTAACGGACTGGAGAAATACCGGGATGGATTTCAGAACATTGCCGGAGAGCCGGTACACTTAGCAGGAGCGGGGCCTGCTCTGTTTGCATTGTTTAGCGATGCGGAAAAGGCCGCACGTGTTTGGCGGAATCTAAAAGAGCGGGGATTGGAAACGTATCTAACAGAGACACAGAATTCCATAAGGATGTGATAGAATTAATCTATGTTGTTTAAGTCGTTTCTGGCCATTCTTGCAGGCTACTTGATGGGTTCCTTCCCCTCGGCATATATCGCCGGTCGTCTCGTAAAAGGCCGGGATATCCGCCAAATCGGAGGCGGCAACGTCGGAACTCTGAACACGCTGCGCGAAGTGGGATTCATACCGGGCCTGCTGGTCTTTATCGCCGATGCTGCCAAAGGCGCGCTGGCGATCCTGGTGGCAAAATGGTTAGGCGTAAACGAGATAGCCATTTTCATCGCCGGACTGGCCTCGGTGGCAGACCATAGCTGGTCGGTTTTTCTGCGGTTCAAGGGGGGCCGGGGCGGCGCCACAGGCTACGGCATCTTCATGGCACTGGTTCCGCTGGCGGCCGTTATCACCTTCGTTGTGATGCTGACCATCATGATTTTAACGAGCAACGCCCGCCTTTTCCTTACGGGTGGATTCATCTTTCAACCGTTTCTTATATGGGCTTTCGGCGGGAGTCTTGCCATGATCATATATTCTATTGTTGTTCCGCTGATACTTGGCACGCGCATGCTGTTGGTCGACCGCCGTAAACTCTTCGACCCCGGGACGCGCAAAAATCTTATAATCGACAGAGATTACACATGGTGGCAATCGAAGCGAGATAAATCGTCGGATAATCCAAAATGAACCGAGGAGGAAAATAATGAGCAAAACCCAGGACAATCTGAAAACCGCCTTTGCCGGTGAGAGTCAGGCCAGCCGCAAGTACACCTATTTCGCCGAAAAGGCCGATGCGGAAGGACAGCCGCAGGTGGCGCGCCTCTTCCGCGCTGCCGCCGAGGCTGAGACAGTGCACGCACGCAACCACCTGAATGCGCTCGAGGGCATCGGCTCAACTAAAGACAACCTCAAGGCGGCCATCAGCGGTGAAAGCTACGAGTACACTCAGATGTATCCGCCTTACATCAAACAGGCCGAAGCTGACAAAGACAACAAGGCGGAACGCAGCTTTACTCACGCCAATAAGGTTGAGGAGATTCACCATACGCTCTATTCGCAGGCGCTCTCGGCTCTGGAAAAGGGCGGCAAGATGCAGGAAGGTGCATATTACGTCTGTCCCGTGTGCGGCAATACCGTTTTAGGCGAAGCTCCCGGTATATGCCCCATCTGCCACACCCCGGGGAAGGTATTCAAAAAAATTAGCTAAATTGCTTTAGCAGGCGTATCTCATCTTCACGGCTGGCGACCTCGCCGTCTAGCCTGGCGTCCAGCAGCAGGTCGAGCAGCATTTTGATACTCGGCCCTGGCTTAATACCCAGCGCTATCAGGTCGTCCCCGTGGAGTGAAGTATTGACATAACGTAATTCATCCAAATATAACCCGATATTGCGCCTGGCTTCCGTTGATTGACCCGCGATGAGGTTGGCTTTTATAGCGTCCTCTGCATAGCCGTGCAAATGCAGATAAATAGCGCTAGGTTGCATGGATTCCTCGGACAACTCTTCGTGGAGTGCTTTGATTTTTCGGCTGTCGCGTAGAGTACGGGAGAGCAGCTTATCGAGTTTCAGACAGTCTATGAACCGTTCGGTTTCCGTTTCATCCAGATTAAAAGTCAGCAGCGCCAGGTATAGCCCGATAGGAGGCCTTTGAGGCAGGCTTAAACGCCGCGCTTCATCGAACCATGATGCCAGCCAGCCGTCAACGCGGAGCGCGGGGTCCAAATATGCCAGCACCCCGAGCTCACCGGCACGCGCGAAGACCTTCTCCGGCAGTTCCTCGCCGAAAACGCATTCGAGCTCGTACCATATGCGGTCTCCTGTTATGGTCTTCAGCATGGGTAGGTCGCGCCGAAGCAGTGAGAGTGTCCCCGCCTCGATATGCAAATCCAGCCTCTGTTCGTAACGTGCGGCGCGCCAGATACGCGTGGCGTCATCTGTGAAGCTTTTTTCATGAAGGGTGCGCACTAATTTGTTGTGTAGGTCGTCTAGCCCGCCGTAGAAATCTATCAATCGCCCATAATCCCCCGGGTTCAGAGACACAGCCATGGCGTTTATGCTGAAATCCCGGCGCGAAAGGTCATCCTTGAGATTCCCCGGCTGTACTGAGGGCAGCACACCGGGGCGGTCATAGCTTTCCCGTCTGGCAGTGGTCAGATCCAGACTGATATCTGGCCACTGGAGGTTAGCCGTCAAAAAGGGCTTATGCGGAGTTATTTTGACGTCTTCGCCTTGAGCCAGTTCAGTCGCCAGGGTGGTCGCGTCGCCCTCCAGCACGAGGTCGATGTCTAATACGGGCTTTTCCAGCAACAGGTCGCGTACCGCTCCACCGACCAGGTAGAGTCTCTCTCCCCGCCTGGGTACCAGCCCTCCGGCTTTTTCGAGGACGGCGAGTGCTCCAGCCGGCAGGCACTGCTCGATTTCATGCGCCAGATTGATGTCTTCCATAGCTAACGAGGGCATTATAGCACAGCTCTGGGCAGCAGGACGCCAGAATTCAAATTCCCCTGTACACGAGGAATTGTATTCGGAGATGGAATCGGTTTTGTGGGGCGATGGGACTGTGTTGATGAGGTGCTGGTGCTTTTGGGATTATCATCGATTTAAATATATAATACATTTTTATGTTGTTATAAACGTAGTATTTCGCCTATAATTGACCCACTATCGGTATTTAAGGAGAATTATGTTGATTGTTGCTATTGTCGGCATGGCCGGTGCCGGTAAGTCTGAAGTCTCCCGCATATTCGAGAGCAAGGGTTTTGCCAGGATTCGTTTCGGCGATATCACCGATGAAGAGCTTCACAAACAGGGACTGGCCCTTACAGAGGAAAACGAGCGCCGTATGCGCGAGTCCCTGCGCCAGCGCTACGGTATGGAAGCTTATGCCATGCTCAACCTGTCGAAGATCGACCTGGCGATAAAAAACACTCCGGTCGTGGTAGACGGTCTATACTCCTGGGAAGAGTACATGTTCCTTAGTAATTATTATCACCAGAATTTCCGCGTGGTGGCGGTCTGGTCTTCACCCGTCACCCGCTACGATCGCCTGTCCCATCGCCCGGTTCGCCCGCTGACTTTGAAAGAGGCCTACAGCCGTGATGAAGCCGAGATCCTCAAACTCAACAAGGCTGGCCCCATCGCAATGGCGGACTTCACCATTATCAACGAGTCTTCGTTGAAGGAACTCGAAAAAGAGACTAAAAAGACCATCTCCAAAATGGAGAAACAGCCTTGAGCCGGCCCCATTCGGATGAATACTTCTTAAAAGTGGCGGCCGTGGTAGCGGAGCGCTCCACCTGCCGGAGGCATCACGTGGGCGCGGTGGCGGTGAAGGATAAACATATTCTGTCGACGGGCTATAACGGGGCGCCGGCCGGGCTGCAGGACTGCCTTGTTCTGGGTTGTTTGCGGGACGAACAGCATATACCATCCGGCACGCGCCATGAAATATGCCGCGCTGTGCATGCCGAACAGAATGTGATTATACAGGCGGCGCTTCACGGCGTGAGCCTCGAAGGAGCTACCGTTTACGCCACACATACACCCTGTGTCCTCTGTGCCAAAATGCTCACCAATGCCAGGATCAAGCGCTATGTCAGCTTCGGCAAGTATGCCGACAATTCCTTCCAGGAGATGTTTCGGGAGGCGGGCATTTCGTTCGAGCAACTGCTCAAACCATCGGATACGATAGTCTTTTTGGACTGACCGCTTGCACTTCATGGTATAATAGTATGGTCTTACCGAACAGGTAAATAGATGGCGAAAACACACGCAAAAATAATTGTAAATCCGGTGGCCGGTGTCAATAAGTCCACCTTCCGCCTGTGGCCTCACATACAGAGTCTGTTGCGGGAGGGCGGGTTATCTTTCGATTTTCAATACACCGAAGGAACCGGACATGCCTCCGAGTTGGCGCGCCTGGCTGCCAGCAATGGTTATCGTTTCCTGGTGGCCGTCGGCGGCGACGGCACCATTAATGAAGTGGCCAATGGACTGCTCGATTCCACCAACGGGGGTACCACCAGCCTGGGAATCGTCAGCACTGGCACCGGCAACGATTTCATCCGGTCTATGGGCATCCCCAAGGATTACATCAAGGCCTGCAAGCATGTTGTGGGCGAGCGCCGCTCTCTCATAGACGTCGGCCTGGTGGAATTCCGCCAGAACGGCCAAAAAGCAAGACGCTATTTTATCAACAGCGCCGGCGTGGGCTTCGATGCCGAGGTGGCCGAGGCCGGCAAGAGCGTCCCGCACTTTATGGGAAACACCGTGCCCTTCGTATTAGCGCTGCTCAAGACGCTTCCGGCTTACCGCAATAAGGATATCCGCATGAACATCGACGGCTGCGAGGAAGCGCGCCGCGTCCTCAGCGTGGTGGTATCCAATGGGGCTTACTTCGGCGGCGGCATGCGCATAGCGCCGGAGGCCGAACTCAGCGACCGCAAACTTGACGTGATCACCATCGGCGATGTGGGCAAAGCCGAGCTTTTACAGGTATTCCCGCGCGTTTATAAGGGGACGCATATCACGCACCCCAAGGTGCGCATGGAGAAGGCCGAGAGGATTACCATAGAATGCGAAAGGCGCATCCTGCTTCAGGCCGACGGCGAACTGCTCGGTGAGGGCCCGGTCACGTTCCAGATCCTGCCGGCTGCCCTTAACGTGGTCGCCTAGCCGGTATTCTCCCCCTGGTATCTCCCCTGGTATCCCCCCTGGTATCCCTGGCTCTTTCCGCTAAGTTTCGAGAAAACCAGTTGCAGTACGCGCGCGTCTTTTTCAAGGTCAAGCCCGAGCGGGTTGTGCACCACCAGCAGCGACTCCGAACGCCCTGAGTATCCGGCGTCCCAGACGGCTGTGTGCAGGCTGGCGCCGCAGCGCAGCAGGCTGGAGCGTGACAGCCCCAGCGCCATGATGTCTTTGGGCAGGTGCACGATTTCGTTATATGTGACGCTGTAAGCCCCCGGGTCGAGGTGCAGCCCTCCTGCCCCGAATTCCATCTTCTTTTGTTGCGAGAGCACGCGGTTGCGGTTATCCAACGCCAGTTTTCCGGTCGAGGTGAAATGGGAAACGCTGCGCAGGCTCAGGTCAAAGCCGTTCGTCTGGAGCTGCGCCTCCAGGTCGAGATAACACTCGACCAGCGGCGGGTTGCTCTTTATCAAAGCCAGTATGTCGTCGCGCGAAAGTACGCTCATAGATTGTCCGCCGTAAAGGCCGTGACATCATCTATACTGCCGGCGTCGCACATGAGCATGGCCAGTCGCTCCATGCCCAGAGCGATGCCGCCGCACTCCGGCATAAATCCTACGGCTTCGATAAAAGACTCGGGCATTTTCATCTTCCTTCCCTGTTGGTGTTCTATCTGTTCTATTTCGGCGGCGAAGCGTTTTTGCTGTTCCTCGCGGTCGGTCAGTTCGCTGTAGGCGTTGGCCAGTTCCAGCCCGCCGATGAACACTTCGGCCCTCTCGGCCACCTGCTTGTCGCCTGGGTTGAGCCGCGCCAGCGAGGCAGCTGCGGCGGGATACTCTATGAGTACTGTCGGGCGTCCTGGCGCAAGCTGTGGCAGCACCAGCGTCGCCATGTCATGGTCGAAGTGTGTGGCGTCGTAATTCTCCACCGGGTCCCAGCCAGCCGATTTGAGGAAAGCCTGGCTGACGGAAAGACGCGGCCAGGGCAGCCTGAGGTCGATACTGGTTCCCTGATAATTGATAACACTGCCCAGGCGCAGTTTTTTGGCCAGCGTCATAACCAGTTGCTCGGTGTCGCTTATCATGTCCATGCAGTTCGCCCCGGCGCAGTACCACTCCAGCAGGCTGAATTCAGGGTTATGCAGGCGGCCACGCTCTCCCTTGCGGAAGCAGCGGCTGATTTGAAAAATCCGGGGATATCCGGCGGCCACCAGGCGTTTCATGTGCATCTCGGGCGACGTGATAAGGTACCACTCATCGCTCTCGACAGGCACGATATTTATCTCCGGCGCGACAACCGGCACGCGTACCGGGGTTTCTACCTCTAAAAAACCCCGCCCGCGGAAAAACTCGCGGACGAGGTCATAAATCCGAGCGCGACGCTTGAGATTGGTTTTAATCTTGGCCAGGCGCTCCGGTTCGGCCGGCATAGACTACTTCTTGGTGCTCAGTCTTTCCACGTAGTTGCCGGTGCGGGTATCTATCTTGAGCAGATCGCCTTCCTTGATGAAGGTGGGGACGTCGACGCTATAGCCCGTTTCCAGTTTGGCGGACTTATTCTGGGCGGTGACGGTGGCCGTCTTGATGGACGAACCGGTCTCAACCACTACAAGCTCGACGAAAGTGGGTATGGTGATGTCGATAGGCCGTTCGTCCAGCAGCTGCACGTTGACCAGCGTGCCTTCCTTCAGGAATTTGATTTTATCGCCCAGCTGAGCCTCGGTGACGAAGGTCTGCTCGAAGTTCAGGATGTTCATGAAAACGTAGTGGTCGCTCTCTTTGTAGAGGTACTGCATTTCCAGGTTAGCGATGCTGGCTTCATCCACCTTTTCGCCCGAGTGGAAAGTAATATCCAGCACGCTGCCGTCAAGCAGGTTCTTGAGGCGCAGGCGGTAGATGGCGCGGCCTTTGCCGGGTTTGACGAACTCGGCGTTGTCCACGTTCCAGGGTTTGCCCGAATACATCAGCTTGGTATTTTTATGTACTTCTTCGATTTCCATAGGCCGGCGGTTTCTCTCCTGAAAAATTTATAAAATATTTTACTACCGTATTATGCTATACACTTTTGCCTGAAAAATCAATACAGACTTTAAATTTTGTTGTGGCAGGGTGTAATAATGAAAAAACGGGGATAGGGTTAAGCAAGAATACAACCTGTACAAGATTCTAAATAGAAAGGGGCTCGACCTGAGTTTTAGGTCGAGCCCCCTGGGAGGCGTGAGTTTGTTGCTTATCTGACTTTGGCTCTCCTGCGGCGCGTCAGCCATATGATTACCCCGATGACAATCCATAACGGGCTGAATATAGCCAGCCCGATGACGATGGTCACCAGCGCGCGGCCCAGCCACAGCAGGGTTTCCCAGGCTCCGGAAGCCACGCCGCCGATACTCCATCCGCCCTGGTTGATCTTGATGTAATTCTCGCGTGTCTCGGTGACGGTGTTGGCGCGGTCGTCGGTTACCTTCAAGCTGATGGTATATTCGCCCGGCCTGGCGTAAGTGTGCGAGGGGCTGGCGTCGGTGCTGGTCTTGCCGTCTCCGAAATCCCACTGATAGCTGTAGGGCGTGAATCCACCGGCCACATCGGGATAAAACTGTATCTCGTCACCTGTTTTGGCGTTGACCGCGCTTGCCGTGAATTTGGCTTCGAGCGCTGCCTGTGACAGGCTGATGTTAATGAGGGATGTGGCGGAGGTCTTTTCGAGGTACTGCATCCTGCCTTGAATTTGCTCGATTTGCGTCTGTATTTGAGTGAGTTGTGTCTGGATTGCCAGTATATCGGTCACCTTGTCCGCTTTGGCCATGATGAGCAACAGTTGCGCTTCGGTGGCCTTGAGGCTGGATAACTGCGCGGTGAGGTCAACGTATTGCTCGGTCACATCCTGGCTGGAGGTGCTCTGCGAGGTCACTTCGACGGCCATCTGGCTTACGGACTTGGAGGCGATATCGTAGCTCTCGGCGGGGATGCGGATGCTGATTGAACCATACATCTGCTCGCCGTTTTTCCAGCTGTTGGAAGAGACGACATAGCCCTTGTAACCCACGGCCATCTGGGCGATGTCGTCAAGTGCGGCGTTGATGTTATCCACAACCATCGAGATGTTGCCGGTGCGCACTATCATGCGGTCGTCAGGGACGCTTGACGATGTGGTTAAGTCTCCGCCGAATTCAGACGAGGGGGACGTTACTGTAATCGAGGGAACGGGAATTTTGTCAAAACTTTGCACCGATGTGGTCATCGGCGGCAAGGCGACGTTAGTGGCTGTGATTATGCCCTCGTGGTTGTTTGAATTACAGGCTGCCGCGGTGGCTATGGCGAGTATGGCCGCGGCGACTAACAAGATTTTTTTCAACTGGCGCCTCCTTGAGTTTAATGATGCGATTTATTTGATGTTCGGCAATATATCTAACGTATTATACGGGAAAAGGTTAGCACTATTACAAAACCGCTGTCTCCCTGCCGTCATTTCTCCCTTTCGTAAAGGGAGATTCAGACAAACCGCGCCTTTGTAAAAGAGGAGAAAAGGGGGATTTTTGGGGTAGGGAATCATTCAAAAATGCAACTATCAAATGTATGCTGTAAATACACGAGTTGCGTGTTGTAGCGCATTTACCGGTGAAAGCTTAAACATAACCAGTTTCTGAATATGAAGTATGCCAGGGACGTTATTGAGGCATGGGAAAAGGATCATAATAACGTCAGACCACCATGAATAGAGGGGATTGACATCGGGCTATTGCGGTTCTAGGATTAGGCCAACACTCAATATATGGTTTCAAGGGAAAAAAGAGAGGTGAACTATGGAACCAGTCAAGGACGCCAAAAAAGTTAAGAAAATGTTCGCCCAAGGCCAGCCGTTCATAGTCGACATACCATCCGGTTATAAATATTCGATGGTTGCCTTTTGTCCCAAAGATGGCAGCTACGCATCGGTGGCACAGATAGAGAAATCGGGACAAAGCCTAAGTAGAGTCGTATTTCAATGTTCCTCATGCTCAGACGAGTTTGAGGTGAGTCAGGATGAAATACACATCTTTTGACCATTTCCGCACTCGTCTATTTGACTCCTGAAGCCAGTAGATGGCTTCGAGAGGTTTACGATGGCTCGCGAAGAGAAATGCATAACCTGCGATGGTACTGGGCATCGATGGTGTCAAAAGTGCGGTGGGACCGGTAAAGAGGAATTCAATCCCTGGGTAGCGTCAAATTCTCCAAAAGGAGAATGTTACAGATGCAAAGGTTCGGGAAGGGACCCGGATCCCGATCCTGCCTGCAAGGGAACCGGGAAAAAGACTGCCACTGCCGGGTGACGTTACCCGGTTCCTAGTGCCATCTGCGGCTGAGTATTTTGCGTCTGTGATAAAAGCAATTCCTAGGCGTACTTCCTCTTGCTTAAATCCAAATCCGCAAAAGCGCATAGCAACTATCAAATTTATGTTGTAAATACGCGTCCGTCGGAGGCCAATCCACCGATTAGCTAGGCCAGTTTCTTGCCCGCCACCCGCACGTCGCCCTCGCGGCGGGTGACGCCCAGCCTGTCGAGGTGGGTCAGCAACGGCACGCTGTATTTGCGGGAGAAGCCGAAGCGGGTATTGATATCCTGTATGGTTATTTGGCCGTTCCGCTTGAGGATATTCACGACCTCGTCCTGGATTCGGCTGAATTGGGAAGTTTCCAGCAATATTCCATCCGGCAGCTCCACCAG
>Ga0007800_10000455_pt1 | contig 15971 bp, 14 predicted proteins | sample CryBogmetaGMA14M_FD_60366 | JGI IMG/M metagenome (GOLD analysis project Ga0007800, IMG submission 60366) | Freshwater microbial communities from Crystal Bog, Wisconsin, USA - MA14M | ecosystem: Environmental > Aquatic > Freshwater > Lake | place: Crystal Bog, Wisconsin, USA | collected 2009-07-06 | reverse complement strand
AGTCTGTGCAGGACCGGGTGGCGCGGGTGGGCTTCGACTGGCCCAGTGACGAAGGCGTGCTGGATAAGCTCGGGGAAGAAATCGGTGAGTTCAAACGAGAGGAAACTCAGGGAGGCAAGTCCGCCGAGTTCGGCGATATACTTTTCACCCTGGCGAACTACGCTCGCAGGCAGGACATAGATTTGGAGTCGGCATTGCGAGAGGCCAACCACAAGTTTTACTGGCGCTTCGCGCACATGGAAAAACTCTGCCGCGAGAGAAAGCTCGACCTCTCCAAAATGACCCTGGATGAGCAGAACATACTATGGGATGAGGCCAAGAAGGCTCAATGACGTTGTAGGGGCTCCTGCAACAGAGAAAGAAAAAGGAAAATAAAATGGTCGGGGCGAGTGGATTTGAACCACCGACCTCAGCGTCCCGAACGCTGCGCGCTAAACCAAACTGCGCTACGCCCCGCAAAGTGATATTATAGGTGGTTTCAGCGTGGCCAGCAAATGACTGGCTAAATAGATTAATCAAAGTTTTCGGAACTGGGCGTTAAGAGGCAATCTGTCCTGAGCGAAGCCGAAGAATGCAGACCCTCTTGAAAAATCCCTCCCCCTTACCCTGATTCAGAGGAAGGGGATACAGTAGATAGAATCGCGAACCATCGCCCGGACAAACAATAATTGTGCAAGTTTTGAAAGGTCGTATATGAAATACTGTGTTTTGATTATAGACGGTGCTGCCGGCTGGCCTATCAAAGACAGAGGCAACAAGACCACACTCGAACTGGCCCATACCCCCAACCTGGACGCGCTGGCCCGCGAAGGCACGCTCGGCTTGACCAATAACGTGCCGCCGGGCATGGAACCCTCCAGCGCGGTGGCCTGCATGTCGCTGCTGGGCTACGACCCCGCTGTCTATTACCGCGGACGCGCCGCCATCGAGGCCGTCAGCATGGGCATACCAGTCGGCCGGGGCGAGGTGGTCTTCCGCTGTAATCTGGTGGCCACCAAGAGCGGGCGCATGTGGAGTTACTGCTGCGGCCACATCGAAAGTGAAGAGGCGCGCGAGCTTATAAACGCCCTCAACGAGAAGCTAGGTAGCGACGATGTCCAGTTTTATCCGGGCGTGGGCTACCGCCATCTTCTAAAGCTCAAGGGGCATACGGAGATGACCGCGGCCGTCTGCACGCCGCCCCACGATATTCCCGACAAGGCGGTGGCACAATACCTTCCGAAAGGACGCGGCAGCCGCTTTCTCAACAAGCTAATGGCCGACTCACAGGAGGTGCTCAAACACCACCCGGTGAACTATCACCGCGTGGCGCGCGGGCAGGTACCGGCCACATCGATATGGCTCTTCTGGGGCAGCGGACCCATTCCCCAAACGCCATCCTTCAAAGAAGCTTACGGGCTCAAGGCCGCTATTACCTCGGGCGTTGACCTGCTGCGCGGGCTGGGAATGATGATGGGCATGACCATACTGGACATCAAGGGCGTCACGGACAATATTAAAAACAATTTCGCCGGGCAGGCCGAAAGCGCGCTGGCCGCGCTGGATATCCATGGCCTAGTGGTCGTTCATGTCGAGGCGCCGGATGAGGCCGGGCACGCCGGCAACACTTCAGAAAAAATAGAGGCGATCGAGCGCATCGATGCCGACGTGGTCAGTCGTCTGCGTTCCTACAGGGGTGATTTGAGCATCCTCGTTATGCCGGACCACCCTACCCCGGTGGCCGCGCGCACGCACGTGGCCGAGCCTGTGCCGTTTCTTATGTGGGGGCGCGGTTTCGAAGCGGAAAATGCTGGACGTTTCACCGAGGCTGAAGCCGCGCGGACAGCCCTGTTAATCCCACAGGGCCATAATGTCATGAGACGTTTTACAGGAGGGCGTAAAAATGCCGAAGCGTGAAGACGAATACAGCCGCGAGCGCAAAGAGACCCGCGGGGCGGCTCTCTGCCCAAGATGCGGCAGCCCCAATTTGTCTTACAATAAGATGTACAAGTCGTGGCGCTGTAACCGCTGCGAGCAGAGCTTCCCTACCCCTAGCTATGGAGCCCACGGCAAACCTTCCTGGTGGGACAGGCTGCTGGGACGGGGATAGACCGCTTTGACAGCGAAAATATATTCGCTTCAAGTTGAGATAAGCGGGGTGCCAAGAGAGCAAACAGATAAAAGCTAGCGATATTGAGCGCAATCCCTGAAATACATCATTCAAATCGTTGGCCGGTTTTTGCTATAATAAGACAACCTATAAATTATACACATTGAGAAGGGGTGGTTACTGTGAACATAATTAGTGCGAAAATCAGGCAGATGGTAGCCTGGGCTGCAGTCTTGGCTGTAGTGGTAATATTCCTGCTTGGCCTCGGACCTCTGGGAAACTTCTCAGCATTCGGAGCCAGCGGCGTCGCTGCCATCCTCGCTAATATTATCTTCTTCTTCGTGGGTGCGGTAGCTGTGGTTGTCGCCATTTATTGGGGTAAAGAGTAATCTCATCCGGGACTGACGGATACATGTCGCTCATCGTACAGAAATACGGCGGCACCTCGGTAGGTGATGCGGAGAGGGTCCGCAACGTGGCGCGCCGTATTATCGCTACCAGGCAGGCCGACAACGACGTGGTCGTGGTGGTTTCCGCCATGGGCGACACGACGGACGACCTCATCAAACTAGCCTACCAGGTTACGGACAATCCCAGCGAGCGCGAGTTGGACGTGTTGCTCTCCACCGGCGAGATTGTGGCCAGCACGCTCCTGGCAATGGCGCTCAAGGGCATGGGCTACGAGGCCATCAGCTTTTCTGGGGCGCAGGCCGGTATCCAGACCGATGCCAATCACAACCGGGCGCGCATCCTCAATATCGAGCCTGGCCGCATTGTCCACGAGATTAAGAACGGTTGCATAGTCATCGTGGCTGGCTTCCAGGGCATTACCAAGGACAGCGACGTCACCACACTGGGGCGTGGCGGCTCCGATACCACGGCGGTGGCGCTGGCGGCCAGCCTAGGAGCCAGGGTCTGCGAGCGCTATACAGACGTAGAGGGCATCTACACCGCCGATCCGCGCATCGTGCCCGAGGCCACCAAGCTCAAGGAGATAAGCTACGACGAGATGCTTGAGCTGGCCACCTACGGCAGCAAGGTGATGCACCCGCGCGCCGTGGAGCTGGGGCAGATATATAACATCCCCATCTTGGTAGCTTCCAGCTTTAACGACCATCCGGGTACTCTCATTCATGGAGGGCTTATGGAGATACGCAACAAGGTCACCGCTATCACGCAGGACATGGACGTGGCCAAGATAACCATCGTCGGTGTGCCGGACAGACCGGGCATCGCCGCCTCGATATTCGAACCTCTTGCTAAGGCTGGTGTCAGCGTGGACACCATCGTACAGAACGCCAGCATCAAGAATATTACTGACCTTACCTTTACCGTGACCAAGGGCGATGCGGAGAAAGCGATGAAGGTGGTCAAGCCTATCGCTGAGAAGATAGGCGCGCGCGAGTGCGTGGCAGACACCAGGCTGGCCAAGGTGAGTATTATCGGCACCGGCATGCAGAACACGCCGGGCTATGCCGCCACTATGTTCAGCACGCTTTACGCGGCGGGCGTCAACATTCAGCTTATTACCACGTCTGAGATACGTATAACTGTCATCATCGCCGAGGATAAGGCTAAAGAGGCGGTGAAGGCGCTGCATAAGGCCTTCGAGCTGGAAAAAGAATAAACCGATTCAGTTCGGACGCAAATTAAAGTGAACGAGAGGGCGCAAGCCCTCTCGTTCCGTGTTTCTGAGACTCGAATTGGATTAAGCGGAGATGACCTGCTTGACCTCGGGGATCTCCTGCTTGAGCATGCGCTCGATGCCGTTCTTGAGGGTCATCTGAGACATGGGGCAGCCGGCGCAGTGACCTACCAGCTTCACTTTGACCACGCCGTTCTTGACGTCAACCAGTTCCACGTTGCCGCCGTCGGCCACCAGTGCCGGGCGAATTTTATTGAGCGCGACTTCCACCTTGTCTTTCAGATTATCCATGTCCTCTCCTTTTGAGTTTATTTCGCTGGTTGTGGGGTGGCATGTTTTGCGTTGTTCGAGGCTGCAATCATTCGGATTTCTGCCACCAAGATTTTCTGGATGCGTGCATTTCTGGTTATCTGACGCCATATTTATAAATAACTCCTATCCAGTGAGATTATCATAGCCCCCCATTTGTGTCAATTTGAGAAAACTCTCTACCCGAATATTAAGCAAGCCGTTTGCAGCCGCATGTCGGTACGTTTCTGAGCGTCCATCAGGCTGTACAGTACTTCTTCGGCTTGTTTTTGACCTGCTTCTAAGGTAAAATATCGGCTGGATTAACACGAAAATTCTGGTTTGGTGCGAGAGAATGGTACACGATAGAGAAGAACAGGCTCGCCTTATCCGTCAGGCTGCCAGGCAGGCGATAGCGCTTGCACTGGAAGGCCGCTGGCGCGAGGCCGTGGAAGCCAACAAGGGAATCCTGGGAAGCTTCCCGAGCGACGTCGATACTCTCAATAGACTGGGCCGCGCCCATATCGAGCTTGGCGAGTATGCCGAGGCCCGCAGCGCCTACTCGCGTGCCAAGAAACTCGACCCATACAACTCCATTGCCGATAAAAATCTGCGCCGCCTGTCGCACCTTGATGGCGATGAAGAGGGCGCCAAAAGCGAAGGTGCCACCAGGCTCCAGCCGAACAATTTTATCGAGGAAACGGGTAAGGCTGGCGTAGTCCGGCTGCAGCAGCTCGGCCCCAAAGAGGTGTTAGCCAGAATGGTGGCCGGCGATAAAGTCGAGCTTGAAGCAATCGATGGCAAACTGAGTGTAAAAAACGAAACCAGCGAGCTTCTGGGTATGGTGGAATCCCGCCACGGCCAGCGGTTGGTGCGCCTGATGGCCGGCGGTAACAGGTATGCGGCCAGCGTCACCAGCTCGTCGGAAGAGTCGCTGGCAATTATCATCCGCGAAATATACCAGCACCCTAGCCAGTCCGGGCAACTTTCCTTTCCTTCCAGGGGCGTGGAGAGCACGCGGCTGCTTGGCGGGGATAAACTGACGCACCGGCATGTCGAATATGAAGAAGGTTCCTCCGAAGGACCCGGTTACGGCCTGCTCTCCGAAGAGGACGAGGCCGAGCCCGAGGGTATAGATGAGGGTGAAGAGGAAGAAGATGATCAGCAGTAAGAGGGGATGGGTTTAGATTATGGTTCTGGGTAATGTCAAACCGGTCAAAATAGAAGAGCAAATGCGTAGCTCCTACCTGGACTACGCCATGAGCGTTATCGTTTCGCGTGCTCTGCCAGACGTTAGAGACGGCCTCAAGCCTGTGCACCGCCGCATCCTTTTCGGCATGCGCGAACTGGGACTGACGCATAATAGCCCTTACAAGAAGAGCGCCCGTGTGGTAGGCGACGTGCTGGGTAAATACCACCCTCACGGCGACTCCTCCGTTTACGACGCCATGGTGCGTATGGCGCAGGATTTTTCCATGCGACACACGCTCATCGATGGCCAGGGCAATTTCGGCTCGGTGGACAACGATCCCCCCGCCGCTATGCGTTATACCGAGTGCCGCCTGGCCGAGATCGCCGAGCAGATGCTGCTCGACATCGACAAGGACACTGTCGATTTCGTGCCCAACTTCGACGACAGCCTCAAGGAGCCGTCGGTGCTGCCGTCGCGCTTCCCCAATCTGCTGGTCAATGGCTCGGCTGGCATCGCGGTGGGCATGGCCACCAATATCCCGCCGCATAACCTCAACGAAGTATGCAACGCTATGGGCTATCTCATCGACCATCCCGACGCCACTGTGGATGACCTGCTGCGCTTCGTCAAAGGCCCCGACTTCCCCACCGGCGGCACCATCCTGGGAACTGAGGGCATCCGCTCAGCCTACGCCACCGGCCACGGCCGCGTGTTGGTGCAGGCCAAGGCTTTCGTGGAGGACACCCCCGGCACGCAGCACCAGCAGATAGTGGTGACGGAACTTCCCTACCAGGTCAACAAGGCGGCTCTGGTAGAGCGCATCGCCGAGTTGGTCAAGGATAAAAAAGTCAGCGGCATCAGCGAACTGCGAGATGAGTCCGACCGCCAGGGCATGCGCGTCGTCATGGAGCTCAAGCGCGAAACGCAGCCGCGCCAGGTGCTCAATAACCTCTACAAGCACACGCAGATGCAGAGCACCTTCTTCGTCAACATGCTGGCGCTGGTCGGCGGGCAGCCCCGCGTCATCTCGCTCAAAGAAGCGCTACAATTCTTCATAGATTTCAGGCATGAGGTCATCACTCGCCGCTCGCGTTACGAGCTGCGTATCGCCAAAGACCGTGCCCACATCCTGGAAGGGCTCAAAATCGCCCTCGATTTCCTGGATGAGGTCATCAAAACAATTAGACAATCGGCCAACGCCGACGCCGCCCGCACTGCCCTGATGGAGCGTTTCAAGCTCTCCAAGATACAGGCGCAGGCCATCCTGGATATGCAGTTACGCCGCCTGGCCAACCTCGAGCGTAAGCAGATACTGGACGAACTGGAGCAGGTGAAAAAGACTATTGCCGACCTGGAAGACCTGCTGGCCAATCCAAGCCGCATCTACGGGATGGTAAAAGAAGAGACCAAGGGGTTGGGGGCCAAGTTCGGCAACGCCCGCGTCACCGATATAACCCAGCAGGAGTCGCTGGGCTTCTCGGAAGAGGACCTCATTGCCCACCAGGACATGGTGGTCACCCTTTCCGAGCGCGGCTTCGTCAAGCGCGTGCCGGCGCAGGCCTATGCCTTGCAGCACAGGGGCGGACGCGGCATCATCGGAATGTCCACCCGCGAGGAGGACGCCGTGCGTTTCCTGCTGTCGGCCGATACGCATGATGCCATGCTCTTTTTCACTAACAAGGGCCGCGTCTTCAGCATCAAGTGCCACGAGATACCTCTCGACATTTCGCGTATCTCCAAGGGCACATCCGTGGTCAACCTTTTCCCCATCAACCCGATGGAAAAGGTGACTGCCGTCGTCCCCGTGCGCAGCTTCAAGCCCGGCACATTCCTTGTCATGGCTACCACCATGGGCGAAGCCAAGAAGGTGGCCGTGGAGGCCTTCGCCTCTGTGCGCTCCAGCGGCCTGCTGGCGATGGATCTCTCCAAGAATGACAGCCTGGTAGGGGCAGCCATGGGCACGGACGAGAACGATGTCATCATGATCTCCAAAGACGGCCAGTCCATCCGCTTCCCTGTCGCCGAGTTGCGCGACAGCCTGCGAGCGTCGGGGGGTGTGGACGGTTTCAAGCTCATCGACAACGACCAGGTGGTGAGCCTGGATATCGTCAACCCCAAGGGCTATCTGCTGGTGGTCACCGCCGGCGGCTTCGGCAAGATAACCGCGCTCGAAGAGTACCCTGTGCAGCACCGCGCCGGCTCGGGCGTCATCACCTTCAACATCACCGACAAGACCGGCCCTGTGGTGGCCGCCACCTCCGTCGATGAATACAGCGAAGTCATGCTGGTCTCGGCTGCCGGCATCATGACGCGCACACCGGTCAAGGAAGAAGACCCGCGTAAGGGCATCACCACGCAGGGCCGCGCCACGCAGGGGGTCAAGCTGATGAAGCTGGACGAGGGCGACGCCCTGGTGGGCCTCACCTGCATCGAGGAAAAGGATGAGGAAGACACTACATCAAGCGAGACGATCGACGCGGGGTAAATCTCAAGTAAGGTTTAGGTAGTGAGAAGGGGGGAGCGCAAGCTCCCCCCTTCTTGTTTAGTTTTTCCCTTGTCATTCTTGTCGGGGCTGGTCTCAGACCAGCCCCGGTATCTTTGACGAGGACAGGTTTTAACCCTGCCCCAATAATTTGCTCCAGCCCCCTAGCACCCCACCCCCTCCAGCCCGCAGGCATTGCAGCCGGAGACGCGGCAATCGGGGGTAATCTCGGCGGCCACGGCGTTCCTGTACTCCCTTTTCAAAAACTCGTCTGACACTCCGGTGTCTATATGCGCCCAGGGTAACGGCTCGTCCAGGGGTCGCTCGCGGTGGGCGTAGAAGTTGGAGTCTATGCCCTCCTCTTCCATCGCCTTGCGCCATATCTCGAAGTTGAAGCACTCGCTCCAGCCGTCGAAAACAGCCCCCAACTGCCAGGCGCGGTGGATCAGCCTTCCTATTTTTCTGTCCCCGCGCGAGATGACTGCTTCCAGCAGACTCACCCTCGTGTCCTGCCAGGAGAACTTCACGCCGCGTTTTGCCAGCCCCTTCTTGAGTATCTCGTGCCGCCGCATCAGGTTTTCCTCGCTCTCCTGAGCCGCCCACTGGAAGGGCGTGTGCGGCTTGGGCACGAAGGTGGACAGCGTTAGCCGGATTTGAGGAGTTCTTCCGGGCGCTTTGCTCCCCTGCGCCTTGACCTTGTTCACCAGCTCTATGATCCCCTCGATGTCGGAGTCGGTTTCGGTGGGCAGCCCCAGCATGAAGTACAGCTTGAGCGTGGTCCAGCCGCGCTCGAAGGCCATGGCGGCGGTGGCCAGCAATTCTTCCTCCGGAATGTGCTTGTTGATGACGCGCTGTAATCTTGCGCTGCCCGCCTCAGGGGCGAATGTGAGGCCACTTTTGCGCCGGCCGGGGAGCGAGTCCACCAGCTTCACCGAGTGGGCGTCCAGGTGCAGACTGGGCAGTGACAGGGCTATCTGGCTGCCGTAGGTCTGCGTTATGTCAGCCACCAGCTCATCTATCTGGGAATAGTCTCCCGTGGAAAGCGAAACGAGCGACATCTCATCATAGCCGCAATTTTCTATAATTTCGCCGATGGCCTTTGTAATCTCTTCTCTGGGCCGCTCGCGCACCGGGCGGTAGATGACGCCGGCCTGGCAGAAGCGGCATCCATGCGAGCAGCCGCGCGCGATCTCCACTGATCCTCGGTCGTGAACTACCTCTATGTATGGCACCACGGGTTTGACGGGCGGAGGCGGGAGCTTTGAAACTAGCTGACGTCTGATCTTCGGCGGAGCCTCAGCGACGAGAGGTATGAGGGTCTGGTACTTGCCATCGATGTAGCTCACCTCGTACAGGCTGGGCACATAGACGCCGGGAATTTTAGCAGCCGTGCGGAGGAGTTTCTGTTTGTCCAGCCTGCCATCCTCTCCTTTATGTTGCATGAAAAGGTCGACGAGCGCGGGCAGCAATTCCTCAGCCTCGCCTATTACGAACAGGTCTATAAAATCGGCCATGGGCTCCGGGTTGAGGGCCGCGCTGCCGCCCGCAATCACCAGTGGATGCGATGCGTTTCGTTCCGATGACCAGACGGGTATGCCCGCCAGGTCGAGCATGTTCAGTATGTTGGTGAAGGTGAACTCATAACCCAGCGAAAAGCCGATGACGTCGAATTCTGCCAGAGGATGTCCGCTTTCCAGGCTGACGAGTGGCAGCCTGTTGTCTCTAAGCACTTTTGCCATATCCGTCCACGGCGCGAAGACACGCTCGGCCAGGGCGTCAGAGCGGGCATTTATCTGCTCGTAGAGTATGCCGACAGCCATGTTGGACATGCCTATTTCGTAGATATCGGGGTAGCTCAGCGCAAATTTGAGGAGCGTTTTGCCCCAGTCCTTGCGGATAATATTCAACTCGCCTCCGGTGTATCTGGAGGGCTTGGTGACCTGGTAGAGCAAACGGTCGGGATAGTTCAATCTGTTTAACTCCTCGTGTCAATTATAGTCGGAGACTCCTGTCCTTGTCATGGTGCAGAGTCCGGGTGGGCGTCTTTATCGTTGCTTCTCAAAGGAAAGATCCTGCAAGAAGGTGGGCGCTGCACCGCCCACCTTCTTAAGTAATTTCCCCTTCCTGCCGGGAATGGAGTTATACAGTTCCGGTCAAGTTGGTGATACCTTTCCCGGCCAAATGCACTGCACAGGAGGGGTGTGGATGTTGAGCGTAAAAGGAGGTTAGGTGGGTTGGAGACGCTGGATATGGTGGTGAGGTACACCTGGAGTGTGAAGTTTGAGGATAGTATGCAGATGTATGAGGGGACGATGATAGGGTTAGTTGAAGCCTTCCCCCATTGACATTGGTGGTAAGATTAAGAGAAACTGAGTTTTGGTCAAGGGTGTTGTAATTCATAGTGTCGCCCATAGTGGTGTGGGTGCTTGTTTACGGGGAGCGATGAAGCACGGCCTGTAACTGGTCACTTGGGTGGCGCTTAGCCAATAGTGAAACCGACCTCATAAAGTGGGTATTACAGGAGGAAGCTCAAATGAACCATAAAGTCTCTAAGGTAATATTTCTAGCCTTAACTCTTGTAATCCTCTCCACCTTGCTTGTTTTTGCCTCTCCTGTAAGTGCTTCAACGAATCCCGTATGGGGTTGGGGCGCCAACGGTAACGGTCAGCTAGGTTATTCGCTTATCCTGTACGTTACTGAACCAGTTCAAATGAGCGGGTTCTCTGGTGTGGCCTCTGTCAAAGGATGCCAGGGCTTTAGCCTGGCGCTGAAAAAGGACGGCACTGCCTGGGGTTGGGGTAACAATTCCAACTATCAACTGGGCGACGGGACTCCAACAGATAGATATACCCCGGTTCAGGTGAGCGGGCTCACTGACGTGGCGGCCATTACCGCGGGGGAAAGACATGGCTTAGCCTTGAAAAAGGATGGCACATTGTGGGCCTGGGGACGCAATGCCAGCGGTCAACTGGGGGTTGGGACTCTGACAGATGCAAGTATCCCAATTCAGGTGAACGGATTTACAGGGGTAATAGTCATCGCAGCTTATGGTTTTTCGTCCATGGCTCTCAAGTCGGATGGGACGGTTTGGGGATGGGGCGCCAATACCTATGGCCAATTGGGTGATGGGACCAAAGAAAATAGACGTGCCCCGGTTCAGGTGAGCGGGCTCACCAACGTGATGGCTATCGCCACAGGGGCAAACTATAGCTTGGCCCTGATGAAAGACGGCACCGTCTGGGCCTGGGGGGCCAATGCTATTGGTCAACTGGGCGACGGGACGACAACAGATAGGCTTACCCCGGTCCAGGTGAGCGGGCTTAGCGGGATGGTAGACATCGCCGCAGGTAACAATCATTGCCTGGCAGTGAAGTCGGATGGCACCATCTGGGCTTGGGGCAGCAACTCCAATGGCCAATTAGGCGATGGGACTACAACGGATAGGCTTACGCCATTCCAGGTGAGTGGGTTCACTAACGTGGTGGCTTTCGTCGCAGGCTCAGCGCATAGCCTGGCGCTTAAATCTGATGGCACTGTCTGGGCCTGGGGGAGCAATGCTAATGGTCAACTGGGCACCGGGAATACCGTAGATAGACTTACGCCTGTCCAGATAAGCGGGCTTATCGGGGTGGTGGCCATCGGCACAGGGAGCCAGCATTGCATAGCGCTGAAGTCGGACGGCACCGTCTGGGCCTGGGGCGATGACACCTTTGGTCAGCTGGGCTATCAGATAACATCAGGTTGCCCTATCCCGGCACAGGTAAAAGGACTCACCGGGGTAACATCCATAGCCGCAGCCGTTCAGTGCAGCATGGCGCTGAGGTCGGACGGAACCGTATTGTGCTGGGGAATCAACTCTAGCGGGCAGCTGGGCGACGGGACTACAACAAGCAGGCCTACCCCTGGTCAAGTGATTGGGATAACCGATGTCATAGCCATCGGCACAGGCAGCCAGCATTGCATAGCTGTGAAGTCTGATGGCACCGTATGGTGTTGGGGCACTAACAGTGCCGGTCAATTAGGCGATGGGACCAAGATAAATAGAAATATACCCGTCCAAGTAAGCGGGCTTGCCGGGGTTATTGCCGTTGACGCTGCTAACCCCACGACTATAGCATTGAAGGCGGACGGCACTGTCTGGGCCTGGGGAGCCAATACCCAGGGTGCTCTGGGCGATGGAACCATAGTAGAAAAACTTACGCCCGTTCAGGTGAGAGGTCTCACCGGGGTAGTGGCCATAGCAGCAGGGGCAGGGTATACCCATTGCCTGGCGTTGAAATCCGATGGCACGGTCTGGGCCTGGGGTGGCAATACCAATGGAAGGTTAGGGGACGGGACTACAATAGACAGGAGTACTCCGGTTCAGGTGAGCGGGCTAACCGGGGTGGTGGCTATCGCAGCATTTGAACATAACCTGGCATTGAAGTCTGATGGCACTGTTTGGGCCTGGGGGTTGAACGCTTTTGGTCAAGTGGGTGATGGGACTACAATAGACAAACTTACACCCGTACAAGTAAGTGGGCTTGGCGGAGTTACAGCTGTCAGCGCAGGTTGGCGACATAGTCTGGTACTGAAGTCGGACGGCACCGTGTGGGCTTGGGGAGACAACACCTTTGGTCAGCTTAGCAATGTGTCGGCTGCAAGCAGCACTACCCCTGTTCAGGTTAGCGGGCTTACCGGAGTGGCAGCTATCGCTGCGGGTTACCAATTCAACCTGGCGCTCCAAGCGCCAGACGCACCATCGACTGTTGGCGCCAGTCCGGCTAATGGGGCAAGTGATGTCCCAACCAATACGGCCATCAGTTGGGTAGCCGTGCCTTTTGTTAATTATGACTTTCAACTGAGCAGTGACTCAAGCTTCACTACTCTTCTCGCTGATGTCAGTAACTCACCAAGCACTACATATACCCCGACCACGGAACTTACCCAGGGTACTGCCTGTTTCTGGAGAGTGCGGTCGAGGTTGGGTACGCTTACAAGTGCCTGGGTTACGAGCACGTTTACCACAGTGCCTCCGCCCAAGCCTACCAGCGTGACACCCTCTGTTAGCGCAACGGCATCGCCAACCGTAACGGTATCGCCATCCATAACGACATCGCCAGCACCAGCTAACGGTTCCTTCTCTCTGTGGGCTATTGTTATTACCGCTATTATAGCTGTAGTGCTTACGGCTGCTCTTGCTGCGCTTATTGTTGCTAGAGTCAGGAAAAAGCCTGGAACCTAGTTCTAGCTTGACTTACAACAAGTACTAGATATCTAAAGGGGTCGTTAATTGACCTGCCCCAAATAGTTGTACTCCCTATAGGTTGAGCGTAACTAGCACTCTTGAATAATTATTCCCCTTCCCCTGTGCAGGCGAAGGGGATATTGGGGGTAGGGTCGATTCAAGACGCTACTTTCTTTGACAACTCCCGTCCCTCATCCTAAAATGGCCTCGGAGTTGAGGAGGGCAGTATGGAGTACATGTGGGCGCCCTGGCGCATCGAGTATATCAAGCAGGCTATCGGGCACAAAGAGGAAGGCTGCATCCTGTGCGATTATCCGATGCTCAAAGACGATAAGAAAAGCCTCATCCTGTATCGTGGCATGCACAATTTTGTCATCATGAATCGCTATCCCTACAATGCCGGGCACCTCATGGTATCGCCTTTACGGCACTGTGGCACTCTCGACGGCCTGACGGATGTCGAGCGCGACGAGCATTTTCTGATAGTTTCCCGCTGTGTGGCTATCCTGCGCGAAACCTTCCACTGCGACGGCTTCAACGTCGGCCTGAACTTGGGCCGCGTAGCCGGGGCTGGCGTGGACCAGCACATCCACACCCATATCGTGCCGCGCTGGAACGGCGACACCAATTTCATGCCCGTGCTGGCCGATACCAAGGTCATCAACGAGGCTATCGAAGAGACGTATAAAATGCTCACCCCCCGGTTTACCAGTCTGTAAGGAGGTTGCCATACATGAATCTCGACGACATTGACCTGGCCCAGCTCTTACCTATGCTTATCCCTCTCGTCTTGTTGGAGATGGGATTGCTCGTCTGGGCGCTGCTGGACGTCATCCGCCGCGAGCACGTCAGGGGTGGCAACAAGGTCATCTGGATACTGGTCATCGTTTTGATTAACATCATAGGTCCGATTGTCTATTTCCTATTCGGGAGGGAAGAAGACTCGGCTGAGAAGGATACAGAAAAATCCTAAATTCCAATATCTAAATACGGAATAAATCCGAATGACCGAAACATCATGCTCAAAACCTTGGATGATTAGATATTTGTATTTTGAGGTTTATTAGTATTTGGAATTTAGTGCTTAGTATTTCGTCCTGAGGAGGTAGATTTGCCCGCCATCAAATGTGAAAATCTTACCAAACGCTACGGAGCCGTCGCAGCTCTGGATGGGCTGACCCTTGAGGTGCCTGAGAACAGCATTTTTGGCTTTCTGGGGCCGAACGGGGCTGGCAAGACTACCACGGTCAAACTCCTCATGGGCATGAGCCGTCCCACTTCAGGACGAGCCTGGGTGGACGGCGAGGAGGTAGCGGCGGACACACCGGCCATGCGCTCGCACATCGGCTACCTCCCAGACGTGCCCAATTTCTATAACTGGATGACAGGCGCCGAGTTTCTGCGTTTCGTGGGCGAGTTGTATCATCTCTCAGGGGTCGATAATAAGTCGCGTAGCGAAGAGCTGCTGGAGCTGGCCGACCTCAAAAAAGCGGCTAAACGCAAAATAGGTGGATACTCTCGCGGCATGAAACAGAGGTTAGGGCTGGCCCAGTCTCTGATGAACCGCCCGCGCGTGCTCTTTTTGGACGAGCCTTGCTCCGCCCTCGACCCCATGGGGCGGCGCGACGTGCTCAATCTCATTCTGCGCCTGAAGCAGTCCACCACAGTATTTATGTCAACCCACATTCTCTCTGATGTAGAACGAGTTTGCGATGCCCTCGCCATCATCAACAAAGGCAAGCTCATAACCACCTCCACCGTGGCCGAGCTACATGCGCGTTACGCGCGCTCGTCTTTTGAGCTTGAGTTCGAGGAAGATCCGTCGGCCCTGGCTACAAAGCTGGAGAGCCAGCCCTGGGTGATGAAGGTGGAAAAGCTGGAGATAAACCACATTCCCGGGCTGCGCGTGCAGGCGGGAGACGTGTCGCAAGCCAAACATGAGCTGCCGCAGCTCATCGCCCAGAGCGGCCTGGGGCTGGTGCGCTATGAGATGACCATGCCCAGCCTGGAGGACATCTTCGTCAAGCTGGTGGAAGGAGACGCCAAGATATGAGCGGCTTCTGGGTTTTACTGCGGAAAGAGTTCAGGGAACAGTTCAAGACGAGCAAGGTCATCATCGTGGCTGCCGTCTTCCTTTTTTTCGGCCTGGGCACTCCACTCCTCACGAAATACACGCCCGAGCTCATCAAGGCTGTGGGCACGGGGGGAATTACTATCGAGATGCCCACCCCCACTTCGAGCGACTCACTGACCGAGTACACCTCCACCATGTCCCAGTTCGGTGTGCTGATGGCTGTGCTGGTGGCTATGGGAGCCATCGCCAAAGAGGTCGAAACGGGAACCGCCGCCATGGTGCTCTCCAAGCCAGTGAGACGATTGGCTTTTATACTGGCAAAGCTCAAGGCTGAAGGCTTTACCTTCCTGGTGGCGCTGATACTGGGCGGACTGGCATGCTGGGGCTATACCATGCTGCTATTCGGCGATGCCAACGCCCTCGGGTTTTTATATCAGAACCTGCTGCTCGGCCTCTTTTTCGCTTTGTGTCTTGGAATTACTCTTTTCTTCTCCAGCCTGATGAAAAACCAGCTGGCGGCCGGTGGTCTGGCGCTGGCGCTTATCATCTTCTTATCCGCCATCTCGGGCCTGCCGTGGGTAGGCCGCTACCTGCCGGGACAGCTCATCAACTGGGGCAATCGCCTGGTGCTTAAGGTGCCGGGCACGAGCGAGTGGGGCGCCGTGGTGGTGACGGCACTGCTGGTTGGGCTCAGCGTCTATTTCACATGGTTAAGTTTGAGGAAGAAAGAACTTTAGGCACTCCTCTCAAAAGATGGCAAATATCCCCTTCCCTTAGTTTGCGTGAGAGGAGTTTTTTGTGACTTTACTGTTTGCATTTAGTTGGTCTAAAAAACTATTAAAACCCCTCCCACGTTTTTGCCTTTCACCCGCGGTATTGGTTTCAAAGCTAAAATGTTGTTTTTGCGCTAAATGTAAACTCCACGCGGCAATCCCGTATCCCACCCCGACATTATTGGCTATGCCGTCTGGCTG
>Ga0007800_10000451_pt1 | contig 16032 bp, 9 predicted proteins | sample CryBogmetaGMA14M_FD_60366 | JGI IMG/M metagenome (GOLD analysis project Ga0007800, IMG submission 60366) | Freshwater microbial communities from Crystal Bog, Wisconsin, USA - MA14M | ecosystem: Environmental > Aquatic > Freshwater > Lake | place: Crystal Bog, Wisconsin, USA | collected 2009-07-06 | reverse complement strand
TTGCAGCTATTCTTGGGATATTTCTCTCAACAGGCTTTGGCTCTCCCTACAAGGTTCCGAAGATTCAAACCGAGAACATTACTCCACCAAGTTATCTTTCCCAGGCCATGATCAGTCCATCGAATATTCAACATAGTCCATGGCCGGAGCACTTTATTGATCCGACATTAAATTACGGTCTAAGTTTGGTGCTCCCGCAATCCATCAGAAAGGGACTAGAATTCGGAGCGGGGTATGACCGATGGGAGGGGTTGCCGACCGTCAACGCGGACTATTTTCTATCGATCAAGGGGTGGTCGGACAAGAGTGTTTTTTTCTCTCCCAGGGTATCTCTGACTGGAACCAAAGAAAGTTTCTCAGTAGGCGCAGGTTTTCGTCATTTGCTGACATCGGAAGCCCTCGTCGGTTTTCACGCATTCCACGACTGGGTACGACCGCGGCGTTCAAGGGGAGAGTTTCTCAAAGAAGCAGGAGTTGGGCTAGAGGTGTCTGCCCTTCCAGGCTATTATTCGGATATCAACTTTCGTGTAAATGCCTACTTTCCAATAAATGAGCGACGCACTCTCAATCGTGATTCAACCATGATCTTGGAGGAAGTACTCCCGAGGGGCGGGGATGCCAGGGTCGGGATTCTACTGCCAACTTTGTCTCCTTGGCTTGACATACGTCTGGACGCTTCCGCTCATTCGTATAGGGCTGAAAATACAGACATCACCGGGTACAGAGTGGGAATGTCTCTGAGTTCAAGAAACGGGATGTTCACAGCAAATCTCGAGCAGGGAAAAGACAGCATGGGGGGAGAAAATTTCAGGGTTGACGGCGGTATTACTCTGGCTTTCGATTGGGTTGAACTGTTCAAAGGAGCTATGCCTTTTTCCGCTCCCTACTCTATGAGCGATGTTCGCTATAATCGTAATATACGTGACAGCCTTTACGAACGCGTAGTGAGAAAACACAATTTGCCGGCCGATCGGAGCGAGCGTCCCATCGCCCTGGCTACAGTCGTGTCCGGTGACACCGTCTCTTTCAGAGGGAGTTTCCCAGACCTTTCAAACTCCAAGGTTACCGTCCAGGTTTCACACAGTCCCTGGCAGGATTACGGAGAAGTGATCACTAATTCCAAGGGATCTTATCAAGGGAGACTTCGTCTTCCGCCCGGTAAGTGCCGAATCAGATTAATTCATAAACCGACCGGTTGTGTTTCCGAAGCCAGGACAATAATGATAGGGTCGAGTGATCGGATAGAATAATTGCTCATTGAAATATTTACATATTCCGCCTGTACTGCCCCCCTGCTTTAAACAACGTGTTTGAGATTTGCCCTAAAGAACAGAACTTGACCGTCGCCATCAGTTCCTCGAATACGTTCCTTCCAGAAACAACCGTCTGGTACAGGCTTTCCATTGCCGACTGTGCCGTATCTCTGTTTCTTTCATGAAATGCTTTCAGCCGGTGTAGCTGAGATTTCTTTTCCTCTTCAGTCCCCCTGGCCAGTTCCACAGCGCATTGCTCAAGATAATCACTTTCATGCCTCAGGAATGTGTTCACACCTATGATTGGATATTCTCCGGTGCTTTTCAGTGTTTCGTAGTAAAGAGATTCGTCCTGGATTTTGGTTCTCTGATATCCGGTTTCCATGGCGCCTAGGACGCCCCCTCTCTGCGAAAGGCGATCGAATTCCTGTAGAACCCCCTCTTCAACCAGATCCGTTAGTTCCTCGATGATAAAACTGCCCTGATTGCAATTATCAATTCTGGACATGCCCCACTCCTTGTTGATGATCATTTGGATGGCCAGGGCACGGCGAACGGACTCTTCACTGGGAGTGGTAATCGCTTCGTCGTAGGAATTTGTGTGAAGGGAATTGCAATTGTCATAAATGGCAATGAGAGCCTGGAGTGTAGTCCTAATATCATTGAACTGAATTTCTTGAGCGTGAAGGGAGCGCCCGCTGGTCTGGATATGGTACTTGAGTTTTTGTGAGCGCTCGTTGGCCCCGTACCTGTCTCTCATGGCAATGGCCCAAATCCTTCGGGCGACGCGTCCAATTACGCTGTATTCAGGCTCCAATCCGTTGGAGAAGAAAAAGGACAGGTTCGGTGCGAAATCGTCTATGTGCATGCCTCTTGAGAGATAGTACTCTACGTACGTAAGCCCATTCGCAAGGGTGAAGGCCAATTGCGTAATGGGATTCGCTCCTGCTTCGGCAATATGGTAACCGGAAATGGATACTGAGTAGAAGTTCACTATGTTGTTTTGAATAAAGTATTCCTGGATATCCCCCATCATTTTGAGTGAAAAATCGGTAGAGAACAGACACGTATTCTGGCCTTGGTCCTCCTTGAGAATGTCCGCCTGGACGGTGCCTCGTACATTGCTCAAGACCTCTGCTTTAATATGTGCACTTTGCTCGGTCGAGGGTTCGATGCCACGATCATGTCGAAACTTATTAAGCTTTTGTTCGATGGCGGCGTTGAAAAACATGGCCAGCATCATAGGCGCTGGGCCATTAATAGTCATTGAGACAGAGGTGTTCGGCGCGGAAAGATCAAAACCGTCATATAATTCTTTCACATCATCCAAAGTGCAAATGGATACGCCTGATGTCCCGATCTTTCCGTAAATGTCGGGCCGTTCATCGGGGTCTCGCCCGTAGAGCGTAACTGAGTCGAATGCAGTCGAAAGCCGTTTGGCGGAGCTATTGGCTGAGAGATACTTGAATCGGCGGTTGGTTCGAAATGGGTCGCCTTCTCCCGCGAACATGCGAGTCGGGTCTTCGTCCTTTCTCTTGAAGGGAAAAACACCTGCAGTGTATGGAAACATTCCTGGGAGATTTTCTTTTAGCCGCCACCTGAGGATTTCCCCACGGTCTTCGTACTTAGGGAGTGCCACCCTTGGGATCAATGTCCCGCTCAGGGTACGGGTCTTTAACCGGGTAGGTATCTGGAGACCCCGGACAACAAACACGTATTCATCGCCGGAATAGGCTTCTTTCAGGTCATCCCACTCTCCCACAAGCCTCAAGGCTACCGGGTCCAAGTGTTTTTCAACGTTGTCTTGGAGTTGCTTTATATGCTGGACCGGCTCCGAATCTTCGGATAGACCCTGGTCTCTCAGAGCCATATTTGAAGCGTCAAATTGCCATAAACGGCGGACAAGTTTCGATTGTTCCACTCCCCACGCATGATATCTGCGTACCGTCTCGGATACGTCCGACAGGTATCCAGATCGCTCAGGCGGGATAATTATGGTACGAGACGAAGGCATTTTATCTTCTCGTGCCTTGAGGAAAGTGGACCAGTTCACGCCCGTCTTGGCATTTATTTCTTCAATGATTCCTACATACAGACTTGTTACGCCATCATCATTAAAACGTGAGGCTATGGTGCCATAAACCGGGAAGTCATCGAGCTTTTTACCGAAGTCCGCCCTGTTGCGTTGCATTTGTTTGCGCACATCGTGAATGGCATCCTCTGAGCCCTGGCGGTCGAACTTGTTCACAGCCACCAGGTCTGCAAAATCAAGCATGTCTATCTTTTCGAGTTGACTTTGGGAACCGAATTCGGAGGTCATGACATATAGTGAGACATCGACCAGAGGGACTATTGCGGCATCGCCTTGACCTATACCTGCGGTCTCGACTATGATCAGGTCCATCCCCGCAGCTTTGAGAACCTCTATAGCTTCCTCCATGTGAGCCGGAATTTCCATTCCCTGGTTCCTGGTGGCCAAAGAACGGTAATACACTCGATGGTCATTGATAGAGTTCATCCTGATCCGGTCCCCCAGCAGGGCTCCTCCAGTCTTTCTCCTTGTAGGATCAACCGATATGATACCTACGGTCCTGTCTGCCTGATCATTCAGAAACCTTAGCACTATTTCATCATTCAAAGACGACTTGCCGGCTCCCCCGGTACCTGTGATTCCAACGACCGGAACCGTTCGCCCATTAATTCTTTTCTTCAGTATGGAACGGATGACAGGGAGGTCTCCGTTTCCCAAGTCCTTTGCGACCTCCACGGTTGAGATGGTCCGAGCTATAGATCGCCAGTTGGTAGGTGCAAGGTCGGACAGGTCGCCGTTCAGGCGCCCTTCGCTTACAGGAAAATCCGAGTGCTCGAGAAAATGATTAATCATTCCCTGGAGTCCGAGTTCACGACCGTCATCGGGACTATAGATTTTTGTCACGCCGTATGCTTCAAGTTCCTTAATCTCCTCATCGACTATCACTCCACCACCACCGCCAAAAACCCTTATTTGGGGGGACTCAAATTCTTTCAACAGGTCCACGATGAACTTGAAGAATTCCATGTGACCACCCTGATAAGAGCTGATGCCAATAGCCTGGGCATCTTCTTGGACCGCGGCGGCTACTATCTCAGAGACTGAACGGTTGTGTCCTAGATGGATGACCTCGGCCCCGGATGCCTGTAGAATACGGCGCATTATATTTATTGCAGCATCGTGACCGTCAAAAAGCGCGGTGGAGGTAACTATGCGAACGTGGTTTACTGGCTGGTATACATGCGGGGAATCGTTCATGTCCGAACATCCAACTCGAGGTGCTGTCGGATAAACGCCGCTGGTGCGTCTATATCGGACCCTCCTGGAAACACTTCAGCCACTCCTATTTCTTTCAATACAGGAACGTCACGGCCTGGTATCACACCACCCACCAGGACCGTGATGTCGTCCGCTCCCTTTTCTTTCAGTAGCCCCAAGAGCTTCAAGCAAATTGGAATATGAGCCCCGGACATGATAGAAAGGCCTATAATATCGACGTCTTCCTGGATTGCGGCTTCAACAATCATCTCGACCGTTTGGTGAAGTCCAGTGTAGATAACTTCGAACCCGGCGTCCTTCAATGCATGTGCAATAACCTTGGCGCCACGGTCGTGACCGTCCAGTCCAGGTTTCGCAATAATGATCCGCGGTATCCTCTTGAAGGCCAATTCCACCTCCATTATTCTTGATAAGCAGGAATTAAGAACTGATCTTAAACCGTTTCGCATTTATTCGAGTAAGTCAGGCTACAAAAAACCTCCGCTACGAACGGCAAGACCTGACTTCACGACCGACGCAAACCACGAACTTTTCAAAGTCACCAATTTTGGAGCGAAGCGATATGAACTAATTGAATCATAATATATGCCGAGTACCGATTCAACAATAATAGTCTTGAATAAGCTTGTATTTGAAAGGCGACCCTGAAATCTGAAATTCTATTTGAATTGTTCTTGTAATTTTCACGAGTTCGAAAAAGTAAAGGCTCGAATGTATGGTAGGAACATTCGAGCCTCTCAAGCTAGTTTTTCGTAGGTAGGTATTGTTGAGTCAGACACCGTGGTCCGGCGCATGTTCCAAGAAAAAATTGCCACCCTCATTATTCGGAGAACACACATACTAGGCCATTCCGGTTAAAGGCTACGAAGCCTGTCCCATTTCAAGTGCCGGAACGAAATCAACCGGGTGGCTTACTACGCAATATCCAGGCTTCTCGGTCATATACAAACCGGAATCAGACCACAGGCTCCAGAGCATCCAATAGTTCCGAGATACTACTCAATACCCTGCGAGGCTGGTGGAGAGCCAGTTCTTCGGCGGAAAAAATCGGCCCAGCCACGGCAAACGCGTCTATTCCAGCATTTTGGGCAGCCTTTATGTCCAGCGGGGCATCCCCCACGTAAATAGTCTTGTCTCTGGCTATTCCCACCGATTTCATGAACGCCTCGAACATATCTCCGGAGGGCTTGGCCCTAAACCCGTCTTCGGCTCCTATAATCAGTTCCATGTTGCCAGACAAGTCAAAGTGATCTGCCAATATTCTCGCGTACCTGCCGCGTTTGTTCGTGACGATGCCTTTAAGCACATTCCCATTCAAGGCTTCCAAGGTTTCCTTAGCTCCCACCATCATGGTGGTCTTTTTCAAAAAAATAGTGTCGTAATAGTCACGGAATATCTTGATCCCCAGCTCCGCCTCTTCCTGCTTCAGGAAGGATTTCACAAAATCGATCAACGAAATGGCCGTTTTTCTGGCGACCTCCTCTGCTGTCATCAAGGGGTATCCTAGCTTGGAGAACATGTAATTAAATGCTTCAGTTATTGCATCAAGAGAATCTAACAAGGTGCCGTCCAAGTCGAAGGTGACCGCCTCTATGCGTCTGGTAAGGAGTCCGGGAATCTCTCTGAAGCCTTCGGCTCTGAGTGCGGGAATTCTCTCTTTCGCGCAATAAATGAACAATTCCTTGAGAGCCACAACCATATCTGACTCGCTTGCCGCATGACGATCAGACTCTCCGTCCCCAATAAGAATTATCTTGTTATATTCGTTTCGAAATTTGCGAAGGATGCCGCTCTTGCACGTCCCACATTTGCCGCATGAGGGATTGAAATAAGGGCTCTCAATCAAGACCTTTCCGTCATCGAGCAGGATCAGGCTATTTGCGAAGATTTCCAGATCGGGAATACCGTGCTTTCGGAAGAGCGTCAATATTGTCGCGTCGAATCCGTCGGAGACGACTTTGACGTCAATGCCGCGATCGATGGCCCATTGCAAGAAAGCTGGAAAGTCAGGATCCAGAGATGAATGTTTGTTTACGAAGTTGTCAAGGTCATCACGGGACATCCGCATAAGAGGAGCCACAGCTTCGTAAACTTCCCTGGAGCCTATGTCGCCACGCATGTAGCGTTTCACATGGAAACGCCATTCTGGGGCTACAAGGTGTTCACGAATGAGCCGGTTAACAGTGTCCTTGGTGGAGATAGTGCCATCAAAATCACATAATATCAATATGTTATTGGAAGGCCCTTTTTCTGAGGAGACGTCAGCAAATTTGCAGGATTTCATATTCGCGAATTCCGTTTGGAGCCTTTACCTCTATTACATCCGACACTTCTTTACCGATTAGAGCCCGCCCCAAGGGTGAAGTAACGGAAATTATGCCTTGGCTTAAGTCGGCCTCGTCCTGTCCCAGAAGCTTGTAAACCTTTTGATCTCCTGTTTCCAGATCCTCAATTTTGACGGAGCACCCGAAAATAATGTGGTCGGTTTCGGGACGATTCGCGACATCGATTATCTCGCAGGCCGCAAGCCTTGCCTGAAGGTCTCTAATGCGTGTTTCTATGAGAGCCTGTTTCTCTTTGGCGTAAGTGTATTCGGCGTTCTCTGATAGATCCCCGTGGCCAATGGCTGTTTCAATCTCCTTGATGACCGACGGCCTTTCGGTGCGGATCATATGATCGATTTGTTCAGTCAATTTCCGATGGCCTTCGGCCGATATGGGGCGCCTTGGCAAGCTCATGAGCCCTCCATTTTCCTGTGCTGGTTTTTCCTCAAAACATTAATTTTAACAATTCATTCATGCTTAGGTCAATCATAATAATGATGGTTCGTTATCGAGCCGGATAATCCGGCAATAAAGCGCTCAAACTTTGTGGAAATTCTTACAGGAGTTGTGATAAAAGTAAACTTACAGCCAGTGCCGAAATTGTAGTCACTTTTGATTGTAAATCCCCTTGCCTCCCTTTGGCAAAGGGGGGTTGGGGGGATTCACCAGCGTACAATCTTGTTTCATTCGGACAGAAATAATCAACGGGTTTGATGCCCCCAGATCGCTCCCCTAACCAAAATGGAGGTCTAGGATGAAGAGATGTATCGCTCTTTTTTCTTGCGCCAGTTTGATTCTCTTGGCTTTGGCGGTTTCGTCGATTGCCGGCGAGTCTATGAAGCTCAAGTTCGGCCATGTGGCCCCCCCATTCCACGGCCAGTCAAAGGGTTGTGACGCTTTTGCGGATTACGTGAAGGAAAAAACTAACGGGTCAATTGAAATCAAGACATTCCCTTTTGGTCAGCTTGGAGGAGAAACTTCGTTGGCCGAACAGGTCCAATCAGGCACGCTTGAAATGGCATCGGTCACTACGGCGGTTCTTCAGAATTTCATCCCGGAAATGGCTGTTGTGGATCTGCCTTTCGTTTTTCCCGACCGTAAGACTGCTTACGCGGTTCTTGACGATCCTGAGGTCCAGAAAAAAATTTTTGGCTATTTGCCGGCCAAAGGTTTTGTAGGAGTCGGTTGGACAGAGAACGAGTTTCGTGATGTGACGAACTCTAAAAGGGAAATTCGTAAACCTGAGGACCTGAAAGGCCTCAAGATTCGCGTTATGAACAGTCCGGTATATATTGATACTTTCAAACAGCTCGGTGCATCGCCTACCGATCTTCCTTTCCCGGAGATCTACAGCGCTCTACAAAATGGCACTATCGACGCTCAGGAAAATCCTCTTCTCACTTCGATCCTTATCAAGGCAACTGAAATTACCAAATTTGTGACTAAAACCGGACATATACTCACGGAGTGCATCATTATCGTCAACTCGGATTTGTGGAAAAAGCTTTCTCCAGAGAATCAGAAAATTTTCTACGAAGCGGGAGCCTTGGCTATCAAAGTTAACCGCGAAGTAGATGTGCAGTTAATGAATAAGCTGCCGCAATCGGGTTTGTCCGTCGAGGAATACTGTAAGAAGAATGATATCAAAGTGGTGGAGCTTTCTCCCCAGGAGCGTGAGGCTTTTAAAGTCTCGATGACGAAAGTCTGGGACAAGTATCGCGAAAAAATTGGCCCGGAATTGTTCAATTTCTTCTTGGGAAAAATCCAGAACTACTCTGGCAAATGATCCAAGCTGCGGTGGATAAATCTGTCTCGTTTGGGTAGCTCGGAATGAATCCCTTTTTCTCGGACGCCAAGAACGTTATGCTACGAGTCCTGAATAGATTGGAGGAATGGACGCTGGTTCTGGTTTTGCTGGCACTAGCCTTTCTGTCCTTTGCCCAGGTGTTTTGTCGTTACTTTTTGAATTTCAGTTTTACGTGGATGGAGGAGCTTTCCAGGTACGTTGGAGTCTTCATAGCTTTTCTCGGCGCCTCCATTGGGGTGAAATACGGCTCCCATTTTTCTATGGACCTCGTTTATGAAAGAGTATCCAGTGACCGGTGGCGTCACGCTCTGAAGGCTATGGTGAATACGGCCTGCGGCGTTCTTTTTCTTGTCGTGGCCTGGTACGGTTGGGAGCAGGCAATGAAGCTCCGCCGTTTCGGCGCGCTGACAGCAGTTCTCCAGTTCCCTAAATTCTGGGCTTATCTGCCGGTCGCTTTTTTCTCAATTACAATGGGATTCCGTTTCTTCAATCTCACTGCCAAGCACACCATCGCCTTTGTCAGGGGGTCCCCCTTTAACGCGATCAAGGGGGGGAACCCATGATAACTACGATGATCCTGTGCTTCTTCGTGCTCCTAATTCTTGGGATGCCTATCGCTGTGCTGTTGGTGGCTACCACTGCAATTGCTCTGATGGCATACACCTCCACGTCTTTGCTCGTACTACCCCAGCAGTTGTTCAACGCTCTAGACAACTCCATCCTGCTCTCAATTCCATTTTTTATTCTTTCCGGAAGCATAATGACCAAGGGATCGATGGCTCGTAGACTCATAGCCGTTGTCAATTCCATAGTCGGATGCTATCCTGGCGGCATGGCTATTGCCGCAACTCTAGCCTGTCTATTTTTCGCTGCTCTCTCGGGATCAAGCCCGGCCACCGTGGTAGCCATCGGCTCGGTAATGATTCCCGCTCTCATCAAGGCCGGATACGACGAACGCTTTTCCATAGGACTAGTTACTTCTGCAGGATCTTTGGGAATCGTTATCCCGCCTTCGATTCCAATGATTTTGTATTGCATGGTAATGAATACTTCGGTAGCTGAGCTTTTCATGGCAGGTATCTTGCCTGGATTGCTGATCGGCGGCGTGTTCATAGCATACACAGTCTTCATGGCCTACAAGAATAAGTGGGTTGCAGTGGAGAGGGCTAGCCGAAAAACAATCTTTGCAGCCCTTCGAGAAGGTATTTGGGCACTGATGCTCCCGATAGTAGTGCTTGGGGGAATTTACAGCGGCATGTTCACTCCGACGGAAGCAGCTGCAGTGAGCGTTGTCTATGCACTATTCGTGGAGCTTGTTATCAGTCGAGAAATAAGGCTCATAGAAGTACCTCAGGTTTGTATGCAGGGCGCAGTACTTTCCAGTTGCCTGTTGTTCATCCTGGCCTGCGCCATGACAATGATATGGCTGCTGACCGCAGAAAGGATACCACAGCAAGTGGCCGATTTTGTAACGGCCCATGTAAACAGTGGATGGTTGTTCTTGCTCCTGGTAAACTTACTGTTCTTGGCCCTGGGAACCGTGATGGACAATGTTTCTGCGATGCTTATCCTTTCTCCTCTCTTTGTAGAGACTCTCAATCGTTTCGGTATTGATTATATTCATTACGGGATTATCATGGTTCTGGTGATTGAGTACGGTTTTCTTACACCACCCTTCGGCTTGAATCTTTTCGTCGCTATGGGTTTGACGGACAAGAGCCTATTGGAAGTTTCCCGCGGAGTGGTCCCGTTCCTGATCCTTCTATTAGCGTGTCTCATTTTGGTCACGTATGTTCCGCAGATTTCCCTTTTTCTCCCCGAGACCTTCCTGCGATGATAAGAGGTTACAAGACGACCACCGTGCGTTCAGAGAACTGTTTCGCCTGAACTAAAAATTTGTCAATGTCACGGCATGTTATCCGGGCTATTCCATTTTTGTGTTAAATGCAGTAAAATAAATTAGTTTGACCGTAGACGCGACTGAAAGCAGACGCTAATATGTTAAGTTACATTATGTTTACGATGAATTACTTTGAAATTTAATCTCTATTTATTTATAGCCATAGACAGCAAAATGCTTCCGTGCTAGAGTCGCTGGCCAGAGATATGGAAAGGAGACCGGCGGTGACCCAGGTATCCACACGAAGTCGGACCCCGGACAACCCTTTTCGGGAAATGTACAGTCGCACGCAGACCGTCAAGAGAAGGGGATCTTTTTTTGGAGGGATCGCCAGGTTAGTGTTATTGACAGTGATCGGGATTGTATCCGGTGCAGTGGGAATGGCTGTGCAGGGCTACTTTTATTTTACCCACAGCCTACCAAGTATTGAGAAACTCAATAATTACTCCCCGCCTCTGGTAACCAGGTTATATGCCGATCAAGGTCAATTGATCGGGGAATTCGCTTATCAGAGACGATTCATTGTTCCTATAAACCAAATCCCTAAGCCCCTCCAGGATGCCTTTGTTGCGGCGGAGGACAAGAATTTCTGGCGACATAGCGGAGTTGACAAAGAGGCCATACTGAGGGCGGTCAAGAAGAACCTGGTTTCAGGGTCTCTTAAAGAAGGGGCCAGCACCATAACACAACAGGTTGCAAAGACCTTTCTTCTTACCCCTGAGAGAAAATTCACACGTAAAATCAAGGAAGCAATTTTATCGACGAGAATCGAGCGATCTTTGTCTAAAGAGCAGATTCTTTATTTATATCTCAATCAGATTTACCTAGGCAGCTCCGCTTACGGTGTTCAAGCGGCTGCTGACACCTACTTCGGCAAGCATGTCAAAGACCTGACCACAGCGGAATGCGCTATGATGGCCGGACTAGCCAAAGCACCCTCAATGAACTCGCCTCGCAGGAACTTGAAGAAGTCTTTGGAGCGGAGGAGCTACGTCCTAAAGAGGATGCTGGAGGACGGATTTATATCTGCCGACCAATACGAGGAAGCGAACCGGGAAGAGGTTAAGATAGCCGCTGCTATTAATCCATACGCCAAAATAGCGCCGGACTTCGTTGAACATGTGAGGAGATACATCGAGACCAAGTACGGGGCTGATGCACTATATAAGGAAGGTCTGCAGGTATATACCACGGTGGATTTGGAAATGACCAAAGCGGGTCGAGACGCTATAGAAGCGGGCCTGCGCGAGTTGGACAAACGGCAGGGATTCAGAGGCCCGATCAAAACCTTGAGTGTAAAGGGCGTGATGGAGTTTCTTGAAGAAAAGACCCGTACAATGGAAGAACCTCTCCGTTTTGGTGAAATCACGGAGGGAGTGGTTACCCACATAGATGTGGAGAACCTATACGTGCGGATGGGAAGCTATCTCAAAGAAGGCGTAAAACGTGAATATGTAGGACAGATAAAGGTTGATTCCAGTCCAAAGTGGTGGGTGAGAAATCCTTATATCAGACCTGAAATGCGAAGCCGTAATTTTGCACAGGGAGATTTGCCTTTCCAGGTAGGGGACCTTATCCTGGTCCGTATTTTAGATCCAAATATCAAACGGCGGGAGCTATATCTCAAAAAATACGGCCAGACAGATCCTGAAATGAAAAACTACAAGGCGTACACCGAGGATATGGTGGCGTACTTTCCCCTAGAGCCGGAGCAAGAGCCAAACGCTCAAGCCGCACTCATGATGCGAGAAAACAGGTCGGGTTATATACGGGTAATTCTAGGCGGTTACAGCTTTTCCGAGTCAAAATACAATAGAGCCATACAAGCGAGACGCCAGGCTGGCTCGTCTTTCAAGCCGGTAGTTTATGCGGCGGCTCTCAACAAGGGATTTACCTGTTCCGACATCATCCTGGATTCGCCTCTAGCGGTTGCGATCCCTGGCACCGGCGATGTGTGGAGGCCAAAGAATTACAGAGGTGGGTATCAAGGACCGGTAACTTTTAGGGACGCCATCGTCAAGTCTAGAAATATCCCTACCATAAAGATTTTACAACAGATAGGTATCGATTACGTAAAGGGTTACGCGCGAAAACTTGGATACAGTTCCCCGCTGGTAGAAAATCTCACTTTGGCTCTAGGGTCTACAGGGGTCTCTCTTGAGGAACAACTCAACGCATATTGTGTTTTCCCTAACAAGGGATACTATGTTCCTGGCGTATGCGTGAAGAAAATTGTGGATCGTAGAGGAAGAATCCTGGAAGAGTATGACCCTCCTGTGCTCTTGGACGATCCTGTATCAACTGATCAACTCGAGTTCCGGCGAATCTCCCACGAGACTCATCAACCAGTCTCGTGGGGTGAAAATGAGTCCTTAGTATCCATGCCGGCTCGGAGAAGAATCGACGAAGGAACCGCATACATTATGACGACTCTGCTCCAAGGAGTAGTTCAGGATGGTACTGCAACGATACTGAAGAAAATCGTTGGCCGGCCTGATATCGGAGGCAAGACCGGTACAACAAATGAAAACGTGGACGCTTGGTTTATGGGATTTACCCCTGATCATACTTGCGGGGTTTGGGTCGGTTTCGACACCGAAATATCTCTCGGTGACGGGGAAACCGGTGGCAAAGCAGCTGCCCCAATTTGGGGCTACTTCATGAGAGAAGTTCTGCGCGGTAAGCCGATAAAGGAGTTTGTCGCTCCGCCATCTGTTGAGTATCGGCGGATCGATCCGCGTACGGGTCTTGTAACTACCGCCGGAGGAGTTCAAGAGGTGTTCAAGGTAGGTCGAGCCCCAGTTGAGATGGAACCGAAACTCATCAAAGGTTCTCGATGGGACTACTCTGGATCAGAGCTGGATCAGTTTTAGCACAAAAGGGTGGTGCGACTCATCAGGCAAAGGAAATAATAAAACAAACTGAAATTGTTACTAATAGTGACATCATTGCTGAAACAACCCTTGGTCCGTCTAGTTAGGCTTCTGAGACGGTCTCCCTGATATCTTCACACTACCAATATCTTCCATTTCAACAACATAGCGATACACCTCCGACAGTTGACGAGATTTAGCGATGGATTTCCAGGAAAATTCCCGATAAAAAGTTTTTTGTTCTGATAGACGGCTGAATTGGGAGTGTTCGAGATGAATGCCGCGTGTCATTCAGACTGAAGAGGCTGCACATTTTTCTGTATAGGAGTGTTTTCAGGATAAAAACTGAGTAATGGAGGTTGACAGAGATGGTTCAGGGGGTATATTTTGTAATTAGTGGTGTTTTTTTCTTAAATGTCCGGCAAAAAAACCTTCAGTTATTGATTTTGACCGGAATAAAGCGCATATTCTGTGATCTTTAGACACGATAAAGGATTTCACTCATGGCAGATGAAAGCGAAAAGAAGGATGATTTTGCGGAAGCATACCAATCCGGAAATGAACAAATAAACCTGGCCGACGTCCCCGACGAGATGCCTTTACTCCCTGTCCGAGACGTCGTGATTTACTCCTATATGATCCTACCGCTGATGGTGGGAAGGGAGAGGTCCATCAAAGCGGTGGAGCAATCCCTTTCACTAGACCGATTAATATTCCTGGCGACACAGAAGTCGTCCACGAAAGAGGAACCCGGTGCTGACGATATTTACGAAGTAGGAACGGTTGCAATGGTCGTCAAAATGCTGAAGTTGCCCGACGGCCGTGTAAAGATTTTGGTGCAGGGTCTGGCCAAAGGAAGAATCGTTTCTTATTTGGACTCCTCTGAGTTCTTCAAAGTGAAGATAGAAAAAATAGCTGAGCCTCTGGTTGCCTCGATCAATTTAGAGGTTGAAGCTTTAATGAGGTCAGTGAAGGAGAACTCGGAAAAAATTCTTCAACTACGGGGAATAATATCACCGGATGCTGTTGCTATACTCGATTCCATTGATGACCCCGGGCGCCTGGCGGATTTGGTATCTTCAAATTTGAAGCTTCGAGTTGAGGAATCACAAGCTATACTGGAAGTTATCGATCCAGTGGCTCGTCTCAACAGGGTCAACGAGCTTCTGTCAAAGGAACTTGAGCTTTCGGCAATGCAGGCGAAGATTCAGACTCAAGCCAAAGAGGAAATGGGAAAGACTCACCGTGAATACTTCCTTCGGGAACAGCTAAAAGCTATCCAGACCGAACTTGGCGAGATTGACGAGAAGACCAAAGAAATAGAGGAATTTCGTGCGAAAATAGCCAAAGCAAAAATTCCTAAAGAGGTTGAAAAAGAAGCTGAGAAGCAGCTCAGCCGTTTGGGACAGATGCATCCGGATGCGGCTGAGGCATCAATCATACGCACTTATCTCGACTGGATTGTAGAGTTGCCCTGGTCCAAATCCACGAGAGACAAGCTGGATATAAAAAATGCTAAACAGATTCTTGACGAAGATCACTACGATCTGGAAAAGGTCAAAGACCGCATCCTCGAATACCTCGGGGTCCGCAAACTCAACAAGAACATGAAGGGGCCAATACTATGTTTTGTGGGTCCCCCCGGCGTAGGTAAAACTTCACTGGGTCGATCCATAGCACGGGCACTGGGACGCAAGTTCACCCGATTATCTCTTGGTGGGCTCAGGGATGAGGCTGAAATTAGGGGACATAGACGTACTTATATAGGAGCGCTTCCCGGTCGCATTATTCAGGGTCTTAAAAACGCAGGTTCCAACAACCCCGTATTCATGCTTGATGAAATAGACAAGGTGGGAACTGATTTTAGAGGCGACCCTTCAGCCGCGTTGCTGGAAGTGCTGGATCCTGAACAAAATAATGCTTTTAGCGATCACTATCTTAATGTAGCATTTGATCTGTCTAAAGTAATGTTCATCACGACCGCAAACCTGGCAGACCCAATTATCCCAGCCCTAAAGGATAGGATGGAGATCATTGAACTCTCGGGCTATATCGATGAGGAGAAGCTTAAGATTGCTCGTCGCTTTCTTGTGCCAAGACAAATCAAGGAAAACGGAATCAGGGAGGAGAACTTCTTTTTAACCGATGAGGCCATCTTGAGCTTGATCAACCAGTATACCCGGGAAGCGGGTCTTCGAAACCTAGAACGTGAAATTGCCCACCTTTGCAGAAAAATAGCACGAAAGATCGCCGAGGGGGAAAAGAAAATACCGAGGATCACTGCCAAGAACCTCAACAAATTTCTTGGGGTTCCCAAGTTTCTGCGCGACCAGGAGAAGAGAAACGACGAAGTGGGAGTAGCTGTGGGACTGGCGTGGACCCCTTACGGAGGCGATGTACTGCACATCGAGGCCACTCCTCTGGAAGGCAAGGGAAGCCTCCTGCTGACTGGTCAACTTGGCGATGTTATGAAAGAATCAGGACAGGCCGCAATGTCGTACTTCCGTTCCAGGGCGGCGCTCTTTGGGATGAAGGAAAAATTCTATTTTTCCAAGGATATTCATG
>Ga0007800_10000449_pt1 | contig 16065 bp, 13 predicted proteins | sample CryBogmetaGMA14M_FD_60366 | JGI IMG/M metagenome (GOLD analysis project Ga0007800, IMG submission 60366) | Freshwater microbial communities from Crystal Bog, Wisconsin, USA - MA14M | ecosystem: Environmental > Aquatic > Freshwater > Lake | place: Crystal Bog, Wisconsin, USA | collected 2009-07-06 | reverse complement strand
ACTGATCTTTTGGTCAGGGGAAATTGTGATGGGATCAACGATTTTCCCTGATTCAGAACGCTTGACTCGATCCACTTCCCTGGCTTGCTGCTTGATTGTTAGATTGCGGTGAATAATTCCTATCCCGCCTTGTCGTGCAAGGCTGATAGCCATCTCGGACTCAGTTACCGTATCCATGGCAGCGCTTACCAGGGGAATATTCAGAAGGATGTCACGAGTCAACCATGTGCTTACATCGACCTCGGAAGGAAGCACCTCAGAATAACGCGGGCAAAGGATCACATCGTCAAAAGTTAAGGATTCTGTGCTGACCATCCGTCTGTCTCCATTCAAAAAAGTTTCAGATTTTGAAAAATTGTCTCTTAGTTATTCAATAAAACAGTTCTTACATCGATGAAACCAGAAACTCAATCAACGAATCGTAGGAGTCAACCGTATTAAGCCAAAACGGTCTGCAGCCTTACAGAATGCCTCCGAAGCAGATTCCATGAAGATATCAAGGTAGTTGTCCCATCTTTTTTTGGGATAGACAAGTTCAGGTTCAACCTTTATGCCACCTAGTTCACAGGCGATTTTAACAGCGTCGTAGAAATTGCCGATCGTATCCACCAAACCCATTTCCTTCGCTTTCTCGCCGGTAAAAAATCTGCCATCGGCAATGGCACGCAGTTTTTCCTCGTTTATCTTTCCTTTACGTGCTATTGCCACATCCATAATAAACTGTTCGTGGATTTCCGCAGCAAATGTCTCCAGTATAGTCTGTTCTTCCTCGGTTAACGGGCGCACAACCGATCCGATATCCTTATATTTCCCTGCTTTGATCACTTTGATGTTGACGCCGACCTTGTCTATTACTTTCTGGAGGTCCGGCAGCATCATAATGACCCCGATGCTTCCTGTTATGGTGCCCGCAGAACACACAATTCTGTCGGTGTTGCTGGCAATGTAATAGGCAGCCGATGTTCCCACAGTCTCCATAGAAGCCACAACGGGCTTTTTCTTCTTTATCTTGGATATTTCACGATAGATTTCCTGAGCGGGAGCCACGGAGCCGCCGGGTGAATTTATTCGGATGACGATGGCCTTGACTGATGACCTGCGCTGAAACTTCCGCAACTCCTTGAGTAAATCGTCCGCAGAAGTGATCGTTCCTTCCAAATTAATTACACCAATTCTGTTGGAATGCTCCAGCAGATCGCTCCAGGAGAAGGTTTCCCCGTCCTTTTCCCACATTAAGGAAATGCCTATCGAGGCAGCAATAAAGACTATAACAACAAGAAAAATAAACAAGACAGCCTTACCCGTCCGGGACCTCTTCATTTAGAATCTCCTACAGCACTATTATGTCAGAGTTGGAAAGATTAATAGTATGTTCCTCGGATATGACGACCTTATCAAAATTATCTTTCGTCAGCAAGAATCAACACTGTGAAAAAGTGCTCTTTCAGCGGCTAGGATAAGCGCTGCCTAAAGATCTTAAGAAGACTCTCGTTATTTGCCAGGACTTCCTCAGCCCTGTTTTCGGTCATCCCTGCACCGACCAAGACTCTGACAGCCCCTTCACGACTGATGAGATTTTCAGGTGAGTGGGTATCCGTATCGATTACCAGTTTGGCTCCAGCTCCGTCGGCAATTCGCGCAACATGTCCGTTGGTGAGACTGTGGCCTGCTCGAGCGGTAATTTCCAGACAGACCCCATTCTTTTGAGCCAAGCGGGCCTCATCAAGGGTGATAAATCCAGGATGGGCTAGAATGTCCACGCCCGAATCTATCGCGGCACGGTTGGTACCGGGGGCTACCGGCTCGACCGGAGACTCTCCATGAACTACCACCAGCACAGCCCCCAACTTTCTAGCCTCGGCCACGAGTTCAGGAATTTGACCCAGCGGCACATGGGTGATCTCGACCCCGGGAATAACAAAGACCTGCTGAAAACGATTCAACTCAGCGGCAACTTTCAATATCCTCGGCAGTACGAAATCCAGACTGGAACCGTCTACGTGATCAGTTAGACCTATAGCCCGGTAGCCAATACAAAAAGCTCTTCGAACCAACTCGCTTGGAACCAGCAACCCGTCACTGAAGAGAGTATGTGTATGAAAGTCAATCAAGCGACTACCTCCTGCGTTCTGTCAAAAGCTAAGATATTTGCCCTCGTTCGTACCGTGACGCCCAGTCTTCTAAAATATATCGATTTCGCGACAATTCCAAGGAAAAGCTCGGCGAAGCCCCTGGCTTGAACGATGTTTCTTGTGGCTAAGACTACTTTGTCTTGTTATCGTTCCAAAAAGTGCTTCCCATGATTTCAGTTTTATTTTAATATCGCTCTTGCTAAAGAAGCTTACGGAAAAAGCTGGTGATCATTAGTTCGATGTCACAGGGCTTTGGTTTTTATGATGAAGCTTGATAAAATCGGATGTAATGTTTTTCGGTGCATATTGGCCACCGCGGTAATTGCCTCGATTATTCTATCATGGCTCCCGACAGAAGCCTTTGAAGCTGTGGATGTCATTTCCGGGGTCATAGATTCTTCTCAGTTCAAAGGCAAGGACCCCATATCAAGGCTCCGTTTGGCTGCGGACCTTCTCCATGACAAGAAGCTTAAACCCTCGGATATGACCTTTCTTCTCCTCGACTGGGGAGACCAGTATCTCAGGGAACCATCCGATCCCCTCGAAAGACTGAAACGGTGGACTGACTTAACGAATGACGAAAAGCTAAGCCATCTCAAGATTCCCAGGGATTTTTTTAACCGTATCTTGTTGGCAGAGTTTCTGGTGAACAAGACCCCTTACTTGAAGTCATCGCCTCAAAAGAGGCTTGAAATCATTTCCAAGCTGGAAGAAAAGAACCTCGTTGACTGGTCGGTAGCTCTGGCGTACGCACGACTTTACGCAGGAGCCATCCTCTCAGGCTCCAAGGGCTTTGACACGACATCCCCTCTGGAAGCCCTGAACATTCTAAAAAAGCTCGAAGATGGAAAACTTGTGGGGTGGCATTACCGGGTCCCTGTCGAGACAATTTTGGTTGCTGAGGCTTTGGCGATGGACAAGGCCTACCAGGAGGCCTCTCCTCTGGACCGCCTTGCTAAACTCAGGGAATTTGAGAAAAAAGGACTAGTCACTGCTCAGACCAAGAAGGAGCTTGAAAAACTTCCGGCCTGGAGGCTTCTGGTCACAGATCCTTCATTCTTAAAAGCAGATCCCAAGGCGAAAAAAGAAAAGCTTCAGAAACTCGAAGGGGATGGCCTGATTTCTCAGTCCACTGCTTCTGATCTCAAAGGAATCTTTCGGCCTTCCGCCCTGGCTCCATCTATTAGACCAAAACCGTCTCCTCTCCCTCAAATAATCTCTCCTTCAGTAAACTAGGGCGACAATCTCGAAAGGACACTATTGTGTGTGGAATAGCAGGCTTCGTAAGTAATAATAACTGGCTGGAAAAAAATGACTCATCATGGGTCGACAGTATCGTGCAGCAATTAGAGGCAGCATCCTCCATGTCTTTCGGGAGCCACAATTTCGTTGGCCCTCTCAGTAGGCTGGTTGAGAGGTTTGACGATCTCATGTCTTTCGGCCTGCACCTGGAATTGATAAACGGAGGAGAGAACCTGAAGAGGGTCGAAAGACTGGCTGATATTCTTGATGCCTCGAATCAAAAGATCGAAGGGTTTATGGTGGAGAACGGACCCACGGAAGCTCTCGAACAGATGTCCGAGGCTATAAGAGATTACTCCTGGCAAATAAGGCACGAAGTCCTCGGTAGTGCTGTAAGGGCCGCAGCACTTCTACCCTCTGGAATGCCCACTTCGGGGTCCGGGAGATCTCGAAGTTTTGCGGTTTGGTCCATCGAGCAAGTCTTGGAGAATCTGGATCGTCTCGAGGTCCGTGGCCGCGATTCGGCAGGCATCGCAATACAGTATGTGGTACCGACCGGGATGTATCCAGAAGCGACGGTTGGCCAAGAAGATCCTTTCTCTTTACCCCGCCCGGAAAAAATAGAGAAGGGAGTAAAGAGTGGCATCCATGTTGTAAAGCTACCGGACGGCCGCATTGTTGTCACTTTTGTATATAAAGTGGCCAATTTGGTGGGGCACCTGGGGGACAACACTACGGCGCTGCGAAATGCCATTCGAGCGGATGAACTATTGTGGACGGTAGCAGGCCAAATTCAGCATGTTAACATATTAGCCCATACGAGATGGGCCTCCAACGGAATTATCAGCTTGGCCAACTGCCATCCGATGGACGGAGTCCTTTACAGAAAAGAGCACGAGGACACACTCGGGGATATGGCTGCAGAATTCGTGCTCAATGGAGATGTGGACAATTACCAAATGCTGCTTGAAAAAGTGGTCCACACACAAGGCTACGCTATTGAGCCTTCTATTACGACGGACGCCAAGATACTCCCTGTCTATTATCGACTCGGAACAGACTGCTCCCAATCTCCCGAGGACAGGTTCGCCGCAATGATGAACAACTGCGAAGGCTCTCTGGCAGTTGTGATGCAGCACCCTCATTACCCCAACTCCTGGTACCTAGGCCAGAAAGGAAGTGGGCAGAGCCTTTTTGTCGGCAAGATCAAAGATGGGTTTATCCTGGCATCAGAGGTTTACGGACTTGCTTCACGTACTCGTACTTCTTATAGTCTTTCGGGCACAAATAGAGGAGGGACGCAGGCTGTCATAGAGGCTGGTACGTCGTACAATGATGGTTTTAAAGGTCGTTTCCTCGAAGACGCTACGCCGTTTCAACTCAAGGCCGAACCAATATACATTCATTCGAGGGACATTTTCCGAAAATCCTACGACTATTACTTCGAAAAAGAAATTCATGAAGCCCCCGCCAGTGTTCATAAAACGATCAAGGGCAAATATCGAAAAATTGCGAATAAAATAGAATTCGGCTCTGACGGCTATGGATCCTTCGCAACCCTCCTCGGTCGCCTGCGCGATCCTGATTTGCCTTCAATCAGAAGGATCATGGTTATCGGACAAGGAACCGCATCAGTGGCCGCTATGGGTGTGGCTCACTTAATTGAAAAGGCTCTGGCTCGATCATGTGTTGTGGTTGACTGGTGCAAGGCTTCGGAGATGTCAGGGTTCCTTTCGGTGGAACCGCTGGTGGACATGCTGTTGATAGCGATTTCCCAAAGTGGAACTACCACTGATACGAACCGTACCGTAGACGTGGCCGGATCGCAGGGAGCCTGGATACATGCCATCGTCAATCGTCGCAACTCTCCGCTCGTGGAGAAGGCCGATTCGTACTTCTACACAAGTGATGGCCGAGACGTGGAAATGGCGGTCGCTTCCACAAAAGCATTTTACTCACAGATCGCTGCCGGAAAGTTGATTGCCCTGATGTTGGCCCGGGAATTTGGAAGTTTAACGGACGAAGAGATTTTTCAGGAAGTGGAGGAATTAGAGAGACTCCCGTCTGACATCCAATGGGTTTTAGAACACAGCCGGAGCATAAAGGATTTGGCTGAGAAGTACGGGCCGAGCAGCAGAAACTGGGCAGTAGTAGGGAATGGTCCCAACAAGATAGCTGCCGATGAGATCAGGATTAAACTGAGTGAGCTTTGTTACAAATCCATACCATGCGACTTCACTGAAGACAAGAAACACATCGATCTTTCTACAGAACCGCTTACCATAGTAGTGGCCAATGATCTCCCGGAGTATATTGTTCAAGATACTGCAAAAGAGGTCGCAATTTTCAAGGCACATAACGGCAAGCCTTTGGTAATATGTGCACGCGGTGAAAAACGGTTCAATGATCATGCGGAAAGTTTGATAGAGGTTCCCAACACAGGCTCCGGTCTCGGCTTCGTGACCGCGACAGTGGCCGGTCATCTGTGGGGGTTCTACGCTGCTAAAGCAATTGACTCTCGCGCCGATGTGTTGCGAAGCGTCCGTTCCATGCTGACACAGGTATTGGATGAACCGCTCATATGGAATCCGGAAGCCTTTAGATCAAAGTGGACGGAAATCATGAGGTTGATCGAGCAAGGTCAGATGAACACGGCTTTGCCCGCTTCTTCTGTGGCTTCCCTTGCCCTGTTCGCTGCAGGATTGAGGTATGATGATTGGTGGCGTGAAATCCCAGTGTCCGTAGTCAGTGAAGGAATAGGGATTTTGAATAAAGCCATAGAAGAAATGACAAGACCTATAGACACTATTCGCCATCAGGCCAAAACAGTTACCGTCGGTATCTCAAGGCCTAAGGAAGTGATCACGCCTGTACTCCTGAAAGCTCTTGAAGAACTTTCAGCTCAGCCCGCTCAAATCAAGGAACTGGACCTGAGACTGCTCAGAACGGTGTCCCCAATTATTTCCGAGGTACATGGCGGGCTGTTTTACCGAGTTGTGGAAACGGCAGATGGTACACCGGCAAGCTATACCGGTGAAGCATCATTGATCCAAACGGTCGGGCGCTTCGGCTCATGTCTGGGAAAAAGTTCCAGGTATGATGAGCCAAAATCCGCCGGCGGCAGCAAGCGAACTGCCCTAAGGCTTGGCCGGGCTGTGTGGAGTTCAGGACGGGGCGGCCAAGAAAACCTATTGATTATACCTTTGTTTGATCAAAAAATTGGCGATTGCAAAGGCATATTGCTGTTTCATCTCAACTTTGCGGTCCATTCAACACTTCAACAAAAGCTCGGCATCCTAAGAGGAATGGGAAATCGGTATCACGAATTAGTAGAGCGGCTAGAGGACCTTTCCAGCTCCTATTCACTGGAAGACTTTCTTGAAGCCGTCACTCCCCGCGATCTGATACTTGCTCCGGTTGAGAGCATGGTATTATCAAAGTCCGAATGAGATGGTAGTAGTAACTGGGGTCACCCATTTTAAACATTTAAAAAGCCTGTTTTCACTATCACTACATTTTGTTGCGTGCCTGCCGAACAATCCGAACTTGCCCCGCTTGACAAGTTAAACATAAAAAGATATATAAACTCGTAGGTTATTTGTAAAAGTTAAACCATAATAGTGGCAAGACTGCGAGCCTGTTCATGGTTCAAAAACTGATTCGCTTGTGTGTGTTGACCCTGGTTCTATATTTTCTGCCCTCAATCCAGGGAAGCGCGCCTGCCTTCGAGATATACCCTGGACCCCAGGAGCAATACATAGTCCAGAGAGGCGATTCTCTTTATAATATTGCTGGCAAATACTATTTCAATCCCAGCCTCTGGCGCAATCTATGGAGCCATAATCCAGGTATTTCTGTAAGACACACTGAGTCACCTCCTGAGAAAGAGCCGCTCATACCAGGCACAAAAATGCTCATTTATAATGCCCGGTCTTCTTATCCAGCATTCAACGAGTCTTATTCCCCGCCGACGGGAATTCCTGATGACGTACGATTTATAGTAAACAAGGTCCCGTACAAGGGAATCCCGTACGATAGGCAGTTTTTCAAGTATAAGTTGAGTTCTAGGCCAACTCAGATATGGGGTTACCTTGTAAGTTCTCCTGAATTGAACAAAATCAGTTTCCTCGAAAGAGACCTAGTGTATGTTAGGTTTCGGCCGTCAAAAAAACAAGCGGTACTGGTAGGAGACCGTTTCGGTATCTTTCGGGATAGAGGCCCACTATATCATCCGGTTAACCCGGACAGAGAAATCGGGTATCTTACTGAAATAGTTGGAGAGATCGAGGTCACGAGCACTGGTAATGACCTCATTACTGCTATTATATTGGAAAGCTACGTGGAGATTGAGCGAGGAGACAAGGTTTGTTTTTACGCTCCTCGAGCACGGGAAATCGTCCCGACCAAAACTCACAAAATGTTGACCGGCACTATCCTGGTTTCAGCAACAAGGGAAACTTATTACCCTGATAGCAGCAACCTGGAAATGGACATTGTATTCATTGATCGGGGCGAGTGCGACGGGCTGAGAGAGGGTACGCTTCTCAACATATATCGTTCTAACGAGCCTGCACCCGACCCCTATTCGCAGCGATGGATGCCGGTGCCGGACACATTCCTTGGTGAAGGAATCATCTTAAAAGCTTTTGACAAGAATTCTACGGTCCTTATTACCAGGTCTCGGGAGGAAGTAGTGCGAGGGGACATAGTAAAGAGTGTCAGCGATTAGAACCACGAGGAGTGCTTGACGCGCTTGAATAAGTCACTGTAGGATAACAGGGGATAGCGCGAACCTGAACTAACAAGTTCAGATCAAGTGGTTTTTTTCTGCAGGCTGGTTCGGGAAGGATTGTGCCTCCCCCAAATGTTCTACGCATAAATTCCGAGATGTCTCATTCGGCCTCTCAAGAACGGAACCTGATGGCTGAACGCTCCCCTGACGCAGATATTTCCCTATATGACTGGCTGGCTCTTGAAAGAATACCAGGGGTAGGTCCTGTAACCATCGCCCGGTTGTTAAAAGCCTTTGCAAGTCCGCTTGCGGCTATGGAAGCTGGTGCTGAAGAGATTTCCCGTAAAACCGGTTTGAGTGAAAAAGCAGCTCGCTCCATCTCTCACTTTATCCCGCCGAAGGCCGAAATACTAAGAGATATTGAGACTATTCGGAATCTCGGTGTCAGGGTAATCACCAGGTGGGACGATGATTATCCTGACAATCTGAAGGAAATTTACGATCCTCCATCTCTGCTGTTCGTGAGGGGTAATATTTTACCCCAGGACAGCCGTGCGGTGGCTGTAGTCGGAACGAGAAACCCGAGCAGCTATGGTATTGAGATGACTGAAAAGATTACTGTAGATCTGGTTCACGCAGGGATAACAGTGGTAAGCGGCTTGGCGAGGGGAATCGATACAGCTTGCCACAGATCGGCACTTAAGGCAGGCGGCCGCACTATCGGCGTACTGGGATGTGGTATTGACGTTTGTTACCCGCGAGAGAATAAAGCTCTTGTTGAAGAAATGGTCGCCCAAGGAGCGGTGATTAGCGAATTTAGACCCGGAATCGCTCCACTAGCGACAAATTTCTACAGAAGAAACAGAATTGTTTCAGGACTGACAAGAGGTACTCTTGTGGTAGAGGCGGCTCCCAGAAGTGGCTCTCTTATTACGGCGGGCCACGCTCTTGACCAGAATAGAGATGTCTTTGCCCTGCCGGGGAGTATTATGAACAAGAGGTCTTGGGGACCTCATCACTTACTGAAACAAGGGGCCTGCCTTGTCGAATCGGCAGAAGACATTGTAGTTGCTCTGTTCGAACAAGTTAAAATGATCGAACAACACCCTACCCAGGAACTGCACGAAGATTACCCAGACCTCTCGGAAATTGCTCGGACAGTGCTCACATCCATTGACTTGGATCCGGTACCCATCGATTGGTTATGTGAAAACCTTAAGATCGAGGCGGGTAAGCTATCGGCTCTCCTCCTTGAACTTGAATTGAGAGGCCTGATTCGTCAGTATCCGGGAAAGATGTTTGCCCGGGTTTTGCAATAAGAAATAGACATGGATCTAAACTGCGACATGGGCGAGAGCTTTGGGGGCTACAAGCTCGGTTTGGATGAGGAAGTAATCAAGTACATAACCTCGGCAAACGTTGCTTGCGGCTGGCATGCCGGAGACCCTCTCGTGATGATGCGCACGGTCAAGATGGCAAAAGAGTATGGTGTAGGGGTGGGGGCTCATCCCGGCTATCCGGATCTATTGGGTTTTGGACGGCGCAATATGGATTGCACTCCTGAAGAGGTGAGGAATTATGTAATCTATCAGATTGGGGCTCTTCAGGCTTTTTGCACTGCCAACAAGGTCGAGTTGCGCCACGTAAAGCCGCATGGCAACCTTTACATGACTGCCGTAGACAATGAGAATGTTGCACGAGCCATCGCACAAGCCATTGTCGCCGTTGACCCTCGTCTGATGTATGTGGCCCTTGCTGGAGCCAAGGGTGAACTGATCGCCCTTGTTGCGCAAGAAGTTGGGCTGAAGGTGGTATTCGAGGCTTTCCCGGACCGGGCCTACACTTCGCAGGGGACCTTATTGTCGCGCCGGGAGCCGGGCGCGGTGATTCAAGACCCAAAAATCGTAGCCAATCGGGCCCTGAAAATGGCCAAAGAAAAGCGAATCGTCGCTGTTGACGGCAGCGAGATCATTGTTGAGGCCCAAACCCTGTGCGTTCATGGCGACAATCCGAAGGCGGTGGAATTGGTTCGAGCCATTCTAGAGACCCTTGAGACCAACGGAGTAGAAGTGAAGCCAATAGAACGGGATGATCAGTAACTAGGGAGATTCAGTGGGCGGCCTGTATACTCGACCGATTTATCGGCTCGCTGGAGACCGAGGACTGCTGGTTGAGTATGGAGACGCCATTGATCCTGAAGTCAATCGCTATGTTAGGGCTATGTCCATCGCATTGAGTTCCGCACCTCCTCCCGGTCTTAAGGAGGTAATCCCAACTTATTGTTCACTCCTAATCTACTACGATCCGCTCTTGACAGACCCCACGAAGCTCCAACAAGGTTTGGAGAATCTTTCCGAACATCTTTCCAACATAATACTACCTCTTCCTGATACCATCGAAATTCCTGTGTGTTATGGTGGAGCGCTGGGGCCGGATATGGATTTCGTATCCGAGTACAGTGGATTGGCCCTTAAAGAAATCGTTAGGATCCATTCCGAGCCCTCTTATCAGATACACATGATTGGTTTCACCCCGGGTTTTCCCTTTCTTGGCGGACTGTCAAAACTGCTTTACGTCCCGAGGCTCAGAAGTCCACGAATGCTGGTTTCCGCAGGCTCTGTAGGCATCGCCAACGACCAGACCGGAATTTACCCGATTGATAGCCCAGGAGGTTGGCAACTGATCGGGAAAACACCTTTCAAGCTTTTCGATCCCTCTCGACCCCGGCCGTTCCTCTTTAAGACAGGAGATCTATTAAAATTCAAACCAATAACTCTTGAACAGTATAGTAGTCTTCTCACCAGTCCCAAGGGAAACAACAAATGATGCAGATGTTCAAGGTTTTGGAACCGGGGGCTTACACAACGATTCAGGATAGAGGGCGGTTGGGTTACCAGCAATTCGGTGTGCCGATTACTGGTCCGGTGGACGAGTTTGCCTTTCGATTGGCAAATCTGCTGGTGGGAAATTCTGAGGACGCCGCTGCATTCGAATTGACCGTATTGGGGCCGTCTCTGAGAGTGTTGGGAGAGGCAGATGTTGCAGTAACAGGCGCGCAGATGCCGGTGCATCGCAATGACGAACAGATCCCGGTTTGGATTTCCTTTCGAGTCAAGCCGGGTGACACGATCAGAGTTAGGATGGCAAGAAACGGGTGCCGCTCATATCTAGCCGTTAGCGGTGGCATTGACGTGCCGGTAGTTATGGGAAGCCGGTCTACTTACGTGGGCGCCAAATTGGGCGGAATCGAGGGTAGGCCGATAATGAAAGGGGATGTGATAAACCGCGGAGAATCCGGTCTGCTGCACGCTCCCCGGCGAACTCCGGTCGATCTGGTTCCTGACTATCCAAATAGAATACTTGTCAGAGCAATGGCCGGGCCTCAGGATTACCACTTTGATGAAGGCCATGAAACATTCTTTAACGAGGAATTTGTAGTAACCTCAAAGGCCGACCGTATGGGATACAGGCTGGAAGGTCCTGTCATAAAGCTGAAAGAAGGAGCGCCTTTCAGTATAATCTCGGAACCGAGCGTGCCGGGAGGGGTACAAATTCCCCCAGACGGCCAACCTATTATTGTACTTGTTGAACAGACTTCCGGAGGATATTCGAAGATAGCCACGGTGGTCTCCTCGGATATCAGGCGTGTGGCACAGGCCAAGCCCGGAGACAGAATCCGTTTCGAACTGGTGGACCTGGAGACTGCTCACTCCCTTTTCCGTCGGCAGGAAGATCTACTTCAACGCACGAAGGAGTTGTTTGCCACTTAGGGAGCATAGATCATGGATTGGACTGATGTGCCCATGATACGCGCAGGCATGTATTTAGCACAATTCTCTCTACGCGTTAGGGTAGTATGACCATTCAGTGAGAAGTCGCCGTCATCTCCTGAGCGGCCATCTTGCGATTTTTGTAAATCTTGAGTCGCCTTTGGTAAGTTGACCATAATATCTTGTAAGCTCCAGGAATGTCACCTTTTTCCTGAAAGTTCTTCATAATCTGCGCAGACATTTCGGCCCTTTCGTCCGGCAACATCTGATCATTAACTTCTTGATATTTACGTATTTCCGGATACATGACCATGGGTATACACCCCGTTGCAGGCCTGGGAAAAGCGTTGCAAATGCGCTTATAAACTGCTGGAAATCCTTCTTCTGTTATATTTCCGAATGAGATTTCACTCGCCTCGCATGGCTGGACTTCTCCCTTGGCTGTTATGAAGAGGTATTCAAATCGGCATTGACATCCAAGCGCCGGGTCTTTTTCCAGCCATGTGGAAAGTCCACTAATCGGCGGATGGTTGCGATAAGAGCGATCCTTGAAAAGGTCCTTCTGCAATTTTTCCAGTACAGGGCTATGTGGGATAACTCCCTTGCAAGCTTCACGACCACAAGGCTTTCTCTCGAGCACACGGATCTCCGCAACACCAAGATCACGGGCAAAGTCGTAATATTTTATGAAGTTCTCAGGTTCGAGCAAATCGTCGGGCGGCACCAGTGAGAGGCAAGTGTAAACACCTGCTTTCTTGAAGTCTTCCACAGCCTGGCAAGCGTTTTGAAAAGCCTCTGCATGGCCCCTCAGGCGGTTATGGATTTTCGGATCATAATGATCAAGACTTATCCACACGCCGAACAAACCATTTTCCTTAAGTTCCGACGCCTTTTCAAGGGTCACTCCGTAGCCGGTTGTGAACATCCAAAGACACCTATCTTTACTAACGTGCTTCACGAGCCTGAGGAAACGATCGTAACGATACATAGGCTCGCCGCCATGTAAAATAACGGTCGGGACGCCTAAGGCCTCTATCTGGCGTATGGTGTCTTTAAGCAATTTCTCGTCAAGATCTGCTTCAGGATTGCGGTGGGCGCTTGTGGAACAAAAGGTGCAAGAATAGGGACAGCAGTTGGTCGTGGACAATGAAACAATTCCAGACGGCAGCTCAGTCAAATCCAGGTTGTTGATGTAATTGGACAATCTCTTGTCGAAAGCTGGGGAAGGGTATGGGGGAAAGGTGCTGTCAATAATGACGGCATCGTTAAACTTAACCATGTAGCGATACTTCAATATGGTATTCTGAAGAAAAGATAGTTTAATAAAATTGAAAAGAGCATCGCCGGGGCTGACCCCTTTTTGCCTCCGTTCAGCACGGTTTTCTTGAGAAAGCATGAGGCTCAGTGCTCGCCGAAAAAACCCGGCGTACATCGCAAATACTGAACCCCCAGTAATATTAGATGTTGTCTGCATATCTTGATCTTATCACCACACCGTCGACCTTGTCAAAGCTGTCACTATCATAACTATTCCGTGTCAACATTGAAGATGAACAGCCTGTGAACCTAGGCCTGCAGGAGAATCAGAACCTGTTGTTCTGTTGCGGATTGACTTGTCTGAAATGTTGAATTATATCGTTACAAGAAAAATCTCCGGCGGAGGCACGTATGAGTGACAAACAGGGTCAGGCTACAGAGAGTAAAGGACGCTCCCGTGTATTTTCTGCGGTCTTGTCACTCATTTTTCCAGGATTGGGGCAGATGGTGCGTGGCCGAATTTTTGCCGGGCTTCTGTTCATGTCAAATGTAGCCCTCTATTTTATACCTCTTTTCGTGACCCACAACATTGAGTACGATGTTCAGACGCCATCCTTGTTAATTGCGGTAGGAGTCTGGGCCTGTTCAGCTTTTGACGCCTTCCTCTATCGCAGTTCTTTTCTCGTAATGGCTCTTCTGGTATCACTGTTTTGTTTTGGGAGTGGATTTTTCGGGGCCTATTTTATACTCCCTCACCTGGATATCTAAAAATCGAGGGTAGCCCTGAGATCAGTATGCGCTGTTTTCCATATCTTTTTCTTGATACCGTAAGAATATTCAGATGACCGGTCAACTTCTCAAAATTAGAGATCTCAGGACTGTTTTCACCTCGGAAGAGGGTACAGCGGCCGCTGTTGCAGGCCTGGATCTCGACTTGCGAGAGGGCGAAACTCTCGGGCTGGTAGGAGAATCGGGCTGCGGAAAGAGTGTGACCGCGCTCTCCATAATGCGCCTTATTCCGTCACCGCCTGGCTGGATTACCGGAGGACAGATCCTTTTCGAAGGAATAGATCTGCTTGGTCTGGATGAGCAGCAGATGCGCCGTATTCGAGGGAACGACATCTCGATGATATTTCAGGAGCCGATGACTTCGTTGAATCCGGTATTCATGATTGACGACCAAATCGGTGAAGTGTTTCGGGTTCATCGGAACATGAGCAGGTCTGATGCGGCCTCAGCAGCAGTGGAGATGCTTCGTAAAGTTGGAATCCCATCCGCTGAACAAAGGGCCAAAGATTATCCTCATCAGATGAGCGGTGGAATGCGTCAACGAGTCATGATTGCAATGGCGCTGGCGTGTGACCCGAAACTGATGCTTGCAGACGAACCAAGTACCGCGCTGGACGTAACCATACAGGCCCAGATTCTCGAGTTGATGAACGAGATCAAGGCTGAAAAAGGAACCGGAATTATTCTTATCACGCACGATCTCGGGGTCGTTGCGGAAATGGCCGATAGAGTGGCAGTGATGTACGCAGGTATGATAGTGGAAGAGGCTTCGGTGAAAGATTTGTTTTCCTCGCCGGAACATCCTTACACAATGGGGTTGTTGAAATCTATTCCACGAATAGACCGGGCTTATGCAGGGAAGAGGTTACCACTGCATGTAATTCCCGGCATGGTCCCTGATCTGAGGCATCTACCTTCCGGGTGCGCGTTTCAGGAACGCTGCCCCGAAGTCCAGCCGATTTGCCAGGAACCACCTCTTTTGGAAAAGAAATCTTCCGGACATCCAGTCCGATGCTGGATGAGATAATTCTGTTTATGCCGAGGAAATTCCATGGCCAAAGAATCGTGACTCTTTTTAATTACCGGAAAAGACGAGTTCATTTGAATTTTTACAGGAGGACAATCAAATGACTGATAATGAAGAAGCCCAAACGTATAGAATTACCGACTCGAAAGGCTATGTGAAGATCAAATACAGCGTGAGAGTGTTGAATGGCCCTGTACTCAAAGGGACTGGTGAACTCGAAGTAATGGACTTTGTAACCGGATATGGCCACGTGATTCCAGGGCTTGAAAGACGTCTGGTAGGACGTGGAATAGGAGAAAGACTATCTTTCGTCGTGCCGCCCGATGAAGGTTTCGGTGTCCGTCACGAAGAATTAATGATCGAAAAGAACAAGAAAGATTTTCATTTCCCCAAAGGAATGGAACCCTATCCAGGGATGGAAATTCCCCTTGTGAGTCCGACCGAAGCAGCTCCCGACACAGTAATGATTCGAGAAATCCGCGACGACAGTATTGTGATTGACTGTAACCATCCACTCGCAGGACTGTCCCTTCAGTACGAACTGGAAATAATAGAGGCTAGGCCGGCCAAATCTACCGACGTATGTGCTGAATGGGAAGAGACAAATGTCGAAGCAAATTGCGGATGCTCTCCCTGCGAAATTATCCTTGGGGGCGAGGTCTCTGAAAATCCAGATACGGATGGAACCCGGAAAGGGCTACATCAAAAGTCAATTCATTGAGTTCTAAGCCAGTTTCCAGATCAAGACATCACTGATGAAGCCAAAGGCAAGAAGCAAGAACCATTGCCGTCAGACTCAATTTCGGTGAGAGGCAGCCAGATAGTGAAGACGGTCCCCTTTTCGTCGGATTTAACGGAAATGGATCCTAAGTGATCCTCAACGATTTTCTTGCAGACCGTTAAACCTAACCCTGTTCCATGCTGTTTGGTAGTAAAAAAGGGGTTAAAAACATTTTGGAGGGCTTCAGGTGGTATCACGGGACCGTCATTGCGCATTTTCACCTCGAAGAAACCCGTGCATCCCAATTGGCCGGTTCTCAAAGCCTTGTCGCTGGGAATAGAAACCCCTGTTACCAATTCGATAACACCCCCTATAGGGGAGGCTTCAATGGCATT
>Ga0007800_10000446_pt1 | contig 16093 bp, 18 predicted proteins | sample CryBogmetaGMA14M_FD_60366 | JGI IMG/M metagenome (GOLD analysis project Ga0007800, IMG submission 60366) | Freshwater microbial communities from Crystal Bog, Wisconsin, USA - MA14M | ecosystem: Environmental > Aquatic > Freshwater > Lake | place: Crystal Bog, Wisconsin, USA | collected 2009-07-06 | reverse complement strand
TATCCAGGCCCCGCTCGGTTCGCCCCCGAAATCGCCACCGTCCCGGAGCGCTTCGGACACGTTGTTGTCTCCCACCGCCGTCCGCAGCACCGCCATGCCCAGATCATCAATCGCCATAGAGGCGTCCACGGTGGTGACTATCTTCCGGGCGCCGATTTCCCTTGCGATGATGGATAGTAACGCGTCACCGCTGACGAAACGGCCCAGGTCGTCAATCGCCATGACCCTGTCGGCGTCGCCGTCATGGGCCAGCCCCAGGCTGGCGCCCAGGTCGATAACGGTACTTTTAAGGTTCAGCAGATTGTTTTCGAGGGGTTCTGAAGGGCGCGGGAAGAAGCCGGTGGGCGTTCCGTTGATCACGTGCACTTCGCAGCCCATGGCTTCCAGCAATCCGGGGGTGATGGCCGTGGCGCAGCCGCCGCCGCAGTCCACCACGACACGCACATGGTAATCCGACTGGAAGTGACGGCGGATATGCCGGATGTGCCGGTCCACGACGTCCCGCTGGTATCCCACGTTTTGGAACGCCTCCCATGAGGCCGTCGCATGGGAGCCGGTGGACACGCTCTCTTCTACGTGCTGCTGCTGCTCCGGGTTGAAGGGCGATCCGTCTGGGTTGAGCAGCTTGAGGCCATTGTACTCGGGGGGATTGTGGGATGCCGTCACCATGACGGCGCAGCCGTAGCTTTTGGCCGCTATTGCCAGCGTCGGAGTCGGTAAAACCCCGCCGTCATATGTTTCGGCCCCGGCAGCCATCAGGCCCGCCAACAGGGCATGTTTTACGGCCGGGCTCGAAGTCCGGGTGTCCGATCCGACGATTACCCGGCGGTACCGTTGTCCCAGCGCCAGGCCAGCCTTAAGTGAAATATCCAAGAGGGAAGCATCCGCTACCCGCCGTATGCCTGAAGTACCGAAAAGACGCATGCTGGTAATTCTAGGTGTTGATTTTGTGTCTGTCAACACGCTCGTAACACACCGCATATTTTCTGAGACTCTCTGGCTTAATCTAACCCCATGGCAAAATGGATGGCGGTATCGGCCTCTTTTGATCTTTCCGGCGTGAGGGCCGTCAGGCGGCTGCTCAGCCGGCTTTTAGAAATAGTGGTCAGCTTATCCAGATTGAACACGCAGTTCTGAGGCAGTTTGTCCATGGTTGTGAGGGGTACTTCGGCGCTTATATGTCTCACCCGTGTGGTCAAGGGGGCGATGATAACCAGAGAACGCGTGGCCTCCAGCATGACAACGAAGGGGACGGGGTTGTTATGGATGAGGTGTAATGGCGATAATGATGAGCGTTCCCCTGGATGGGCCGTAATACCAGAAAACACGGTAAGCTGCCGGCGTATTTTGCTCGGCATACGCCTCGAAGACTTTCTCTCCAGCAGGCCCCTTTAAAGTGTCGTATTCGTGCGTCTGAAGTCCCGGGTGGCGCGGGTCTTGTGCCAGGAGACTGATGCCTTTCTTGACGGCTTTGTATTGTTTATGACGAGCCGGGTCGTGTTTGAGCAGGGAGTAATTCGCTTTGGCTTCGGCTGTCCAGTGTAGTTCGAACAAGATGCAAACCTAGAGGTCGTTAACATCCACTCTGGCAATTTTGCCTTGTGCCGCGTCGGCAAGACCGCGCCGTATCGAGGCGTTCGCTTCGGGATTATTGAAAAGCCAGGCCTCATAGGCAGGAACGGAAGTCTGCGGATCCAGTACAATTTGCCCGATGCGGTTGACGTAAACATGGTAGCTAGTGCCTTCGTGCAACAAATCCTTTTTCAACAGCACGCGGTTCTTGGCATCCGGTTTGACGCCGGAAGCCACCTTTTGAAAATCAGAGTTCTTTATTATCGGATTCATGATTTTTCCATTTTAAACCGGGTGGGAATTAATGTCAAGTGGGAATTACCCATCTTGGCGGGATTCCAGTGCCTGCGGCGGGCAGCGATTGGCGATTGGCGGGCAGTAGCCGACAGTCAGCTATCAGCTTTCAGAGCCCCGGGAAATATGCTGTCTGGCGTTTCGCGAAGGCCCAAAATTCGGGCTATATACTAAAATCCGGGTTTTTTAGCCGGTCTCTTTTTAGTGTCTGCTGTCCGTTCCCAAAGGTCGACCAGCTGGCGGATGAAACCGTCGTAGCACTGGCCGGGGGCGCGGTTGCGGTCGAGCTTGTCCTTGGTTGTCAGCTTAACGCCTATGGTGGTCCTGGGTTCGTTCGATTTTCCCCTGTTAGTCATGTTGACTCCTATCAAAAAAGACTGAACCGACGCAGGGCCGATTTACCTCGGGGCATCCCTGGCAAACGGACCGCTGGCAGCCTTGCCCGATAAGCCACATCATGCGTTCTTTCGTCACGCCGATATGCGCCGTATTCTATCTGATGTATGCGTCTCTGTCAATACTTATAAAGGTTTAGAATTATTTTTGTCCAATTAAAATAAGAAAGACGCAGTATTTCTTTACACAGGCAGACTTTTTGGCTAGAATGAAACGACCGTTGGAATTCGAGTGGGATGAAACAAAGACATGGTAAAAGGCGTATTTTTTGATCTCTATCACACACTCATAGGTTATGACCCTCCCAGGGAAGAAGCCGTAGCGGGCACCCTTGGGCGTATGGGTATCAACATACCCCCCAAAACCCTCAGACGGCCGCTGGTAACCGCAGACGAGTTTTTCTACCGCGAAACAGCCAGGAAACCCCTCAAAGAGCGCAACGAACAGGAAACCATGACCCTGTGGATAGATTATCAGACGTTGGTCCTCAAAGAGGCTGGCATTGCGCCCACCGGTGAACTGATAAAAAACATTCTGGCGGACATGAAACAAGCCAAATACGAGCTGGTGCTGTTCGACGACGTGCTACCCGCGCTGAACGCCCTCGCCGCGCGGAAAATGGGCCTCGGGGTCATCTCCAATGCGGATAGGGACATTTCACCCCTGCTGGAGAAGCTCGGCGTCCTGGCTTTATTGAATGTTCGCCTGACCTCCGTGGAGGCCGGGGTGAGTAAACCCCACCCCGATATCTTCCGCAAGGGGGCGGAACGCATGGGGGTTGCGCCGGGCGATGTGCTCTATGTCGGCGATCAATGGGTGGTAGATGTCCAGGGCGCCAGGGGCGCCGGCATGCAGGCGCTGCTGCTCGACCGGGGCGGCTATTTCGCCGAAGTCCCCGCCACGGAAAAGATCAGCAGTTTGAAGGAGATAACCAACCGCATCTAAACTCTCCAGGGTAAAGGAGGTTGGATATGCCGCTTGTCATTTCCAGCATGGCCTTTAAAGATGGGGAATATATCCCCGCCCGCTACACCGCAGACGGCCAGAACGTCTCCCCGGCGCTCTCCTGGAGCGGCGTACCCGCAAAAACCTCCAGCCTGGCCCTCGTTCTGCACGATCCCGACGCTACCCGCCCCGGCGGCTTCACCCACTGGGTCATTTTCAACCTGCCCCCGCTCAGCCAGGGGCTTCCCGGGGGCGTGCCGTGCGGCGATCATCTGGAAAACGGGGCGGCCCAGGGAAGGAACGACGCCGGCGCCGCCGGGTATATGGGGCCGAGCCCCCACCCGACAAACCGCACCACTACCGCTTTATGCTCTATGCACTGGACCAGCCCCTGGTACTTTCTGCCGCTGCCGGCCGCCTGCAGGTGCAGGAGGCCATCAAGGGGCACGTCCTAGCCGAGGCGGAGCTGATGGGCTTGTACCGGAGGTAGCCCCGGGTTCCCGGGGGCCCGCTATCAATCAAGAGAGGGGGCACCGAATGCCCCCTCTCTCTTTTCGTTCAGCTGCTTTCCTTCTGTGGTTTATCCGCCGGTTGCTCTTCCTTCGGCTTATGCCCTGATTTCTCTTCCTCGTGAACATGGCTTTCGGCTTCACGCTGGAGTTTTTCCTGCCGCTCCCGCTGGGCGCGCTGCAGGGCGTCCAGGCTGGGCGGGGCCACGTAGAACACCTGTATGTCCGTGGGAAACTGCACGCGGTGGCCTTCGCGCATGAATACGACGGCGGTTTCATCGGCCTGCAGTGTTTCGTCGATGCGCTTGGCGATGTGCTCCTCACGCTTTTTCCCTGATTCCTGGTAGGCATCGTAGACCTTGCCGAACACGGCCGGACTGCGCAGCCCGACTGAAAGGCAGCGCCCCCAGTCGCTGAATTCATCCATGATGTCATCGTCCTCGATCTCCGTCAGTGCGGCGCCCCTGCCGATGAGAGACTCGATGATGCGGTGGCTGCCGATGCTCAGCTCCGCCAGGCGCTTGATGCGCTCTTCGCCGGGCAGAAGCTCATGGTAGACCCTTTTGATATCGGACAGCTTGAATTCCAGGTTGGCCAGCTGCTTTTCAACCTCGTCCCAGTAGGTCGACGTCAGCTTGGCGAGGGCGGCATCCTCCTCGGTGGTTTTGAAGATGAGCGGCACGAAGAAAAGCTTGCGCCCGTTCTTGAACTGGCTGGCTTCCGGTTTTTCCATCTTTCCCAGTGTTTCCGACATGGCTCACTCCTATGTTGAAGTTTTTGGATTATTATATCGCAGATTGGCCGCCGCATAAAACCCCCACAAGGCACGGTAAACGTGAGGCGCGTAAGGTGGCTCAGGCATGCGGCATGGAGCGCCGCCGCGGCGCGTTGCGTCCGCCCGGGGCTAGCCGGTGGGGGTGATCTGCTGGGACTGCATTTTAGCCAGCAGGTTCCGGCCGAAATCCCCGGCCCTGGCCAGCTCATCCTGGTCGGGCCGGCCGCGGTTAAAAATGCGTGGACCGAAATTGGCGATGAGGCGGCTCCAGCCTAGCGCCGAGAAACCCCCGAGAAAAACCATTCCCCTGTCTTCGAGCGTCTTTTTCAATATCTGTATGGCCTTCTTATCGCCGAACATGTGCATGGTGCAGAAGGCGGCGGCTTTTTTGCCGCTCATAGCCGGCATCTGCCGGATGAAATCGAGCACTTTCTTGGCAGGGGCGCCGCCCTGTACCGGTGTACCCAGGCAGATCAGATCGTAATCGGCACAGTCCCGCAGTTTTACCTCTTCGATCCTCACGGCCTGCATGCCCAGTCCGGCGGCGACGGCCTGCGCCAGCTTTTGCGTGTTGCCGCTCTCCGAATAATATATGACCATTGCTCGCATTATCGTCTCTCCTCTCGTTTACCCGGGTGATTTATTCCGTTTTGATGGTTTCGCCTGCGGCATTGATCCCTGCGATATGGCCGTAGGTCAGTGCCGGGCCGAGGGTGCTGCCGCCGCCCCAGTAGGCATTGGCCGTGGGCGAAGCGATGCAGTTGCCCGCACCGTAGAGGCCGGGGATAGGCTTCCCGGCGGTATCCAGCACCTGAGCTTTATGGTTGATAAGAGGCCCGCCGTTGGTGTCCAGCGTGCCGGGTGCCAGAATGACGGCATAATATGGCCCGCTCTGGCTGAGAGGGTACATGGTGTAGTTCTTCGAGCCTTCCGGCGGCCACTTAACGCCCGGCGCGGACGGCGGGAAGGTGGTCCACTCGCGGTCGTAGTTGAATTCGCCCCGGTGGAATTCGGCGTCCACGCCGCTGGCGGCGAACCCGTTGAAACGCGCCACTGTTTTTTTCAGGCCGGCGGCGAAATTCTCATCGATGCTGAAACCGCCGGTCCAGGGAGCGAGTGAAGCCAGGCGGGCCCTGATATTTTGCGCCAGTTCGTCCAGCGTGGCGCCTGAGATGACATAAGGCGCGGCAAAACCCTGAGGCGGTAGCGGGGGGAAACCCTGCCACAGATGGGCGGTGCGCTGGTCGTATATCATGAAGGTGAGCATGTTGGCCCACTCGGCGCGCAGAGGGTCCCAGATAAAGTGCGTCATAGTGCGGTCGGTATAGTTGCGCTTCTCATCCCCGTATCTCAGGCCGTAGCGGTTGACCTCCAGTATGCTGTCTCCCATGATGTAAAACACGTTGTGCGAGCCGCTCGGGTCGGAAAGGGCCTGCTCCAGCACCAGCTCGGCACGGAAGGCCCCTGCCATATTGCCCAGCTCTGCCCCGATGGCGCTTGCCATGAGCACGAAATCACCCGTATTGGTGGGCGCGGCGCAGCCGCCGAAGTGCGGGCCGCGCTGGAAGTGCAGCATGATGTCCCTATTATGGGTGAAACCGCCCGAACCGAAAACGACGGCCTTGTCGGCCCTGAAGTTGACCTTTTTGTTATCCGCCGTGGTAGTCTCCACGCCGGTGACTGCGCCTGTGCCACCTCGCAAAATACGCGTCACCCGGTGACCCAGCAGCAGGGGTATTGTATGCGCATCGGCCCAGCCTTTGATCTGCCGCACCAGCTCGCCGCCGTAACCCTGTTTGCCGTTCTCTCCCATGGAATAGCACACGCGCCCGCGCACGCCCTTGTTCTCGGGCAGGTGGTCCATGTAGTCTACCTGCGGTTTGCCTGTCCAGTTTATCTCCATCATTGACTTGATGGCTCCGTTGTCCCACATGAAATCCATCATCCTGGACGCCGTGTCATAGTAGGTTTCGATGAGGTTGTATTCATTTTCAGGCAGACCCAGGCGGGCATCCTGTGGGTTGTAGAGCTGCGGGAAGGAATAGCGCGCCATGTAACGCAGCGCGTCTTCTTTCTTATCCTCGATGCCGGATTGTTTCTGGAAGCGGTTGTTGGGTATCCAGAAACCGCCGCCCGACCTGATGGTGGTTCCCCCGTAGCTCGTGCCTTTTTCAACCATAATAACGTTGGCGCCGTGGACCCGGGCCGTTATGGCCGCGCTGAAGGCGGCCGCTCCGCTGCCCACCACTACCACATCACCGGTGTAATCCCAGCTTATCTGTGACATTTGTTTTCTCCTTATTTTTTGCGGGACTGCTCTGTATCAGGGCCGTAGATACAGTAGTAATCGTGCCTGAAGCGCATCTCCGACTGCACGGGGCAGCCCGGACAAATGCAACCGCGTTCCGCATTGATGCACTTGCTTTTGCCCGATTCCATCAGGCAGAAAGCTACCGGCTCGCCGCAAGCGAAATAGCTGGGGCACATGCGGCAAACGCACATCGTTTGCGCTTTATCTTTATCCATAGCGTTTTCAGTGCCTTTGTTTTTGAGCCGGCGCGTCAAGGAGTTCAGAATGGTCTACTGCCGGGGCGCCTCATATGCCGACCTTGATGCTTTGCCCTTCCACCTTTACCTCGTAGGTCGGCTCATTGGATTTAGCCGGGCCGGACAGGCGATTGCCGTTAGTTACGTCGAACTGCGTACCGTGCCTGGGACAGGTGACTATTTTCCCCATCAGCGTGCTTTTGGAAAGATCTCCTCCCATATGAGTGCACTTCTTGCTGATGGCGTAGTATTTGCCGTCAACGCTGGCAATCAGTATATCTTTACCTTTGACCGAAAAGCCTTTCATTGTCCCCGCAGGTATCTGTCCCTCCCGGGTTACTTCGAAATATTCCATGGCGCCTCCTTTTACTTTATATCTGGCACTGGATTGTTGCGGGACTGTTTAGCCCACATGGCTGCTGTCGCAGAAGGGCTTGTTTCCGGACCGCCCGCACCGGCATAGTGTGACGCGGTTGCGTTTTTCATAGACCGTGCCGTCGGTGGCCTCTATAGGGATGCCGCCGCGGACCAGGATGGGGCCCATCACGCCGGTCACCGGATCGTCCATGAGCCCGATGGAGGGTTCATACTGCGGTTCCTGCGGTTGGCCTTCCTTATCCCACACAACCAGACGACCTGATGGGCAGGCATGCCCTTCTTCGATGGCGATTTTTTTAGCCTGCGGGTTATCGGATTTAGTCACCAGGTTCCAGGTTCCTCCGGCGCGGTGGCAGAAGCGCGCACTAGCGCACAATTCCTCGCAGTCGGTCAGCGCAAGCTCAGGCCCCCGGGTAGTCTCGGCCTTTTCTATGTAGGGGGTATTGCCGGCGGTTTCGCTGCCGTTGAATTTAATCCGGGCATGCGTCCCGTCGCAAAAGGGCTTGTTCCCGGAATGTCCGCAGCGACAGAGGGCGTAGCTCTCCTGCGCCGGGTATTTCTGGCCGGTGCGCCACTGCACGGGGGTTCCCTCCGCGTCGCTGACAGCTATCTGTCTGGACAGGGGTACCCCGCCGGTTACCAGATATGGGCCGTTTTGGGTTACCTTGATTCTGGGTTTCTGCTCGCCTGGCATGTTGTTCCTCCTCCTCCGGTGAATAGCCGGTTTATGCAGCTTTTATTAAAACCAGTATACAACCATATCCCCCCGACGCAAAGCGCCGGCGGGCCGTCAGGTGGAACCTGGTTTATGCGCGCATATGTAGGTGTACAGGTAAGGATATTTGACTTTGAGGTGCTCTACATAATTCAGCCATTCGCCGGCCAGCAGACGGTAAACACGGTAGGTGTCGTTGCTCAAGTGATTAAGGTCGGCTTCGGCTAACCTTCCCAGGTTTCCCCTAGTTTCGAGTTCATCTTCGAGGTGTGAGATGGCCCATAGCAACTCGGCACTGCCTTCATTTTCCAGAACGCTCGGGTTGGTGATAAGCTGGACCATCAGTTGCCGTTTTTGACCCAGAAAGGTTTTAAGCTCGAATAAATCGATAAGCTTTAAGTCCGGCCTGTCTGTAACATCGTAGATGCTTTTTTGGGCGGTGATAAAATCCTGGTGTGTCCAATTCTGGTCCACAGCTATTATTTTGTAAATTTCTTGTTTCGTTGCCAGTGAATCCAGGATGGTGAAGAGCAGCTTCGTGCCCAACTCCCGGAAAAAGGCGCCGATTACCATGTTCAGTTTATAGCGTATGGCCTGTTTTTCGTGCCCTGCCAGTATGCGTTCTATCACCACTACGACTACCAGCACGTCTATAAACATAAATGCGAGATCGCCGAGAAGGTACTGAAACATATGGTGCCAATCTCTAAAAATGAGGAAATCAACGAAATAAAAAAATATAGACGCAACGACAAGCACGCAAGCGAGAATCAAGGTATTTTTGTTCATATCATGCACTCGTAATCTACTATTTTTGCGAGGCTCACAAAACAATATATATGATAGCGTGCGGTGAAATCAAGAATATATGCGTTTGGGATAAAAATTAAGGAACAGCAGCGCCAAAACGATGGACCCCGATGGGACCGGGGTCATTAACTACCATAAGTTGGCACGACGGTCAGAGAAGGCGTTTATCAGAAGCCGGTCTTATAAGCAAAAAAGGCGACAGCAATTCATATATAACAAGCATTAAAGTCCTGCAGTTTGGCGTTTCTGTTGCGCATTGACTTCAAATCAGTCGGATTGCTATCATAGGTAAGCATGAATAGCAGAATCGCGCTTTTCCCTGTTACATCTAAGGTCAACAAGGCCGGGCATCTCGTAATCGGAGGCTGCGACACGCTTGAACTGGCGGCCAAATACGGCACACCGCTCTATATTTTCGACGAACTCACGCTGCGCCAGCGTTGCCGCGAGTTTAAACACGAGTTCGGCAAACGCTACTCCGACACTACCGTGCTCTATGCCAGCAAGGCCTTTCTCAACAGCGCGATGGCCGGCCTCATCAAGGAAGAAGGGCTGGGCATAGATGTGGTATCGGGTGGCGAGTTCTTCATAGCCGATTCCGTGGGATTCCCGATGGACATGGTCTATTTTCACGGCAACAACAAGTCAGTCGCCGAGCTTAAAGGCGCACTAAAAAACCATATCGGGCGTATCGTGGTGGACGGCCTGGATGAACTCGTTACACTCACCGCGCTCGCGGAAGAGAGCGGTCATATACCGGACATCCTGCTACGCATCACTCCTGGCATCGAAGCCCATACCCATAGCCATATCGCCACCGGGGGAGCCGGTAGCAAATTCGGTTTTCCCATGTATATGGCCGAAGAAGGCGTATCCCTCGCGATAGCGGCTCCCTCGGTCAACCTTGTGGGCTTGCATTTCCATATTGGCTCGCTCATCACCGAGATCCACCCCTACCTTGAATCCATCGACCTGATGCTCGAATTCGCCGCCGATATGCAAGCCAAATATGGCTTCGAACTGGAAGAACTCAACATCGGCGGGGGATTCGCCGTGGCCTACACCCTCGAAGACCATGTCCCGGAAATAGCATATTATGCCGAGAACATCACCTCGCGTATCGTTTCCAGGTGCAAGGAACTCAAGCTGGGGCTTCCGGGGCTGGTTATCGAACCGGGGCGCGCCATCATAGCGCAGGCCGGCGTGGCACTCTACCGGGCCGGCAATATCAAGGAAGTGGCCGGGCCGCTACGCTACGCGGCGGTTGATGGAGGCATGGCCGATAATATCCGCCCGGCCCTCTATGGTTCCCGCTATGAAGCCGTACTGGCGGGCAGAATGAATGAAACAGACAACGACGAGGTAACCATCGCAGGGCGTTTTTGTGAATCGGGGGACATACTGGTGCGGGGCGTTAGGCTGCCGCCGGTTGCCTCCGGGGATATTATTGCCATACCTGCCTGTGGTGCTTACTGCATTCCCATGGCAAATAATTACAATGCCTCGCTCAAGGCGCCGATCGTGATGCTCGCTGGCGGCCACGACCACCTCATCCGCCGCCGCGAGACATACGAGGACATTACCCGCTGCGACCTGCTGTAGGATTGGAGGCTAGCTCATGTGGCCGGTGGTAGGACACGCTCCGGCGGTGGCGCGGCTCAAACGCAGCCTGGAGAAAGGCAGCCTGGGACATGCCTATCTCATCAGCGGGCCGCCGCACGTAGGCAAAATGACCCTGGCTATTACGCTGGCTCAGGCACTCAATTGCCGCTCTCCGGAAGCCCCTTGCGGTGCCTGTTCGCAGTGCCAGCGTATCGCTGCGGCTTCTCATCCCGACGTCCAGGTGGTCGCTCTGGGCTCGGGCTCCTCCGAAGAAGACGCGCGCTCGCGCACCGAGATAAGCATCAAACAGATACGTGACGACATCCAGCACTGGGCGAATCTCCCCCCTTTCGAGGGCGGCTGCCGCGTTTTTATAATTGGGGAAGCGGAACTTCTATCCACGGAAGCGGCCAACTGCCTGCTCAAGACGCTGGAAGAGCCGCAGGATAAAGTGGTTTTCATATTGCTTACCAGCGAACCCGCGCGGCTGCTGGAAACGGTCATCTCGCGCTGCCAGAGGCTTGACCTCAAGCCCGTGGTGGCCGAAAAAATCGAAGGTGCGCTGCTCAAGGGGGGTACTTCCGCTGAAGAAGCACGGCTGTTGAGCCGCCTGTGCCGGGGGCGTCCTGGCTGGGCTCTGGTGGCGGCCGCCGATGAAAGCATGCTCGAATGCCGGGCGGAACGCATCGAGCACCTTACGGATGTTATTGAAGGGGACCTTGAGGTCCGTTTCGAATACGCTGGCGAGCTGGCCAGCCATTTCAACCAGAAACGCAACGAGGTACAAGAAACGCTGGCAGAATGGCTGGATTTCTGGCGCGACATGCTGTTCGTCAGAGCTGGTCTGGCCGAATCGGTGACTAACCTTGATTACACGGGCTGCTTGCAAACGCTGGCCGATGGATTTAACATAAGACAGATACGTTCCGCTATCAGCGCCATCGCTTTGGCCCAGAAGCAGCTAAGCCAGAACGCCAGTTCACGTCTGGTGCTGGAGGTGCTTATGCTGGACATGCCTGTGACTTCGAATAAAAGGCTCAAAAACCGGGAGATAATATGGCAGAAATCGTAGGAGTGCGCTTTCGTAAAAGCGGCAGGATATATCATTTCGACCCCGTCGGCATAGCTCTTAAACTGGGAGATAACGTGGTGGTGGAAACGGCCAGCGGGCTGGGGCTGGGACGCGCCGTTGTCTTCACCACGACCGAAGCCGCCGGTGAGCTGGCTGGGGCACTCAAGCCTGTAGTTCGCCTGGCCATTCCCGAAGACATTGACAGAGCCGGCCGCCTGTGCCGCAAGGAAAAAGAAGCCCTCGATGAGACCGGCCGCCTGGTGTCCAAATTCTCGCTCCCCATGAAGCTAATTTCGGCGGAGTATAACCTGGATTCATCGCATCTTACCATTTTTTTCAGCGCGGAAGGCCGTGTAGATTTTCGCGAACTTGTGCGTGAGTTGAGCCACAACCTCAAGGTGCGCGTGGAGCTACGCCAGGTAGGGCCGCGCGACGAGACCAAACTGCTAGGTGGGTTTGGACGCTGCGGGCGAGAGCATTGCTGCGCCACTTTCCTGGATGAGTTTTCTCCCGTTTCAATCAAGATGGCCAAGGTGCAGGACCTGCCCCTCAACCCCATGAAGATATCGGGAGTCTGCGGGCGGCTGCTGTGTTGCCTGGGGTACGAGTGCGAGCAGTACCGCGTCATTAAGGAAAAAATGCCCCGCGAAGGCCAACGCGTCATGACCGAGGCCGGCCCCGCCGTGGTAGTGGGACATAATACGCTGGAAGAGAACCTTCTGGTAGAGTACGAGACTGGCGTGCGCCTTGAAGTACCTGCGGCCAAAGTAGAACTGATGGAGAACCGGCCTGTCGAATCGAGACCGCAGCCTCCAACCGGTCCCGTAGCGCGGGCGACAGCGGTGGAGGTCAGGCTGGTGGAGATTCAGCCGGCCGCTTCAGAAGTGGAACTGGAGACAATCGCTCAGCCAGCTAAGCCGACAGAAGGCGGATTAGCCGAAGTCGACGCTCCATTGGTGACCGAGGAGAACGACTGAATCGCCGGATGGAACCGGTTCACTCTAACTGGTGAAGTACTGCGTCAGATACTTCTGCCATCTGGGGATGTTGCCTACATAGCGGTGGGGTATATAAAAATCATTTGATTCCCGTGGCCTCACCGGAACCAACTTCAGTTTCATATTGGCTTGCTCCGGCGTGCGCCCCGCCTTGCGGCGGTTGCACGGGATACAGGCGGCCACCACATTTTCCCAGGTGTGCCTCCCCCCCTGGAAGCGCGGTATGACGTGGTCGATAGTCAGCGTAGTCTCGTGCCCACAATACTGACAGACGAAACCGTCTCGGTGAAATACCCCCACACGGGTGAGTTTTCTTTCGGAACGTGGTCGGCGCACCATGTAGTCCAGCTTTATCACCGATGGGACGGGATAGGCCGCGCGCGAACTGTGAAAATACCCCAGGCCGTTCTCCAGCATTTCCGCCCTGCCTTCGAGCACAAGAGCCACGGCTCTACGCGCCTGGCAGATGTTCAGGGGTTCGTAGCTCTGATTGAGCACCAACACCGGACTGTTGATTAACAAAGGTCTCTCGTTTATATTGGGTTGCTATATTCTAAGCTAATGACAGTATAGATGGCAAGTACACACTTTAAGCGGATCGTCTTAAGGCAGCCCCTTGATGCTGGCGCCCCGGGTTTGATATTCAGGAATTTTGCTTTATTTCACGTATGGCCGGATTGATATTATCGAAAGACTGGCTGATCTTTTTGGCCTATTCAGGGCTCGGTTTGGTATCGGGTTTCATCCCGATGATTTTCTTGCAGCAGGGACAGGTCACCGATTCTTCCCTGGCTATCTGGCTGATCTTTACTTCTATCTCCGCATCGCAATCGGGGCAATGGATTTGGATCTCGAAATCTTCAAACACGCGATTCTACCTCTTTTGCTAAATACTCTCGAACCAAAGCGAGGCTATTTTAGCATTTTACGAGGGGTGTCATCCACCAGTGGATTTTGAGTCGTCTCGCGCTCTGGCTCTCTATCGTGATGTTTCCTTTTGGCGAAGAGCCTGCTCTGATCCTGTCGAAAAGGGAATTGAGAGGGTTTTCCGGGAATCAGTTGGCCGGCAAAGAATAATATAGTTGGCGTAAGTCTCATCGAGCGAAGGAGCACACCCCTCCTGGCTGGTGATACAATAGACCAATGTCAGGGTTGCGCAAATATGGCAAAACTCCATTCTGTATTGACGTTGTTCACGGTGGGCCGGGCGCTCCCGGAGAGATGGCTCCAGTTGCCCGAGAACTCGCTAAGACGCGCGGCGTCCTGGAACCACTACAGACCGCCCTTACCATCGACGGCGAAGTCGAGGAACTCAGGCAGGCGCTAGTGGAGAACGGCGCTCTTCCGGCTATATTGGTCGGCTACTCCTGGGGAGCTTGGCTTAGCTTCATTTTGACATCTCGCTATCCGACTCTGGTAGCTAAATTGATAATAGTCGGCAGCCCTCCCTTCACTCAGGAATATGCTTTGGAAATCGACCGCACGCGTTTCGAACGACTGAACCTTAACGAACGTGAAGAGCTGCAGGCGCTCAAAGCCCTACTAGACAATCCAGCGCACGCCGGCGACAAAAATGTCTTGATGTCCGGTGTCGGCCAACTCTTCAACCGTGCCGATGCCTTCGACCCGTTGACGCATACGAGCGAGGCAGACTGCCGCTGGGATATCTTTTCCGCAGTCTGGCCGCAGGCCGCCGCGCTCAGGCGCAGCGGCGCTTTACTGGCGCTGGGTAAGGACATCAAATGCCCGGTTGTTGCCATCCACGGCGACTATGATCCCCACCCTGCCGAAGGCGTCAGGCTTCCCCTCTCCATTGTTCTAAAGGACTTCAGCTTTATCCTCCTGGAAAAATGTGGACATGTGCCCTGGTTCGAGCGCCAGGCAAGAGACCGCTTTTACGAAATATTGAGGAAGGAAATCGAGTAGCGCTTATGTCGCATATTGACACCTTTGACCTAATCCAGTAGAGTTTTACCCTATGGTAGCTATTGCAAAATGGTCGCTGGGTTTTGCCTCCCACAGCGGAGGTTTCATAGTCGTCATCCCTAAAGGCAGTCCGCTGCCGGCGCGCCGCAGCATGAGCGTTACCACGGCAGTGGACGCGCAGCCGGATATGAAACTCGCGATATATATGGGAGAAAGCGGTAGGGCTGAAGAAAACTATCCACTAAGCATCATCAAGCTGGAATGTTTTGAAAAAGGCGCCGCCGGCGTCCCGCGCGTAAAGCTCACATTCTATGCCTATGAGCACAGCGTTTTACGGATAGGCGTGTGTTATCAGGAAGGTGAGCCGGAGCAGGACATCAGCATCATCCCTGCCACCGGTCTTTCAGAAGAAGATATGAACCGAATGCGTGAAATGGTCAACCGGATGACTGCCCAGGTTATACCGCAGGAAATCGGCGGTGGCGACCTTGGAGTTATCCCGCTGTCTGTGGTGGTGTAGTCAGCGTCGTTGCGAGGCTCTCTGCCCCTGTCACCGCACTTAGTCTCGACAGGGCAGACGTTAATTGTTTACTCCCCTCTTGTCCCCCGTCCTCTCTTCACGTACGGCCTCTTCACCGACCCGGTGGAGCGTATATCCGTGCGGTAGTCGGGTGCGTCAATATTTATGGGGGTGCTTATTTTGGGGTCAGCCAGCCGCGAACTGATGCGCATATCCAGTTCCTGCAAGGCGCGGCTAGTTGTAATCACCGTGGGCAACTGCGCATTGTAGCGGTAGTTGATAACCTGGTAGAGTTTCTCCTGCGCCCATGGCGTGGTGCTCTGTTCCCCGAAGTCGTCCAGCACCAGCAGCGGCGTGGTCTTGACGCGCTCAAACATCTGGTCGTAGGTCACCTTGCTGTCGGGTGAGAAGGTGGAGCGCAGGTGATCCAGAAATTCCGGCACCACCACGAAAAGCGCCGGGTTTTTAGCCTGATAGCGGAAGTTAATGATGGCTGCTGCCAGATGGGTCTTACCTCGACCTGTGCCACCTAGCAAAACGAGCCATCCATCTGGCACTTTGGCAAAATTGAGGGCGACGTTATAGGCAAATTCCACCGACAATTGCTGCTCGGGAGGAAGGTTAGCACGGTGCCAGTCGAAATTGTTGAAGGTCATTGTCTTCTCAAGTTCCAGGTTGGTTCCCCAGGTGTAGTCTGTCTTCTGGTCAGGGGCTTCTTCAAGAGACAGTACATGACATAATACTGTATCACTTAAACGGCTGCGCAGCCGCTCGTTCATTTGCGCAAGGGATGTCTCGGACGTGATTACTGTGGGTAATTCGTGGCTGTAGCGGTGATTTAAAAGCTGGTCGAGCTTTTCCAACGCCCAGGGTGTGCTGGCCTGTATCCCCAGGTCGTCGAGGATTAAAAGCGGCGTGTTGCGTACCTGGTCGAAAAGGCGGTCATAGGTCGTCTCACTTTCGGGGTTGAAAGCGGCGCGCAGGTGGTCCAGCAGGTCGGCGGCGGTGATAAAAAACACGGGAGCGTTGTGACC
>Ga0007800_10000445_pt1 | contig 16101 bp, 16 predicted proteins | sample CryBogmetaGMA14M_FD_60366 | JGI IMG/M metagenome (GOLD analysis project Ga0007800, IMG submission 60366) | Freshwater microbial communities from Crystal Bog, Wisconsin, USA - MA14M | ecosystem: Environmental > Aquatic > Freshwater > Lake | place: Crystal Bog, Wisconsin, USA | collected 2009-07-06 | reverse complement strand
GACGCAGCCATTTTGACCAAAGAATTTCGCGCGATCACGGGAAACGCGAGAACACAACAAAAATCACCCTGCCTCGCTCCACACGCGAACCCCGATTCGCAAAAAGAGCGAAACTATAGATAAGGATGAAGATGGCTAGAAATCATATATTATTAGTAGACGATGATCCGGCTATACGAACTACAATAAAGGAAAAGTTGGAATTGGACGGATATATTGTTACAACGGCCTCGACCGGCCTAGACGCGCTGAAATGGTTTGAGGAGATTGGGCCTGCGCTTATTCTTATGGACCTCTCCCTACGCGACATTGACGGTATTCAGGTCTGTCGTCTGATCAGGGCCAGGTCAAATATTCCTATCATCATCTTGACGGCTAGGGACAGTATCAGCGATAAGGTTCTCGGTCTCGAAAGCGGGGCAGACGACTATATGGTAAAACCGGTTGACTATTTGGAACTGGCCGCGAGGATAAAGATATGTCAAAAAAGGGTTGAGATACTTACTAGCCATTCTACCGTTCTGGAGTTGGGCTCCCTGAAAATAGACACGAACAAGATCAGAGTGTTACGGGGAGGACGGAAGATAGATCTTACTCAAAGAGAATTTAATCTCCTCCTCCTCCTTGCGATAAATGCCGGTAGTGCCTTGAGTAGAAAAGAGATCCGTAGAGCAATCTGGCCACAGGGAGGCATTTACGAGAATAGCCGTGCCATAGATGTCCATATCCAGCATCTAAGGAGCAAATTGGAGGACAATTCGGCTAACCCTGAATTTATTGTGACATTGCCGGGGTTAGGATATATGTTTTCGTCGCCGAAAAAATAAATGTCTGACCAATAATTCCTATTGCGTTTATTTTCACGGAAAACTTTCTCTCATGTCCTTCCGAAGTTAAATGATATACACACCTGTCAAGGTATTCAACTTGATAGCCACCCGAATACGAGTTGCAATTCGGCCTCCAAGAAGGTTGCTGTTGGAAGAAAAGCCTGATGTAGTCAGTGCAATCAAGGCTTGATCACTCACGTGGCATCTGGTAGTTTTGTCACACTGCCTTGTCAACCCATAAAGGCTAATAGGTAAACCTTCGAATGTTTCTAGACTCAGTTTTTGGATTTTTCTCAAACGACATGGCCATCGATCTCGGTACTGCGAACACCCTTGTGTATGTGCGAGGACATGGAGTGGTATTGTCTGAGCCTTCCGTGGTTGCCGTGAAGACTGATCTGCGACGAGGCCCAAGAATAGTTGCGGTCGGTACAGATGCGAAAAAGATGCTTGGACGAACCCCTGACAACATCAGGGCAATACGTCCGATGAAAGACGGCGTCATCGCGGATTTCGAAGTGACGGAAGCGATGTTGAAGCATTTTATCTTCAAGATCCACCGTCGCCGCTTCCTCGTCAAACCAAGGATAGTGGTATGTGTCCCTTTTGGAGTTACGCAGGTTGAGATGCGCGCGGTACGAGAAGCAGCCGAAAGTGCAGGGGCGCGGCAAGTTTACCTTGTGGAGGAGCCTATAGCCGCAGCACTGGGTGCCAATCTCCCGATTACGGAACCGACTAGTAATATGATTGTCGATATAGGTGGCGGAACAACGGAAGTTGCGGTGATCTCCATGTCCGATATCGTTTATGCCAAGTCTTTGAGGGTCGCAGGGGACAAAATCGACAACGCCATTATTCGGTACGTCAAGCAAAAGTATAGTCTTTTAATCGGAGAACGGACTGCGGAGATGATCAAAATGATGATTGGTAGCGCATGTTATGAAAAGGATGAATCGATCATCGAGGTAAAAGGGCGGGATCTCATCGCTGGGGTTCCCAAGGTTATTGCCCTGCGTTCAAATGAAGTTACAGAAGCAATAGCCGCGCCGGTTAGTGCCATTGTAGAAACTATTAAGACCGCCCTCGAATTGTCGCCGCCCGAACTGGCTGCAGACATAGTAGACAACGGCATAGTTCTGACCGGCGGCGGTTCCTTATTGAAAAATTTGGATGAAGTGATTCGTCGTGAGACCAATTTGCCGGTAATAGTTGCTGATGATCCTCTATCAACCGTGGTGGTGGGATCTGGGGCAGTTTTTGAACATTTTGATTTGCTCAGGGATGTTCTGATCAAAGGGTAATCATGGGGAGGTTCCTGAATAGGGCATGATTATCTGTATCAAAAATCGCTGTACTTAATTGATTCGAGCTTATTTGCTCAGGTCTCTCAATCGACGCAGAGCTTCATTTCAGATCTATTATCCCAGTAGTTATCCTGAATCATCGGCATATTTAAATTGTCTCCCGATTGATAAAATTAGAAAAGTTGAAGCGAATCCACAAGTATGCCCCGATCCATACGCGATGTTGCAATTATAATTATCTTGATAGGGGGGAGTTTTCTTTTAATATTCTCCTCCGCAAAGAAAGCAGATACCGGCCTTGCAAGGGGACTTTTATACAGTCTCATGCGTCCATTTGAACAGGCAGTCTTCGGAGTTCACAGAGAAGTAGCCAACTTTTGGCGTAGTTACATTGATCTCATTGGGGTTCAAAAGGAGAATCAGGGACTGAAGGAGGAGATACGAAGGCTCAAGCGAGATAGGGCGACATTCTCGGCGAGGGAAAGTGAGAATCTGAGACTGAAAAAATTGCTCAACATAAAATTTAGGTACGATTTTCCGGCTCTTGTGGCTCAGGTGATTGGCGAGGACGCTTCAGGATGGTATCGGACCTTTTTCATAAATCGTGGATCAGAGGACGGTGTGTCGGCCAACATGCCTGTGACTGCTGCAGAAGGAGTGGTGGGGAGAGTGGTAAGAAGCTCGGCCGATATGGCTCAAGTTCTACTAATTACCGATCCTAACCTATCCCTGGACTGTCGGGTAGTTCGAACACGCGACAGGGGCATACTTAAGGGATCTCTGGATCGGGGCTGTGTCCTGAGGTACATTAGTATTAAATCTAAGGTCGAACCTGGGGATGAATTAGAGACTTCAGGACTGGATGGAGTTTTCCCCAGAGGACTGACGGTGGGCCGGGTTGACTCGGTACGGTCGGGAGACCAGGGCCTGTTCTTAGAAGCTCACGTGATACCAGCAGCCAACCTTTCTGCAATTGAAGAAGTGATGGTGATTCTAGCTTCACGGGGCGGATTTGACATTCGACCCGGCCTTGAGGACAAACGTTGAAGGAAATCTCTTTTGCTCTAGTGGCAGGAGTTACAGCCCTTTTTCTGCAGACCACCTTCCTGGGCTTGTTTTTCCCATTTGCTCACAAACCTGATTTGGTTCTTGTTCTGGTCGTTTGGGTTAGTCTCAGGATGACCCTGGTGAGTGGGATGACATTCACTTTTATAGCCGGAATACTGATGGATACCTTATCCGGCTCGCCTACCGGGCTTTTCGCACTGGTTTATTGCATTGTATTCGTGTCGTGCAACTACTTAAACGCAACTTTCGAGATAGATGGCTTGTGGGGCCGTGCCATAGCTGTCTGTATAGCGTCTTTATTCGGAGCGGTTGTGGTCTTACTGACAAGATGGTCGGGTGGACCCGTTGGGTTTGGTTTTGACGTTGTCAGATGGGTCCTCCTGAAATCAATTATTACGGGTCTCGCTTCTATGGTCATGATTCCCCTGATGGACAGGTTTTGGGGGGGGTACTCCAGGGTGGTTGGACTCCGATGATGACAGATCCGGAAAGAGTGATCAATTCTCATGATGACTTTGGCGCAAGAATTCGGATTGCCACAATAATTATGCTTTTGTTCATAGGAACACTAACTATCGGGTTGTGGCGCCTCCAACTTATCCAGGGTGAGTCCTTCGATGAGATGTCACGAAGCAACAGGATCCGGGTAGTCCGTCTCCCCCCTTCCAGAGGAAAGATTCTGGACTCCAACGGCCTGGTTTTGGGCGAGAATAGGCCCAGTTTTAGCTTTTCAGTCCTGCCGGGAGAATTGGAAAACGCTCAGGATGTAATCAAGATCTGTTCACCCATCCTGGGGTTCTCGCAGGAAAAGATGCGTAATCTAATAGAGCGCAGTGGCACCATTCCCAAGTTCATGAGCTATCCGCTCAAAAGAAATGTAACCTTCGAAGAAGTCTCGCTTATCCAAGCCCAAGCAGTGGATCTCAAGGGGGTCGTTCTGGAAACCAAGCCTTTCAGGTTCTATCCTTTCGGAGAAAGCCTTTGCCACGTAATAGGAACTCTCGGAGAGGTTTCCCAAGAGGAGCTTTCAATAGGGTTCAAGATTGGATATCGCACGGGGGATCCGATAGGCAAGTCTGGGATAGAAAAAGAATATGAAAGCTATTTGAAAGGAGAAGACGGGTGGGAACAGATTGAAATAGACGCTAAGGGCCGGCAACTCTCCGATCTCACACGGAACCCGGCACGCCCAGGATCAGATGTTGTCCTTACGGTAGACTCTTCCTTGCAAAAGTATATCGAGGAGATATTTGTGCATAGGGCAGGTTCGGTAATAGCTGTAGATCCGGACACGGGCCAAATTCTTGCTATGATGAGTAAACCTGGTTTTGACTTGAATATGTTTTCGCCTTCGATCACTGAACGTGAATGGAAAAATCTCAACGAAGATCCGCTTCACCCGCTTGAGAATAGGTCTATTCGAGGCTTATATTCTCCGGCTAGCACCTTTAAGATTGTCACTGCAGCAGCCGTTCTCGCCGAACATTCGGTAAAAACCGACCAAAAGTTCGTGTGCAATGGCGAACTTGAACTGAGCGGCCTTGTCTTCCGTTGTTGGAACCAGACTGGGCACGGGAAAGTGGATTTACACCGCGCTCTTGTAGAGTCCTGCGATATATACTTCTACGAAGTCGGTCTTCGTCTGGGAGCTGACCGCATAGCTCGATGGGCCTCGTTCTTCGGCTTTGGAAAGCCCTCAGGACTGGGACTTCCCCATGAGTTGCCCGGCCTAGTGCCGACTTCTGTCTGGAAGAATCGTACGTACGGTGAACCAATGAAAGACGGAGAGACCCTGGCAATTGCCATAGGTCAGGGCTATGTCCTCTCAACTCCCATTCAGCTTGCCATGATGACTGCCGCTTTGGCCAACGGTGGAAAACTGCTCAGACCAGCATTAGTTAAACAGATACGTTCACCGGAAGGCCCCATCATTTTTGAACATTCTCCTGTCTTACGTTGGAATGTCCCCCTTGATTCAAAATATTTGGAAATCCTGCGATCTGCGACTCTTGACGTGGTGCAGGACAAGAGAGGTACCGGGAGAAAAAGTCTGATTCGAGGGATTAACGTGCACGCAAAAACTGGTACCTCGCAGGTTATTAGTACTAAACAGGGTTCATTGGAGGGGGAGCAAATTCCTTATCACGAGCGCACCCACGCCATGTTCGTGGCATACGTGGACGACCGACCTCAAAAAATAGCTCTGGTAGTAATTGTGGAACATGGTGGAGGCGGCGGTTCTATCGCGGCACCTCTGGCCCGCAAGATCATCTCCAGGTACTATGGGGTCAGGGATACGGAAGATGTTAAGGAATGAATGCCGGTGGTCCAGGCCCAAGATCATAGCAAAAGTCCTGACCTGATTCCTCAATGACTACGGTACATTCAGAGGATATTGATGCATAAAATGTCTAAACTGAAATCCAACACGCACTGGACATCCAATGTTCTCTTTGAGTGGCCCCTCATACTCTATAGCCTGATCCTTGCGGGAATCGGACTTTTCTTAATCTTCAGTGCGACCGCGCCTATGGGCCAGGCAGGGCGCTCATTTGTCATAAGGCAGATCACCTGGTGCAGTCTTGGTCTTGTTTTAACCGCAATTTTTATTCTTTTTGATTATCACATACTGGAGCGCTGGGCCATATTGTTTTATGTTTTTTTAATGGCGGCCCTTATCGTCGTCTGGTCCCTTGGGAAAGTAACCGCAGGGTCCAGGAGGTGGATCGATCTGGGTCTCATGAGGTTCCAGCCGTCTGAATTTGCCAAATTAGCGGTGGTGATTATTCTCGCCAAGTATTTTCAGGGTAGGATAGGAACAACAAGCCTCGAGTTCCGGGATCTGGCACGTCCACTGTTGATTGTGGCAGGTCCGGTAATATTGGTTCTGCTTCAACCGGACCTCGGAACGGCCTGTGTCATTACCCTCGTGGCAGTATCCATGATCCTGTTTACAGGGGTGGGGCGTCGCACATTGCTCTGGGCCGCAGGATTCCTTGTGCTCATGCTCCCACTTGTGATTTGGGTGGGGGATCGTTTTCTCTTGGACTACCAAAAAAAGAGGCTTCTTACTTTCATGAGTCCGGAGTATGATCCTTTGGGCGCAGGATACCATATCATTCAATCTCAGATTGCAATTGGGTCGGGGGGTTTTCTCGGGAAAGGATTCCTAAAAGGGACGCAGAATCAGCTCATGTTTCTACCGGTCAAACACACGGACTTCATTTTTTCTATACTTGCTGAAGAATGGGGTTTCCTTGGGTGTGCGATAGTGTTGTGTCTTTTTTGTGCACTTTTCTTGCGTGGTTTGGCAATTACCGCAAAAGCACGGGACAACTTCGGCGCGCTTATAGCGTTCGGTTGTTCTGTAGTACTCTTCTGGCATGTTACGATCAATGTCGGGATGGTAATGGGACTACTTCCAGTAGTGGGGGTTCCTCTAAGTTTTCTCAGTTATGGTGGATCATCCCTCTTATCATCTTTTCTGGGCATAGCAATATTGGTGAATGTCAGCATGCGCCGTTTCTCATACTGATGCAGGTAAATTCGCAAGACGGATTGAATAGATGGAATTATGCCTTGAACCTCGGGTTTGTCTATGCTATGGAGAAATCGGCTAGAGATAGCCGTAGAAAAAAGAATTAGCCCTCGGAACCCTGGAGGATACATGCTCCGATTCAGAAAAGCCAAGAGTGATGCTGTGACCGGTTTTCTCGGGTCGCAGACCGAATTTGCAGGAAAACTCTCCTTTTCGGGGGTAGTGCACCTTGATGGCACTTTCCAGGGTGAAATCATAAGTCGTGGGACCCTGGTGGTGGGGAGTGAATCGGTGGTTCATGCTGAGATTCATTCAAACGTGCTTAAAATAGCGGGAGAAGTACGAGGGGATCTTACAGCAACCGAAAGGATCGAGCTTTATCCGCCGGCTAAAGTTTATGGGAATATTCGTACTCCCAGCCTAGTCGTTGAGGAGGGAGTTATATTTGAGGGGACGTGCAGCATGTCCTCCGTTCAGGCAGATATACCTGCCCTTGCCAGTAGTACTGTCGGTGAACAACCCGGCGATGAGGAATCTATGGAAGCTATTTCGGCTCAAGCATGGCCTCCGGCTTATGACGAGGGCGACCATCTTGAAGACGAAAGGGACGACAAAGGGCCTTTGCACAAGGATAGTCGTTAGGTCTTGCCTTGTGTTTAATCCTCCTTGACCAGAAAAAGATGAGAAAAAGATATTGACACCTTTGGTGGTGGGTGTTATCTTGCCTATTCATTCTAAGTTTGGGTCTCATTAAATATCCTAATAAGAAAAATCAGGTAGTTGTTAATCAGTAGCCGGTAGCTCCTCGGTTGGGGGAATTCCGGGGACTCGTAAAACTTCGCAAATTGGGAGATTACGCCAGTGATTCAACTGAACTTCACTCTGTTTATTCAGATCGTCAACTTCCTGGTTCTGTTGCTCATTCTGAACGCTATCTTGTTCAAACCTGTAATGGCAAAAATGCGGGAGAGAGAAGCCCGGATAAAGAATGATCGCGAAAGAGCCAAGGAATCAGAAGAGAAGGTAATAGATCAGGAAAAGAGGCACCAAGCAGAACTCTCGAAAGCTCGTCAGACTGCCGGTCAGGAAAAGAATGTCCTGCTGGCCGAGGCCAAGAAAGTCGAGGCCGACGTCCTCGAAAAGGCTCGGTCTCAGGCTGCTCAAATAGTAGACCAGATGAAAACTTCCATTCAGGCGGAGGCGTCGGAAGTAAGAAAGATCCTGAAGGAGGAAATGACTCCCCTGGCACGGTCAATTTCCGAAAAAATTCTGGGGAGGTCGATCTGATGAAGCCTCGAAAGACCATACTAACCTTATTGATCCTACCGATTATCCTCTTTGCGTCGTCCGCTTATGCCTCTGTCGAGGGGGCCAGTCCCTGGAATTCTTGGATGCTGTTGTGGCGCGTAATCAACACCATAGCCCTGATTGCTCTGCTTGGCTATTTCATGAAAAAACCGTTGTTAACTTTTTTCTCCGAAAGAAAAGCACAAATCGAGAGAGACCTCGAGGAAGCTAGGGAGCAGCGTGACAAGGCCGAACTCATTATAGGAGAATACAAGGAAAAGTTAGCCGGGATGGAGATGGAACTGGAAAAGATGCGCGCTGAATTGAAAAAATCTGCTGAGGTGGAGAGCGAAAAGGTTCTGTCCAATGCTGAGAAGATGGCTGCGACGATGGTGGAGTCGGCCAAGGTAACGGCCGAACAGGAGCTTCGTAAGGCCAAAATCGCATTGAAAAACGAGTCGGTTGAGTTGGCAGTAAACCTGGCCGAAACTCTGATTCGTGAGAAAATAGACGCGAACGACCGTAGGAGAATTGTCGAGGATTACCTTGTGAGGGTCGGGGGTATGAAGTGATTGACACCACTTTGGCAAAACGTTATGCGAAAGCGCTCGTTGAGATTGGGGTGGAAAAGAACGCCCTCGATAAATATGGTGGGGATTTGTCTACCCTCTCTAATTTGGTAGAGACCTCACACGATTTGCGCGAAGTGTTGTTGAATCCGGTGTTCACTAAGGAAGATAAAAAGAGGATCGTCGGTGAGGTCCTCAAGATGGCCGATACCGACCCGATGGTGGTCAACTTTGTGAACGTGCTGATAGACAGGAAGCGTATTGACCAGCTTGCCGGCATAGAAAAGGCCTTTCGTGAAAAAGTGGATGATATTCGGGGAATTACTCGAGGTGAAGTGACAAGTGCACAACCCTTGGATGAACAGGAACTGGGCCGGGTAACGGAGGCCCTTTCCAAAATGAGCGGCAAGAAGGTGTTTGTGACCACCAAGGTGGACCCCTTCCTAATCGGAGGGCTTGTTGCCAAGGTCGGGGACATGGTTTTTGACGGTACGATTCGTACACAGCTCAACCAGCTCAAGGAAAGCTTGAAGGGATAGGGACAATGCAGATCAGAGCCGAAGAAATCACTCAAATCATCAAGCAGCAGATCCAGGACTATGACAAGAAGGTCGAGGTCAGCGAGACGGGGACCGTCATCAGCGTAGGGGACGGAATTGCCCGGCTCCACGGACTCGAGAATGCCATGGCCGGTGAGCTTCTGGAATTTCCTGGAAACATAATGGGTATGGTGCTCAACCTTGAAGCGGACAACGTTGGCGTCGCAATCCTTGGCGAAGACGTTCACATCAAGGAAGGAGATACCGTCAAGAGGACCAACCGGATCGTTCAGGTTCCAGTTGGAAAGGCCATGCAGGGAAGGGTAGTCAATGCCCTGGGGCAGCCGATTGATGGAAAAGGGCCTATAGACTCCAAGGAATTCCGAGTCATCGAGAAGGTTGCACCCGGCATCATAAGAAGAGAGCCGGTCAAGGAGCCTCTACAGACAGGCATAAAGGCCATCGACTCGATGATTCCTATAGGTCGCGGACAGCGAGAGCTTATCATCGGTGACCGCCAGACCGGCAAGACCGCCATAGCAATCGACACGATTATTAACCAGAAAGATGGGGATGTCTTCTGCATTTATGTTGCAGTAGGGCAGAAGAGATCCACTGTGGCACAAGTTGTCGCCACACTCGAGCGGTTCGGCGCAATGGAGTATACCACCGTCGTTTCAGCTACGGCTTCCGACCCGGCTCCCATGCAGTACATCGCCCCCTATTCCGGTGTCACTATGGGTGAGTACTACCGTGACAACGCTCAGCATGCTCTGATCATATATGACGACCTCAGCAAGCAAGCCACAGCCTATCGCCAGCTCTCACTTCTTCTCCGGCGCCCACCGGGACGCGAGGCTTTCCCTGGTGACGTTTTCTACCTTCATTCGCGTCTTTTGGAACGAGCAGCCAAAATGAACGTTATCCACGGAGGAGGAAGCTTGACTGCCCTTCCGGTGATCGAGACTCAGGCTGGTGACGTGTCCGCCTACATCCCAACCAATGTCATATCAATCACAGATGGCCAGATCTTTCTTTCTACGGACCTTTTTTATTCAGGAGTCCGTCCAGCGATCAACGTGGGTCTCAGCGTCTCAAGGGTCGGTGGAAACGCACAGGTCAAGGCCATGAAACAGGTTGCAGGTTCGCTGCGACTGGATTTGGCGCAGTTCCGCGAACTCGAAGCCTTCTCTCAATTCGGTTCTGACCTCGACAAGGTTACACAAGCCCAGCTTGCGAGGGGAACCCGTCTTGTAGAGATCCTTAAGCAGCCGCAATATGAGCCGATGCCCATAGAGAAGCAAGTTGCCATCATATTTGCTGCTACCAACGGCTTTGTTGACGAATATGATGTTCGGGCGCTGGTCGAGTATGAGAAGCAGTACTTGAGCTATGTAGAGACCAGCTACCCTGAAATACTTGCTGAGATCAAAGAAAAAAAGATTATTTCAGCAGAACTCGAAAGCAAGATGAAAAAGATTTTGGAAGAATTTAAGGGTGTATTCAACCCGCCGCAGCTTTCGATCATCTGATAGTTTAATAGACTAGTTTGGCAAAAGCGGCATCAGGAATCAGATCGTAATACAGAGGTCGATATGGCAAGCCTCCGAGATATTCGTAAACGAATCGCCAGCGTCAAGAATACCCAAAAAATCACCAACGCTATGAAGATGGTTGCTGCGGCGAAGCTCAGGCGTGCAGAAGAAGCTATCAAGGCGGGACGTCCATTTGCTAAAAAAATGCGCGAAGTGCTACTGTCCTTGGCCGCAAGAACAAATCCCAGTGTGCATCCTATGCTCCAAGTGGGGCCCCCGGAAAAGATCCTCTTGATCCAGATTACGGCGGACCGCGGTCTTTGCGGTGCATTCAATGTGACTCTCAACCGGCGTGCAGAAGCTTTCATAAAGGGAATGAAAGCGAAAGGTATCCAGGCGGACCTGATTAATGTCGGCCGAAAGGGTAATGACTATTTCCGCAGACGCCAAGTTCACATAGTGGACAAATTTGTCAACGTGATGAACAACATAAGTTTCGATCTGGCAGGGCAGATAGTAGCGGTAGCGACAGAGAAATTTGCTTCTGGAGAGTACCAAGAGGTTTACCTTCTGTACAACAGTTTCCGCACAGCTGTAACTCAGGTCATCACCCTCATGAGGCTTTTGCCTGTCACTCCAGAGGAAGAAGGGTGGAAACGCCGCCGAGAATATTTGTATGAGCCGTCTGAGGAAGAACTTCTCGCCGAGATTCTTCCGCGATACGTTCAAGTTCAGATTTATACCGGACTCCTTGACTCGGTTGCGAGTGAGCATGGGGCGCGAATGACGGCAATGGAAGCGGCTACATCAAATGCCGAAGAGATGATCTACAAACTGACCCTGAAGGCGAACCGCATGCGCCAGGAAAGTATTACCACCGAACTGATGGAGATAGTAGGAGGGGCAGAGGCGCTAAAGGGTTAATCGGACTCTCTCCCGATGAAAGATTATAGAACCATTTGAAGACGGTTTCAGGAGGACATCCTAATATGAATGAGGGAAAAATTGTTCAGGTAATTGGCCCTGTTGTCGACGTGGAATTCCCGGAACACGCGCTCCCGGAGATTTTCAATGGGCTTCTGATCACCAATCCAGCGATCAGCGATGAGCCCGACAATCTCGTCGTTGAGGTTGCTCAGCACCTTGGCGACAACACAGTCCGGACCATCGCTATGGACAGTACTGACGGGCTTGTGCGGGGGATGGTAGTAAAAAACACCGGCGATGCCATTCGAGTGCCGGTTGGAAAGGGAGTCCTCGGAAGGATCATGAACGTGGTAGGCCGTCCGGTTGACGAGGCAGGTCCTATTATCACAGAAGAGACTCGCCCGATTCACACGGCAGCCCCGGCTTTCGAAGATCAGGTTACTCAGATCTCGATTCAGGAAACCGGTATCAAGGTCGTGGATCTTATAGCTCCGTTCATGCGAGGCGGAAAGATCGGTTTCTTCGGGGGGGCCGGTGTGGGCAAGACGGTCTTCATGATGGAGATTATTAATAACATTGCTAAGCAGTTTGGTGGAACCTCTGTGTTCGCTGGAGTAGGCGAACGTTCCAGGGAGGGGAACGACCTATATTTGGAAATGGGTGGTGTCCTTCCAGGACAGAAGAAGGCCGAAGGTGAAAGGGTCATCGACCGGGCTGCACTGATCTATGGACAGATGAACGAGCCTCCGGGGGCACGTGCCCGCGTGGCTCTCTCGGCCCTTACAGTCGCTGAGTATTTTCGTGACGAGCAGGGCCTCGACGTCATGCTCTTCATCGACAACATCTTCCGTTTCACCCAGGCAGGTTCGGAGGTTTCCGCGCTTCTAGGACGGATGCCTTCTGCGGTTGGTTATCAGCCGACACTTGGAACAGACATGGGTGAACTTCAAGAGCGGATCTGCTCAACTAAGAACGGATCAATTACAGCCGTCGAGTGTATTTACGTTCCGGCGGATGACCTTACGGACCCAGCCCCGGCAACCACTTTCGCTCACTTGGATGGAACCGTGGTGTTGTCGAGGCAGGTGGCGGAGTTGGGAATCTATCCCGCTGTGGACCCTCTTGACTCCACTTCAAGGATTCTCGATCCTCGTGTTATTGGCGAAGATCACTATAGAGTGACTCGGCAGGTCCAGTTAGTTCTTCAGAGATATAAGGATCTACAGGATATCATCGCCATTCTGGGCATGGACGAGTTGTCGGAAGATGACAAACTCGTAGTAACAAGAGCACGTAAGATCCAGCGGTTCCTTTCTCAGCCTTTCTTCGTAGCTCAGGAGTTTACGGGAACTCCCGGCAAGTATGTGAAGATACAAGACACGGTGGCCGGATTCAGGGAGATCGTTGAGGGAAAACTGGATGACCTGCCTGAGCAGGCTTTCTATATGGTCGGGGATTTGAGCGAGGTAAGGATAAAAGCCGAAAAACTGTCAAGTGCGGCAGCCTGATCGGGAGAAGTTCATGGCGGAAAAATTCAAGGTTCAGCTTGTAACCCCCAAAGGGATTATATTCGACAAAGAAGTTGAAGAGGTCATTGCTCCAGGAATTATGGGAGAATTCGGAGTGTTGGTAGGCCATACCCCTATGTTGACCTTCATAAAACCGGGAATTCTTTCTTATCTGGAGAATGATACCTTTACGAGATTTGCAGTTGGATCAGGCTTTTGCGAAGTCCTGAAAGATTCAATGACGGTCCTTGTCGAAGAGGCATACGGTATCCATGAGGTCGATGCATCCGATATAAGCGACGAGATGACTCGGCTTGAACAGCTTTTGGTTCAAATAGATTCCACGGCCAATCCAGATGAATATAAGAAAACCTTTCAAAGGCTTACAGTTGTCAGGGCCAAGCTTGCCTTGATGAGTAAGAGCTAGCTTCAGTCCTTTTCCATTAGTTGTTAGTCTATACAGAGAAAGGCCTTGGTCTAGTCCGGAAATCCGGCCCTGGGCCAAGGCCTTCTGTTTTCGGTTTGTTCCCGTGCGTCGGCAATCGAGAAGGTTTCGATCTGAGCATTATCCGTTCCGCAATGAAAGATCCTCACCAGACCGGAAACTACGTTTCCTCTCCCCGGATTTCACATTTCAGGTGACGCAACACTCTAATTCCGAAGAAAAATGACAGAATCACACTCCAATCATTCGGTTGCAACAGAATTTGAAGAAGGAATGAGAAAGGCTCAACTGCTTCTGGAAAGTGATGACTTGGACGGTTGCCTGAAAATACTTGGTTGCCTCGAAGAAAAATACGTTCACGCCGTGAAAATTTTCGATCTTTTTGGCGACGCGTTTTTACATCGTGGTAATGTGCCTGACGGGATCAGGTACAAGACCTTGCACAGTGTGCTGGCGGGAATATTCGAGACAATTATCGAGGAGGCTCCGGAAGCTAAACAAATTTATGCGGAAAAGTACGTTCCTTCCAAGGGCAAATCAGAGAGCCTATCTGAGGGGGAATGTTTCGATTCACTCTCAGATTCCAGCGAGGATTTCCCTTCTTTTGAAGAGGAATTCGCTCCTCAGGGGTTAGTCCCCATAACCGCTGCCATGGGCCATGAATTTATGAAGCAGGGACATTTCGATCTGGCACGGGATATTTTTGACAAGCTTCTGAAAAAATATCCGGGAGACGAATCATTGAAAGAAAATAGATCCCACGCTAACAGGATGAATCGCGAAAAGCGCCTTCTTGGTTTTCTCCACAGTTGGCTGAGAAATATCAAGCGTATGAAATCAAACTATCCGAGAGAGTAATGACTGATCTACTGCCGATACTTCGTGGTCATCTGGTAAAGAAAAATCTGGACGCAATTGTCTTCAACACGTCTGAATTTTTGCCTTCAATTAACCTCAGGTATTTATCGGGGTTTACCGGCTCCGATGCTTGTATTTTCGTAACTCGCACTGAGAGCCATCTCTTTACTGACGGCCGATATAGGATTCAAGCCATGGAGCAAGCCCGTGGCTTTCGCGTCCACGTAGTGCATCGGAAAATAGAGGCCCTGAGTCGAGCAATAAAAGCCACTCATGTCAATCGCTTAGGAATCGAAGGATCAAGGGTTAGCTACGAATTTATTGAGGCGCTGATGCGCAGGATGCCGGGTCTGGAAATCCTGCCGTTGGCTAGACGCTTTCTTGAAGAGTTTCGACTTCGCAAAGGCCCGGAGGAAATAGCTAAAATTAAGAAGGCCGCCCATATAGCTTTTGTAGCATGTAGCGAAATGTTGAGTAGCGGACTCTCAGGAAAGAGAGAATCCGAAGTCGCACACGAACTGGAATCACTTTTCAGGCGAAATGGTGCGGGCGGGATAGCCTTTGACACCATTGTTGCTTCCGGTGAGCGCAGTGCTCTCCCGCACGGAATGCCGACCGAGAAAGTCATCGGTATTGGGGAATTGGTGATCATGGATTATGGGTGCAGGTTTGAAGGTTATAACAGCGATGAGACCGTGACGTGTGTTCCAGGTACACCTTCATCCGATCAGAAAAAAATTCACAAGGCAGTCTACGAAGCTCATATGGTGGCTATAGATTCAATCAAAGCAGGGCTAAAGGTACATGAACTAGATGCCATAGCCCGCCGATCCATCGAAAAGTCAGGTTTCGGCAAGTATTTTATGCACGGACTTGGGCATGGAGTGGGGATGGAAGTTCATGAACCGCCTCGTATATCACCGCTTGGCAGAGGCGTACTCGAGGAGGGAATGGTTTTCACTATTGAGCCGGGCATTTATTTGGATGGGATAGGCGGCGTTCGACTGGAATCCTTGGTTTGTCTCGGAAGGAATGGGCCTGAAATCATTTCTGAGATGCCCAAGGAGTTGATTTCAGTCGGATGACGGTGTACGATTCAATAATACCTCTAGGATTTTTCATATGACCGAATAGGGTGCTGATAATAAGCTTCCAGGTGTATTATCCACGTCAAATGGGAGGATTTCATGTATTCAACTCCTGATTTCAGGAAGGGACTCAAGATAGAACTGAACGGCGAGCCTTTCATAATAGCCGACTTTCTCCACGTGAAACCGGGAAAGGGAGGTGCCTTCGTTAGGACCACCCTGAAGAGCTTGATCTCTGGAAACGTTATAGACAGGACGTTTCGATCAGGGGAAAAGGTTGATAAGCCCGACTTGGAAGAGAAGCAAATGCAGTTTCTCTACGAGTCCGACGAAGAGTACCATTTTATGGACAGCGAAACCTATGAACAACTATTCCTTGTGGAAGGTCAATTAGGTGATGCGAGGAATTATCTTCAGGAAAACGTTACAGTTACGTTGCTTTTTCACAACGGAAAACCCATAGGTGTGGATGTCCCTATTTTCGTAGAGCTGACGGTAACGGCTACTGAGCCGGGAGTCAGGGGCGATACGGCTTCCGGTGCCACAAAACCTGCAACACTTGAGACAGGGATGACGGTTCAGGTCCCGTTATTTGTAAACGAAGG
>Ga0007800_10000444_pt1 | contig 16109 bp, 31 predicted proteins | sample CryBogmetaGMA14M_FD_60366 | JGI IMG/M metagenome (GOLD analysis project Ga0007800, IMG submission 60366) | Freshwater microbial communities from Crystal Bog, Wisconsin, USA - MA14M | ecosystem: Environmental > Aquatic > Freshwater > Lake | place: Crystal Bog, Wisconsin, USA | collected 2009-07-06 | reverse complement strand
CCAAATGATACAAAAGCAAACTTACATTGTGACTCTTATGAATGTAAACACTCATGCACCTATTTTACCGGATTCGCCGCAAGCGGCGGGGAATTAGACCCTAATAAGATTAACGCTTGGTGTACTGCGACGCTTTGCGGGCGCGCTTGAGACCAGGTTTCTTTCTTTCCTTGGCCCTGGGGTCGCGGGTAAGCATGCCTTCCTTGCGCAGGGCGGCCTTGTGCTTCTCGTCTTCCTTGAGCAGCGCGCGAGAGATGCCAAGCGCTATGGAGTCGGCCTGGCCGGTGATGCCACCGCCCGACACCTTAACGACAATATCATACTTTGCATTTGTCTGCGTTACCATCAAGGGTTTCAGGATGGACTGGCGGTGGTCGAACCGCGGGAAGCGCTCTTCATAGTTCTTGCCATCCACGGTGATTGTGCCAGTGCCGGGGCTCAATCTTACCTGCGCCACCGCTGTTTTACGCCTGCCGGTTCCACCGGAATAAGTCTTTTTAACCACTCATATCCCCCTTTACGCCTCAGCCTGCTTGGCAGCGACGGCAGCGGCATGCGGATGTTCCGCGCCGGCGTAAACTTTCAATTTCTTGATCATGGCATCGCCCAGCTTGTTCTGGGGCAGCATGCCCTTGACCGCGTGTTCGATGACCATCTCCGGTTTTTTTTCAATCATTTCAGCCAGCGGGACAGCGCGGAAGCCGCCCGGATAGCCGGAGTGGCGATAGTACATTTTTTGCTCGAGCTTTTTGCCGGTAACCTTTACCTTGGAGGCGTTGGTCACCACGACATAGTCGCCTGTATCCAGGTTGCGCGTGAACATGGCCTTGTCCTTGCCCATGATCAGTCCGGCGGCTTCGGTGGCTACTTTGCCCAATATCTTACCCGAGGCATCGATGACATGCCACTCGCGCTTAATTTCTTTTGCCTTGACGCTATAGGTTTTCATTAAAAGCCTTCCTCTAAATCGTTGCCGTAATACACCTTTTTCAAATACAGGCCGCAGGCGGGCGCCGAAGGTCCCGCCAGGCCGAACTCGTGAAAGTTAATTATATCCTGAAACTCATTCTGTGTCATCTTGCCCTGCCCGATTCTGAGCAGAGAGCCCACCGTGTTGCGCACCTGGTGAGTCAGAAAAGCGCTGGCCACCAGCTTCACGATGATCATGTCGCCTTCGCGCCTTACCGAGGCTTCATACATACGGCGTATAGTCGTCTTTTCGGTATCCTCCAGAATCGGTGTGAAAGAGGCGAAGTCATGCTCACCTAAAAGGAGGGAGCAGGCCTGATTCATTGCCTTAATATCGATGCCTCCCGCCATCTGGTAAACCCTGCCTTGCCAGATGGCCGAGCGGGTGCTGGAGTTCAGAATACAATACTCATATTCGCGCTTGATGGCGTGGCGTCTGGGGTCGAAAGCCAAATCCACCACGCTCGCTGATTTCACCGATATGTCTGTCGGAAGGTAGTGGTTCAGGCCGCTGACAAACGTATTTTCATGTAGGCTGGACGACGTTTTGAAACTTACCACCTGCCCGTGCGCGTGCACGCCGGCATCGGTGCGTCCGGCCAGATTGACTCGAATCTTTTCGCCCGTGAGCGAAAGGAGGGCTTTTTCCAGCTCGGACTGTATGGTGGGAAGCTCTCTCTGCAACTGTGAACCGGCATAGCGGCCTCCGTTATACTCGATCACAAGCGCGAAACGCGTCAGCTTGTCGGTTGGCCTATCGGCCTCGCCGGACAATTCTGATTCCACCTCGCGCGGTGAAAGAGCCACGGCCATAGCTACTTCACAAGCTCCAGCTGGGCCATGGGAGCACCGTCGCCCAAGCGCGGCGCCAGCTTGGTAATACGCGTATAGCCGCCCTTGCGTTCGGTGTAACGCTTTGAGATATCGTCAAAGACCTTCTCTACTACCGCTTCGTCATAAATAAAGGCCAGGGCGCGGCGGCGCGCGCTCAGGTCTCCCTTTTTACCCAGAGTGATCATCTTTTCGGCCATATTGCGGATTTCTTTAGCCTTAGCTTCCGTAGTAATGATTTTTTCGCTGTCCATCAGATTCATCACCAGGTTGCGGTACATGGCCGTGCGGTGCGCCGTCGGCCGGTCGAATTTTCTGCCTGAAACATTATGACTCATATATCCTCACCTTGACTAGATTAGGCAACGATTGTAACCGCCCTTTATTCCGCGGATTTCTTTTTGCGGGCTGGCTTCTTGGGTTTTTCTCCCTCTTCTGGAAGTTCTTCAACCTCTATCTCGCTAACTTTGGGGAAAGCCAGCCCCAGTCCTGAAAGTTTTTCTTCGACTTCCTGACGCGACTTCTGCCCAAAGTTGCGTAGTGATAGCAGCTCTTTTTCACCCAAGCTGACCAATTCGCCCACGGTATTGATACCGCTACGGCCCAAGCAATTCATGGCGCGCACAGAAAGATCCAGCTTCTCCACCGGCATGTTGTACAGGTCTTCGGAAATGGATGCGCGAATAGCCTTCTTCTCATCGTCGATATCAGAAGCGCGCCCGTAGTCCACCATTGGCTTTAGCTGTTCCACCAACAGGCTGGCGCCGCGGCTGATAGCCCTTGATGGAGCCAGCGTGCCGTCGGTCCATATCTCCAGTGTCAGCTTTTCCTGGCTGGTCTCGCGGCCCAAGTGCAGCGGCTCGGTAGTGAAATTCACTTTGCGTACCGGCGTGAAAATAGCATCCACCGGTATGGTACCGATGGGTAGATTATCGACCCCGCCGGCTGTCTGGTAACCCATGCCCAGCTCCACGTCCATCTCCACGGAAAGGCGTGCGTTCTTCCCACTGAGTGTGGCCAGATAAAGGCCAGGATTGACTATCTCGAAATCCATCGAAGATGTGATGTCGGAGGCATACACCTCTCCCTCACCCTCCTTCTCAAGATAGATTTTGCCAGGTTGTCCGGTGACGGGTTTCAGCTTGAGTGATTTGATGTTCAGCACGAAGTCCAGCACGTCTTCCTTGACGTTGGGGATAGGTGAAAACTCATGTTGGATGCCTTCGATGCGCACTTTGGTGACAGCGGCGCCGGGAAGATAGCGCAACAGCACGCGGCGCAGGGCATTCCCCAGCGTCGTGCCGAAGCCCTTCTCTAGAGGTTCCGCCACAAAACGTCCGTATTTTTCGCCGGACTCCACATTCTCAATTTTTGGTATAGATAGGCTCGCCAAGATGGGCCTCCCTTAACTTCTAGCGCGAGTAATACTCGACGACTGAAGCCATATCGTACTTAGTTTCCACGTCGCCGGGTGTAGGTAGACTGATGACGCGTCCGACCATCGGTGTTTTATCCAAGCTGAGCCATGGAGCCACGACCTTGCTGCCGATGCTCTCCGACACCAGCTTGAAGTAAGCGCCTTTTTTACTCGTCTCATGCCAGCCGATGATATCTCCTTCCTTCACAAGGAAGGAGGGTATATCAGTGCGCTGACCATTAACCAGGAAGTGTCCGTGCTGTACTAGTTGGCGTGCCTGGCAGCGCGAATCAGCGAAACCCAGTCGGTAGATGACGTTATCCAACCTCTTCTCTAGAAGAACCATCAGGTTCTCGCCGGTGATGCCGTTCTGGCGCTCAGCCTCAGCAAAAAAGCGGCGGAATTGACGCTCAAGAACACCGTAGCTATAGCGCACTTTCTGTTTTTCTCGCAGCTGCATACCACGGTCAGAAAGGCGGCGGCGGCGTGAAAGCTGGGGCCCAGGTGCCTTGGGACGCTTGTCATAGGTGCATTTGGTAACGCACTTGTCGCCTTTGAGGAAAAGCTTCTCCCCGCTACGGCGGCACAAACGGCATTTAGCTTCAGTATATCTGGCCATAATTTATACACGCCTCCTTTTGGGCGGACGGCAGCCGTTGTGCGGCACTGGGGTAACGTCGCGAATGCTGGTGATGTGCAAACCAGAGGCCTGCAGCGAACGTATAGCTGCCTCGCGGCCGCTGCCAGGGCCCTTGACGAACACCTCGATCTGCTTCAGCCCGGCTTCCATCGCCTTGCGAGAGGCCGTAGTGGCCGCCATCTGGGCAGCATAAGGCGTGCTCTTGCGAGAGCCCTTGAAGCCCGAGGCACCCGCGCTGGATGAGGAGATAACATTCCCCTGCAGATCAGTCAGCGTGACGATGGTATTGTTAAAGGTGGCCTGAACATATGCCCGCCCGGAAGGTACGACCTTCTTTTCGCGTTTTTTGGTTGTCTTCTTTGTCTCTGCCATGTAGTACTCCTAGATATTTCTCGATTTTAACTGATTACTTCTTGGCGCCGCGCTTCTGTCCGCGCCCGGCCACCGTCTTCGGTTTGCCCTTGCGGGTGCGGGCGTTGGTACGCGTGCGCTGCCCCCTAACCGGCAGACCTCTCCTGTGTCGCAGGCCACGATAAGAGCCTATATCTATAAGTCGCTTGATGTTGAGGTTGACTTCCTTGCGTAATTCACCCTCGACACGGAACTCGCGGTCGATATACTCGCGGATGCGGTTGAGCTCCGCTTCGGAAAGCTCTTCCATTTTGGTGTCTGGCTTGACTTTGGTGGCTTCCAGAATTCTAAAAGCTCGCGACGGACCAACTCCGTAAAGGTACTGCAAAGATACCCATGCCTGCTTTTCCTTGGGGAGATCCACTCCTGCTATACGTGCCATCTAACCCTCCTCTAGACCGACCTAACCCTGGCGCTGCTTGTGCTTGGGGTTAGTGCAGATATTGCGAACCACACCCTTACGCTTGATTATCTTGCATTTTTCGCACTGTGTTTTGACCGATGCCCTTACTTTCATGTCGTTCCTTCTCCCGAATACTACTTCTATTTAAAGCGGTAAGTGATGCGCCCCCGCGTCAGATCATAAGGCGAAAGCTCAACCAGTACCTTGTCACCGGGCAGCACTCTTATGTAATGTACCCTGATCTTGCCCGAGATATGCGCCAGCACGGTATGACCGTTGGCCAGCTTCACCTGGAAGGTGGCGTTGGGTAGTGCCTCCGTTACCGTCCCTTCTACCTCGATGGCTTCTTTTTTTGTCATAACATCCTTTATTATACCCGAGTTAGGATTTCGGCCTTGTCGGCTGTGACGGCCACCGTGTGCTCGAAATGGGCCGCCAAACTGCCGTCGGCCGTCGATACCAACCAGTGGTCCCGACCCTGCTTGGTGTGCCACCCCCCGGTGGTAAGCATGGGCTCCAGCGCCAACGTCATGCCCTTCTTCAGTTCGGGGCCGGTGCCTGGCTCCCCGAAATTGGGTACCAGCGGGTCCTCATGCATTTCCCGCCCGATGCCGTGCCCTGTATATTCCCTTATCACCGTGAAGCCTCTTGACTCGGCACAGCGTTGGATGGCAGACGAAATGTCCCCCAGCCAGCCACCCGCCCTAGCCGCCGCTATACCTGCCTCTAGCGCCTCCTGAGTGGCATTCACCAACCCGGTGGCCAGCAGACCAGCATCACCCACTATGACGGTGATGGCAGCGTCCCCCTGGTAGCCTTCCACGATGGCTCCGAAATCCAGCGAGACGATATCACCCTCTTTAACAATCCTGTCACCCGGTATTCCGTGCACTATCTCGTCGTTAATAGAAACACACAGACTAGCTGGATAAGGATATCCTGGATGACCAGGATAACCCTTGAACGATGAGCGGCTCCCGAGGGTTCGCAGTTCATGCTCAGCGATCTCATTCAGTTCGCTCGTCTTCATCCCTGCCCGCAAATTGTTTTTAAGCACCTTCAGCACCAGGGCCACCACATGCCCCGCCTTGCGCATCGCCTCCAGTTCGCGCTCATTTTTAATGCCAATAGACATCCTACGTCCGTCCACTGACAGCACTCACGATGCGACCGGTGACCTTTTTCACGTCACCCTCGCCGTCTATCTCAACTAGTTTATTCCGTTGGCGGTAGTAATCGATCAGCGGCGCTGTATCTCGGAAGTACACCTCCAAGCGCTTTTTTACCGTTTCCGGAAAGTCGTCCGCCCTCTGGTAAAGCTCACCGCCGCACTCCCTACAGGTACCCGCGTCGCCCACCCCATCCCAAGTATAAGGTACCTGACACTGGCGGCATAGCCAGCGACTGGACAGTCGCCGCACTAGTTCGGACCGCGACACACGAATATAAACCACCTTACTCACGGCTTTCCCCCAGGTTTTGAGCGCCCTATCCAAGCTCTCGGCCTGTGCCACGTTGCGTGGAAAGCCGTCCAGAATGATGCCTTTTTGTTTGGAAGGCTGCGCCAGCCGATCAATCACCATCTGGATAGTGATCTCATCGGGCACCAACGCCCCCTTTCCCATATAGGCCTTTACTTTACGCCCCAGCAAGTCTCCTCTCTCCACGGCCTGTCGGAACAGATCCCCCGTGGAAATGTGCGCCATTATCATTTCCCTGGACACGCCCGCTGCTTGCGTTCCCTTACCGGCTCCTGGCGCCCCCAGGAAGACAATGACCCCAATTTGCTCTTTAGCCAAATGGGCTCTCTACTTGATAAAGCCTTCGTAGCGGCGCATGGCCAGCTGGGCTTCCATCTGTTTCATTGTATCCAGCACCACACCCACCACGATGAGCATGCCGGAACTGGAAAGCTGTAGCACCTGCACGCTGGTCAGCGAACGGGCGATAAAAGGTACGATGGCAACCAGAGCCAGGAACAAAGCCCCTGCCCAAGTGATGCGCATGATGACGTCGTTCAAGTAGGTGGATGTCTGCTTGCCCGGTCGGATGCCAGAAATGAAACCGCCCTGCCGCTGAAGTACTCCCGGCAGGTCCTGCTGCTGGAAAATGACTGTGGTATAGAAGAAGGAAAAGCCCACCACCAGCAGGAAGTAGATGCCCCAGTAAATCAGCCCCTCGGGTACCGCCGTGCCCGAGCTGAACACCCTCACTACTTGGCTGGCGAAATTGGTGCCCGTGGTGCTACCTCCGAACCACTGGGCGATGATGCCGGGGAAGGTCACCATGGCCATGGCAAAGATAAGCGGAATCATGCCAGCGGTGTTAACTCGCATGGGTATATAGCTCGAACCGCTCTGGCGGTACATGCGCCCGCCACGGTAAACGCTCTTGGCGTACTGCACCGGTATGCGCCGATGCGCCTCAGTGAAAATGACGATGAAGAATGCCGTCAACAGGCTGATTACGATGAAGACGATCAGCCCGGTAACCTGTCCGTTCTGGCCAGCCAGGTAGCCCTGGCCGATCTGTGTCGGTAGCGTTGCCATGATGCCAGCAAAGATGATGATGGAAACGCCATTGCCGATGCCATACTGAGTTATCTGTTCGCCCAACCAAACGCAGAACATGCTGCCGGCGATGAGAGAAAGTATGATTGCGACGGTCGAGAGCGTTCCGAAGTCTTGGACTGCGTTCTGATTCCGCATGAGCACCAACTGCGCGTAACCGGAAAGGCCCGCCAGCGGCACCATCAGCCAGTGGGTGATGGTATTTATGCGATCACGCCCGCTCTCTCCTTCCTCGGCCAGGCGCTGCAACGATGGAATAATAGGAGTCATCAGAGTGATGACGATGCTCGCGGTGATATACGGGTAAACACCCATGGCCGCCACGCTGAAGTTCTTGAGCGCACCGCCGCTGAACAGGTCCAGCATGCCCATCAGCGGATTGTTGTTGATATAGTTTTTGAGGGCGTCCGGCATGATGCCTGGTACCGGCACATGCGCCAAGAAACGGAATGCCACCAAAATGCCGAACGTGATAAGGAGACGCCGCCGCAGGTCCGGCAGGCTGAATGCATCTATCATCGCCTGGATGAGACGAGGCCTGGATGACGCTTTTTGCGCCATTAGGCGACCTCCTCCGCAGTGCCGCCGGCGGCTTCGATTTTGGCCTTGGCCGCCGCCGAATAGCTACTCACTTTTACCTTGAGCGCCCGGTCTATTTCGCCGCCCCCCAGTATTTTAACCGGCAGCACCGTTGATTTGATGAGTCCTTCGGCAAACAATGATGCGGGAGTAACATCGCTTCCTGCTTCGAAACAGGTGAGCGCGGATACGTTGACCACATTTACGCTCTGCTTGAACAGATTGGTAAAGCCGCGTTTCTCCGGCAGGCGCTTGATAATGGGGAGCTGCCCGCCCTCGAAACCAGGCCTCACACTGAAACCAGCGCGCGCCTTGTTACCCTTACAGCCGCGCCCAGAAAATGTGCCGTGGCCACTGCCGGCACCGCGGCCGACGCGCTTATGTGCCTTGCGGGAACCCTCGGCGGGTGACAGTTCGTTCTGTTTCATCAAGACACCTCCTCAATTTTGACCAGGTGCCTAACTTTTACTATCATGCCACGCAGGGCAACAGAATCCTCATGAACCACACTCTGGTTAAGTCTCTTGAGCCCCAGAGACTGGATAGTGCGCTTTTGGTCCTCGGCATAGCCGATATCGCTTTTGATCCACGTGACTTTAAGCTTAGCCACCGCTGGCCTCCTGCGGCTTTTCTTCGCCCTTACGCCGAGCCAGTTCTTTCTTGGGGTCTTTCAGGCCGGAAAGGGCTAACATAACCGCCTTGGCCACGTTGGCCTTGTTAGCGCTGCCAAGCGATTTGGTTAGAATATCCTTGATGCCTGCAGCTTCCACCACCGCACGCACGCTACCTCCGGCGATTATGCCGATGCCAGGCGCGGCGGGTTTGAGCAGGACCTTAGCGGCGCCAAACTTGGCGGTCACTTCGTAAGGAATGGTGTTACCCGCCATCTGAACGGCGATGAGATGCTTGTGGGCCACAGCGTTAGCCTTATTGATGGCTTCAGGAACCTCATTGGACTTGCCCATGCCGATGCCCACGTGCCCCGCCCCATCTCCACTAACTACCAGAGCGGCGAAACTGAGGCGCTTGCCACCCTTAAGTACCTTGGAAACGCGGTTGATATAGACCAGCTTGTCGTTTAAAGTCAACTCGGTCGGGTCGATCTTACTTCTAGGAATGCTTACCTTAGCCACTTCGTACCATCCTTTTAGAATTCCAGCCCGGCTTTGCGGGCAGCTTCAGCCAGGCTCTTGACCCGGCCGTGATACTTGTAGCCGCCGCGGTCAAACACCACCTGCTTGACGCCGGCTTTTAGCGCCCTCTCGGCCACGGTAGTTCCGATTACATCCCCCTGCGCAGTCTTCTTCTTGCCGTCCACCTTTTTGGCGATTTCGGGCTCCAGCGTAGAGGCCGAAGTCAACGTGTGACCCTGCTCGTCATCGATCACCTGGACGTAAATGTGCTGTAAGCTGCGGAAAACGCACATCCGGGGACGCGCCGCCGTGCCTTTGAGCGTGGCGCGTATGCGGGTGTGCCTTGTCTGGCGCGCTTTTCGGGTATTAAGCTTGGCCATTATTTCGTTTTACCTCCACCGACAGCCTTGCCGGCCTTGCCCGGCTTGAGCTTAACGGTCTCGCCGGCGTAGCGGATGCCCTTACCCTTGTAAGCATCCGGAGGGCGGATGCGTCGGATTTCGGCGGCCGTTTGGCCAACAGTTTCTTTATCGATACCGGTTACTTTGATATTCAGATTCTTGGCATCCACGTCCAGCGTGATGCCGGGGCGCGGCTTGACGCTGATAGTGTGGGTAAAGCCCACGCGCAGGTTGACGTTGGCTCCTTCTTTTTCGGCTTTGAAGCCCACGCCCACAATTTCAAGGTTCTTCTCGTAACCCTTGGTAACGCCTTCGACCATGTTGGCCAGCAAGCTACGCGTCAGCCCATGCAGGGCGCGGTGCGTTTTGTCATCCGATGGGCGCGCTACGAGAAGTTTGCCGCCCTCCAGGGTAAGCTTCATATCCGGGCTGATGACCCGCATGAGATCGCCCTTGGGCCCCTTAACGCTAACCTCGTTCTCTTTAATACTGACGACCACTCCCGGTGGCACTGTTATTGGCATGCGACCTATTCTGGACATAATTCAGACCTCAAATTCTATTTACCAGATATAGCACAGGAGCTCGCCGCCGAGACCCTGTTTCCAGGCTTTGTAGCTGGGCACCACACCGTGCGATGTGGAAAGTATGGCGATGCCCATACCGCCGTAAACGCGAGGGATCTCGTTACGTTGAACGTACAGGCGCAGGCCCGGTTTGCTCATGCGCTTCAGCCCGGTGATCATGGGCTTGTTGCGCTCCTGATACCTGAGCGTGATTTTCACCTGCCGCTCGATACCCGCCCCGCTCACTTCATAACCGGTGATATAGCCTTCCTGCTTTAAAATCTTGGCGATGTTGAGCTTCATCTTGGAAGCCGGCATTGACACGCTGTCGTGCCGCGCCATGGCGCTGTTACGAATCCGGGTTAACATATCTGCTATGGGATCACTGACTGCCATCCGTTTTTTCCTCCATTTCTATGGGTTTACCAGCTGGATTTGCGTACGCCGGGTATCTGCCCTGAAAGTGCCATTCTGCGGAAACAGATACGGCATAAACCAAACAAGCGGATGTAACCCCGCGAACGCCCACACAGGTGGCAGCGGTTATGCTGCTGCACGCGGTACTTGGTCGGGCGCTTTGCTTTTACGATTTCTGATGTCTTAGCCATTTATACCTCGTTCTTTAGTCCTTAGTGAAAGGCATGCCCAGGAGCTCAAGCAACTGACGGCCTTCTTCGTCCGTTTTAGCAGTAGTGACTATGGAGACCTCCAGACCGCGCAACTTATCTACTTTTTCAAATTCTATCTCGGAAAAAACGGTCTGCTCCTTGAAACCCAGAGTGTAGTTGCCGCGCCCGTCCCAGCTGTTGGGCACGCCGGCAAATTCGCGGATGCGTGGAAGTACGATGCTGACCAGCTTGTCCACGAATTCGTACATGCGCTCACCCCGCAGCGTCACCTTGACACCTACGGGCATGCCCACCCGCAGCTTGAAGGCCGAGATGGACTTAGTGGAGCGACGGACAATAGGATGCTGTCCAGATATAGCAGCCAGGTCTGCCTGAGCAGCCTCGATGGCTTTGGCATTGGTGATAGCCTCGCCGGCGCCGATGTTAAGCACGACTTTCTCTATGTGCGGCACCTGCATCACGTTTGAATAGCCGTTCTTCTTTATAAGAGCCGGCACGACATCCTTGCGGTATTTATCATGCAGTCTTGACATCTTAGTCCAACACCTCTTGACAGACCTTGCAGTAGCGCACGCGCTTTCCGTCATCCAGCGTCTTTCTGCCGATGCGCGCTGGCTTGTTGCACTTGGAGCACAGCAACATGACGTTTGAGGCATTTAACGGAGCCTCGCGCTCTATAATGCCCGCCTGACGCACCTCGCCGCGCGGCTTAGTATGCTTTTTGATGATGTTCACTCCGTCAACCAGCACCTTATCTTCCCTGGGATAAGCGAAGTGCACCTTGCCCTTTTTTCCCTTGTCCTTGCCTGCGATCACCAGTACGGTGTCATTCTTTTTGATATTCATAATACTAAACCACCTATAGTACTTCAGGGGCGAGCGAAATAATCTTGGTAAAGTTCTTCTCCCTGAGCTCTCTGGCCACAGGGCCAAAGATGCGGGTGCCCTTGGGGTTATTCTTGTCCGTCAAGATGACGCCGGCGTTATCGTCGAAACGGATGTAAGAGCCGTCGGGACGGCGGTAGGGTTGCGACACGCGCACAATGACCGCCTGCACCACCTCGCCTTTTTTCACCACAGCATCCGGCGTGGATTTCTTGACAGCGCAGGAAATGACATCACCCACATGAGCGTCCTTTCGTCCGGTACCACCCGGAATATTGATGCACATAATCTGACGGGCTCCGGTGTTATCCGCCACTCTCAGTCTGGTATAAGGTTTAATCACTGTCCCACCCTCTTTAGATTACTTCCCCGGGTTTTATCTCGGGTACTTCGCCACGGCTGAGTATCTCGGCCACGCGCCAGCGCTTCAACTTGGACAGAGGCCTGGTTTCCACGATGAGGACATTATCTTCCAGTTTGCACTCGCCCTTCTCGTCGTGAGCCAGGTACTTCACCATAATACGGTAGGTCTTGCGGTATAGTGGGTGATGCTTCTTTTTCTCGATAGCTACCACCACCGTTTTATTCATCTTGGTGCTGACCACCATGCCGATCATACTTTTCACATTTGCCATAAGCCTAATCCTGCCTTATACCCAGTTCGCGTTCGCGTTTGGCGGTCTTGATGCGGGCGATATCACGCCTAGCCTGAGGTATCTCGCGATGGTTCTTAATCTGCTTGGTGGCAGCCTTAAAGCGCAGGTCCAGCAGCTTTCTATGCGTATCATCAAGTTTCTTCTGCATCTCCGCTTCACTGAGAAGACGGACGTCTTTAATCTTCAACAGCGCTTAGCTCCTTTCCCCTGGACCCGGTGCCGGTGGCCATTTCCCTGGCGACAAAACGGGTATCGAAGGGCAGTTTATAAGACGCCAGCCGCATGGCTTCTTTGGCAGTATCATGATCTACCCCGCCCAGCTCAAACAGTATGCGCCCGGCCTTGACCACAGCTACCCAGTGATCGGGAGCACCTTTGCCTCCTCCCATGCGTGTTTCCGCCGGTTTCTTTGTGACCGATTTGTCTGGAAAGACGCGGATCCATACCTTACCACCACGGCGCACACTGCGCACAATAGCACGGCGGGCTGCTTCGATCTGGCGGGCAGTCATCCAGGCCGGCCCCATCGCCTGTAGCGCGTATTCCCCAAAAGCCAATGTCGCTCCGGAATGGGCCACGCCAGTGCGACGACCTTTGTGCGTTTTCCTAAATTTTACACGTTTTGGTTGTAACATCTGGTTACCTCTAACTATTCAGAGTCTTGGACCCCGCTATTCTTCCTTCTTAGACTTAGTTTTACTTTCCTTGTCGGCTGCGGGTTTGGCCTTAGCAACTTTGTCTTTAGCTGGCTTATCTTCTGCCTCTTTCTTGGCCTTGACAGGCTTGCCTTCAGCTTTCTTGGGGCGAGGCTTAGCCTGCTTCTCGGTTTCTTTGGCGTGTGCAGTCTTGATGGGTACTTCCGCCAAAGTTTCTTTCACTTCGACGGCAGGAGTTTCGGCAGTTTTCTTCCGGGCCCGAGATTTCTTCACTTCGGCAGCCAGGGGTTCAGCAGTATCCTTTACAGGAGCTTCGGCCATACGGGACACCGCCTCAGCCATGGTCATATCCTTGGCAGGTGCGGCAGCCGGAGCTACAGCCGGAGCCATGGTGCTGACTATGGGTGCTTCGATAACAGTCACTTCTTCAGTCGCGTCATGGGCCGGGAAGATATCGCCGCGGTAGATCCATACCTTGACGCCGATGCGTCCCAGGGTGGTATGAGCCTCGGTAAACCCATAATCCACATCCGCTCTCAGTGTTTGTAATGGCACACGCCCCTGGTGCATCAACTGGCGGCGGGCAATTTCCGCACCACCCAACCGTCCTGAACAAAGGATCCTCATGCCTTTGGCACCCGCCTGAAGCGTACGGAAAATACTCTGCTTCATGGCGCGGCGGTAAGCCACGCGGCGCTCCATCTGTTCAGCCACAGAGCGGGCTACCAAGTAGGCGTCCAGTTCTGGTTGGCGGATCTCGCGGATATCCAGCTGGATCTTCTTGCCGCCCAAAACGCCCTCCAGATACTGGCGCATCTCTTCAACTCGCTGGCCACCGCGGCCTATGACGATGCCGGGGCGGGAGGTATGGATAGTCACCGCCACCTTATTGGCCTGGCGCTCTATCTCCACCAGCGAAATACCGGCGTCAGTATACTTGGATTGCACAGCCCGCCTGAGCTTGACATCCTCCAGAATGAATTCAGCGTAGTGCTTGTCGTCATACCATTTGGACTGCCAGTCCCGGATGATGCCAAGCCGAAAACCCATCGGATGAACTTTGCGCCCCATTAACCCTCCTGCTCCGCCACGATAACGGTAATATGGCTGGAACGTTTCAAGACCCGATCAGCCCGGCCGCGCGCCCTCGGTTGAAAGCGCTTCAGCATGGGGGCGTCGTCGGCATAAATCTTAACAATTTTCAAATCCGTCGGAGTCAGGTGGAAATTATTCTCGGCATCGGCCACCGCTGTTTTAACCACCTTGGCCACCATTTTGGCTGAAGGCGAAGCGGCGAATTTGAGCATAACGAGCGCCTCATCCACTTTCTTGCCGCGCACCAGCTCGAGCAAGAGCCTTACCTTGCGCGAAGAAACCCCCGTGTCTTTGGCTACCGATTTAACTTCCATGACCCCGTCCTTAGCTCTGCACCTGAGTCGTTTTTTCCACCTTGGTGGAGTGCCCTCGGAAGGTGCGTGTTGCTGCAAACTCACCCAGCTTGTGTCCCACCATGTTTTCAGTGATAAAAATGGGCACATGACGCCTGCCGTCATATACGCCGATGTTCAGTCCCACCATCTGCGGAAGAATGGTAGACCAGCGCGCCCAGGTCTTGATAACCACTTTTTTACCCGAGCTATTGACGGCGTCTACCTTCTTCATCAGCTTGACATCTATGGCTGGCCCTTTTTTTACTGACCTTGACATTTATTTACCTCGCCGCTTAACAATCAATTTATCCGAATGCTTGGGTTTGCGTGTCTTGTATCCCAGCGCCGGCTTGCCCCAGGGAGTCTTGGGTCCAGGCATGCCAATGGGTGTACGCCCTTCGCCGCCGCCATGAGGATGGTCCCGGGGTGACATGGCTGAGCCGCGTACCGTCGGCCGCCAGCCCTTCAGGCGGTTGCGCCCGGCCTTACCCATCTTAACGTTGGAGTGTTCCAGGTTACCCACCTGCCCGACCGTCGCCCGGCACTCGGCGCGCACGCGCCGCATTTCGCCGGAGGGCAGCCTGATGAGCACATAATCGCCTTCCTTGGCCATGAGCTGAGCAGCCGTGCCTGCGCTGCGTACCAGCTTGCCGCCGCGCCCCACTTCGGTCTCGATATTGTGAACGAGGGTACCAGTAGGCATGTTTTTCAGAGGCAGCGTGTTGCCCGGTTTCAGATCGGCATCGTCCGCCACCTTGATGACATCGTCGACATTCATACCGCTCGGCGAGACTATATAACGCTTATCTCCATCGGCGTAAAAGATCAGGGCGATATTGGCTGATCGGTTCGGATCGTATTCGATAGCCGCCACGCGTCCGGGAACGCCGGCTTTGTCGCGTTTGAAATCGATGATACGCAGCATGCGCTTTACACCGGAGCCGCGATGGCAAACGGTCACCTTGCCCTGGACGTTGCGCCCACCCCGCCCTTTTTGCGGAATCACCAGCGCTTTTTCAGGCGTCTTCTTGGTTATCTCTTCATAAGTCAGCCCTGTCATTCCCCGCCGTCCCGGCGAGGTTGGGCGATAAATTCTAATGCCCATGTCTTATCCTGCTCCTTAGACGCCTTCAAAAAGCTCGATTTTGTCGCCGGGTTTGAGTGTAACGATAGCCTTTTTAGAGGGTGATGTGGTCATCGTGCGCCGCCCTGCGTGCCGCGTTTTTCCATGGACTGTTATTACGTTAACTCCTGTGACGATAACCTTGAAGGCTTTCTCCACGGCCTGCTTTACCTGCGCCTTATTGGCACCGGCCGCCACCTCGAAAGCATATTTGCCCTGGCTTTGCAGCATGGTGTTCTTCTCGGTGATTAGCGGTTTGCGCAATACCTCATATACTTGAATCTCTTTCATTAGACGGTCCCTCCCCACAGCTCTTCGATCTGCCGCAGGGCGGCTTCGGTCATCAGTAGCTTCTCATAGGCCAGCATGTCGGCCACGTTAAGCAGCCTAGCAGGTATGGTCTTGACCGTAGGCAGATTGCGCGCGCTCTTTACCACAACCTCGTCCACATCGGGCAGAGCCAAGATGGCGCTCTCGATACCCAGCGCCTTCATGACCTTGACGATCTCACTGGTCTTGGGCGCATCCAGTTTGAGCTCATCTAGCACCACCAGACCCTGTTCGGAGGCTTTGGATGAAAGCACGCACTTGATAGCCAGGCGGCGCATTTTCTTGGGCAGCGCCACCGACAGGTCGCGGGGATGGGGGCCAAAGATAATACCGCCGCCGCGCCTGATACCACTCTTTATAGAGCCGGCGCGTGCGCGTCCGGTATGCTTCTGGCGGTATAGCTTCTTGGTACTGCCTGCCACCTCGCTGCGGGTCTTGGTGTCGGAGGTGCCCTGACGCGCATTGGAACGCTGGGCTACC